>Ga0209629_10000012_pt1 | contig 80118 bp, 64 predicted proteins | sample TergutCu122P5_FD_187286 | JGI IMG/M metagenome (GOLD analysis project Ga0209629, IMG submission 187286) | Cubitermes ugandensis P5 segment gut microbial communities from Kakamega Forest, Kenya - Cu122 P5 (SPAdes) (version 2) | ecosystem: Host-associated > Arthropoda: Insects > Digestive system...
ATCATAAACGATGGCCTCGGGCAGATCGTGAATCAAAGCAATTTTTATTGCTTTAAACAAATCTATATCCAACTGTTTTTTCTTTATAAAGTAATCGTCGGTGTAATAAATTAATAACGCGAGCATAAAAGAATGCGCGGCGGAAGAATCCCGCTTGTCAGAATTTATGTTTCCGTATCGCAGTTCGTATTTCAGCGCCCCGGCGATTTGGATAAATTCCAAGATTTTAGCCAGACCGTTCATTGTTTTATCTCCATAGATAACAAATCGGCACCGCCCACATATTCTCGCCAAAAGAAACTATTCTGTTCCCGGTATAAAGCACAATGCCCTTTTTGAACTTTTCGCCGACAAGATTCTGCAAAACCTTTAATCCGGAAAAGTCCCTCGCATCAAGGGTTTGATTCATCTTAACCTCTATCCCCAATGTATCGCCGTTATACTGCTCTATAACAAAGTCCACTTCTTTATTGTCGTATGTCCTGAAGTGGGAAAGTCTTATATCGGGGAGAGACGATGAATTTTTTAGAATCTCCGTCGCGATGAAATTCTCTAATATATGCCCCATTGTCGGGCCGTCATTCTGATACACGTCGCGCAATTCGCGCTGCATGACATACAATAAAAGGTTCGTATCTATGAAGAACATTTTGGCGCGCGAAGAAAACCTTATGTTCGTCCTATTTGGTTTTGACCACGGTTTCAGCTCGTATATCAAGAATGCATTTATTAAGAACTGTTTGTACTTATTGTATGTATTTATATCCAATTCCACTTCCGCCGACATGCTGGCGTTGTTAACCTGGCTGCCCACCCTCATCGTAAACACGCTAAGCAGCCTTATCAAATTCTCGGGGTTTCGTATATTGGATATAGTTTTTATATCGCGCTGAAATATAGTCGTAAGATAATCTCCGAACCACTGAACGCGATTTATTCTTTCATCGGCGCCGTATTCGGAAAACCCGAGCGTCGGCTGTAACGGCACGGCCTGGCTCGCCAGTTCCGGATATGTGGAATTCGCTATTATGTTTACAAGATCATAGTCCTCATATTCCCTATAAATAAGCTCTTCCTTAAAAAGCCGCTCTATAAAGTTCGTATTTGTTTGCTTGTACTCGCTGGCCGATACCGGATAGAGCGTAATAATGGACATGCGCCCCACCAAGGCTTCCGCTAATTTTGGTATCGCCATAAGATTTGCCGAGCCAGTAAGTAGGAATTGCCCGGAAGAAATGCCACTCATGCGGTTTTTATCTATGGCGGATTTAAGCGGCAAAAAAATCTCGGGCGCCATTTGAACTTCGTCTATGACGTTTAACTTGTTTGGCGGCAAAGATTCAACGAATCCTATCGGATTAGTTTTTGCCCCAGACAAAATAAGCGGAGAGTCAAAACTTAAGTAATTTTTATCCTTTGGGAAATTAAAATTATGAATCAGCCATGATTTGCCCGTTTGCCTGGGGCCGTTAAGATATACCAGCGGCCTTTCCGATATCGTTCTTTCAAGATAAGCGGCCAAATTCCTTGATAAATTAACCTTCATGTTGCAATACCTATTCGTAACTATTAGCATAGTAACATAAAATATGTTATTACAATAATAGAATTTATATTATCATAATAAGAGAATATGCAAAAGTCAAGTTAAATATCAATATTCGCGCTGAGTGCGTTTTCCGTGATAAAATCGCGCCGCGGCTCCACCACGTCGCCCATCAGCATTGAAAACACCTCGTCCGCGCGCGTCGCGTCCGTGACCTTTACCTGGAACAGCGAACGGTGGTTCGGATCCATCGTCGTTTCCCACAGCTGCTCTGTATTCATTTCGCCCAAACCTTTGTATCGTTGAATAGAAAGCCCGGTTTTGGCATAGCTGAACGCCGTATCGGTCAGCTCTATGGCCGTCCGAATCTTTTGCGATTTGTTTTTCACGCGGAGAGTTGCCGGCGCGCGGAACATTTGCATCAGCTCGTCCCGGCCGTCCATGCGCGCCCAGGAATGCACCTCGGCCGAGTCCAGCTTTGCCGCCGGCATAAAGTATGCCTCGTCAACCGAGCGCAATGTGCGCGAAATTTTAATGCCGGAATCGTCGGCCGTCACTTTCCACCCGCGTTCAAATTCCAGTTCTTGCGAATCCAATAGACGCGCCACCTGCGCGAGCGCGTCGTGACCGGCGGCTGGTAACTGGCGATTAGGGGTTAGGCATCCGTTCAGCGCCAATGCCTCTACAAACCGCGGCGGCATTATATTGGACAGGCTGGATAGGATTGTTTTCGCGGTTATGCAGAGCGAAAGCACGCGTTTCAAATCCGCGCTGGCGATCTGCGTTCCGTCCGCCGTTTCCAGCATTCCGTCCGCGGCCAAAACGTCCATCAGGTAATCGTCAAACTCGCGCTCGTTCTGCAAATACGTCTGCTGCTTGCCGCGGGACACGCGATACAGCGGCGGTTTGGCCACATAGATGTATCCGGCGTTGATTGCTTCCGGCATGTGCCTGTAAAAGAACGTCAGCAGCAGCGTTTGGATATGCGCGCCGTCAACGTCCGCGTCGGTCATAATTATGATTTTGTGATACCGCATTTTTTCCAAATTGAAATCGTCCGCCCCGATGCCCGCGCCCATCGTGGTAATCAGCGCGCCGATGGTGTCGGATGACAGCATGCGGTCAAACCGCACGCGCTCTACGTTCAGGATTTTTCCGCGCAGCGGCAGGATGGCCTGGAATTTGCGATCGCGGCCCTGCTTTGCGGTGCCGCCGGCGGAATCGCCCTCTACGATAAACAATTCGCATTTCGCCGGATCGCGTTCGGAACAATTGGCCAGCTTCCCGGGAGCCGGCCCCAGATCCGGCCCGGTCTTCTTGCGCGAAAGCTCGCGCGCTTTGCGCGCGGCCTCTCTGGCGGTCGCGGCCTCTATGATTTTATCAATTATTGTCTTTCCCGCGCCGGGGTTTTCTTCCAGATATTGATACAGCAAATCCGATACGGCCGATTCCACCAGCGGGCGAATCTCTCCCGATACCAGTTTGTCTTTGGTCTGGGACGAGAATTTCGGATCGGGGATCTTCACCGATATTATGTTGGTGAGGCCTTCGCGAAAATCTTCGCCAGAAAGCGCGACGTCTTTCTTTGTATTCTGCTCGCCAATATACTTATTCAGCGCGCGCGTCAGGCCCGCGCGGAATCCCGCCAGATGCGTCCCGCCGTCGCGGTTGGGAATATTGTTGGTGAACGCCAGCGACGTCTCGTTATACGCGGTTGTCCATTCCAGAACAACCTCTATATACGTTTCGTCTATCTGCCGGACGATATGTATAGGTTCCGGCGTCAGCTTTTCCTTGGACCGGTCAAGGTATGCTGCGAATCCCTTTAATCCGTCCGTGGAATGAAAATCGCGCGACTCGGACGGCGCCTTGCGCAAATCTTCCAGAATGATTTTGACATTCGCGTTCAGATAAGATTGCTCGCGCAGCCATGTTTCCAAAGCATCAAAAGAAAATTCGGTGTATGCGAATGTAGATGGGCTCGGCAAAAATGTAACCTCGGTCCCGTGCCGGTCGCCCGCGTTTTCGGAAACCATGACCAATCCGCCGTCCGGAATGCCGTCGCGGAATTTCATCATGGCTTCCTTGCCGTCGCGCCAGACGCGCACCTCCAGCCATGTGGACAGGGCGTTCACAACCGACACACCGACGCCGTGCAGCCCGCCGGAAACCTTATACGCGCCGGACGTTTCGTTGTCAAATTTGCCGCCGGCGTGCAGTTCGCACATAATCAGTTCCAGCGCGCTGCGCCCTTCGGCATGATTGATGTCAAACGGCATTCCGCGGCCGTTGTCGCGGATTGTCGCCGATCCGTCGGGGTTCAGCGACACGTAAACGCTGTCGGCGTATCCCGCCATGGCCTCGTCTATGCTGTTGTTCACGACCTCGTAAATCATGTGGTGCAGGCCCGCGCCGTCGGTCACGTCGCCTATATACATTCCGGGCCGCTTTTTGACGGCTTCCAGCCCTTTTAATACCTTGATTGAATCGCCGGTGTATTCGTTTTGAACAGACATAAAAAAGTTCCTTTTGGTCGTTAGTCGTTGGTCAGTGGCCGTTGGTAAAACAGATACGTCCACGCATATTGTTTTTGCCCGGAAAATATAGCAATTTTGCTATTAATAAGCAAGAAAATAATGCCAATTTTCGCATTGCAAAATTATGCTTTTTTTGATAAATTATATATTAATCTGCAAACCGACCACCGACCACCGACCACCGACTAACGACCAGCGACCACCTACCACCGACTAACGACCAGCGAGCGGAGCGAGCAAATGAAATTCAAACTACTCTATTTCGGCGAATTGCGCATTAATCCCAAACGCCGCGCCCAGCATATCGCGGACATCCGCATGAAATTCCACCCGCAGTTAAAGAAATTGCTGGAACACACGCCATGGACGAATCTTTCCAAATACATGATGCCGGGCGCATCCAAGAGCCCCATTTCAACGCGGCACATCAACGGAATAGACTTTAATCCCATCATCACGCCCAACTTAAAGCTGCTGGCGGAATTAGAAATCCAGCTGCTGCACCCTGAAATCGTCGGCGTGGCCAGATCCGACATAGACAACCGCATGAAGACGCTCTTGGACGCCCTGCGCTGTCCCCAGAACGAGCACGAGGTCGGCGAAAACACCCCCCGCGACATCGGCCCCATCTACACTTTGCTGGATGACGACCATCTGGTGACGCGGCTGTCCGTCAACACCAGCCACCTGTTGTCGCAAAACATATTTGACGCCGCGCACGAGGTAAAAGGGGAAAAACTGAATCCCGCCGAAGACAAGCAGGCGAGAGAGGAAGAGGAAAAAATATTCCTTATGATAGACGTGAACGTTCGCGTGGAAGAAGGAAACCTGGAAAACCTGCCGTTTATGGTATAATTCCCCTCCTTAGGAGGGGTGTATTTTTTGCGAGCACGCGAGCAAAAAAGACGGGGAGGGTTTCCCTCCCCGCCTCGCATTCGCTCGGCACCCCTCCAAAGGCGGGGAATCACGACAACGCCGATGTAATTTGGTCCTGCATCTCAAACGTTCCGAACACCACCCATGCGATTACTACGGACACCAGCAGTATTCCGATAGAATTCATAATGTTGGAAAGATTCTCCATCCGGCGCACGGACGAATCCAGATAATCGTTCGCGATCTTGTTCAAATTCTCGTCAAATCCGTTCATGTCGGCGTAAATTGCCAGATCGCCGATTATTTCGTCATTCGGAAAATGCCGGCCGTTGTTAGCCAATGCTTGCCCCAAATTATCGCCGTTGGTTATCTGCCGCAGGGCCGAATCCAGTATGCTGCGCAAATACGCGTTGCTGTTGTCCGCCAGCAATTTCATCGCGACGGTCAGATTTCCGCCCGCGCCCACCATGGCAGAGAGCGACATCAGCCATCCGACCGACACGGAAATCTTGTAAACCGACCAGGGCGGAATGCGGTCAAATACGGCGCGGATCCGCCCCGACCAAGTTGACAGAGACATCCACATGACCAGCGCGACCGCGACAAACCCGCCCACGACGACCATCCAGTAATTGCTGGAAAAATTCGCGACGACGACCAGCATTCGCGCCGCGCCGCGCCAGACGATGTCGCCGCCCGCGGCCTCCATCAGCGGCGGCACCAGATACAGCCCAACCATTATTATAATCGCAACGGTCAGGCCCAAAAGGAACAGGGGATACGACAGCGCGGACAGCATGGCAGAGCTTATTCTGGACGCGCCCTCGCCCACCCTCACCACGTTTTCCAGCGCGACGGACAGCTTTGACACGTCGCCCAAGGTCAGCATCAGCGTCTCGTTCGTCGGCACCCAGCCGCGGGTCGCGTCGGCGAACGGCGCGCCGCGCTCCAAAGATTCCTGCCACGCGCGCAACGCTATCGCGAACGGCTCGTCCGGCTTTGTCCCGTTCTTTGATTCAATCTGGTAAATCCGGTCCAGCGCATCCATCAATGTAAAGTCGTTGCGCAGCAGCGACGCGCATTTGCGGTATACGTTCATCCGCTTGCCCGTGTCCAGCCGAAAGTTCAGCTTTGCATACCACAGGTTCAACAAAGAGACCGATCTTCGCTGCATAGCTTAATAAATCCCGGGCTGATCAAGCAATCCGACCCAACGCTCTAACTCTTCCGCGCCGATGATTCCGCGCAGCATCAGCTCCATCGCCGATTCTTTCAGCGTCCGGCCGTCCAATTCTTCCAGCCAATACCTGACCGCGCCCGCCGTGTCGCCGTTCAGCGCGCGGGACAGGAATTCATTGTTCGTTATTATTATTTCGCCCGCCTTTATGCGCCCCAGGAATCCCTTGCCCCCGCACATCTCGCAGCCCTGGCCCCGGACGAATATTTGTTTCGCGCCGATTTCCCCGAACGCGTCCATCACGCGCGCATGCGCCGGGTGTTCCGGATGATCGGAAAATCTTTCCTTGCACTCTGGGCACAGTTTCCGGAACAGGCGCATGGAAACCAGCCCGCGCATCATCGTCTCGTCCTTTAACTTGAACGCCTCTACCCCCATGTCCAGCAAACGCGTCAGCGCGGCCATCGCGGAATTGGCGTGCAGGGTTGTCCAGACATTGTGCCCCGACAGCGCGCCTTTCACCGTTAATTGCGCCGCCGGTAATGTCCGGACCTCTCCCACCATTAACGTATCCGGGTCGGACCGCAGCGCGGCGTTCAGGGCCTCGGTAAATTTTTCCTCGCGCTGCTCTTCGTTGTATGCGTTGACAACCGGCATCTGGTGCGCGCCGAAAATTTTCTGTTCCGCCGGATCTTCCACGGTCAGCAGATTGATCTCGTAATTCCGCTCTTTCAAGATCATGGACATATTGCGGACCAGCGTCGTGGATTTGCCCGAACTGGTCGGCCCCGCGACCACCACCAATCCGGTCGGGAACGACCGCAGGCGCAGCAACAGCTGCTGCTCATACCCGCCGAATTCCTGTTCGGTCTTTATTCCCTCGGACGGATTGTCGTAAAGCAGGCGCATGACCACATAGCGGCTGCCGAACGCGATGGGGTTGAACTGCATGCGGACGCCGAGTATCCCGCTGGGCAAATATAAATCCTTGGTCCCGCGCAGAGGCGTGCGGCCGTCTTTCTGTGCGGACTGATACTCGTTCTGGGCATAGTTTGAATTGGACTGGTCGGCGGATGCGAACGCCGCGCGGACAAACGATTCGCCCCATTGGGAATTGTATTCCAGAACCGGCTGCAGCGATCCGTCCAGCCGGAAAGAAATCGTGGTTTGGTCCGCAACCTCTATGTGAATGTCGGAAACCTTGTTCGCGGACGCGCGGGCGATTATGTCCACGAAATCTTTTTGCATCTGGTTGTCGTAATCCAGGCGCGACCGCATGGCAGAGCCCGAGAGGCGTTCCGCCGACATCTTGTAAATCGCCGACACCAGTCCCAGATCGCTGTAAAACGGCTCTCTCCGCGCGCGGCCCTTGCGGTCCAGCAGGTCCAGAAATGCCAGAACCCGCCCGTCGTAGCGGTGGGTGCGGGATATTATGACCTCTCCGTTGGAAAAATAGGCCAATAAGTTCTGGGTGTCTTTGGAAAGCTCCAACTCTCCCGCCGGCGCGGTCAACAGCTTGTTTCCGTCTGAAAACAGGTATTCAAGAATATCTTTCTGCTCGGCATTTTCAAGACCCGCAGGAATGCTGCTCTGATTATCTTTCGCCCTTAAAAGATTTTTATTTTCAGCCATTTTGCTCGCTCTGCTCGCATGGGCATATAGGCACTGGGCGCTAGGCACTAGTAACTAGCGCCCAGTGCCTAACGCCTATTTCCCCACCCCCAGCGTCTGGGTCTCGCCATCCCTTACCAACACAACGCCTTCGTCCAATGAAATCGCCTTGACCGCATAATCGTCCAAGGTTTTGCCGGCCCATATCTTTTTGCGCTGGCCCGTGTTCAGGTCTTCCACCGTCGCCTGCAACTGCTTGCCCATGCCCATTACATTAACCAGCTTATACCTTTCGGACAATGGGGATCTATTCTCTTGCGGCGGCGGCGCGGCGACCGGCGCGGGCTGTTTGGCCCCTGCGGCCGGCTGGCCCTGTTCCATCGCTTTCTTTTGGGCGTCCAGTTTCGCCTGGGCCGCGGCCAGGTTCTGCTTTTCCTGCTCTAACTGGTTTTTCTGCTGTTCGGCGCGGCTGTCCATGGCCTCGGACTCCATGGCCAGCTTTTTCTGTTCGGACGACAGACGGTCCAGGTCCAGCCGCAGCTGCGATTTTTCCTTTTCCAATTGCAAGAGGACTTTTTCCTGTTCCAGGTCCGCTATCTTTTGGAACAAGGATCCGTCCACCTGGTATTCCATCACCGCGCCCGCGCCCGCATCCGTCGCCGCGGGATCCGGCGCGATCACGGCCTGCAAAGGGTTGGGCTGGGCGGCGGCCGCAAAAGGCGCGGGATTTTCCGCAAACGCAGGGAATAAAAAGAATAAAGCCAGCACGACAAACGCCGTTACCGACCACCGACTACCGACCACCGACCAATTTTTATTTGACATAGATTTTCACCTCATAGTTCCAGATTCTTGCCCGGCTGTCCCAGGATATTTTTGGAATTGATACGCCGGAAAACGCATCAAAAATCTTTATGAATTCCCGCGGCGTCAGTTTTGACTTTGCGGATACCAAAACCGTGTTTATTCTGGCCGCCTCGGCGCCGCGCATGATTTCCTCGGTCGCGGTCCGCACATCGCCTTCTGTCCCGATTAGCTGGAACATGGAATTTATGTCGCGCACGACGCTGTCCGCGTCCATTTCTTCCAGGCTGGAAAACGTATCCAGCCGCGGCAGCCGGACAGAAATTATCGCGTCCGAATCCGACATTTCTGCGATTTGCGCGCCCGGCATCAGCTGATCGGCGACGGCGTGCAAATCGGCCAGGGTCCCGTATCCGCGGCGAAACCTTGCCTCTGCCGCGTCAACGTTGCAGTCGGCGGACAGCTGGACCCAGCCGGGGATCGGCTGCATCAGGAATCCGATGGCCCGCCAGCAGATGTCGGCGCGCGCGTATTTGTCGGGCAGCGAATCAAACGGCATCTTTATCGGTTCCGGGGCCGGCGCCGCGACCGGCGCGGGGGGATTAAAGGCGGCGTTTATCTCCGCGTTCTTTTCGGCCAGTTTTCTTTTATATTCCTCGGCCAGCTTCCGGTCAACCTTTGCCAGCTGGGGCCGCGGCGCGACCACGCGCAGCAGCGGCTCGCGGAAAAAATAAAACAAGCCGAAGATAAACGCCGCGAACAGCACCAGCGCGAATGCGTTGCCCTTGAAATTGCTGACCGCTTTCAGCGTTATTTTTGTGTCGCCGGAAATCAGGTCTTCCAATACCTTTTCTATCGCGCGCGGCATTCTCCAATCGTTCGGCGCGATCAGCGTCCCCCAGTCGGGCAGCGTGGCGATTTTCGCGTATTCGCCTTTGGCCTCGGCCTCGGTCTCATACAGCTTGTCCGCGATTATTATTCCGTTGCGCGCGCCCACGACCCAAAAACCGTTCGGAATCGCAAATGCGGCCAGGAACGATGAATATTCGGCGAACGATTCCATAATCTCGGCCGCGGCGACGGCCATGCCGGCCCTGTGCCCCAGTTTTCTGGCCCCCATGCCGATCATGGATCTGTATTCCACGAAAAGATTCAGCTTCTTATCAACCGTCTTGGCCAGCGACGCGGCATACCCGCGGGTATTTTGGCCAACGGCCACAGGCTGCCAAAAAAGGCTGCTGGCATACTTTTTGCGCGAAACAACGATGACTTGGCTTTGCAAAGCATCTCCCTCTTGCCGGAATTATAACATAATGAATGAATCGGGGGAAGGGGAAAGTGACAGAGTGACAGAGTTAATGCGTCGCGCATTCTGTGCGACTATCAACAATAACCGCGGGCTTTGCCCGCGGCGACTACAACTCTGTCACTTTGTCACTCTGTCACTATTAAAAATGCCGCTTTCGCGGCATTTTTAATAGGTTGTTCCATACATGTATGCGGACCCGGTGTCGCCGCCGACCGGCATGCCGCCGCCGCCCTTGGTCGCTATGCGTCCGGAATCGGGACAACGGTAAACGTTCGCCGCAATTATATACGCGCGCTCCGGCCCGAATATCACCCATTCGTTGGGGCGCGTCCGCTGCGACGTGATCCAATAGGCGTTGCCGCGCCGCGCCTGGTCCGCTATGCGGTTTTCCAGATAACGCACGGCGTCGTCCGAATTATAGACGGACGTTTCCGATTCCAATTTATACAGGAACTGGCATCCGATCGGTTCCGCGTTCAGCTGCACCAGCTGATCTGCGCCGTTTTCGGAACTGACGGACGTGGTGCATGCGCCCAGCGCAAAGAGCAGGGAGCAAGGGATAAGGAGTAAGAATTTCTTCATGTCATCACCGTTTTATTTATGATTTGTTCGCCCAATCTTAAATCCGTAAATCATAAATCTTAAATCCCTTCAATTATATCATAATTATCCGGATGGGCAAACAGCTTTTTCAAAACCAGGTTATTCAGCGCGTGGCTGCCCTTGTATGATTCCAGCGTTCCGAACACCCATCCCCCGGACGCGAACATATCGCCGGCGGCATCTATTATCTTGTGCCGCACGAATTCGTCCGGGCATTGCAATTTGTTCAAGGTTCCGCTGCTGTCTTGGTTCAGCGCGATGACGTTATGCTCGTTGGCCCCCCTGCCCATGCCGCGCTTTTTCATGTGCCCCCACTCCCAAATACGGCCGAATGTCCGCGTGGCGGCGAATTCCGTCAAAAACTTTTCGCGGGATTCATCCGTTCCGTCAAATAAAATCTCAGCCGATTGCGTGCCGATTATTTTATCGGGATAAACCAGTGTCGCCCGGATCAGCAACCCGTCCGGATTAGGGGCCAGCCGCACGAATCCGTCTTCGCGCCGGCCGGTTTTCAAATTATGCAGCCAGAGGGCAAAGCGCGAAAACACCGACATTTTCTTTATAATTTCGCTGCGGAACGCGACGACCGGCTTTTTCACGATTATTTTTTTCAGGGACGATTGGGGCCGCGCGCCCCACGCATTGCCGATCAGCTCTATAAATTCCTTTGCGCTGCCGTCCATTATGGGCACTTCCGACCCGTCTATTTCTATAACGGCCGAATCAATTCCGCAAACAAACAGCGCGGCCATAAGATGTTCGGTGGTGTGCACGATATTGGGGGCCCGGCCCACGCTGGTGCTCCATAATCCGGTGGCGGTCACATTGTCCCACCGCGCGTGGATTGGCGCGGCGCCTGGCAAATCCGCGCGCCGGAAAAAAATCCCGGGCCGATCCGAACGCTTTATTGCCATGCGGACGGGCATTCCGGAATGAATTCCGACGCCGGTTATGACAATGTCTTTCAATGTCGTTTTCATTTCTTCTCCTGATTTTTCAGCCAATCCCAAAAAGCGTCCTCTATCTTTGTTTCCAGTCGCGCGACTTTTACCTTGCTTTGCCATGCGGGCGACAGGCGGACCCAGTCTTTTTCCGTCGTCACCATTTGCATGTTTTGCGTTTTGGCCATGCGCTCCATTTTTTTCAAATCATCTTCGGAATACTGGTAATGATCCGGAAAGGGATAAGAGATAAATCCGTGAAATCCCGATTTTTGACACAGCTTCAAAAGGGAATAAAAAAACTTTTCCGGATAGCCGATTCCGGCAAAGGCCAGAATCCGTTTGCTGTCTAGATTGAGGAGCTCGTTTTGCGCATAAAACACCTGTTTTTTCAGGCGTTTTGCCACGGCGACTATCTTCTGCCGGTTCCCGCGGCCCAAACGACCGCCCACATTTCTGATGATAATTATTGCATCCGCGCGTTTCATGCCTAAACAAACCGGCTCTCTCAACGGACCGGCGGGCAGGACAAAACCGTTCCCAATTCCGATACTTTCATCAAATACCAAAAGCGACAGGTTTTTCCCGATGATCGGGTTTTGAAACCCGTCGTCCAGAATCACACGTGAAAAGCCTGTTTTTTCAGCCATCTTGACACTGGAAAGCCTGTTTTTTCCGGTAAAAACGGATAATCCGGATAATTGCAGCATTTTTGCCTCGTCCCCCACCATTTTGCCTGAATATTCAGGCAGGACCATAACATTTTTGGATATTGTCCCGCCGTATCCGCGCATCACAACGGCAGAGTTGGGCAGCTTTTTTGCAATCTCGCGCACGATCGGCGTTTTCCCGACCCCGCCGGCCAGCAATCCGCCAACACAAATTACCTGTATTTTCGGGGATTTTTGCGAAAAATACCGGGAAAAATAAATCAGGTAATGAAAAACAATATATGCGGCCGACAGCGGCAGCAAAAGCCACGCGACAATATTTCTTTTCAAAAACCAGCTCGGAGTCTTCATTTTATTTAAGATTTAAGATTTAAGATTTACGGATTTGTTAAATCTTAAATCCGTAAATCCGTAAATCTTAAATTTTTTTCTCTGGTTCCATTTTCGGCAATCCGAATTCCGCGTCCAGATCTTGCAGTTGTTTTATCAGGATGCGTTCCAGCTTGTCCGCCGTCGCGCGCATGCCTTTTTCGTCCGTATTTCTATCAACAAAAATGGGGTCGCCCAGCGTGCATGTGATTCTTGAAAAAGGCGTAGCCACCAGATACCTGTCCCAACGTTTTTGGAACCATGGCTTAGAGCATGAAAAGCACGCGGGCACCAGCGGCGCGCCGCTGACCTTTGCAAAATACAGCGCGCCGTCTTTCAGCCGCATCCGGGGCCCGCGGGGCCCGTCCGGCGATATGCACACCAGCTTGCCCTCGCGCAATACCCGCGCGCCCTTGCGCAGCACGGACAGCGCGCCTTCGGTGCTGGATCCGTATATCGGATGCACGCCGAATGTCCGCAGCAGCTTTGCCATCATGCGGCCGTCGCGGTGGCGGCTGGCGACGGCATAACCCTTGCGCCCGTATTTCAGGAATATGATCGGCAGCATCATCGTGCGTCCGTGCCAGAACACGAATATTATCGGGCCCTTGCTGAATTTCTGAAATATTTCTTTGCCGCGCACGGTATATCTGCTGGTTATAAACACAAACCAGATTCCGACGCACATCAGGCCCGCCAAAATCCATTGCACCGCTGCAAAGCCCGCCAGCTTCTTCCAAACTTTTTTCACCTGGTCCATGATTTTTCCTCTTGCCGGTTTATAGCATTTATTTCGTAAGTTTTCAACGCTTACTTTACCACCGAGAATTCTATTTCCGCCGCCGCGCCGGCATCAGTCACGGCGCGCAGCCTGTATTCCCCGATTCCGACGCCGTATTGGAACACTTTTCCGCTTTGCGACGTCCCGATCAGACTGGGCCCCAAAAACCAAAAGATTTTTTCATCACCGCCGCCGGCCAGCGCTTTGAAGGATACGGTTTCTGAATCGCGGCCGGAAAGTATCACGACCTTGGTCTTGTTTATCGGTGATATTATCACGGGCATGTCGCGCTCTGACGACAAATCGGCCGGATTGCACCCCGGCATGAATGGCGGCGGCGTTTTGCGCACGATGCCGGCGGCGCGGAACATGTCCAGGTATTCGGGATCCCAGAACTCAAATACCGCGGCACGCGTCGTCTTGGGATCATTGACGCACGCGCGGAGCCCCGTTTTAATATCAATCGGAACGGCGCGATAAACGCGCGATTCATCAATAGGCGACTTGCCCGGAATAAAATAAGCCGGCACCGGATGCGGGCAGTATGGCCCGGCCAGCCCGCCGACGCCCGCGCACATGTCCACCCGCGATACGTTCAGATCGGGCGAATAAAAATCATTGTCCGCCAGCGGGCGCCCCTTGGACGCATAATAATCCGTCACGGCGCGCGACAATGCGAAATATATCGGCGCGGCCGTTTTGATTCCGCTGAACGCGTTGTTCGGCGCGCCGTCAAAGTTCCCGACCCATACGATTAAAACAAAGTCGCCGAATATTCCGGCTGTCCAGGCGTCGCGGAACGATGACGATGTTCCAGTTTTCCAATAATGCCGCAACGCCGCCGACGGCCGCTTTGCAAACGGGACCTTCGGGGACATGGCCGACTGGTCGCCCAGCATATCCAGCACCAGGAAAAACGCCTCTGGCGACAGCATTTTTGTTTCCGCGCCCGGCGCGCCGCCGGCGATTGTCCTTATGTCCCGCAATGTTCCCAGATTGGCCATCATGGCGTATAGCCTTGCCAGCTCCCACATGCTGAATTCCGCCCCGCCGAGCGCAATGGATATTCCATAATGGTCGGGCGCGCGCAGTCCCGCTACGCCGCAATCGGCCATAAACCGATAGAAATTCCGCACGCCGATTTTCCGCGCCAATTCAATCGCGGGAATATTGCGCGAGTTGACCAGCGCGTCTTTCGCCAATACCGGGCCAAAGAATTCGGAATCTGAATTTTCCGGCGCGTAAACGCCGAAACTGATTTTCGTATCTTTCAACAGCGTCATCCCGTGAATAAGCCCCTGATCCGCGGCCGCCGCGTATATAAAGGGTTTCAGCGTGGAACCGGGACTGCGTTTGGCCATCACGCCGTCGTTCTGCCCGAATATGGATTTATCAAAATAATCGGCGGATCCCAGATACGACGCCAATTCCATAGTTTTATAATTGACCAGCACGGCGGCCGCGTTCCGAACGCCCGCGCCGCGCCGCTTTGCTATTTCCGCGGACATCACGGATTCCAGCTTTTTCTGCAAACCCAAATCAAGCGTGGTCGTTATTTCGGAATCCCGAACGCCGGCCGCCCGGAAATGGTTCGCGCTGCTTTTTTGCATTTCCATGTTTACAAAATGAGGCGCGCAAAAAGGCATATCCGCAATCCGCCCGACAGACAGGGGCATATCGGCCAAAGTCGTCAAACGCCCGGATGAATCCGGATAGCGCGCCAGCCACCGCCGCGCCAGATCGCGCCGCATGTCCGTCATGTTACGCAGCCCGGCGTCGGTGTTCAGTCCGCGCTTCGCCGGATTCTGGGGCACGGTCGCAAGAGTGATTGATTCTATTTGCGAAAGACTGTTCGCGCTTTTGCCGAAATAAATCAGTGACGCCGCGCCGATGCCTTCGGTATTTCCGCCATAGGGCGCCAGGTTCAGATACGCTTCCAAAATTTCGCCCTTGGTATGGAACATGTCCAGATATACCGCGGCGAAAATCTGGCGGATTTTCCCGCCGACGGTTTTGGTATCCAGGTTATAGCGCAATCGCGCGACCTGCATCGTGATCGTGGACGCGCCCGGGCCGAAATCGCTCTGCGACAAATACCGCGCGGCCGCGCGCGCCAATGCGACGGGATTGACGCCCGGATGATAATAGAAATACTTGTCTTCGTATAAAATCGTCGCGTTCTTGATGGACGCGCTGATTTTGGACAGCGGAACGAACAGGCGGTATTTGTCGTCTTCGGACAGCGTCAGGCGCAGCAGCCTGCCGCCGCGATCGTAATAGGCTGTTGAAAAATACGTGTCGCTCAAAATCGGGCTGATGAAAAAGAAACGGATGATGCAATATGCCGCCAGAAGACAGAGGACATAAACGCGCCAAATCCCGTGATTGCGACTCACGGGATTTGTTTTTGTCCGCTTATGTTTATTCCGTCTTGGCATTTTCAACCGTGAATTTTCCGACCTCGCCCGTGCCGGAAATTTGCGGATTATACATTGACGCCGCGGAAATCGCCGGCACCGTAAAGCTGCCGACCGCGGTCAGCCGCGCGCGATACGTTATTTCCGTCACCGAACGCGATACCGTCAGATAGGCCAGAACCCGGTCTTCCTTGACCTCTGAAAAATCCGTGCGTCCGGAAACGGAATCCGCCTCGGCCGCGAATCCCGCGGGCAGCAGGTCGGTCACAACAACATTGCCGACGCTGTCCGAACCGTCGGTCGCGCGGACCGATATTTTCACGGTGACCGTTTCGCCGACCGCGGCCCGCGTTATCTTTTCGCCGGCGGCGTTGTAATACGCGCGGATGACTTCCAGTCCCTTGCGCGCCGACGCCGATTGCCGCGGGAATCCCTGTTGCATAATTGCCCAGAAAAATCCCCTGTTGCCGCCGCAATTCGCGCAAGCGATGTCCAGACGCGTCGCATCCGCCGGAATATCCGCGCTGAATATCTCCGCGCCCGGGTCCGCCGGATGCAGGTTTACAGTATTCTTGCCAGATTGCGCGACCGCCGATATGCCGGCCGCGATCGTTCCCGCATCATTCTTGAATCCGGCCAGCGCCAGCATGGCCGCGGCGGACGTGAACGAGCTGTAATATCCGCCGGCCACGTATGCCTGCACGGCATCCAGCGCTTTCTTTGCATCGCCCGCGGATGCGCCCGCGAAATATTTGTTCATCAGATACAGATAGTTGGAATCGTTGCTGACATTATTGCTGTAATCGCCAAAGAACGAAAAGTCGCGCGATTCGGACGTCTTGTATTGCGATATTATGCTGTCGGCCTTGGAATCCTGTTTCAGAATCTTGTAAGACGCCGCGATATATGCGCCCGTTATTGTTTTCTGCCAGCCCTTCATATTGGCGTCCGCGTATTCCTGGAAAGCGTCCAGATAATTCGTGGTGACGAATCCGTTGCGCGAAATCAGATATATCGCGAACGCGCGCGCCGCCGCATCGCTGTCGCCGCCTATCTCGCCGCCCGCGTAAGTGCGCAAGTAATCCACCGCGCGCGACAGCATGGCGTTCGGCACACCGAATCCCGACTCTTTCGCCAACGTCAGGAATTGCGCGACATACGCCGTAACATACGCGGCATCGGCGCCCGCGCCGTAATCGCCGTCGTAATCGTCGCCGCTGGACGCCGCCGGATTGATATCCCACAACGCGAACGATCCGTCGTCATTCTGGCGGTTGCGCAGAATGTTTATGGCGTCCGCAACCTTTGCATTGGACGTTTTCGCGTCCGTCCCCAGAAAATCATTCTGCTGGAACAGCACATAAGGCAAGGCCTTGGACACCGTTTGTTCCGAACATCCGTATTCGTATTTTTTCAGATACGCGAACAAGGGTTTCGCCAGCACGAACGCCGTGTCGGAAACCAGCAGCGTTTTTGACGATAATTCCGGATACATGTCTATCTGGAAATTTTTGGCCGCGACTTTGCCGGACGCATCGTATCCGCCGGTGATATTGGTCAGGAATGCCGTCGCCGGCCGCACGGACAATGTTGATTTTGACGAAGTCGCGGCCAGCGCCTCGCCCTTGTCCCCCGCAACCTTGGCATTGATTGCAATCTCTGCATTGCCCAGCCCATCTTTTGCGCGGACAGTGAATTTCCACAGCTTCTCTTGCCCCTCTGGCACCGCGATCGCGAACGTTTTGTCGCCGATGACTTCCAGGTTGTCGGTGACCCCGACGCTCAATTCCATCTTTGCATTCGGGCCACTATGCTCCGCCATATTGGACACGACCGCATTGACGGTGAATTCGTCGCCCGGCACGGCCATAAACGGCGCGGTTTCAGAAATGACAATCGGCGATTGGATCTTTGCGGACGTCGCGGCCGAACCCGTTGCCGAATCGTTCGCGGCGACCGCGTATATGCGCATTTCGCCATTGAACTGATCCGGGATGTCAAACGTCGCGCTGTTTGTCTGACCGGCCGCCGCATTCAGGATCCCGGAATAGAACGCGACCGGCGCGGCATGCGCGCGCGCGAACGGATTCGTTATGTTTTTCGCCGCCATCTCCATTGCGTCCGCGTATTCTCCGCCGCCGGTTTTCGCGAATTCGCGCAGAGCGTCGTATTCCGGCAGCAGCAGCGACAGGATCTGATACGTGGTCACTTGCAGCGCGGACTTGCGGAAGAAGTAAGCGAGGGGACTCGGGTTCTGGTATTTCGCGACCTGCAAGATGCCCTCGTTCACCGCGAACAGCATTATGCGCGACGTCCGATTCACGGTATATTTCACGGTCAGCTTTTTATCGCGCACGATGTCCGCCGCTTTTAAGTCTATTTTTATTGTGCGCTTCGCCTTGTCAACCGCAAACGGCGCGACGGCATAGGCATAGGGCACGGTGAACACGTCGCGGCTGTTTATATCGCGGACGAACGAGACATTGACATAGCCGTCGCCTTCAAAATCATTCGGCAGCGTGATGTGCTGGACCGTGGACGTCGCGTCCGCGCGGAACCATTTATAAGCATATACCTTGTCTTTTTCTATGGTAATCAATCCGGAGCCAACATACGGTGCGGTGATATTAAGCTCTATGTCGCTACCGGGCGCGTATTCGTTCGCCGACAGTTTCATTTTTAATTCCGCCTGTTGATCTGCGGACAGCGTGACATTTGCCGCGCCCGCGACAAAATAATCCGCGTGCAGCAATATTTTGCCGGCGGCGTCCGCAACCTCAATATAGTAATCGCCCGGCATGGCGGTATCCAGGTCAAGGCCCATGCCTGATTTTGCGATCGTTATGTTTTGGGTTTTAATAATCTTTTCGCGCATCGTCGTCTGGTATTTGTAATAGCCGCTGTAATCTTTGACCAGCGCGACCAGGCTTTGCTTTTTCACAACGCGCATTGTTAATCCCGACACATATGTTTTTGCAACATCGCTGTTTATCGCGATAACGGACAAGGTTCGCTTCGCGCCTTTCTTGATGTATGACAAAGCATCGCTTGCTTTATAACCCACCAAATATTCCGCATCGGACACTTTGGCCGCCGCACCAGCTTGGACGCTTTTTCCCGAATCCCCCTCGTAACCCTCGGCCGAGAATGACAGCACGTATGTTCCGGAATTGACATTGCCGTCAAACTTTATGTCCATATCCGCATTGCCGTTGCCGTCCGTCCGCGCATCGGGCAGGTCCTGATATACCGTTTGCGCAGCGGCCGTGCTTTTCCGCGACAGCCCGGTTCCGGAAACAATATTGGACGTAAATTGATAATCGGCGAATTCGGGGAACGAATACTGCGCGGGCGAAAGCGTCGCGCGCGCCGAAATGCGCCGATCGGTCGCCGGCGTTCCGAACAGATTGAACAATGACACATGCGCGGACAGATCCGTCGGCTTTATCCATCCCTTGGCCTTTGCATTCTTAATAGCGACATTTATTTTCAAGGTATCGGGCACGAATTCTTCCACGCGGAAAGAAATATTGCCAAGGGTATCTTTGTTTTTTCCCTTGTCGCTGAGCGAATATAAATTCGCCTGATAATTTCCAATCGGCGCGGACGCGGAAAGCTTATAGTCATAATCAAACATGCCGTCGGACGAAAGAGAGAATGTTTTTTCGGTCAAAACGCGGTCGCGGCTGTCGCGCACCTCTAACTTCACCGGCACGCCGGCAAGCGACTTATAGCTTTTGTCCTTTGCGATTCCGCCGATGATAAACTGTTCCCCCGGCCGGTATATTCCGCGGTCGGAAAACATATACGCGCCGATGGGACTTGTTCCCGATGCGTAATTATACTCGCCGTCTATATCGTATTTGGAATATTCAACGCGCTGGTTCCCGCCGCCGCTGTATGGAATAAAGGACGTGTCACCGCCGCGCGTGACGGTGATCGCGACCGGCTCTTTCTCGTGATTATATTCGCTTGCCGGAAAGTTTGGAATGTTCGCCCGCCCGCCGGCATCGGTGTCGCCGGACCAGATAGGCTCGCCATTTTTCCCCAGCACCGCCACACGCGCGTCGGCAACCGGCGTGCCGGCGGCCAGCGACGATACGAATATGGCGGACGAATTATCCGCGTTGATTTTCCGGATCAATCCCAAATCGGTCAACAGAATCAGCCGCCGGTCGCCGTTGTTCGCGTCATTCTGCGACGGCCCGACCTGGACGATAAATATGCCGGTGCGGTCGTTTGTCTTGTTCAGATACTCGCCCAAATCAACCGCCGAATAGTTTGTTTTTTTAAAGGATTTGTCCGCAAAGGTTATTTTCTTTCTGAACACGACGGATATATCGTCCGGCCCGAAAGAATATCCCCTGAAATCCATGCTGTCCCATATATTGTATGTCTGGGATACCAGGTGATTGATTTCCTCGGCCTTCACCTTATATAAATTCACATACGCCGCCGGCGCGCCGCCGCGCGACATGATGGCCAGCTTTCTGCCCCCCGCCACCGATAGCAGCGCGCCGGAACCCGCAATCTTTACCTGCTGCTCTGGATACGGCACGGCGAGTATCTTGTCGCCGCCGTTCTTTAACGGAAATCCTATGTCGGAGATAAGCCCGGGCTTTAACGATACATACATATACCGCGCGTTCTTTTCATTCACATCGTAAGAGAACGCATACTGATACACCCCCCGCGCATTTGCGAAATCAATCCTTTTCAGCGGCAATTTTTCGGATTGCGCAATGACTTCGTCCCCGATTTCGTCCGACTTCCACTGATGCGAACTATCGGCGTCCTCGTCAGAATCTTTATGCTGCGGCAGCAGATACGCGACGACATAATCATCCCATTTCACATCGTTTGCGGCAGAGGTAAAGTTCAGCAGCAGCAATTGCTCGGGCTCTTGCCGCTGGTTGTCCGCGACGGTTGTTGATATGTCGGATATTTTAAAGAAATTATCCTCGGCCTCTATCGTGGCATTGGCAGAGAGCGTTTGCGCGCGCGCATTCCCCTGGATGGTCGTCGCGCGGCCGATAATCAGTTTCAGTTTCTGGGGGTCGGCCCGCACGGGAATTGCGTCGGACGTTATGAACGCGACGCGGTTAAAGGTGTCGTATTTGACGCTGAATTTAACACCATCGCCATCCAGCCGCATTGACGCCGCGTCCGCGAACGTTTTTGTGTCCAGCGGATAATTATAGGATACAACGGCGACGGCAATGACCGTCTTGCCCTTTGCGACATTCGGATAAACCCCAAAGCTTTCCACATTGCCCGCAAATTCAGGCGTGGCGAACGACACATTGCGGCGCGCCATGCGCACGTCATCACCGAATAGCTTCTTGTCAAAAGTGATTGTAAACGTCTGCGCCGCGGGCCAGTCGTGGGCCGGGGCGAATGTCGCGCCGTCCGTATCGTTCAGCGTCCATTTGCCCTTTACAAACGGGCTGATGCGCGCGCCGCGCTCCAAATCCGCGGACGTGATGTCCGACCGAAACATCGGCGCATACGGCCCGCTTTGCAAGTTATAGGTTATTTCCACCGGCTGGACCGATGTCAATTCGCGATCATTGTTGGGCGCGGGTAGTGCGATTTGGGTGCGCGCGCCGGCATCGTCGTCGCCGCCGAGCATGCTGATGGCCTGTATGTCCCGAAACTGCACCGGTTGCGGCGTTCCGTCCAGCGCGATTTCCATTACCGTCTGATTTTGATTCCGCCCGCCGAATACAATCAGGGCGATAATTCCGGCGACAATCAAAACGCCGCCCACAATCACGGCCGCGCGCTGCCACACTTTGAATCTATTAAACCAAATATCCGGAAAATTGCGTATTACATCGCGCGTCCAATTCCATGCGCGTGAAAAAATGTTTGTGAACCAATTCTTAAATTTGCTATTTTTCATGGGTTTCCCTATTATCAAGTTATGCCCCGATTGTTAAAGAAGAAACGGCGAAAAGCAAGAAAAAACCGCGTAAGAAACGCGGTTTATGATTAGAGTGGCTTGCCTCGTCCCACTTCGCCAAGGCTTCGTGGGACACTCTTTCGCCTTGCATCCACCTCCGCACTTTGTGCTACGGTGGACTTCGCTGCTCGGCATCTGGGTGGCTTGCCATCCGTAGCCTCGCAGAGGCGAAGGGTGGTTGCGGGGATTGGATTTGAACCAATGACCTTCAGGTTATGAGCCTGACGAGCTACCAAGCTGCTCTACCCCGCGACAAGTGGTGATAGTTTGGCACACGCCTTGACAAAAGTCAAGCGGAAATTGGCGTTGCCGCGATTTTACATTATCCCGCATTTGTTGAACTGGCTGCCGTCGTCGTTCTGGTCTATCTTTTTATTCCGGATTTCCTCGGCCGCCTTGATCTTTTGCCGCATCAGGATTATGCCCGGATTATTCTGAATTTCCGTATTCATTTTATCCAGCGCGGCGTCCGCCTCGGCCGCATTCCGCGCGAAAATCGGCATTACGGCATTCGCGGCGTCCGAAACGCTGCGCTTTATTTCACCCGACATGTCGTCAATCACGGACAGATGCGCGGCGATATGCCGGTCTTCATGCGCGAGCGTAACGTTGTATCCGCATTCGTCCGGCGCATGCCGCGAATCAATCTGGACCAGGAAATCATTATATCCGATCGCGGCGCTGATTTTGTTCAGCACCACGCAATACCCGTCTTCTATTTCCTCGTAATCGGCTTCCAGACTATAATTCTCTATCAGGGTCGCGACAACGTTGCCATGCAATAAATCCATCGGCTTTAACGGCTGCACGACTTCTTTCTTCCATTCGGGCGCGGTCACAACAACTTTCGGAGAAACCTTATACGCCAGACAATCGTCGTCCGCATACAGCGCGGAATGGAATGTGCCTATCGCGATAAAAAGCAAGATTATTTTTTTCATGCGCAATGCGGCCCGCCCCGGGTTAAACCGTCATTCTTTTCAGGTATTCTTCCACAAACTTGTCGCCAAAGTTTTTATACAGCTCTTCCGCCAGCAACACCGCGCTGCGCCCCGATTCAAAGAGCTTCATCAGCGGCCCCAGTCCCCCCAGTTCCGTATTCAAAACCACGGATTCGCCCGTCACCGGCCGCGACAGCAACACCGCGCGTTTCAGATTCGGATAGGCCTTGCCCTGGATAAACGCCATTTCCAGCGGGTTCAGCTTCCAATGCTCGTAATCGTTCGCATCCGCGCCGGGATTGCGGAAAAAGATCACCGTCTGGGCCTGGCCGCGCACGACGTCGCCGATGCCCAGCTTGTCAATGATATTCGCGCGCTGGAACGCCGCCATGTATGCTTGGCGGTTCTTGCGGCCCTCTTGCAGGCCCGTAATAAAATTCTCGCGGAACATCGGGTTCGCCAGCATGGGCGCGGTCTCGTCAATCATAATCAGGCTGGGGTTGCCGTTCGCGACGGTAATATTGTTTATTCGGTGTATAATGTAAGAAATCACCGCGGGGGCCAGCGTCTCGTCATTCAAAACGTCCGTAAAATCAAACGTGGTCAGGCGCGAATACAAGTCCAGCGTGTCCTTCCGCTCGTTGAATACGCCGCCGTATTGCAGCGGGTCAACCCATTTCTTCAGGGCGGCGCGCATCGGGCCGCCGCTGGAAAAGCTGGCCGTCCAAAGATTTTTCAACTCGCGGTCCTTTATATCCACGTAATCAAAGTTCACCGATACGGCGCGCGCGATTTCGTCCAGCGATTTCGGATCGCTCTGGCCGGAAATCATCATCAGCCAGCGGCGAAGGAACGCGCGGTTATTCGGCGAATCTTCCATCTTTAACGGGTTCAGCCGGGTTTCAAAATCCATCGCGCCGGCGAATTCCGCCTTGTCCCCGTCGTCCTTTGCATTGAATGTCAGGTATTTTCCCCCCGTTGAAATAGTAAATATCTCGGCGCCCCTGTTGCGGTCAAAGAAAAACGCGCGCAGGCGCTGGTGGCGCAGGCTTTGCGCGATTAAAAACGAGAACAGCGTTGTTTTTCCCCCGCCGGTCGGCCCGATGGTAAGGGTGTGCGCCGTGGCGCCGGCGGCCTCTGACACATGAAACTGGAACTGATACGGCGTGCCCTGGGCGGTCGGAAACACCACTATCGGCCCGGGGCCCCAATCGGAATTCGGAACGCCGACCGGGACGGACGACATCGGAATGCTGACGGCGGCCGTCCGCGACAGCAGCTTGAAAGACCGCGGGAACGCATCATACCCGGGCAGCATTGCGAACCAGGAAACCTTGGCCGCGAAATTTTCCACCACCGGCGCGATGCCGAACCCGGCGGAAATGCGCTTGAAATCGTCCACGTATTTTTCCAAATCCGCCACGGTGTCGCCGAATACCACGAACATGGGATAATAATTCACCATGCCCTGGTTTCCGGAAATATTCTCGTCCATCGCGGCGACCGCGCTTTCTATCTGCTGTTCCGCAATCTCGGCCCCCTGGTCGCCGATCGTTGACTTTTTCTGGCGGATGACGGATTCAACGCCGCTCGCGCCCAGTATTTTGAACGCGTTCATCGTTATCACTTCGGTCTGAATCGCCGAAATCCCGTCAAAAAATTCTTCGTCCAGAAAGTCGGGCGATGTTTTGAAAGACATAATCGCCGCGAATTTTTGATCCGCACCCGATTGATACCGGACAATCCCGCCGCGGCCGAACGCGACGGAATCAACGGTTACGAACGAAGACATGGATTCGTCGGCGCGCGCTATCTCCGGCTTTGTCACCGGCGACAGGATGCGCCCGAAAAACGCCGCCGCATTGCGGGGCTGGTTGTGCAGCAGAACGGTCGGCCGATACGCGGCCAAAATTGATTCAACATAGTTTGAATATTGGGCCATCTTGTCATTCGCGCCCGCGCCGCCGACGGACAAAACAAGATAATATGAATTGCGGAAAATCCTCAGGCCCTGGGATTCCCACCTGTCGTGGATTTTTTGCAGCACCGGCTGGTCAAACTCGTAATCCGTGCGCGTTTCGGCCGCATCGCGGACGGTAAAGAACCGCAAGACGGCGGCCGGATCGTTAATCTGGTTAAACAGCTGCGCGCGCAGATCCAGGAACTGATTCTTGGTGGCATCGTCCTGCATGGATGTCTGGACGCCGGCCATACGGTATACGCGAACCAGCGCGCCGTTGTTCAGACGCACGGTCATATTGTCGTTTAACACGGATTTGAACGGCAGCAGTTCGGAATATTTCCTGTATCCGAACCGCGGGAACACATACCGCGTTATGGTCGGCGTATATACCGTCAGTATCAGGAACATCAGCAAAACGGCCAGCGCCAGAACCAACGCCGTCATCGGAAAGGAATCTGTAACGAAAAAGCTGAGTAAGTTTTGCATTTTACGGATTCAGTTGGTTAGGGGCCTTTGACTTGAACAGTTGGAGCTTTGCCGCGACGATATTGGCCAGTTGGGGCTCTCTCTTTGAAAACGCCGCCAGGATCAGATGCACGACCGCGACAGACACCAGAAAATACAGCGGCAAATCCGGCATATATGCGCCGCCGACAAATCCGGTGATTCCGTTGATTGCCAGCGTCACGGTCAGAATCACCACAAAAATCATAAATTGAACCGCAAAATTCAGCACGGCGATGGAATAAGGCACATAAAATATGCGCGGCGGATTTGATAAAGCTTTCAGAACTTGCTGACGCAAAGCGGTGACTGGTGACTGGTGACTGGTGACTGGCGCCACCATTAAAACAATCATCTCTCCTTATTATTGAATTTTACCATTTTCACCGCTTTTTAACAACCGCAAAATCAATCCGGACTTTTATGTGTAAAACCATAACAAAGCCAAGATTGCAAACATGTTTATTCTTTCGCCCAATTATTAACAATGAATAAATAATCGGCCGATTTGTTACAGTTTTATGTTAAAAATTTGTTAACAAAATCAAAAAAACTGTTTTCAACAAAACAAACAGCGCTAACAACAAAAACAATTATAAATATATGATAAATTATTTTTTGAAATCTGTGGAAAAGAAAAACCGACGTTTGTCGGTTTTATTTCTTGCGAAAGCCTTGTTTTGCTTTTAGCTTTGGTTTGTCTGGATCAATCAGTATGACTTGCTTGCCGCGGCGAACTTGCTTTATATTGCCGCGTTTTTTCCAGCCTTTTAGTGAGCTTAAAAATTTCATTTCGGGAACCTTTGTTTAATTTGCCAGCTGATTCTATATGTTTTTTCTTAAAAAGCAAGAGATTTTAACAGCAGCGAGCGGAACTATTCATTCTCAAACGCCTCGCGGAGCGCGGCTTCCACCTCTGCCCCCGACAGACCCGCTGTCTGCAAATATTCAATTTGCGCGGGCGCGCCCCGCCAAATGGCGGCGGAATGCTCGGCATTATCCGGCGGCGATTTTATATGTTGCGTGGGCGAAAACCTGATTGATTTTATATCCGGCGCGCAAAGGGCCGAAAATGCGATATCGGATTCGCATCCTTCGGATCCGGCCGGAATTATCGCCTCGCCCGACAGTTCTGTTTCAGAATCTTTCAGGGCGACAACCTTTGTCTTATCAAAAATGCCTGTTTTTTCAGCCAAATGTTCGGCCAAAATTGATAATTTCAGATTGCTGCTGTTTTTTATTAAAAAATTGCTTTTAATCTCCGCCAAAAAGCCTGTATTTTTTATAGTTTTCTTCAAAAATACAGGCTTTTCGCAAATGATTTTTCCAGTTATAAATACCCGCGCTTTTTCGGCCGATATTTCTATGTCCAATTCATTATCGCCCGCTATTTTGCCGACATAAATTATATGAACCGGCAATTTGCCTGTTTTTTTTATATTTATCAGGCTTTTTCCCCCCGCATCGGATACCGTTGCGACATTGCCCAGCTCTGATAATTCAGGGTTGAATTTTCCATCAACAAACACGGCGGTAAACGCGGGAAAGGTTTTTATATCAAAAGCATCCCAAAGATACTGCATGGATTTAAGATTTGTGATTGTGGATTTAAGATTTGGTGATATGATAGTATTAAATCTTAAATCATAAATCAAGCGCGAAGCGCGCTGGATTATAAATAGAGCGGAGCGATAATGGGTTTTAATTGCGGGATAGTCGGACTGCCGAATGTGGGAAAATCAACGCTGTTCAACGCGCTGACGGCGTCGGCCGCGGCCGATGCGGCGAATTATCCTTTCTGCACGATTGAACCAAATCTCGGCCGCGTGGTTGTGCCGGACGCCACCCTGCTAAAATTGGCCGCTGTTGCGAAATCCGCGAAAATAATTCCGACCCAATTGGAAATAGTGGATATCGCCGGACTGGTGAAGGGGGCATCGGCGGGCGAAGGGCTGGGGAACAAGTTTCTGGGCCATATCCAGGCGGTGGACGCGATTATTCATGTGGTTCGCTGTTTTGAGAATAACGACATTGTGCATGTGTCGGGCCGCATTGATCCATTGGACGATATCGCGACGATAGAGACCGAGCTGATGCTGGCGGACCTGGAATCCCTGGAAAAACAGGTAAAAAATCTGGAAAAACGGGCGCACGGTCTGGATAAAGAGGCGATAAAATTACTGGAAGTCGCAAAGCAAATCAAAACCGGCCTGGAAAACGGCGTGCCGGCACGGGTGTTCCCCTCCGTTGGAGGGGTGCCGCCGTCAGGCGGCGGGGTGGTTCAACAATTTAATCTCCTCACCTCTAAACCCATGATGTTCGTCTGCAATGTGGACGAGGCGTCCGCGGCAACCGGTAATCAATTCAGCGCGGCCGTGATGGAAAAATACGGCGCGGGCGCGCCGGTCCTGATTATTTCAACCAAGATAGAACAAGAAATTTCGCAATTAACCGATGCCGCCGGACGCGCGGAATTCCTGACTGATTTGGGATTAAAGGAATCCGGTCTGGACCAGGTGATAAAGGCGGGATACAAGCTGCTGGGCCTGCAAACATTCTATACGGTCGGCCCGAAAGAGGCGCATGCCTGGACGATTACAGCCGGCATGACGGCGCCGGCGGCCGCGGGCAAGATTCATACCGATTTTGAGAAGGGATTCATCCGCGCGGAAATTATTTCCCCCAATGACTACCTTGCGCTTGGCTCCGAAGCCGCGGTCAAAGACGCCGGCAAAATGCGCCTGGTCGGCCGCGATTACGTCATGCAGCCCGGCGACATTTGCCATTTCCTTTTTAATAATTAGAATATCAAAGTTTCATAATGTGTCATCCCCGGAATTTCCGCAGTGGGGCGGAGCTTGTAGAGAGAACCCCATCCAGGAAATATCCGGGGATCCAAGCACTTAAATCTCTGCCAGCAGGTTCATTTTTTCATTCGCTTTTTCAATTTCAGAGTCCAGACGGCGCAGCTCTGCCACCAGCTTGGCATCAGCGGATTCCGCCGCCGCCAGCATTTTCGCGGTCAGCTCTTTCTTTTCATTTTGCAGCATGTTCAGATAGTGCTTTAACTTTAACGATACAATAAATTTTTCCGCATCAACCGGTTGTAGGGGCAAAAAACCACCCACCGAAATCTGCGATTTCGTCGGGGCCCGGTAATTATTTGCCCCTACATTCGTCGGGGTGGATAAATCAGCCCCGATTTTAACCAGAAATTCAGAGTGTTTTTCAATCAGCTCCGGATAGGCCGCGGCGATTTCGGATAATGTTTTTTGCGACAGCGAATCAACCGCGGGCAATGGTTCCGCGTCGCGCGTCGCGCGTTTCGCATCACGTTTCCATTTGTGCCATTCGTTGAATTTGCGCTGGTCGTATTCTTGCCTGAATTCGTTTTTTAATGTTGGGTCCGCGATTTTTTCAATCGTTGCCTGCAAGAACTTTTCCGCGCGCGCGCGTCCGCCGGGTGTGGAAATGATGAAATTATTATTGGCAAGCTGCCATAAAAAATCAACCAGCGGCATGGCCGAATCAATGATTTTTTTCATGGCTAATTCCCCCCTCTCTTGGAGGGGGGCGCCGGCGCTAGTTTGCGCGGCGGGGGGGATGCTTTGATTTTTATGATCGGACAAGCCCCCCCCCGGGCCCGCAACATCGCGCGCCGCCCCCCCCCAAGAGGGGTGGGAATTAAGAATCTCATCCGGATCCTTGCCGCCGGTGACAAACGCGAATTGCACATCCGATTCCGCGCGCAACAGCGGCATCATCAGGTCAACCGCGCGTGCGGCGGCTTTTTGCCCCGCTTTGTCGCCGTCAAAACAAAAGACAATATTGCGGTTCATTTTGCACAGGATTTGCAAATGGTCAGCGGTGAGTGCGGTGCCCAGCGGCGCGACGGTTTCGCCAAATCCGTGCGTCTGCATCTGAATCGCGTCAATCTGGCCCTCTACAATAATGCTGCGGTTTGCGCGGTGAATGCTATCCCTCGCAAAGTTTAATCCGAAAATTGTGCGGCCCTTTTTGAACAATTCCGTTTCGGGGGTGTTGATGTATTTCGGCTCGCTGCCGTCCAATGACCGCCCGCTGAACGCAATGATTTGGCCATTGGCGTTAAAAATCGGAAACATCAGCCGGTCGCGAAAGAAATCATACGGGTCGCCGCCGCGCGTGCTTTCGCGCACCAGTCCGGTCGCCAACAGATTTTTAACTTTCTGATTTCCGAATTTTCCGATGATAGAGCTGAAACCCGCCGGCGCATAGCCCAGGCGGTATTTCTTGATCACCTCGTCCGTAAAGCCGCGTTTCCGGATATATTCCAATGCTTTTGCGCCCGCAGGCGTAAACAGCTTTTCGGAATAGAGCTTCGCGGCCCCATCCATAATTTCAATATAAGATTGCTCGCGCGCGGCCTGTTCCGGCGTTTTGGGAGCGAATTCGGGAACCTTTATCCCCGCCATTTGCGCCAGCTCCCTTATCGCCTCGGGGTACTGCATATTTTGGGTTTTCATGATAAATGAAATGATGTCGCCCTTTTCGCCGCAGCCGAAACAGTAATACCGGCCCATTTCTTCGTTGACCTTGAAGGACGGTGTTTTCTCGTTGTGGAAAGGACAGCATCCCCAGAAATCTTTTCCTTTCTTGGAGAGAGGCACGCGCCGCGACACGATATCCACAATAGACAATCGCGCGCGCAATTCATCGGTAAAGTTTTGATTGCTATTTATCATTACTTGTCATCCCCGGGGGCGTCCGCAGTGACGCGGAACTTTTACGGTGAGCGTCATCAAGGCGCAACCCGGGGATCCGGTAATCCCAGGCATATGGGGATTATAGAACAGGAATTTGCGAATGGCAAACTGTAAAAATGGCCGGGTTACCTTTCTTTTATGCTTTCAAAATAAAGCTTCGTGTCAAAGGTTTCGGTGGAGTTTCCGGTGTCCGCCAGAAACCAATGCATGCAATCGGGACAGAAGATGTAATTTACCCCGATCCCGATTTGCTCCAGTTTTTTATAGCTTTGCCGGCGCGCCGGGTTCAGGACATTATCCTTGCCGGCCTGGTTCCAATCCACGATAAAACTGGTATTCGGATGGGCCGGAAACGGAAAATTGTCCGGAATATCCGCGCTGAAAACAATAACGCGTTTCGCGCCGTGCCGCAAGGCCATATGAATCGCCATCCCGCCGCCCTGGGAATGACCCAGCCAGATAACATCGTTCCAGCTTTGGCCGTTTTTGGACAGAAGTTTTTCGGTTTCCACGGTAATGTGTAGCATGGATTGTTCAAATTCGGCCTGGGCCTCTAACTCCGGTTGCTTGTTTGCATTGTGCCAGCGGAATCCGCCGCGATGCGGATGCGGTGCGACGATTGGAATCAGGTCGGCGTTGAAATGCGCGGCGATTTCCGTGAAAGGCCCGAATGCCGGATCATTCGGCAGTTTTCCCTTGCCCGGTAAAAATATCATTGGTGTTTTCATATCAGTAACCGTTGTTTTCCAGATACTTTCTTTTTACAAAAATTACAAAGTAATTTTTGTCATTCCTGCCTGCGCAGGAATGACAAAAAATCGTTTTAGGTTTTTTTGTTTGTGTAGGGGCAAATAATTATTTGCCCCTACGGGACCAACCCTTCTTCGCGCTTGGTTTCTTGTTGTTGATAAGGTCGGCGGCAGTGGCCAGGTCGGGTTGTTCTTTCACGCTGACGTTCACTTTGTTTGACGACAGATAGGGACCGTAACGTCCGGTCGGATAGAAGTAAATCATCTTGTCGGTCGCCGGATTTTTTCCGATCTCTATCGGTTCGGCTTTCGCGGCACGGTCGGCGGACAATAATTCTTTCGCGATTTCTAGGGTAATTGTGTTGCTGTCGTATTTCTTTGCGCTGGCGCGTTTGGCGTCTTTGCCCGCGCCCTCTTGCACATAGGGCCCAAACCGCCCGACCAGGAATTTGATATTTTCGCCGAGATCTAGGGAACCGTTTTGTAGGGGCGAATGTGAATTCGCCCTGCTATCGTCCGTATTATTGGGCGAATTTACATTCGCCCCTACGGGTTCGGATTTCAAATCACGCGTATACTTGCAATCGGGATAATTGGAACATGCCAGAAACGCGCCGTATCGCGATACTTTCAGCGATAATGTTCCCGTGCCGCATTCGGGGCATTTGTTATCGTCGTTGGGGAACAGATGTTTGGCCAATGCGGCGTTCACCGTGGTCATAACATCGGGATTCGGAATCCCGCGCGCGGTGTCAACCAACGGCGAAAACGCATTCCAGAACGCGTTCAGCGCGGCCAGCTTTTTTTCTTCGCCGTTTGAAACATCGTCCAAGGTATCTTCGGTCTTCGCCGTGAAATTAACATCCACGATGTTCGTAAAATAATGCGCCAGGAATGCCGTCAGCATCCATCCGCCGGGCGTTGGGAAAAATCGCTGTTTTTCATTTCGCACATATTCTTTATCAACGATAGTCGCCATGATGCTTGCATATGTTGATGGGCGGCCGATACCCAATTCTTCCAATTTTTTAATCAGCGACGCTTCGGAATACCGCGGCGGCGGCTGGGTGAAATGCTGTTCGGGCAGCAGCTTTACAATATCAATCTTGTCGCCGACGGCCAACGGCGGCAGCGCATTCCCACCCTCTGGGGGGGTGTCGCCCGAATGGGCGACGGGGGGGGTATCATCCGTATCCTCAATATAAACTTTCATAAATCCATCAAAAGTTCTGGTGGTTCCCACTGCATGAAATATTGCTGATTGATTATTTAAACCCGCCTCCCGGCCCGCAAAATCGCGCGCCGCCCCCTCCGCAAGGGAGGGGGTATTAGACTGAGTTTCTATATCAACAACAACACTATCAAATTCCGCGTTGGTCATCTGGCATGCGACGGTGCGCTTCCAGATTAAATCGTAAAGCTTCTCCTCATCGCCACCAGTGCCTGGCGCCCAGTGCCCGGTGCCCACGTCCGTAGGACGTATAGCCTCGTGCGCCTCTTGGGCGTTCTTGGACTTTGTGAGATAAATATTTGGCGCGGACGGCAAGAATTTGTCGCCGTATTCGCTTTTAATATAATCGCGGATTCCGGCAACCGCGTCCGCGGACAGATTGGTAGAGTCCGTGCGGATATAGGTAATCAGTCCGACCTCGTAAAGTTTCTGCGCGGCGGATGACGTGCGCTTGGCCGAGAAGTACAATTTCCGCGCGGCCTCTTGCTGCAACGTTGATGTGGTGAACGGCGGCGCGGGTTTGCGCGACGTCTTTTTCTTTTCAACGCTGATGACCGCGGCGGGGATAATGGGCTCGCCCAAGGCGGCCAGGATGGTATCCATCTGTCCCTGGTTACCGATGGACATTTTTTCAATCTTGTCGCCGTTGAACTTTGTCAGATTGGCGACGAATGTGGTTTTGGGCGAATTAACATTCGCCCCTACGCATTCCGCGCCAAGCGACCAGTATTCCACCGGCTTGAAGGCTTCTATTTCGCGCTCTCGGTCCACCACCAATGCGACGGCGACCGATTGCACGCGGCCCGCGCTGCGCCCCATGTTTTTCCGCCACAGCACCGGCGATAACTTGAATCCGATAAGATAGTCCAGCGCGCGCCGCACCAGATACGCATCCACCAGATTCTGGTCAATTTCGCGCGGTTCCTTTATTGCCTCGTTCACCGCTTTCTTGGTGATTTCGTGGAATACGACGCGGTATACCGGTTTGCCCTTTAACGCGCCGCGGCTGTTTAAAATATCCAACAGGTGCCAGGATATCGCCTCTCCCTCTCGGTCAGGGTCGCTCGCCAAATATACGGCGTTCGCTTTTTTAACCGCGTCCAGGATGATTTTTATCTGCTTTTCCTTGCCCGGCATGATTTGCCATTTCATCGCAAAGTCGTGTTCGGTGTCCACGCTGCCGTCTTCGGGCACAAGGTCGCGCACATGGCCGATGGAGGCAACAACCTGCCAGCCCGCGCCCAGATATTTTTCAATGGTCTTTGCCTTTGCAGGGGATTCAACGATTAACAAGTTCATAAGCTTCTCTTTTATTTAAGATTTAAGATTTAAGATTTACGGATTTATTAAATCTTAAATCCGTAAATCTTAAATCTTAAATTATCGTTATCCGCCTCCGGCGGATAATTGCTGGTCCTTGTTTATATGCGCGTTCTGAACCAGTCCGAAGCCCAGCATCAGCGACAGCAGCGACGATCCGCCAAAGCTGACCAGCGGCAGCGGCACGCCGACCGTCGGCAGCAGCCCCAGCACCATGGCGACATTTATAAAATAATAAATGAAAAAGTTCAACATAAATCCAAAGCACAGCAATTGCCCGAACCTGTTCTTCATGGTTCGCGAGTACCGAAACAGGATTATTATAATCGCGCTGTAAATGATCAAGAGGGCGAACGCGCCGACGAATCCTATCTCTTCGCCGAACATGGTGAATATGAAATCCGTCTGATTTTCCGGCAGGAACGAGAGCTGGGACTGTGTGCCGGACAGATACCCCTTGCCGAATATGCCCCCCGATCCGAACGCTATCTTCGCCTGGTTTATCTGGTATCCCGCGCCGCGGAGGTCGTATTCGGGCTGGATGAACGTCAATAGCCGCGCGCGCTGGTAATCGTGCATGCCGACGCGCCATACGACGGGCGCCGCGACGGCCATCAGGATTGCCGACACTATGAACCATTTTCGCGGCGCGCCGACTATAAAGAACATTCCGACCGTAATCAGGCCCAACGTTATCGCCGTTCCCAAATCCGGCTGGTAAAGTATCAGCGCGAACGGCACCAGCATCATCGCCAGCGGCGCCAGGTAATTTTTCAGCTGCGACAATTCCGTGGAATTAAACCATGCGAAATACCGCGCGAGCGCGATGACGAGGGCGATCTTTATAAACTCCGACGGCTGGACGGAAACGAACCCCAGGTTCAGCCACCTCTGCGCGCCCATGCCGGTATGCCCCATGAAAGTCACCAGGATTATCAGTATCAGCGCCCCCGCGTAAACCCAGTAAGACGTTTTTATCCAGGTCTTTATATTTGAAAACGCGGCGATAAAGAATATGATGAGGCCCAGCATTATCTTTGACAATTGGGATAACGCCCACGGCCGCCAGGCGCCAACCCAGTTGCAATCCGGCACGGACGGTGGACATTCGGCGTGCCCCGCGGAATACAGCATCGCGACAGAGAGGGCCAAGCACAAAACCATCAGCGCGAACAGCGGCCATGAAAAAGCGTTCAGCTTTTCACGCAGCGACATGTTTTCAGCCCTGGATACGCGAATCTGTTTGGACAAAATTTGCTCCTTCGTCGCGAGTGACAAGGCTCGCTTTGCTCGCAGTGACAAAGTGACAAAGTGACAGAGTGGCGGCCCGCGCTGCGCGCGGAGACAAGATTGATTTGGCTTGTCGGCAAAGCCGACGCATTAATTTTGTCACTCTGTCACTTTGTCACTCTTTAATAGTTCCTTCATCACCCCGGCCGCCACGCGCGCGGCCGGTCCGCTGCCGCCGGAATGCTCGGTCACGACGGACACTATGTATTCGGGCCGGTCTGTCGGCGCGTATCCCACGAACAGTCCGTGATTGCGCAGTTCCCACGGCAGCTGCTCGCTTGTTCTGACGCCTATGTCGCGCTCTTTCCTGCTGATGCTGCGGACCTGGCTGGTTCCGGTTTTGCCGCCCATGCGCTTTCCGCGGACATTGATCGCCGCGCCCGCCGCGGTGCCGCCGTCCTGGGTGACTTTTTCCAATCCTTTCAGAACGACATCAATGTTCTTTTGCTGCAACCCCAGCGACTGGAACCCGATTTCCGGTTTGGGATCGCCGGTAACAAGCCGCGGCCATACGGCGCTGTTTGTGGAAACGCGCGCCATCATGGTCGCAAGTTGCAGGCAGTTCGCCAGAACAAACCCCTGGCCTATGCCGGATATGATCGTGTCGCCGTGCTGCCAGCGCATGCCGACGTTCTTTTCCTTCCACGCCTTGTCCGGAACAATCCCCGCCATTTCGCGCGGCAGCGTGGAGAGAAGGACCTGCCCCAGCCCCAGCCGCGCCGCCATGCCGTTTATAGCCTCTATCCCCGTGCGCAACGCGACCTGGTAAAAGTAAATATCGCATGAATGCTGCAACGCGCCGACCATATCTGTCCAGCCGTGGCCGCGCGCCTCCCAGCAATGATACAGATGGTTTCCGTATTCCCATTTGCCGGCGCAGTTTATTTTTTCCGTCGGCGTAATCGCGCCGGATTCCAGCGCGGCCAGCGCCACGACTATCTTGAATGTAGAGCCAGGGGGATACAATCCTTCCAACGTTTTGTTCATAAACGGTTTCAGCGGATTTTTAAGCAGGTCCTGCATCATTTCCGCGCTGTCGTCGGCCTTGAAATTATTCGCGTCGTAACTGGGCGCGGATACCATCGCCAAAATCTCGCCCGTTTGCGCGGCCATAACGACGCCGCAGCCGGATTTGTTGGGCTCTAACAGCTCGTAAAGTTTCCGCATGATCGGCTCTGAAAGCGTTGTTTGCAGATTTTTGCCGTCCGTGCTTTGGATTTCCATGGATTGGTCTTTGCCGGTGACGCGCCCCATTGCGTCCACGATCAGCGCGGTTTTTCCGACCGTTCCGGAAAGCTGCGCGTCAAACGCCTTTTCAAGCCCCGCCTGGCCCGTTGTGAAGAACGGCGAACGCGCGGCGTCTTCCTGATCCGGCCGCACGATCGCGCCCGGCGCGCCCAGATATCCGATCGTCTGCGCGCCCGCGGGCCCCAACGGATAGCGGCGCGAAAATCCCCGCTCTATATGCAATCCGTTCAGATTCATGGTTTGCAGTCCCGCCAGCTGGTCCCAATTCGTATTTTCTTTCACCAGCGCCGGCTGGAACCCGCGCTGTTTCTGGATTCTTTTCTGAATCCGACCTATGTCGGACGGTTTCAGGTTCAGCTCGCGCTTTACCGCCGCCAAAAGATCATTCAGGTCGTCCGCCTCGTCCGGAATTATGTAAACCCTGTAAATGGGGGCGTCCTTGGCCAGCGGCGTATTGCCCGACCCCAGTATTTTCCCGCGTTCCGGCAGATTGATTTTGGTGCGGTATGAATTTCTTTCGGAAAGTTTTTTGTATTTGCCGTGCTGGAACAATTGCATTTGCAGCATGCGCGCGACCAGAATGACGGTAAGCGCGGCCGCGCCGCCCAGCAGCAGCGCGGAACGACGGTCAAAAGTTGCGCCGACTTCGCGGTCTATCATAGTTTGCTCGCTTCGCTCGCAGTGACAAAGCGACAGAGTGACAAAGTTAACGTGTCACCGGTGGTGACAAGCAAATTAATTATATCCGCGCCCCGGGCCCCAACAAAATTGAAAATTTTGTTGGGTTGGCATAGCGCGGTCGCCACAATTCTGTCACTCTGTCACTTTGTCACTCGCGCCGCAGGCGCGGCGGATATTTTCTTTGCCAATGCCACGAACGGCATGTATAGCACAGTTACCCATAAAAACAACCAAATTGTTTCGGGCGCGGGCCGCAATGACATCGTCGCGGCCATTGCCCACGCGCCCAGGATCAGCAGGCATAATCCGAAGAAAAACATAAAGACGTAAAGCCCGTCAAACTTCTGCCGCGATATGTCCAGGTATGACTGGAACCCGTATACGCCATAGCTAATCGCGAACATGGTCGTCCAGAACAGCAGAGTGTCAAAGTTGTAATCCAACAGAAAGCACCCGAGTATCGCGAATGGCAGGAAAAAGCCCCGCGGGCGCACGAACGAATAATAGAAAATCGGCAGAATGGCCAGAATGCCGCCTGGATTCCAAACGCGCGAATCCAGCCGCCATAAAATCAGAGTGGCGGCGAATGGGAAAATTATATCAAGATAATGGGTTAGTTTCTTCATAAGCGAATCTACCATTCTACTTGTATTTCTCTCCTCCATCAAATCCCAGAACCATCACGTCGTGCAGCCGGCCCACGGGCGCGACCAATTCCACGCTGGCGGACGTTTTGTCGGCGTCGCGCACTATGCCGACCGGGATATTGTCCGGAACGGTTCCCTTTATCCCGCTGGTAATCAGGCGGTTGCCGGCGCTCGCCATGAATTCCGGGTCGCTGTAAAATTCAAAATACGGCGCGGCCGCGCCATTCCCGCGCAGGAATCCGTAAACGTCGCTGCCGGCGACGCGCACGGGGATGTTTGATTTGGGGTCCGTCAAAGCACGGACCTTTGCGCTGTCCAGCGTGACAGACGCGACTATGCCGACCAGGCCGCCGTCAAAAGAAACCACGGCCATGTTGGGGCTGACACCGCCGTTTTTGCCCCTGTTCAAAATAAAGGTATTGTGCGCGATGGAGGAATTATCATGGATTATTCGCGCGACGGTCGCTTTCTGCGGGTTTGCGCGGACGGCGCCCAATTCTTGGCCCAGCCGTTTGTTTTCATCCATCAGCACCAGGCACTGGTTCCGATCGCGCATTAATTCGTCCAATTGCGCGCGCAAGTTCCGATTTTCCTGCATAATCAAGGCCCCGTCGTGCAGGTTTTGTGCCGCGCGCCCGATTATGCGGAATGGGAAAGACACCCCGTCCGCGACAAAATGCGCGACCGGAACAACAATCCCGGACACGGAATTCATAATTTTGTAATCAGGCTTGTCAATCATAATGTATATGAAGAATACGGGAACCAGGCACGCGACAATTCCGGCGCGTATTGTGGAATAGATCTTTGAAGATGATTTGTTGGTGGTCATTGGTCGTTAGTCGTTGGTATTTGGTCACTTGCATACACAATTTTGCAGATATTACAATAGATTTTTCAAATTGCAACTTATAACGAAATACCAACGACCAACGACTAACGACCAACGACTAACAATTTTTCTTGATTTTTCTGAAATTTAGGTAATAATGATCCTGCCTGAACCGGCCAAGCATTGCCGCAAGGGCGCCGCAGCTTACGGGCCGCGAGCACGAACCACGAACACGACGGAGCATAAAATGCCAAAAATGAAAACCAAATCGGGCGTGAAAAAGCGCATGTCCATGACCGCATCCGGCCAGATAAAAACCGGACGGGCGGGGCATAACCACTTTCTGCGCCACAAATCCAAACGTGCCAACAAAGCCGGCGCAAAATCCAACTATCTTAACGAAAACCACGAAGGCCAGATCAAACTGATGGCCCCATACGGCTTGAAATAAAAGGGGGCAATCATGGCACGTGTAAAACGCGGGACAACCGTAAAACAAAAACATAACAAAATACTGGGCCGGGCCAAGGGTTACCTGGGCCGCCATCATTCAACATATCGCGCCGCGCGCGAAAAAACCGAAAAAGCCGGACAATACGCATATCGCGACCGCCGGGTGAGAAAGCGCGAGTTCAGATCGCTCTGGATCGTCCGCATCAACGCCGCAGTGCGCGCCGCAGGTTTGACATACAGCCAATTTATGAGCGGTCTGAAAAAAGCCGGGATAGAGCTGGACAGAAAGGTATTGGCCGAAATGGCGTATGCCAACGACGCAAACTTTGAGAAATTGACCGAGAGCGCGAAACGATTTATCAAAACCGATAAATAAATTTCGGTGGCGATTTATCATGCAGTATGCAACAATAAAGCCATCAAGAGATGGCTTTTATTGTGTTCCCATCATTTGGGGGCGTGCGCCAAGGGGGCGGCGGGGCGGTTATCGGACAGAGGGTAAAAATGAATTTCTTTCGCAAACTATTTTCGGGAAAAACAAAACCGGCGGAATGCGCGCGCGCGGAATCCGTTCCCGCGCCATTGCTGGTCGTTGCAAAGATTGTGGCGGTGGAACCCCATCCGAACGCCGATCGCTTGCACGTCCTTCGCGTTGACGCGGGCGACGGCGAATTGCGCCAGATTGTATGCGGCGCGCCGAACGTGCGCCCCGGGTTTGTCGGGGTTCTTGCGCTGCCGGGCGCGATTCTGCCGGATGAAACCGAACCGCTGTCCGCGCGCGAACTGCGCGGCGTCCTGTCCAACGGCATGATGTGCAGCGAGGGGGAGCTGGGCCAAGGCCCCGGCCACAACGGCATCCTGGAACTGCCCGCGGATTCCAAGCTAGGAAAGGAATACAAACTATGAACGACCTGATTAAATCGTTGAAAGACGCCCTCTCGGTTGCGAAAACCGCCCAGGATCTGGATAATATAAAATCCAAATACCTGGGCAAAAAGAGCGAGATAAAGGCAAAGTTTGACGAGATGAAAAACGCCGCGGCCGCCGCGCGCCAGAAATTGGGGGCAGAGCTGAATGCCGTGCGCGAACAGATGGAATCCCTGCTGGATAATGCAAAGGCCCAGTTGGCGCGGCATGTTATAGAAGAAAAGCTGGCCAATGATGCGTTTGATATGACATTGCCCGGCGCGGGCCAGCCGACCGGCGCGCTGCATCCGGTGACAGAGGTTGAGCAGAGATGCATTAATGCAATGCGGCGATTGGGGTTTTCCGTTGTGACGGGGCCGGAAATAGAATTGCCGGAATACAACTTTGATCTGCTGGATATTCCGGAACATCATCCGGCGCGCGACATGCAGGATACTTTCTGGATTAAAGATACTGTAAGCCCCCCCCCTGCGGGGGGGCCGGCGGCGCCCGGCGGCGCGCCGGGTGGGGGTAAAAAATGCGAGGCATTTTTGCTGCGCACGCACACCACGTCCGTGCAGAGCCGCTTTATGATGTCGTTAAAGGGCGACGAATCCAAATTGCCCATCCGCATCGTCGTTCCCGGCCGCGTCTATCGGAACGAGGCGGTGGATGCCACGCATCTGGCGATATTTCACCAATTTGAAGGACTGATGGTCGGCCCCGGCATTAAATTGTCCGAATTAAAGGGAACCATAGAATTCATCCTGCGCGCGATTTTTGGGGATGAGGTAAAAATTCGCTTTAAACCGAAATATTATCCTTATACGGAACCCAGCATCGGCGCGGATATTAATTTGGGCGACGGGTGGCTGACCATTGTCGGCGCGGGAATGGTATCGCCCACGGTATTAAAGAATTTCGGATTTAATCCGGAACGGGTATCGGGACTGGCGTTCGGATTTGGAACTTCGCGGCTGGCCGGAATGTTTTCGGGCGCGAATATGCGGGAATTATATGGAATGGATATGAGGGTGTTTAAGAATATAAAGGCGTGATCGTGGTTCGTGCTCGTAATTCGTATATATACAAGCCACCAGCACGAACCACCAGCACGATTTGCGACCAAAGGGAGCAAATATGAAATTCAGTAAAAAGATTTTGGAAACGTTCGTTGATTTGCCCAAAGACGAATCGCGCCGTAGCGGCGGCGAAGGCGGATGGCAAGATCTGATGGAAGATGTCGGGCTGGAAGTAAAATCCGCGGACAAGACCGCGGACGATGTGATCTTCAATCTGGAATTATTGGCGAATCGCGGTGACCATTATTGCTATCTGGGTCTGGCGACGGAAATTATCGGACGCAATGGGGGCCAAATAAAAAAACTAAACCCCGATGAAGACGCCTCTCTGCCGCTGTATGACAAGGAGCCGGAATGGGGCAAAGGCGAAGACAAAAAGGGAAAATACAAGGACATCGGTTATTTGTTTGATCTGGAAACTGAAAAATGCCTGGCCTATTCGCTGACGCCTTTCGCGTTGGCGCGGCCCCAGAAAAAGCGCGACACGACGGACAAATACATCGCCCGCATGCTGCCGGCCAGCGGCGTTAATCTGATTCTGGATATCATTGATGTGACGAATGTCGTGATGCTGGAACGGGGCCAGCCGGCGCATATCTATGATGCGGACAAGATTAAGGGCAAAATTCATGTTCGCGAAACGAAAGCGGGCGAATCCGCCGCCCTGCTCTTTCACGAAGGCATGACGCCGCTGCCCGCGGGGACATGCGTGATTGCGGACGAAGAAAAAATACTCTGCGTCGGCGGAATTATCGGATGCCGCGCGGCCGAGGTTGACGCGGACACAAAGAATATCCTGTTTGAAACGGCCTTGTTTGATCCGGTTGCGATTCGTAAATCGGAACGCGCGTTGTTGGAAAAGCCGACCATCGCGGCGATGATTTTTGAACGCGGCGGCGATTACAGCGCGATTTTATCCGGCGCAAAGCGCGCGAAAAAATTATACAAGGATGTGGGCTGGGAGCAGAACGGCGATTTTCAAATGATGGCCTGGGCGCATGCGTATGAAAAGAAATTTATTCCGGTGTCCGGCGATTATGTGCGCAAAGAACTGGAAATAAATATATCGGATGCGGAAATTGCGGAACGGCTCGGCCGATACGGGTTCGCGCAGAACGACCTGAAAACGGGGTTTTATATTCCGGCGTGTAGGCAATGGGATATCAAGGGATATGCGGCGGATTTGTTGGAAGAATTGGCGCGCAGCATCGGATATAACGCGTTGCCGTCGCATCTGCCGCCAGTCGGGATCGGCGCGGCCCCGACCGCGGCGGAATCGCGCAAAGCCGAAACCGATAGCTATCTGATTCACAATGGATTTTACGAGGTGATGGTGGACAGCATGTATTCGCCAAAACATGCCGCGCTTTCGCCCAATCCGGAGCATGTCAAAATCGCGAATTCGGTAGAAGGCGGGTACGCCTTCATGCGCAACAATCCGATTGTCCAGGCGGCAGAGCTGACCGAAAAAAACCTGCGCGTGAAAAACCGCGACATTCGCGCGTATGAATGGGGCAAGATATTCAAGGGCGATAATGAAATTGAAATTCTGTGGGGCGTCATGAACGGCGCGCGCGAATCGGCGTTGACCGCCAAGGGCCTCGTTTTCAATCTGATGAACGATTTGGGGCTGGACGCGGAACTGGAATACGGCGATTTCGCGGAAAGCGCAAAGGTTTCCGAATGGTCGCTGCTGCACCCGAAACGCCGCGGTCGCATTAAATGCAACGGGCGCGGCATATGCGTATTCGGTGAGATTCATCCGAAATTGTTAGAAGGCTTTGATATAAAAAACGATGCACCGGTATTTTTCAGCTTTGATACCGCTGGCCTTTTGACGGCCGCGAGAAAAGGCGCGAAATACGCCAGTCCGTCGGCGGTCATCCAAAGCACGCGCGATATCTCCGTCCCCGTGCCGGCGACGCGGGCGGCCGGCGATGTTACCGATTATATTTTGAAGAATTTTTCCGAAGTCGCGGATGTCAAAATCACGGATGTTTACGACAAGCCGCACGAAGGCGTGCGCAATGTGACATACCTGCTGACGTTCGCAGAGCGGAATTTTTCAACGGAAGAACTGAACGCGCTGCTGCCGAAAATCATTCAATCAGCGAAAGGGTTTATCGCTAAATAAAGTCTTACAACCTTTATACAAATTTCTGAAAGAAATTTGTCATTCCCGCGTAGGCGGGAATAGGGCCTATAAAATTACAGAGGTTGAACTATGATAGTAATTCGTTTTTCTTTCGCAATTTTTTGAGGTGTTTAAAAATATGATATTTCAAAGCCCTATTCCGGCCCCGGGGCCCCCGCGCGACTGGTTATGTCGCGGGGGGTGGACCAAGCCGGAATGACAAAAATTACTTTGTAATTTTTGTAAAGGTGATATTAGCAATTTTTATCCTTGGCCTCGCACCACTTTGCCACGGGGCATTCGTCGCATTTCGGTTTTAACGCCTTGCAGATATACCGCCCGTGCAGGACCATGACGTGATTGACGATGCCGTGGTATTTTTTCGGGATTAATTTCAATAATTTTTCTTCCACTTTTTCCGGCGTGTTGTCCGCGTCGGTTACCCAGCCGTATCGGTGCGCATTGCGAAAGACATGCGTGTCCACGCCGATCATTGGCGCGCCCCACAGCGCGTTCATAATAACATTTGCGGTCTTTTGCCCTATGCCGGGCAGCTTCATCAGGGCGTCGCGATTATGGTATTTCAGCGGGAATTTCCATTCCCCTCCCTCGGAGGGGTGCCGCGCTGGTTCCGCGCGGCGGGGAGGGTTTGTTACCACCAACGCATCCGCCAATCCGATAATATTTTTCGCCTTGTTGTTAAAAAACGAAATAACCTTGATATGTTTTTTCAGGCCGTCTTCGCCCAGTTCCAACATCTTTTCCGGCGTATCGGCAACGGCGAACAGGGCGGGCGTGACCTCGTTCACTTTTTTATCCGTCGCCTGGGCGGATAAAATCACCGCGACCGCGAAAGTGAATTCGTTTTTCGCCCACAGTTCAGACTTGATCGTCATATCTACCGCTTTCGGCACCTCGCGGAAATAAATTTCAGGCGTCAAAGAGATTTTCTTTGCGGGCATATTTATTTTCCCTTTATGATTTTGATTCCGAATTTGTGGCCTTCTATTTCGGTTGTAAATTCGGACGCATTCTTGACCGCGCGAAGCTCTCCGGCAAGAATATTTTCCCGAATCATGTCGCTATGCGTCGCGATTGCGAGCGAGAGCTCTTTGTCGGCCGCGTATTCCAGAATTATCCGGTCGGACACGTCCAGCCCCGCCGTCCGGCGCGAATCCTGGATAAAGCGCAGGGCGTCGCGCGCAAGCCCCTCTGCCGCCAATTCGGGCGTCACCGTGGTATCCAGCACGACGACCGCGGTATTGTCCGGCAACGCCGCGCCGGTGATACCGGGCTTTACGGTCAGTCGCATTTCGTATTCGTCGGGCATCAGCCCCCATTTTTCAGGATTAAATCCGGGTTGTTTTACCGCCGCCATGATTTCTTTCAGCTTTCCGCCCAGCCGCGCCCCGATTTTCGGCGTAATCAGATACACGAACGAATCCGCAACCGAGGATATATCGTCTGTAATTTCAATTGATTTGATATTTAATTCATCACGCATGATGTCCGTAGCAAATTCTATTTGCGCGTCATCAAAAGACGTTATGGCTGTTGTAACAACCATTTTATGCAATGGCAAACGATTACGGAGTCTGTATTTCTCCCGCAGTGCTTTGCCGGTGGCGACGAAGTCTTGAATCCAACGCATCCCAGATAAAATATAAACCTGGCCGGATTTTGGGACATATTCAGGAAATTTCTCCAAATGCACAGATTCTTTGCTGGTCAGCGCGCGGAAAATATAATCACTGATAAATGGTGCGAATGGGGCCAGCAGCTTGCAGAATTCTGTCAGGACAAAATGCAAGGTGTCAAACGCGCCCTGCTCTTCGCCCCAGAAACGTTCGCGCGAACGGCGGATATACCAGTTATTCAATATTTCCAAAAAATTTACAAACGCGCGAACCGCAATATCCGGCTTGTATTCGTCCAATGCCGCGCGCGTCTGCCTAATCAAATCGTCCAATTCGGCAAGGATGTATCGGTCAAGAACATTCGTTTTTTCGTTTTGTAGGGGCAAATAATTACCAGGCCCCGCAAAAATCGCAGATTTTTGTGGGTGGTTCTTTGCCCCTACGGTTATTCCGCCCGCGTTCGCATACAGCGTGAAGAAGTGATAAGCGTTCCAGAAAGGGGTCAGGATGTTCTTTATAGGCTCGTTGAATACTTTGCCTTCCAGGTCTATGCTGACGGGTTCCGCCTTCATAAAATTGCTGCCCAGCACAAACAGCCGCATCGCATCCGCGCCGTATTGGTTCAGAATCGCCGTGGGATCAACAAAGTTCCCGACGGATTTGGACATCTTTTTCTTGTTGTCGTCCACAATCATGCCGTTGACGCTGACCGTCTTGAACGCCGGCTTGTCAAACAGCGCGGTCGCCAGCACCATCAGCGAATAGAACCAGCCGCGGGTCTGGTCCTGGCCCTCTATGATATAATCGGCCGGGAACGTGGCGTTAAAGCGTTCCTTGTTTTCAAAAGGATAGTGCAGCGATGCGAACGGCATGGAACCCGATTCCACCCAGCAATCCAGAACATCCGGAATGCGTTTCCATCCGTCTTTTTCCAGTTTATCCAGTGTCGGCCGGTGCAGGTCGTCTATCCGGACGCCAAAGAATTTTTCAATTTCCGAAATGCTGCCGAATACTTTGACTTCGCCGTTGCGCATCCAGATCGGCAGCGGCGTTCCCCAGAACCGGTTGCGCGATACGGACCAGGGCCGCGCATTTTCAATCCACTTCATAAAGCGTTCGCCGGCGGATGTCCAATGGGTCTTTTTGGTATTTTCAATCAGACGGTCGCGGATTTTCGGAACGTCTATATACCAGCTGTCCGTTGCGCGGTATATCAGTTTCTCTTTGCTGCGGTCGCCAAAGGGATAGCTGTGTTTGTATTGCTCTTTCTTGACCAGATGGCCGGATTTTTTCAGATGCTCTATGATTTTCGGATTAGCATCAAAAATATTCATGCCTGCGAAATCCGTAACCTCTGATGTAAAATTGCCATAATCGTCCACGTTCAGGATAACGGGAAATTTCGGGTCGGTGTTTTTTGCGGCCCAAAAGTCGTCTTCCCCGAACGCAGGCGCGATATGAACAATTCCGGTTCCACTATCGTCTGATACATAATCGGCATGAATAACGGTATATAATGAAAGCCCATCGGTTCTATAGGCATCGTTGCTTTTATAGTAATCAAATAATGGTTTGTAACTGTATCCGAATATATCCGCACCAGTAATTGTATCAATGCGTTCTGCGTTTATGAATTGTTTTTCGTATGCAGGAAGCCGTGATTCTGCGATTATATATTCCGCGCCATCGCTGTCACGCATCACAGCGTATTTCATTTTGTGATGTACCGCTAATAAGGAATTTGCAGGAAGGGTCCAAGGCGTCGTCGTCCAAGCAAGTACTCGTCGGCCATGATGAGGCAAGAAGGATTTTCCTCCACCTTGTATTCCGGACAATTCAAACCAAACCGTGACCGCATCGTCAACAATATCGCGGTAATCTTGGGATGCCTCGGAATTAGACAGCACGGTTCCGAATTTCCAATCGTAAGGATTCACGCGAAAGTCTTTATACAGATACCCCTTGTCGTAAAGCTGTTTTATCCCCCAGATTACGGATTCCATATAATTCTTGTCCATGGTGCGATAGCCCAAGGTTTCGCCGCCGTCAACCCAGCGGCCGATGCGGTTCAGATAATTCACCCATTCGTTTGAATAGGTCAAAACGTCCGCGCGGCACATGTCGCAGAACGCGCCAATGCCGGTGTCGGCCACAATGTCCTTGGCCAGGCGTTTTTGCGATTTTTCCACGCTTTGTTCCGCCGGCAATCCGTGACAGTCCCAGCCCAGTTCGCGTTCCACATGCCGCCCCCGCATGGTTTGATACCGTCCGACCAGATCCTTCATAGAAGACACGCTGAGGTGCCCCCAATGCGGCAGATTGTTCGCAAAAGGCGGCCCGTCATAGAACGAAAACGGCGCGCCCTTTTCCGTCTGTCTCAGGGATTTATGGAAAGTATCATGCGTGCGCCAGAATTCCAGGATTTGGCGTTCCAGCTCCGGGAAATTCGCTTTCGTTTCTGTCTTTGGATATTGTTTAAGTGACATTTTATACTTCCCTTGTTCGGCCAGATCCCCGGGCTGCGCCTCATGCGCGCGGGAAAAAATGCCGCGCATTTCGGACGCCCCCGGGGATGACGTTTAATGAAACTTTGACTATTATAAAAAACGGGCGCGATAGCGCCCCAAGACCGCAAAATCGGGGCCCGCTTAGTTTTCTATAATGATGATGGTTTTGTTGATCATGGGCGTCATTCTAATACAAGTTTTCGCACGATTCAAGTTTTTTTAATTGTGCTCGTGGCTCGTGTTCGTGATCGGATTTGCATTTTGGCAAATATGATTTATTATCCTGAATTATGAATAAGACAAATAACAGATCAAGAGCCGCCAGCACGAACCGCCGGCGCGAATACGACGTAATCGTTATCGGCGGGGGACATGCGGGGACCGAGGCCGCGGCCGCGGCCATGCGCGTGTTGTCGCACACAATGGCTGGATCCGCCCGCCCGTCTGTTGCATTGATTACCATGGCCGAATCCGACCTGGGGGCGATGTCGTGCAACCCAAGCATCGGCGGGCCGGGCAAGTCCCAGCTTGTTTCGGAAATTGATGCGCTGGGGGGAATTATGCCCCGTGCCGCCGATATGGCGGGGATTCACTTTCGCATGCTGAATGCGTCGCATGGGCCCGCTACGCGCGCACTGCGCGCGCAGATTGATCGGAATTTGTATCGGGCGGCGGTGAAAGAGTTGCTTGGTCTAGATCCCACGGATTCACCCCTGCCCTTGCGGCAGGGGTCGCCGGCGCTTTCTTGCACGGCGGGGGATGGGTTCAGTAAATTAAAAAATCAAAATAATTCAGTTTATAGTTTTAATAAACCCACCCCCCGGTCGCCACGAAAAAGTGCGCGACCGACCCCCGCCGCAAGGGCGGGGGTAGAGCAGTATGAAAATTTAGAGATTATTTACGAACCGGTGGAATCGCTGGACCTGGAAAATAAGGTCATAAATGGCAAATATCGGGCAACGGCGATTGTTATTACAACCGGTACGTTCCTGCGCGGACTGGTCCATCGCGGGCCGGAAAAGATTAAATCCGGCCGGCTGCGGGACGACGGAACGTATCAATCGCCGGATAAAAACATATCTGGCGTTCTGGAACGCGCCGGATTTCGCATGCTGCGCCTTAAAACCGGCACGCCGGCGCGTCTGTTCGCCGACAGCATTGATTTTTCAAAATGCGAAATTCAGCCGGGCGATGAAAACCACGAATGGTTTTCAAGTTTGACCAACGACCAACGACCAACGACCAATGACTGCTATATTACCCACACGACCGCCCTCACCCATCGGATCATTCGCGACAATATCGCCGATGCGCCGATGTATAACGGCGATATTACCGGCACCGGCCCGCGGTATTGCCCGTCTTTGGAAGACAAGGTTATGCGGTTCCCGGAACACGAAACCCATCATGTGTTTTTGGAACCGGAAACCAGCGACGGGACGATTTTTTATCCCAACGGCCTGTCAACATCCATGTCGGCCGCGGTCCAGGACAAATTCCTGCGCAGCATTCCGGGCCTTGAAAACGTTCGCGTGGCGCGATACGGATACGCGATTGAATACGATGCGATTGACGCGAGATGCCTGAAATCAACGTTGGAATCCAAAGATATTCCGGGCCTATTTTTCGCCGGGCAAATCAACGGCACATCCGGATATGAAGAGGCGGCGGCCCAGGGCCTCGTCGCCGGCGCGAACGCCGCCGCTTACGCGGCGCGAACCGAAAGCCGAAAGCCGAAGGCCGAAAATATTGATGGAAATTCGGTTCTCGGTTTTCGGTTTTCGGCTCTCGTCCTTGATCGCACCAATTCAATGATTGGCGTTCTGATTGATGATATTACGACGCTGGGCGTGGACGAGCCTTATCGCATATTCACCAGCCGCGCAGAATACCGGTTGAGCATTCGCGCGGATAATGCTATATTCCGGCTGGGGCCCATGGCGCGCGATTTGGGATTGTTATCGCAAGAACGATATGAGAAAATCAGCAGTCAGCAATCCGAAATCAGCAATGAAATTGATAAAATGTATTCCGGTTATATCGCGCGGAATGCGCGCGAGATAGAATCCGTGCGCCGCGACCTGGATATAAAGATTCCGGCGAACTTTGATTACGCCGACATGCCTGGACTGACCAACGAATTGCGCGAAAAGCTGGGCCGCACGCGCCCGGAAAACATCGCCGCGTTGTCGCGCATCCCGGGAATCACCCCGGCGGGAATAATGGTGGTGCTGCGCCGTTGCAGGGGCGGGGTCCGCCCGCCCCAATGATTTGGGCGCGATGCCCGCCCAACGACGCGCTTCGCTTGCCGTCGGGGCCGGGGGAATGCGCCCCTACAATTTTTTCCTGTAATCATCCAACGACACGACGCGCTGGTCATCGGGCTTTTTTTCTTCCAGCGGCAATTCCAGATTATCTTTCGCATTTTGATTCGCGCCGGGTTGGAATTGCAATATGAAATCCACGGACGGGTCTTTGAATTCAACGAGGGCCGAAAACGGCACGCGGATGTAAAACGGGCGCCCGTCAAAGGTCAGCGTCACGCCGAATTCTTCGTCGGAGACATTCAGGTTGGAATAAGACCATTGCAGAACAATCGTCATCATTTCCGGGTATCGGATTTTAAGGAAGTCCGGAATCACCACGCCGGGATCCCGCGTGCGGAAAGTCAAAAAGAAATGCGCGCCTTCGCCCAGGCCGTTTACCTTGGCGAACGACAAGGCCTCTCTCACCACCATTTTCAGCGCGCGTTCCAGTAAATTTTGATAATTGATATTCTTCATTGCTCGCTCTGCTCGCAGGTCGTTGGTCGTTGGTCGTTGGTCGTTGGTCGTTGGTCGTTAATTAATTAACAATTGTGGATATAATACAAAATATATAGATTAAAATGCAAACGATAACTTTTTAATACGAACGACCAACGACTAATGACCAACGACCGTTCCGTTAACGCAAGTTATAAATAGCGCGTCCGGAACGTCGCCGAAAACGGCGCGTTCCAGTCCCGTCGCCCATACTTGCGCGGACATATCGCCCAATTCCGCGAAGAGTTTCGCGCGCGCGGCGGCGTCCAGGTGCGCGGCCGCCTCGTCCAGCAATATGACCGGCGACATCCCGGTCTTGGTTTTTATCAGCCGCGCATGCGCGATAATCAGCCCCATCATCATCATTTTCTGCTGGCCCGTGGACGCCATGCTTGCCCGTTTGTTCAGGCGCGAATCAAACATTCCAAAGTCGGACTTATGCGCGCCCTCGGCGCTCATCTTGTCCGCGATCAATTCCCGATTGTTCGCCAGGTATTCCAAATATTCCCGTTCCGCGTCCGCCGCCGCGATGCCGGCGGCCAGCCTGTCTTCCAGCCAGCCGGAAAGAGTGACGAAAGCCGAAAGCCGAGAGCCGGAATCCGTGGCGCTATTCGCGACTTTCGGTTCCGGGCTTTCTGGTTTTGATAGCTCGTGATTTATCTCTCCCGCGTATTTCACCCTTGCGCCGGCGACGGCGACCGCGGTTTCGGCCAAATGTTTCTCTATGGGGCAAAGCCAGTTGTGGTCCGATCCGTTTTTCAGCGCGAACGCCCGTTCGGACAATAATTTCGCCAATCGCGCCGTCCGCCCCGCATGCGCGGGCGCGAAGCTGGCCGTCAACCGGTCAAAAAACGCGCGCCGTTCGGACGCCCCGTCCAAAAACAGCCGGTCTTCGCGCGGGGTGATCCATACCATCCGCAAATATCGCGCGCAGTCGGATATGGCGGCGGCGTCATTGTCAATCCGCGCGCGTCGGCATGCGTCGCCCGCGCTCCATGCGACCGATAGCGTCGTGCCGTCCGCCAGTTCCGCGGATACCGCGAATCCGCCCGCGCCGGTGTCGCGCGCAACCTCGGCCATCGTTGCGCCGCGCAGGCCGCCGTTTCCGCCGAACATGGAGACGGCCTCTAACACCGCGGTTTTTCCGCCGCCGTTACCGCCGGTGATGATTATATTGCGATGGCCCGCGGATTTTATCCTGGTGCGCGCGTGATTCCTGAAATCGGTCAATGTAAGGGCTTCAATCATGCAAATGTTGTATCAAAAAATGGGACAGTGTTCAACGTAAAAATGACAGAGTGACAAAGTGACAGAGTGACAAAGTTGCGGCGTTGCGGCAAAGCCGCAACAAATAATAGCCGTGCACTTTGTGCGCGGCTTCAATAACTCTGTCACTCTGTCACTCTGTCACTAATCTCTTGCTCTACGGTCAGTTGGAATTGCTGGTGGGACCGAACAGATTCGCGCTCGCACGAATCAAACCAGTTGTCTATCGCATCCAACAGGGCCTCCAAATATTTCGGAATCTGCGCGGTGTCGCCCTTGTATTCCCATTCGTTCACCGTATACGCGGCGGATTTCGTTATTTGTATGATCAGCTGGATCTGGCGGTCGCTCAGCACGTTCGCGCGCGCGACCTTGTATGTTATTTCATTCAGCAATTTCTTGTGCGCTTTCAGAAACTCTATGTCTTTATCGGTGATTTTCGCGGCGCGTTTTATTTCCGGCGCCTTCATGCGCAGCATTTTCTGGATTGTCTTCCAGTTCAGCGGCTGTCGGATGTTCAGCATGATCCGCAGGTCTTTCAAGAGCTTCAAAACAATTGAATTCACGTCAAAGGTCATGCTTTCGGCCAGCTTTTCGTTAACATTGCTGGATATTTTATAATTAACGTATTCGTAAAGCAGAAATATCAGCGGAATCGCCAGCAATGACGCCGCGACATTGGACATCAGGCCCAGCAGATTCGTATCGTTCGTATTGTCCACGGACAGGATATAAACGACTATGCCGCCCGCAACGGACAGGACATAGGGTATGGATTTTAATAAAATAGTTTTGAACTTCATCTTGAACCCCCAAAGACACGCAATTATTATACCCTATTTTTTGTGGTTTTGAAAGCCCGCAGTGCAGATCGGCGCGGATAATAAAAACGCCCCGCAAAGGGGACGATTGGCGCGCCATCCGACCTGTCCGCCGTAGTTTTAGCGAAGGAGGAAGCCCCGCAGGGGCGAAGGATGGTGGGATTGCAGGGATTCGAACCCTGGACCCAATGATTAAAAGTCATTTGCTCTACCAACTGAGCTACAATCCCACGGTCGCCGCGCATTTTGACATACGATTTGGCAAAAATCAAGCGAAAATCGGCAGTTCTCGCAAATTTCTGTTGAAAATTATAAATGCTTTGTTATAATGCGCCCCTATCGGACGCGTAGCTCAGTTGGTTAGAGTATCTCCTTGACATGGAGGGGGTCGGAGGTTCGAGTCCTCTCGCGTCCACCATTTGATATTGCCGTGGGATTTTCCCGCGGTTTTTAATTTCAACCTGTGGACTCAAAGCCGGGTTTTCAAAAATTCTTATTTTCTGGTTGGTTTTGAATCTTTTCTTTTGGCATCGGGTCCTGATATGACTTTAAAATGCGTTGCCGTTCTTTTTCCAAGACTTTGCCATCAATATCAACATAGACACATTCTTGGCAGCAGCCTAGAATATCCAATGATGTTTTGGGCAAAGCACATTTGTTCTTTTTCCAATAAATGCAAAAATGATTTTTACAATTCATCTCAGCTCTCGGCTTAATAGGTCATTATACAAAACTATTGGAAAAATGTCTATCTATTTATAATTGATATTATGAATAAAAGACAAGCCCAGAAGCTGAGCGACCAAGTAATAACAAGCCTTCGCAAACAAAGGCTTGGTAAAAATATTACCCAATATAAACTGGCCAAAGAAACCGGTATCAGCAAGAGTTCTATATATTACATTGAAAGCTTGAAACAGCGCCCGACTTTATACACTCTTTTGATGATTGCAGACTATTTGGAAGTTAATTTATCCGATATTATTAAACAGTTTGAGGATAAATAACGCAACCTGTGAAAGGGGAAGGCAATTTTCATTTTCAGGCGGTAAATTCCAATATAATCCGAACCAATTTTAATCGCGGTTTTTGCGGTTTTATTTTTGACTTTGCATTTTTTGTGATATAATTCACGGATAAGAGAGAATGTTATGAAATCAAAATCAGCGATTTTCGCAACTGTATCGGTTGTCACTTTGTCACTCTGTCACTTTGTCACTTCCGCCGCGTTCGCGGCGGACAAAGACTGCGCCACGCGCAAAACGACCCCGGACGGCCCCCAGACTTTGCAGCAGATTGTTGAACTGGGGCTGTGCCGCAATCCGCAGACTTCGGCCGCGTATCTTGCCGCCGAGTCGGCGCGGCTGACTAAAAATACCGGATACGCGCCGTATTTGCCGTCCGTGGACGCATCGGCCAGCGTTTCCGACCAATACATGAACAAGCAGTGGCAGGGCAGGAACTATGGCGCGTCGCTGTCCGCGACATGGCTGATTTTTGACTTTGGAAAGAGATTGGAAAATCTGAACCAGATGGCCGCCGTATGGCGCGCGAGCGGATTTGATTACAGCAATACCGTTCAGAATTATGTTTACAAGGTGATCGCCGCGTATTACGGCCTGCTGACCGCGGATGCCCAGGTGAAGTCCAGCGCGGGGCTGGTAACCGTATCGCAAAGCGCGAAAGACACCGCCGCCAAAAAATTCGCCGCCGGCGCGGCGGCCAAGGCCGACGTTCTCCAAGCCGAAACCAACCTCGCCTCGCGCCAGTTGGATCTGCAGCGCGCCCGGAACAACCGCGAGGTGGCCAAGGGACAGCTGTTGTATTTACTGTCCTTTGCGCAGAGCCAGGAATTGAAAATATCCGACATGCCGGCGCAGTTCGGCGGCGCGACCGAGATGAAAACGATTGACGAGCTGATTGACAAGGCGAAAAAGACCCGCCCCGACCTGTTGTCGGCCCAGGAAAGCGCGAACGCCGCCTGGCACCGGCGCAATTCGGCGTTCCTGTCCAATCTGCCGTCCATATCGGCCAACGGGTCGCTGTCGTATAATCCAGAGCGGACCTTTGACCAGTTTGGCAATCCGAATGACAAGCTGGGGGGCGGCATCGGCATACGGGCATCGGTGCCTATATTCGCGGGCTTTGCCAACGTCTATAATGTCCGCGCGCAAGAGGCGAATTACGAGCGCGCCCAAGAACAGATGCGCGACAAGGAAAACAGCGTGGAACTGGACATCTGGACCGCGTATCAGAATTATCAGACCGCGCGCCAGGTCCTGGGCCAGACGGACGTTCTGTTGAAATCCGCGACCGAGTCCGAAAAAGTGACCGGCGGAATGTATAAGGTCGGGCGCGCGACAATGCTGGACTGGCAGACGCAGCAGGCGAACCTGGCCGATGCAGAGAGGCAGAACATATCCGCGCGTTACGATTTGTATGTGAAACGCGCGGCCCTGGCCCAGGCCGTGGGCGACCTGAAAGAAGAATTGGACAGCGGGGATAATAGTGACAAAGTGACAGAGTGACAAAGTGACAGAGTGTCGGATTAATAATATATTTACTTGTCGCCATAGGCGACACATTAACTATGTCACTTTGTCACTCTGTCACTGAAATGAACACGGAGAGAATGATGAAGAAACAGAAAAAACCAGCGGCGGCAAAACAGCGCAAAGTAAAACCAACAGCGCAAGTGATAGAGACCGAGCGGGAGCCGCAAGCCTATACGCCCGCGGTAAAAAAACAATCCAAATTTAAAAAAATATTCGGCTTTGCCGGACGCCCGTTGCGCTGGCTGTGGCGGCGGAAATGGTGGGTGATTGTCGCGGCCGCGGTGCTATTGGGGGGATATTACTGGCTTTTCGCGGGGAAATCCGACCAAGCGGCGAATCAATTCGTCACCGTGCCGGTCATGCGCGGCAACCTGCGCCAGGTTGTGACCGCAACCGGCGAGATTCGGCCGGTAAACACCATCAGCGTCGGTTCGCAGGTCAGCGGAATCATCAGTCATATTTACGTGGACTATAACGACCGGGTGACCAAGGGCCAGGTATTGCTGACCATTGATCCGTCCGTTCTGCAATCCACCGTTGATGACGCGCGGGCCGCGCTGGATTCCGCGAAATCCCAGCTGTCTTTTGACCAGTCGGAGTATAAGCGCAGCCAGACATTATTCAACAGCGGCTACATCGCGCGATCTGAAATGGAACAGGCCAGAACCAAGTTTGAAACGTCCCAGCAATCCGTAAAGCGCGCGCAGTCGCAATATGATCGCGCCATGGTCAATCTTGGCTATGCGACGATCACCAGCCCTGTGGACGGCACGGTCATCGCGCGCAAGGTGGACCTCGGCCAGACGGTCGCCGCGTCGTTCCAGGCGCCCGATTTGTTCTCTATCGCCGAAGACCTGACCAAGATGCAGATTCAGACCAATGTGTCCGAGGCCGACATAGGCATGGTAAAGGAAGGGCAAAGCGTGACGTTCACGGTGGACGCATATCCGACCCAGACCTTCAAGGGCGCGGTCCAGCAGATACGGCTGTCCCCGACGACGACCCAGAACGTCGTTGTATACACCGTGATTATTGATGTGGACAATTCCGATTTGCGCCTGATGCCCGGCATGACGGCGTTCGTCACCATCGCCGTCGCGGAAAGGGCGGACGTGTGGAAGGCCCAGAACGCGGCGTTCCTGGTGCGCGATTTGAAATCCTTGTCCGACGATCCGTGCATCCAGGACGGAACCTGCACACCGCGGAATACTCTGCTGGTCCAGGGCCCGGACAAGAACGCGACGGTTCGTTTGGTTCCGTTCAAGAAAGGGTTGGTGACCGCGACGGAAACGGAAATCATCGCGACAGATGACGCGAAACCGGTGTCCGCGGGCGACAAGATAATAACCGGCAAAACCGGCGCCGCGCCCAAAACCGCAACCGTAACGCCGTTCGGCGGCGGGGGCGGCGGCAACCGCGGCCCGGGCGGCGGCGGAATGCGCATCGGGGGATAAAATGAAAACCGCAAAGCCCCAGCCGCCGAAACAGCCGCTCGTCATTTCTTTAAACAAAATTTGCAAAGATTTCCCCCTGGAAATGGGCGGGGTTCAGCGCGTGCTGTTTGACGTGACGTTTGACGTCCGCGCCGGCGAGTTCCTGTCGGTCATGGGGCCCAGCGGTTCCGGAAAGTCAACATGCATGAATATTATCGGCGCGCTGGACGTGCCGACATCCGGAACGTATCAGCTATACGGCAACGATATTACCAACATGACGTCGGATATGCTGGCGACCGCGCGGAACGAATACATCGGATTCGTGTTCCAGAATTTCAATCTGCTGCCGCGGCGGTCCGTTTTGGACAACGTCATGCTGCCGCTGATGTATCGCGGGCTGGACCTGTCCGAACGCGCGGACCGCGCGCGCGCGATGCTGAAAAAAGTAGGGCTGGAAAAATTTGAACGCTATAATCCGACGCAGTTGTCCGGCGGAATGAAGCAGCGCGTGGCGATCGCCCGCGCATTGGCCGGCGATCCCAAGCTGATACTGGCGGACGAGCCGACCGGCGCGCTGGACACCAAAATGAGCGACGATATTCTGGATCTTTTTCAAAAGCTGAACCGCGAGACCGGGATAACCATAGTGATGATCACGCACGAATTTGACATCGCGCGGTATTCGCGGCGCCTGATCCATATTCGCGACGGCCGCATAACCCACGACGGCCCGGTGCCGCGGGACGAGAGGGTGCTGTGATTTAAGATTTAAGATTTACGAATTTAAGATTTGCTAAGAGGCGGGAAATGACATCGGAAGAATTAAGGCAAAGAACAAAAAAATTTTCTTTGAGAATTATAAAACTGGTGGATGCTTTGCCCAAAACAACATCGGGCAAGGCGATTGCGGGGCAATTGGTTCGCTCTGGCACATCGGTCGGCGCAAATTACAGGGCCGCGCTGAGAGCAAGATCAAAACCTGAATTCGTCTCAAAGGTAGGGGTCGTTATTGAAGAGAGCGATGAAGCCCTATTTTGGTTGGATTTAATAATAGAAGCCGAAATATTGCCTGAATGTAAAGTTGCCCATTTAAGAAAGGAGGCGGACGAACTTTTATCTATATTCTGCGCCACCAAAGCGTCCGCCCAAAAAAATCTTAAATCCGCAAATCTTAAATCTTAAATAAAAGCGAAGCACAATGACCTTTAACGACATCTTGAAAGAATCCTGGCTGTCTATATCGGGAAACAAAATCCGGTCGTTTCTGACGATACTCGGCATAATCATCGGCGTTATGGCCGTCGTCGTAATGATGTCTGTCGGCGACGCCGTCCAGAAACAGGTGACGGGCCAGTTTTCGGCATTGGGCACCAACACAATTATGATCCGCGCGGGCGCCGCGCAGGCCGGCGGCGTGCGCACAATGTCCGGTATCCAGACGCTGAAGATTGCGGATGCCGAGGCCTTGGGCCAGTTGCCCGATGTGGACTACGCGACGCCCGTGCGCACGTCCAGCGGGACGCTTGTGTTCGGGAACAAGAACTGGACCACCAGCGCCGTCGGCAGCTATCCGGCGTATCAGACCATACAGAATATAGAAATGGCCCGGGGAGCGTTCTTTGACGCCGCGGCCGTCCGCAATGCCGGCACGTATGTCGTTCTGGGCCCCACCGTCGCGAAAGAACTGGAAATGGACGACGATCCGATCGGCCAGGTGATCCGCATGAACGGCGTGCCGCTGGTCGTCATCGGCGTTACCAAAGAGAAAGGCGGCGCCGGAATGGCCAATACCGACGACATGGTTTATCTGCCTATCACTACGCTGCAAAAGCGGGTCATGGGATCGCGCTTTCCGGATTCCGTACCGCAGATAGTGCTGAGGCTGGGCGCGAACGCCGACAACGCGCTCGTGACTGATCAGATTACCGCCCTGCTCCGCGAGCGGCACAATCTGAAAGACGACGCCCGCGATGATTTCCAAATAACGGACATGAAGCAGATTATGGATACAATGAACACCGTCACCGGGTTCCTTAAAATGCTGCTGATGGCGATAGCAAGCGTGTCATTGCTGGTGGGGTCCATCGGGATTATGAACATGATGCTGGTATCCGTCGCCGAACGCACGCGCGAAATCGGCATAAGAAAGGCCATCGGGGCCAAGGAAAAGCACATTATAATCCAGTTCCTGTCCGAATCGGTTTTAATATCGTTCATGGGGTCCGTGCTGGGGTTCTTGCTGGGCGTGGTTTTGTCCCAGACGGTTCTGCCCGGCGTTATGAATATGACGGTGCCGCTGAACATCTGGTCGGTCTTTTTATCAATCGGCGTCGCCGGCGTGGTCGGAATCGCATCCGGCGTATTCCCCGCGTTAAAGGCGGCGAAACTGAACCCGATAGATTCGCTGCGGTATGAGTAATGAATAATCGCTTGAATAATGTATTCAAAAAAGATAAGATTCAAACCACGGGTTTATAAAAGCGTCCTAAAAAACCGTTCGGTTTTTTAGGACACCTTTCTTGCCCGTCTCAAAAATAAAAACCCCCAGAAATCTGCGCATTTTTCGTTGCCCCTGTTTTGTCAGTCAGCGGGTAAAAAAACCGAACGTTTATTTTCCCTGGTTGGGTTCGCATGATTCCGGCAGTTTTCCGCATGGTTGCGGCATTATGCGCATTTGTAGGGGCAAATAATTATTTGCCCCTACAATGGTTCGGACTGGGGACAGGCGGCGCATACGCTACTCAGATCGCAAACGTCGGATATGTTCACGCCTATATCGCCGCAAAAACCGGCGTTACAGTGCCGATAAACCCCGTCCAAACAAACGTCGCCCAGGCCGTCAATGTGCATTATCTGCTGGCCGTTATTGATAAGCTGAACGAACTGTCGCCGGCCAGCACCGCTACGACTTACCAAACGCATCCGCGTGCGACACAGCAAGTGGCGGATACCTGGGCCGTGGCGAATGCTGTAAACCGTCTGTTCAATTGCAACGTCGGCGGATATTGGAAACAGGTGACGGTTGGCACAGGCAATCACCTTGACGGCGGCGGTGCGAACGACGGCAGCGGGACGGGCGGCAGTGTCCGGTGCGTGACGTGCTCTGCGGGCTCATTTTGCCCCGCGGGCCAGGAAACGCCCGTATTATGCAACACTCTATCCGGCGTGAATCCCGTTGGCGGATCGTTTGCGTCGGTCAGTCCTTTTGGCGCGAACACGGACTGCAGATACACCGCGCCGAATAAAACGATAACGGGCTGCGCATCCGTGACATCACAGCAGGTCGCGTATAACGGCGCGTCTTGGCCGGCCAGCACGTATTCGGTATCCGCGAGCGCGGGATACTATATATCTAATAACAACACATCCGGCGCGACATGCACGATATGTCCCAAGGACTATTATTGCACCGGCGGCGCCAACGCGGCGGTGCCATGCAGCACGATAGGCGCGGGATATGTGACCGATGGCACGGGCGCAAGCGCAAGCAGCCAGTGCCATGCGCCGGCCCCCCTTATAGCCAAAGACATGATTTGTTATAATGATTCCACAAATACTACAATCAGCTATACCGGGGGAAATACCAATATGAACTGCAATTGGGGTTTTGGTTCGCAACCAGTGGCCGGTTTCTCTGGATATTATGTAACCGGCACATGCACGAACAACCCGAATCCATCGGGTTGCAATGGATACTGCTGCTATGATTGGTCGTCATCGTCATGCCTGGGCTCTCCGACATATAGTGCCAGCGGCATATACTGCTGGTGCAGATTAATGCGAATCTCTGACGGAGCATTCGGCAGATATTATGTGTCCGAGGGCGATAATGGTTCTGCGTCGGGATGTGCAAATAGATGTGCGGGGGCTTGCATAGGATACGTTAATAACGCAGGCGTGATCAATAATTCTATGGCCAGCGCTTTGCTAAATTCCTGGTGATGCCGCCGCCGCACCATGCGACACGATTCAATGGGATCCGGATCCCATTGATACAGGTAATTTTTACGCTGCCCCTATTTTTTACAGAATCCCCTGAATTTTTACAAAAATTCAGGGGATTTATTATATAAATGCCGGTTTTTATAGCAAATGCAAGCAGTTAAGCATTATTTCATATTAAAAAGCCTGAATATTCAGGGAAATTATCATGGGGACGGATATTATTTGCCCCTACAAATTACCTCTGCAATCTCTTCCAAGTGTTTCCGCGATTCAAAATGAATCGTTATATCCCCTGCCCCGCCTTTTCTTTCGCGGATTTTCACATTTGCGCCAACCGCGGATTTCAGTTTCTTTGCATATTTCGCAACTGTTTCGGGCGGCAGAGAATTTGCCTGAAAAAACCGGCTTTTTGATGACCGCGGCACCGATTTTACCAGGCTTTCGGTGTCGGCAACAGAGAGCCCCCTGCCAACAATCTGGCGCGCCAGTTCGTCCGGGTTTTCCGCGACAGCGATTGCGCGGGCGTGCGACGCCGAAATCTCGCCGCTCACCACCATTTTCTTTACCGATTCGGGCAATGTTTCCAGGCGCATAATATTGCGTATATAGCTTTCCGATTTGCCGATTAAACGCGATATGTCTTTGTGCGCATACCCGCACTTTTCCATCAGATTTTTATAGGCCGCGCCCTCTTCCAACGGGTTCAGATTTTCGCGCTGGACATTTTCAATCAATGCGATTTCCATCGCGTTCTCGGTCGCCACGTTCTTTACCAATGCCGGAATTTCCGGCAATCCCGCCAGCCTGCTGGCGCGCCAGCGGCGTTCGCCCGCGATGATTTCGTATTGCTGCGCGCCCCCCAGTCGCACCAGAATCGGCTGCAACACACCTTTTTCGCGAATGCTGGCCGCCAGATCGGCCAGTTCCGAATCCGCGAACGTCTTGCGCGGCTGATCCGGATTAGGCGCGATCTGGGCAATCGGAATATTGCGCACGACCACGCGCTCGCCCCCAGCCAGCACTGAAATTTCAGGCGAATTTCCCATTTCATTTTTCAGGTCGGCAAGTCCCTTGCCCAGTCCAAATTTTGATGGCATAATAGCCCCTTTTGGTAACTGGTGATTGGTAAATGGCGACTGGTGTTTAATGTTTCCAGTCACCAGTTACTAGTCACCAACGCCGCCTTCGGTGGCGTTTACTATTTCCGTCGCAACACGCAGGTATGCTTGGGATCCCGGCGAACCGAAGTCGTAAAATAACGCCGGTTTTCCATGACTTGGCGCCTCTGACAACCTCACATTCCGCGGCACCACGGTTTTGAATACCTTGTTTCCGAACGTTCCGCGGACATCTTCCTCTATCGCGCGCGACAAATTGTTCCGCCGGTCATACATGGTCAGTAACACGCCCAATATATTCAGGCTTTTGTTCCATTTTGCCTGAATTTCCGACACGTTATTCATCAGGTGCTGGATCCCTTCCAGCGCGTAAAATTCGCATTGCAGCGGCACAATTATGGAATCCGCGGTCGTGAGGGCGTTTAAGGTCAAAAAGCCGAGGGCAGGGGGGCAATCCAGCAGGATATAGTCATAATGCGCCGCCAGCGGTTTCAGGGCGTCGCGCAGCCGGTATTCGCGGTTTTCCATATCCAGCAAATCAACCTCTGCCCCCGACAATCTGGGGCTGCTGGGCAGGATATGCATGTTTTCAATCGCGGTGGAAAGTATATTGTCGGCCGCCGCCGCGGTTCCCATAATTACATCGCGGACGTTTTGTTCATGGCCGCTGCGGACAAAGCCCAGGCCCGTTCCGGCGTTTCCCTGGGGATCCAGGTCAACCAACAGAACGCGGCGCTTTATGGCGGCCAGCGACGCGCCGATATTGATCGCGGTCGTTGTTTTTCCAACCCCGCCCTTTTGATTTGCAAAAGCGATTATTCTTACCATGTATTGTATTTTCCTTGAACAAAACATAGAAAATCGCCGCGATTCGGTCAAGGGATTTAAGATTTAAGATTTAGTGATTTAAGATTTGTTAGTATATTCTGAGGGTTGCCGATTAATTCGTGCGAAATGCAAAATATAATTAGTGTCAACACGACCTAAATCAGCAAATCCGTAAATCATAAATTTCTGCAACAAACCCGTCCCCCGTTTTTGATGGGAAAAGTTCATACCCGAAATCATATTTAGCGTTAGCCGTGCGGATTTCGTCCAAAATTTGTCGGCCTTTTAATAAAAAAAGCCTGTTTTTATAGGGAAAAACCATGTCCAGAATTTTAATCAACGGGGCGAACGCGCGCGCCGTGAAAACGGTTGGTGATTGTCGGTCGGCGGAAATCCGGTGTTTTTTCAGGTAATCTTCCACCCGCCCGTGAAATATTGTCAGGTTGGACAGGCCTAATTCGCGCTTTAATTCCATCAAAAAGCCTGTTTTTTTAGCAACCGATTCGGTGCATGTCACGTTATAACCCAGTATCGCCAGAACAACACCGGGGAACCCCGCGCCGGACCCCAGGTCAATCACGGACGCATCATGCGGGATATATTCCGCCAGCTGCGCGGAATCGTCAAAATGCCGCGATTCTATTTCGCTCAGGGTACTGGGCGCCACCAGATTCATGCGCCCGTTCCATTCGCGCAGCAACGCCGCATATTTTTCAAATTTTTCGGATATTTCCATAATGCTATTGCACCTTTACCCTTGAATTGTATCATGTTTTAATCTAATATTCAAAAACTATGAAAAAAACCGCGAAAAAAAATAAAAATCTTTTACCCAACTGGCGCGCGGCGGCCATCGTTGCCGCCGGCATGTGCGTTATAACGGGTGCGACCGCGTATCTGTGGCATGTCGCAAATCGTCCGCCGGAACAGAAAGATTACGTTTACGAGAACACCGGCTATGGCTTGTTTCTGGCGGAACAGCACGCATTATACATGAATGATTTTGAATCGGCCGCGAAATTTGCCGATCAATTGTCCGACGTTGATATAAACATTGTTAATACGGCGGGCCAGGTGTCCAGATTTTTGGCCGGGAATCTGGACGATTCCGCGCGTTCGCTGAAAAAGGAAACGCGCGTTCCGCTGCAGCTGATCTATGCGACGCATCTGATCAAGAACGGCGACTGGGCAGAGGTTTACAGCCGTTTCGCCAATAATAATTCCGGCGTTCTGTCCCCTATCCGAATATGGTCGTCGGTTGCGGTGGGCAAGGACGCGGACGCCATAAAATTCGTTGATTCGTTAAAGCACACCAGCGAGTCTTGGCGCAATTTTACCGTCGGCATGATTTACGCCGAAACAGGCCGGAAAATTCAGGCAAAAGGGCGGTTCGGAAAAGTATCTTTGGACTTTTTGAACCTCAACGATTATGCGTATCTGATGAATTTTTACAAGACCGTGGGTTACGATGATGCGGCGGGCGAACTGCGCGCTAATTTCACCAGCCGGCCGGCCGGCCTGTATATGCTGAACCAGGACGCGGGCATTGATCCGGCGGCGTATGCGGGGGCGCGGGGGGCGCTGGCTTTCTCGCTGATCCAGACGGTGGCGCACAGCGCGCCGATGATGCAATCGGATCTGGCCATCATGCTGCTGCGGATGGCCGAATTGGTCCGTCCGGATGCCGCGGCCGACAATGGCGCGGCGGGCAACGATGACGCGCTGAATTACTATACCGGGATGTATTTTTATGAAAACGATGGAAATTACCGAAAGTATTTTGACAGAATCGGCAAAAAAAGCCCGTATTACCCGTTCATTTTGTTAAAGAACGCGGACAAGGTCGGCGATTTTGACAGCATGCGGGCAGAGCTTTCGCGCGCGGTGAAAAAGAATCCGCTGTTTGTGCCGGCGATTATGCGGCTGGTCGGGATAAATGTTCAGCACGGCCGGCAGAATGACGCCCTCGGCGTTTTGGACGGGGCATTGGGACAGCCGAACCTCGGCGACATAGGGCGGGCGTTCTTGCTGAAAACCCGCGCGCGGGTCAATCTGGCGTTCGGCGACATAGCGAACGCGCAAAAGGATGTGGACGCGGCGACGGCGACTTTGCCCGCCGACGCCGGCATTTTATCGGAACAAGTGCGCATTTGGATTGCAGAGAACAAGAATCTGGACGAAGCTTATGCTTATTCCCTCGCGTTCGTTAAAAAATACCCGTCGGAAATAGAGGCTTGGGATACCCTCGGCCTGGTGGTGTGGAAAAAAGACGGGGCGCGGGACGCATTGGCTATTTACGAGAAAGTCGGCTGGGTCGCCGAATCGGTTTCGTCTTTGTTTGAACATCTGGGGGATGTTTACGCGGAACTCGGCGACGCGTCCGGCGCGCGCGACGCGTATTTGCGGGCGCTGAAACTGTCCGACGACGGCCTGACCATAGAATCCGTCCTGAATAAAAAACTAAGGAATTTGAAATGAAGGTTGCTGTGCTGGGCGCGGGCGCATGGGGAACCGCGCTGGCGATCGTGTCTGCGCGGGGCGGGAACGACGTTGTTATTTGGTCGCATACCGGCGCGGTGGCGGAATTCCCCGCGGGCGGGGCGGTTTTACCAAACAATATTCTTGTTACGCGCGAAATGTCCGATATTGCGGATGCCGACGCATGGCTGATCGCGACGCCGTCTGGATTTATACGCGAAACAATACCGAAATTTCAAAACCTGTGGTCGGGGCAAAATGTAATTATCTGCACCAAGGGCATGGAACATGCAAAACATAAATTCATGTCTGAAATATTAGATGAATTAATGCCGGATGTTGGCGCGGCCGGAAAATTGGGCGTTTTATCGGGGCCGCAGTATGCGGGCGAGGTTGTGGCGGGCGAACCGACCGGATCTACTTTGGCGGGACCGGATGCGGTATTCTCGGCAGGCCGGGGGGCGTTGCCCGGATTAATTTTGGAATCAACGCCCGATATTATCGGGGCATGCGTTTGCGGCGTTGGCAAGAATGCGGTGGCAATAACGATGGGCTATTTAACAGGCAAGGGCGCCGGTGAAAATGAACGGGCATTAAAACTGACGATGGGTTGGCAAGAAATTATAGAATTCGGGTTGGCATTGGGGGCGCATGAACGCACGTTTTCAATGCTCTGCGGCCTGGGCGACCTGTATCTGACGGCGACCAGCAAAACCAGCCGGAATTTTTCGGCCGGATTAAAACTGGCGCGGGGCGAATCATTGGGCGATGCAACGGTGGAAGGCATCGCCGCGATTCGCGGGTTGTCCGTCCGCGCCCGCGAATTGGGAATTGATTTGCCGATACTCGGTGCGATGGTCGCCCGGCTGGATGCATGATTTTGCGCGACGCTGATTTTTTCTTGAAATTCCGGCCGCGCATGATACAATCGGATACGAAATGCAAAATATTTACGCGATTTTTTCCAAAATGATCATGCGCCGCGCGCGCAATTAATTTCCACGCTAAATTTATACCAGCCTATTTTTCAAATAATAATTGTAACAGCCGATTTTGTCTTGTATCATTACGGGCAAAGTCATAATTACGGACGCAAAACATGAATAAAAATACGAACAAAAAATATCTTATAACCGCCGCGTTGCCTTATGTTAATAATATCCATCATATCGGGCATATGGTTGGCAGTTATCTGCGCGCCGATGTGTATGCGCGTTTTTGTCGCGCACTTGGTCGCGATGTATTATTTGTATGTGGCGCAGACGAACACGGGACGGCGTCGGAGATTGGCGCATTAAAGGCAGGCCTGCCGGTTGAAGAGTATGTGGATAAGTATCGCGTCTTGCAAGAAAACGCTATTTTATCATATAACTTCTCATTTGACTTATACGGTCGCACCCATACGGAATTGCACAAAAAATTGGTTCAATCATTATTCACGCGTCTGGACGCAGAGGGATTGATAGAAGAACGCATATCACGTCAGTTATATTCCATAGATGATGGGATTTTCTTGGCCGATAGATTTGTAGAAGGCACATGTCCGAAATGCGGAAATACGCGTGCGCGTGGCGATCAATGCGATTCTGGTTGCGGCGTATTGCTGGACGCACTTGAATTAATCAATCCGCGGTCTGCTGTTTCCGGATCTACTAATATTGAAACCCGCGAAACTAAACATTTATATTTTCGTGCCAGCGCAATGGCAGACAAATTGCGCGAATGGATTGATTCGCGTGTCGGCTGGCCGAAAATTGCATTGTCAATCGCAAACAAATGGTTGGACGAAGGGCTGCGCGACACCCCTATAACCCGCGATATTAAATGGGGAATACCGGTAAATAAGCCTGGATACGAAGACAAAGTATTTTATGTCTGGTTTGACGCGCCGTGGGGGTATGTGTCCATCTCGCAGGCTGCACGCCCCGACGCCTGGGAAACATGGTGGAAAAATGACAATTGTCATTACACGCAGTTTATGGGGAAAGATAATGTTGCCTTTCATGCGGTATTTTTCCCGGAACAGCAACTGGCAATGAATGATAATTGGAAAACAGTTGATTCGTTGAGCGCCGTTAATTTTTTGAACTTTGAAGGCGCAAAGATGTCAAAATCCACCGGAAATGGAATATTTCTGGACGAAGCCATAAAAGATGCGCCGGCGGACGCTTGGCGGTATGCGCTGATGGCAAGCGCGCCGGAGACGGACGATACGGATTTCACCATCCAGCGGTTTGCGGACATCGTCAACAAAGACCTGAACGGCATGTTGGGCAACTTTGTGTCGCGCGTGTGCAAACTGACCGAGAAAAATTTCGGGAATAAAGTTCCAAACGGAAAACAATTTCGTATTGAAATGCAAGAAAGAGCAAAAATTAAACAAACAGGATTACCATTCTCTGATAGCGAGAAACATGACAATTACAGCATAACAATAGAAAAAGACGGGGTCTTTACGGCACTAGATATTTCTACATCATTAAAAGTTTTAACCGATGCGTTGGAGAAATGCGAATTCAGAAAAGCGGTCGCCGCATTGCGCGAAATGTGGGCCGCCGGTAATGAATTTATGACGCAAACTGAACCATGGACGTTGGTTAAAAACGGCGATTTAGACAGGGCAGGGGCGGTTCTGAACGAATGCTTTCAGCTGATAGATTTTTATGCGCGCGTCTCCGCGCCGTTTATCCCGGATGCGGCCGAAAAAATGCAGGCGATTTTTCAATCGCGCCGTAGCGACAGCGAAGGCGGATGGCCGGAAAAGTATGAACGCCGTATTGCGGACGGCGAATCGTTTATCGTGCCGGAGAATCTGTTTACGCGCCTGGACGACGACAAAATCGCGGAAATGGTTGCAAAGTATGTAAAGAAATGACCCAATCAAATCCTAAATCTGAAATCATAAATCTTAAATTAGTGCTGATGTCCTGTTGCGCGCCGTGTTCGGCGGGTGCGATTGTGCAATTGCGCGCCATCGTAGGGGCAAAGAACCACCCACCAAAATCTACGATTTTGTCGGGGCCCGGTAATTATTTGCCCCTACAAGACGGTGATTTGGTAAAAATTTCCGATTTCGTGGTGTTGTTCTATAACCCCAATATTTTTCCAGAATTAGAGTATCAAAAACGGCTGGCGGAACAGATCAGGTATTGCGACCAGCTGGGCGTGAAATATGTCGTCGGCGTTCCCGCCTGCGCGGGAATGACAAATTATGATGCTGCGCATCAAGAATGGCGCAACTGTGTCCGCGGGTTGGAGGATGAGCCAGAGCAGGGCGCGCGCTGTGCCGCATGTTTCCGCCACCGATTCGCGTATGGCGCGGAATGGGCGCGGAGGCATGGGTATAACGCGATCGCGTCCGTATTCGGCGTATCGCGCTGGAAAAATCAGTCCCAGGTTGACGCGGCGGCGGAATCGGTTGTAGGGGCGGGGTCCGCCCGCCCCATATCGGGCGCGATTCCTGCGCCCCTACGATACATCCCAATCGCCTGGGACGAATCGGCGCGCGTGGCGAAAAACAAAAAAGCCTGTTTTTATAGGCAAAAATATTGCGGGTGCGAGTTTTCAATACGTGAAACGTGATATGTGAAATGCGATACTATATTCGTTTCTATGAGTGCGCCGGCATCACTTGTCACGTTTCGCTTGTCACCTGTAATTTTCTGGTCTATAATTCGGCAAAGGAGTTTTTATGTCCAGCATATTGGTTTTCCCGGGCCAGGGTTCGCAATCGGTCGGCATGGGGCGCGAGCTTTACGACAATTCATCCGCCGCGCGCAAGGTTTTTGACGAGGTTGACGCGGCCCTGACCGGTCCACACGATTACGCGCTGAACGAGGGGCGCAAGCTGTCTGATATTATCTTTAACGGAACGATGGACGATCTGACGCTGACCGCCAATGTCCAGCCGGCGATATTCGCGGTAAGCATGGCGATGCTGTTTGCGAAAATTGAACGCGACGGCCCGATCGCATTCGGGTATGTCGCGGGACATTCCCTGGGCGAATATACCGCGCTCTGCGCCGCGGGCGCGATGTCGGTTGCCGATACCGCGCGCCTTTTGCGGCTGCGCGGCGACGCGATGCAGGCGGCGGTGCCGGTGGGTTTGGGGATGGTGTCCGTAATTTTGGGGCTTGATATTGATAAAGTAAAAGAAATTTGCGCCGCGGCGGAATCGGAAACAAATTCGCGTCACGCGTCACGCGTCACGCGTCACGTTGTAGAGGTTGCGAACGACAACGCGCCGGGCCAGGTCGTGATTTCTGGAAACAAAGAAGCCGTTGAGATCGCGATGGAGCTGGCAAAGGCGGCGGGCGCAAAGCGCGCGATGCAATTGCCGCTGTCCGCGCCGGTGCACTGCTCGTTGCAGGCGAAAACCGCGGATGTCATGCGGGCGGCGTTGGCTGAAATTGATATGAAAGCACCGCATGTGCCATTTATTTCCAATAAAACCGCGGCGACTATCACGGATGTGAATGAAATCAAGGACGCGCTGGCCTTTCAAATTACCCACGGCGTGCGCTGGCGCGAGACTATACTTGGCCTGCCCGCATTGGGAATAACTGAAACGGTAGAGGTCGGACCGGGGAATGTCTTGACGGGCCTGACGCCCCGCATAGCGTCCGAATTAGCCGCAAGAAAATTAGAGGTTTGATATGCAGACAAAGGATCATAAAGATAATTATCAAAATAGAAAAGCGCAACGTAAGATTACGCGCAATGTTGAAAAGGCAAGGCAGTTTGAGGAAGGGAAAAAAGTGGTGGGCGGGCTGCTTACCAGTCAACAGATGGGAAAGATAGGCGGCTCAAAGATAAAAAAAGGTTTTAAGCACAAGGGCGGTTCGGGGCCTGCGCATAAAAAGCGCACAGAATTTAAAAGAAACACTGATCCCAGCAAGTTCAGAAGTAACGAAAACGAATAAAGGGCAAAAATGCCGGACTGGCTGTATATCTTGACCGAAATAATGATGTTTATCGGCAGCGCGGGCTCTATCGTGCTGTTGAATATGAATAATCGGTTTTCAAAATATGGCGTGTTTTTGGGTTTAATCGGGCAGCCGTTCTGGTTTATACACTCTTATTACAGCGGATCCGTTTCTGTTTTTGCGACGACAATTGTGTTTACAATATCATACGCGGCGGGCGTTTACAATTTCTGGGTGCGCACGAAACGCGCAAGAAATATAAGAAGAACAAGGTGAAAACAATGTTGTTACTAAAAGACAAAGTTGCATTAATTACCGGCGCGACCGGCGGAATAGGCGAGGCGATTGCGAAAACATTCCGCGATGTTGGCGCGACGGTCGTTATCACGGGCCGGAACCAACAAAAATTAGACGAATTTGTAGGGGCGAATGTTAATTCGCCCAATGATGCGGCCGATAGCAGGGCGAATTTACATTCGCCCCTACACGCCATCCAGGCAGATCTGTCGCAACCGGGCGAGGCAGACCGCTTGGTCAAAGAAACCATAGAAAAGGTCGGCAAGATTGACATTCTGGTGAATAATGCCGGGATTACCAAAGATACCCTGTTGATGCGCATGACGGACGAGCAGTTTGACGATGTGATGAACACCAACCTGCGCGCCGCGTTCCAATTATGCCGCGCGGTTATCGCGCCCATGACCAAGAACCGGTTCGGACGGATTATCAATATATCGTCCATCGTGGGTTATATCGGCGGCCCGGGCCAGGCGAATTATGCGGCAAGCAAGGGCGCGCTGGTCGCCATGACCAAATCCATCGCGGCCGAACCGACGGCCAGCCGCGGCATCACCGCGAACTGCGTCGCGCCGGGATTTATCAAAACGCCCATGACGGACGTCTTGTCCGAAGATTTGAAAAAGGCGTATATGGCGCAAATTCCCGCGGGCCGATTCGGGGAACCGTCGGACGTTGCGAATGCGGTGCTGTTCCTCGCGACCGACATGGCGTCATACATCAACGGCCAGACCATCCATGTCAACGGCGGATTGGGACGATTTTGATAAATTGAAAGATTTTCCGAAAATCATTAAAACCGAACGTCTTGTTCTGCGGGCATTGCATCCGGACGATGCGGTCGCGTTGTTTAATTTGGTAAACGCGCAGCGCGGACACATTGGCAAATATCTGGACTGGCCCGAGCGCGTAAAAACTTTGGAAGACGAAGAAAAATATGTCGCCGCCCGGATGGCGGCGGCGGCAGGAAAAACGGGCTTTGATTGGGTCATAGAAACGCCCGCCGGGAAAATGATTGGTTATATTGGAACCGATCCGGTCTCAAAGTCATTGTGGATGCGTGAAAAATCTGACATAGATTGGGAAAACAAAACGGTTTCGTTTGCATTTTTTATGGACGAGGCGCAAACCGGCAAAGGATATATGACCGAGGCTTTGCAGGCGTTAATTTCCGTTGCCGCCGCGTTGGGCTTTGCGCGGGCAGAAATTCATACGGACCCAGAAAATGCGGCGGCAGTCGCGGTTGCGCGCAAATGCGGAATGCGCGCGGGCAAGCCAGCGGGGGTATTTGTGGTGGATTTGGAAAAACAAGCGGGCGTTTTTAGATGATTTGCGATTCGCCGCAAATGCCATAATTTACTTGCTCTTTTCAACCAGCAAACCAAGGGCTTTTTCAAAGTTTGATCCGAATAATTTTTTCAGTTTTGGATACATCAGTATCGTTTGGAAATCTTTAATTCCGAAATCGCTTTTTGCGCCGGCAACAGCTTTCCTTACTTGTGCTGTGAAGAATACACCGATAGAAAACCCGCCTGCGGAAATAACGCCGCCGCTGATCGCAATCCATTTCAAAACAGATTTTACGGTTTCCGGGTTAAATTCTTCGGACAGATAAATAGCCAGCAATCCAGCCAGGGATACGATGGCAATACTTGCCCCGCTTCTCGCTATCCTTGTCATTTTTTTATCGCCAGAAAAAACTACTTCTATTTGATCCAGGGTTTTATTGATTTCGTCTTTTTCCAGTGCATTAAAGTTATCTCCCAATCCCAAAGGTTTCAAGTTATTGTCGCTGACAATCTCGCGCATTCCTGTGCTAAATTGTTTAAGTTCTTGAAAGTCTTTCAATATCTGATTTTCTGTGTTCTTCATTTTTTATCCTTTTAATTTTATTTAAATCATATATTAAAATTATCATTTGTCAAATATTTTTTAGAACAAGTCAATAGTTGGTTGAGATTTATGGGGCCATAAAATAAATAGGGGCAAATATTATTTGCCCCCATATTTTAACCTTTCTTCAAAAATTCTTCCAGCCAGTGGTTGTCGTATTTCAAGGCTTTCACATCTTTGTTCCGCAACAGGCGTTGGTGCAGGGGGATCGTGGTCTTGATTCCCTGGATATCAAATTCGTCCAATGCGCGGGTGGCGCGCATAATGCATGTCTCGCGCGTTGGCGCGTAAATAATCAGCTTTGCAATCAAGGAATCATAGTTCGGCGGGATGGCGTATCCGGTATAAGCGGCCGAATCTATGCGCACGCCCAGGCCCCCGGGGGGGCTGTACTGTGTAATCGTGCCGGGATTCGGGATGAATGTCACCGGATCTTCGGCATTGATTCTGAATTCTATCGCGTGCCCCTTGGGCGACAAATCCGATTGGTCGTACCCCAATGGCTCTCCCATCGCGATGCGGATTTGCTCGCGCGCCAGGTCAACGCCATAGACCATTTCGGTCACGGGATGTTCAACCTGGAGCCGCGTGTTCATTTCCAGGAAATAGAATTTCCCGTCTTCGTACATAAATTCCAGCGTGCCGGCGTTGGTATAGCCCATTTTTTTGACCGCTTTGCGGCAGACCTCTATCATATCCGCGCGCTGTTTGTCCGTCAGTATCGCCGCCGGGCATTCCTCCATAACTTTCTGATTCTTGCGTTGCAGCGAACAATCGCGCTCGCCAAATATCACGACGTTCCCGTGCGTGTCGCCCAGGACCTGGAACTCTATATGCCTTGGGTGCAATAACAGTTTTTCCATATACAGCGTATCGTCGCCGAAAGACGACTTCGCCTCTGCCCGCGTCAGCTGAAACGCCTCTGCCATCTCGTCCTTGGACATTATTGGGCGCATTCCCTTGCCGCCGCCGCCGGCGGACGCCTTTAACATTACCGGATACCCGATTTTATCGCCCCAGGCATACGCGTCGTCCAAATCGCGCACCGCGCCGTCGGAACCGGGAACAACGGGCAATCCAACCCGGACCGCCGTCTGTTTCGCCGCGACCTTGTCCCCCATTTTGGCGATCATTTTGGCCGTGGGCCCGATCCAGATTAATTTGTGCTTTTCAACCTTGTCCACAAATTCCGCCCGTTCGGCCAAGAATCCGTATCCGGGATGTATCGCATCGGCGTTGGTCAGCAGGGCGGCCGTCAAAATCGCGGATTCGTTCAGATAAGAATCGCGCGCCGGCGCGGGCCCGATGCAGACCGATTCGTCGGCAACGTGAACGTGGGTTGACATGCGGTCGGCGGTGGAATAGACGGCAACGGTGCGGATTCCCATATCGCGACAGGCGCGAATGATGCGCAGCGCGATTTCCCCGCGGTTGGCAATAAGAACTTTACGTATTTGTGGCATAGTTTACAAAGTGACAAAGTGACAGAGTGACAGAGTGACAGAGTTAAAGTGTTGTGCAATACAACTTTGTCGCTAGCAAAACCGCTTGTGGTTTTGCGATGTCACTTTGTCACTCTGTCACTACTCCTTTTATTCAATCACCACCAGCGGCGTGTCGTATTCAACCGCCTGGCCGTCTTGGATGAGTATTTCTTTGACAACGCCGGCGGATTCGGCCTTGACCGGGTTGAATGTTTTCATGGCCTCTATCAGGCACAGCGTTTCGCCCGCCTTGACCCGCGCCCCTATCTGGGTGAACGGGCGCGCGCCGGGTTCGGGCGACAGATACGCGATTCCAACCATAGGAGAGCGGAGGACGGTCCCGGTCGCGGCGGCCGGCTTGTCAGCTGCGGCCTTGGCAGAGGCAGGCTCTTGCTTTGCCAATGGCGCCGCCGGCGCGGGCGCGGCGAATGCCGTCGCGGCGGCCAGCATTGGTTGCTGTTTAGACAAATGAATTTCGTTTTTCCAGACCCCGAACAAGAAACTTTGCTGGATTGTAAATTCGGTCAGGCCCATCTCGTCCATCATCTTTGACATATCGGCGACCGTGGAATGTAATGACATTATGTTCCTTCTTTATTTTGGGTGCACCGCTCATAATACCCCCAAAAGAATGGGAAGTCAAGCACGCCTGCGGCGTGCAATGACATAGTGACATAGTGACATAGTGACAAAGTGGTGGTAGCCGCGTTATGCGCGGATTTTATTTGTCGGCAAAGCCGACACATTAACTATGTCACTTTGTCACTCTGTCACTATGTCACTTACAATAGCTGTAAGGCAGTCACGGGACGGGGTCATACCCGAATCCCCCGCCGGGGCGGCATCGGCCGATGCGGCGCGCGGCCAGGCAGAAGCCGCGCAAAACGCCGTGTTTCTCTATCGCCTGCTTTGCGTATTCGGAACAAGTCGGTATAAACCGGCACGCCGCCCGCCCGCCGAATACGGGCGATATGGCGGCTTGATAGATTTTGATTAAAAATATGGCGATCGGTTTCATAGTTTTAGTGACAAAGTGACAGAGTGACAGAATTTATGCGTCGGCTGATGCCGATGGGCAAAATCATTATTGACCCACGGCGAAAGCCGTGACCACAACTCTGTCACTCTGTCACTTTGTCACTTTTTATTTCCTTTAACGCCCTTTGCATCCACAACATGCCTTTCTGGTGATCCGCGTCGGAAACCCCGGACCGCGCGATGAAGACATAGTCCAGGTCAGGCAGCAAGAGCCCCTCGTTCAGCCGTATCCACGCGCGCAGGCGCCGTTTTATGCGGTTTCGCCGCGTCGCCAGTTTGAACGCCCGCTTTGGAACAATCAGGCCGTATCGCGCATCATTCGGAAATTTGGTCGGATGGGCGCGCGCGATGAACAGCTCGCACCTGAATGTGCGGGAATTTTCCAGCTCGGCGAAATCGGCATGCTTTTTTATCGTGTTTCTCATAAAATTCAGTTTAGATTGCAAAATCATAGCTGTCAAATCTTAAATCCGCAAATCTTAAATCCGTAAATCTTAAATCTTAAATCCCGATATCCCCGCTTGATTTTTGCAATTTCGCGTTTTATAGTCGTAAAATAACGAGGTTATTACCAGTGCCTGGCGCCCAGCGCCCAGTCACTGCGAGCAAAGCGAGCAAACATGTATGATTGGCTGATGAAATTTTTCTCTGCGGACATGGCGATTGATTTGGGCACCGCGAACACCCTGATTTACGTCAAGGGCCACGGCATAGTGCTGGACGAGCCCAGCGTGGTCGCCGTCGCCGAAAATCGCCTGCTGGGCCGGAAAGAAGTCCTGGCGGTCGGCGAAGAGGCGAAAAAGATGCTGGGCCGCACGCCGGGCACGATTTCCGCCATGCGGCCGCTGCGCGACGGGGTTATCGCGGATTTTGAAATTGCAGAGGAAATGATCAAATACTTTATCCGGAAAATCCATCGGCGCACGCTGTTTACCGCGCCGCTGATTATCATCTGCGTGCCGAGCTGCGCGACCCAGGTAGAGCGCCGCGCGATTCAAGAGGCGGCCGACGCCGCCGGCGCGCGCAAGGTTTATATCGTGGAAGAATCCACCGCCGCCGCCATCGGCGCGGGATTGCCGATTGAAAAACCGGTTGGCAGCATGGTTTTGGACATCGGCGGCGGCACCACGGAAATTTCGGTCATGTCGCTAGGCGGGGTGGTCTATTCCAACGCCGTTCGCACCGCCGGCGACCAGATGGACGCCGACATCGTAGACTATGTCCGCAAGAACAAGAATCTGCTGATCGGCGAAACGACGGCCGAAGAGATAAAAAAGAAAATCGGCTGCGCCATCGCGCCGAAAGACAAGCATGACGAGCGCGAGATGAAGATCAAGGGCCGCGACCTGCTGTCCGGCGTTCCGCGCGAAACGGTGATTACGGAATCCCAGGTGGCCAGCGCATTGGCCCAGACGGTGGAAAAAATCATCGGCACGGTGCGGCAAGCGCTGGAGCTGACGCCGCCGGAACTGTCCGCGGACATTGTTGATTTTGGCATCGCGATGACTGGCGGCGGCGCAATGCTGCGCGAATTGGACACCGCCATACGCCAGGCGACCGGCCTGCCCGCGTTCCTGGTGGACAATCCGCTGACCTGCGTTGCGCGCGGTTCCGGCAAGATGCTGGTGGATTTGGACAAATCGCGGCACGTCTTGCAGACGATGTATTGATTTTTCCGTCCAAAACCAAATGGGCGGCGGCGAGCAATCGCCGCCGCTTGTCATTCCGGCGAGGGCCGGAACGGCCTGACTGATAAAAAACTTTTAGTTTTTATTTGGCGCAAAGCACGGTCGCGCCAGTTTCGTTTTCTTCCCATGTTTCAATGTCCCATTCGCTCCATCGGAAATACATTTTGGTTTCGCAAACCCTTGATCCGCCGTTCCGGCACCAGCCCGTGCCATTCTTGGCGTCTCGTAGTGTGCCGCCAAGCATTTTGCAGATCGCGTCTATCCGCCCGCCGGTGTGATCTGTATCATAAATTCGCCCAAACCTGAATTTATAGTCTGCGGCATAGCGGCTTTTGCAAGTAACATAGCTGAACATGTCGTCATGTGAAAAAACAAAATCATCGCAAAGCCAGGTTCCTAATTTGGTTTGCCTGTTGGTTACCTCGTGGTCCAGATAATACTGAATCAGTTTTTTTGCCCATTCTTCGCTGGTTGTAATTTTTTGAAAATATGTATCTAATTGATTACTAACGCAGGCGCTATCCGCTTCTACCCAGGTTGTATCCGGGCCTGCTTCACACGCGGCCCTTCGGGCATCCGCGTTCGGCATAGCGTAAACGCCGTATACGAAAATGATCGCGATCAGTGTGCCGAATATGATTTTTCTCATGGCTTTCCCTTTTAGTTTTGTTGATTTGTTATATGCATGGATCGCAGTCCGGATTGTCACACTGGTCCGGCGGAGTCTTGCCGCATGTGCATGCCTCGTATGCAAGGCATGCATTCTTGTTATAAGATTTGGACGATTTGTCGCAGAATAAGCTCTTTTCCTCTTCGCATGTCAACGCATGGCTTTCTTCATTCCTGTCTCCTCCTGACATTTTGTTCAGCTTGTTGTGCAGGTTTATATTGACCGCGATTCCGATTCCGGTCGCGGCCAGCGTCGTGATTCCCGCGATTTTGAATCCCTTGGTTTCCTTTGCGCATTTCTGCAACTGCGCGGTTTTGACGGCGCGCTCTTGCTCCATCTTTGCAATCCTGTCGTTCAAGGCCTGTAACTGCATATCATCGTCCATTGCGAACGCAACGATGGGCGAGAATATAAAAAGCAAAAAAATATACTTTCTCATCGCTTCGGTACTTTACCTAGGGCACAGTCGTCATTCCGGCGGCGCGCGGAACCGCGCGAACGCCGGAATCCAGGTTAATTTGTTGTCGCGGCAAAGCCGCGGCGGCTTATTTTTACCTGGATTCCGTTGTCGGTGCCATCCGGCACCGCAACGGAATGACGGGCGTTTTTTATTCTGTTTTTGCGGCCTCTACCGTTTCATGTTGCTGTTCCGTTTTGCCGGCCTTTTTCGCCTTTTGTATCTGGTTCAGCTGCACGATCGCCCCCGCGCCGGTGGCGACAGTGCCGATGCCACCGACAACTGTCGCCGCCGTCCAGTTGGTTTTTGCTTTCCGGCAGCGTATAATTTCTGAATCCAGTTGCAGTATTTCCGCCGAAAGCTGCGTTGCGTATGCAGTTTTTTGCGCGATTTCGGCGGCCGCATCGCTATCGCCATCCTGGTCGGCATACGCCGTGGGGCAGGGCAGCATAAGAAACAAATAAAGAAAAGCGAGGACAGGCTTTGCGCCGCAAAAGCTGGGGAAAATAAACGGTCGGTTATTTTACCCGTCCGCCGAGAAAATAGAGGGATGTAAAAATGTGCGGAATTCTGGGGATTTTTGATTTTCATATGGGCAAGAAAAATGTCCTAAAAAAACGACCGTTTTATTTGGACACTAGAATTATATCATAAATGCCGCAGGTTTCGTATAAAAATTATGAACGGATACCTTTTCCATTGCCAAAGCGTTTTTTATACAGTATTCTTTTCCCAAATGAAAAGGATGCGAAATATGGAAAAAGAAACCAAAGCCAACGACCAATCCTCCTCCGCCAAGGCTATGGAGGACAAGCGACCAGCGACCAACGATCTGTCTTTTGAACAGGCGCTGGCCCAGTTGCAGGAACTGGTGAAAAAGATGGAGTCGGGCGCGCTGCCCCTGTCCGATTCGGTCGCCGCGTATGAACAGGGGATGAAGTTAAAGGCGTATTGCGAGCAATTGCTGAAAGAAGCGGAACTGAAAATAGAAAAGTTAAAGGTTGAATAAAATACGACTACCCCGGAAAGCTAGGGCAATAAATTGCCAAGCTTTCCGGCCCTTCTGAGAAGGGCATTTGACGCTCATAAAATTTAACAAAATGAGTGCGCAATTACCCTTCTCAGAAGGGTCGGATTTCCCGGCAACTTGTTGCCGATGGAAATCCGGGGTAGTCTCAGATTGTGGAATATAAATCACAAATGGCAAAGAAATCAGAATTATCGCCGGTGATGAAACAGTATCTGGATATGAAGGCCGAATGTCCGGACGCCGTGCTGCTGTTCCGTTTGGGCGATTTTTACGAATCTTTCTTTGAAGACGCAAAAATCGTGTCGCGCGCGCTGGACCTGGTTCTGACCAAGCGCGGCACCGACGGCGCGGGCGGCGATATTCCCATGTGCGGGATTCCGTGGCATGCGGCCGAGAATTATTTGTCGCGCCTGGTGAAAATGGGATTTTCCGCCGCGATCGCCGAACAGATGGAAAGCCCGGAAGAGGCGAAACAACGCGGGCACAAACAGATAGAGCGCAAGATAATACGCGTTCTGACCGCCGGAACCCTGACCGACGAAAATCTGCTGTCGCCCAAGAAGGCGAATTTTCTGGTGGCGTTGTTCCCGAAAACCGAAACCCGGGGGCCGAGAACCGAATCGTCTCTCGGTTTTCGTCTTTCGGTTTACGACATTGCCGGATGCGACATATCAACCGGCGAATTCTTTGTCGGCGAATTGTCGGATAATGTGCTGGACGAATTGACGCGTCTGAATCCGGCAGAGGTAATATACCCCGAATCGGCGGCCGAAGCGCCGGATATCCGAAAGTTGCGCGCCGCGTTCAAGACCGCGCCCGTATACGACCGGATTTACGAGCGCGGAAATATCACGGACATAGCGCGCGAGATTTTCGGGATTGAATCCACGCAAATCAATGCGGCGATTCAAATGCTGGCCGGGTATCTGGATCAGACGCAGCGGGACGCAAAGCTCTCTTTCCGCGCGCCTTATCGGCTGGGCGCGGGGGCGCGCCTGCTGTGCGATGCGGCGACGTGGCGTTCGCTGGAAATTGACGCCGGCATGCAGCCGAATGGCGCCACGCTGTTGGAAGTTATTGATAAAACGCGGACGGCCGCCGGCGCGCGGCGCCTGCGGGCGTATTTGCGCGAGCTGTCCGGCGACGCCGATGAAATCCGAAAGAGGCAAGAGCATATCGGGCACCTGCTGCTGAATTCCGACATAGCGCACGCCGCGCGCGCGACGCTGGACAAAGTGCCGGACATCGGCCGCGCGTGCGCGCGCTTGGCCGCGAATCGCGGGACCCCGCGGGATTTGCGCGCCGTTGCGGAATTCGCGTCCGCGCTGCCGCATGTCAAGGCGATCGGCGCGCGGCTGGATGCCGAATTGGCCGCGCGGTTTGCGGCGATTGAAACCAATAACGGCCTGGCGACGGAATTGCGCGCGGCCCTGGCCGACGAATTGCCGGCGTTTTTCCGCGACGGACGCGTGATACGCGCCCGCTATGACAGCGGCCTGGACAACATGAACGCCCTGGCCCACGGCGCGCGAGAGGTTATCGCGGGCATGCAGGCGGATTATGTAAAAGCGACCGGCGTCGCGACGCTGAAAATCAAATACAACAATATATTGGGGTATCATATAGAGGTGCCGAGCAAGCAGGCGGACAAGCTCTTTGCGCCGGATTCCGGATTCATCCACCGCCAGACCATGACCGGGAACGTCCGGTTCACCACCGCGCGCCTGATAGAGCTGGATAACGAGGTAAGGGGGGCCGCCGATCGCGCGGCGGGCATAGAGGCCGAAATAATCGCGCGCCTGATTGAAATGGTAAAAGACGCGGCGCCTTCGTTATTATTCGCGGCGGATATGCTGGCCGATCTGGACGTGTGGTCGGCTCTGGCCGAATGCGCGGACGAATACGGATGGGCGCGGCCAAAAATTACGGATGATTGCGGTTTTGATGTCCGCGGCGGACGGCATCCGGTTGTGGAAAAGATTCTGCGGGACCAAGGCGGCCGGTTTGTTAAAAATGATTGCTTGCTTGCGAACGCTGCGTGTTCGCAAGAGAGCGGAGAGTTAAGAGCCGAGAGTTTAGGCGGGGCCAATCTCCACTCTCCACTCTCAACTCTTAACTCTGGGCCCCGTAATCAGTGCATAGCGCTGATTACGGGGCCCAATATGGCGGGCAAATCAACGTATCTGCGCCAGAACGCCCTGATTGTCGTATTGGCGCATCTGGGATCTTTTGTGCCCGCCGATTCGGCGACCATCGGCATCTGCGACCAGTTGTTTTCGCGCGTCGGCGCGTCGGATAATCTGGCCGCCGGACAATCCACGTTCATGGTGGAAATGACGGAAACCGCGAATATCCTGAACCGCGCGACTGAAAAATCATTCATTATTTTTGATGAAATCGGCCGCGGCACCGCGACCTATGACGGGATGAGCATTGCCCAGGCGGTGCTGGAATTCCTGGACGCGATGCATCCGCGCACTTTGTTCGCAACGCATTATCACGAGCTGACCGTGTTGGCCGAAACCCGAGAGCCGAAAACCGAAAACCGAATTTCGGCTGTCGGTTCTCGGGTTTCGGCTCTCGCCCATGTCAAATGCCTGACGGTATCTGTTGCGGAACACAACAACGAAATCATATTTTTGCATAAAATCGTTCCGGGCGCGGCCGCCAGCAGCTATGGAATCCATGTGGCGAAAATGGCCGGAATGCCGGATTCCGTCGTCGCGCGCGCGGAAGAGGTATTGCTGGGGCTGGAAAACCAAAACGGCGAAGCCGTAACCCCCGCCCTTGCGGCGGGGGTCGCGCGAAGCGCGGGGGGTGGGTCAGATAAATTAAATCAGCAAAATGACAAGGATGCTTTGATTAATGAACCCATCCCCCGCGGTATGCAAGAAAGCACCACCGCGAC
>Ga0209629_10000013_pt1 | contig 79695 bp, 75 predicted proteins | sample TergutCu122P5_FD_187286 | JGI IMG/M metagenome (GOLD analysis project Ga0209629, IMG submission 187286) | Cubitermes ugandensis P5 segment gut microbial communities from Kakamega Forest, Kenya - Cu122 P5 (SPAdes) (version 2) | ecosystem: Host-associated > Arthropoda: Insects > Digestive system...
TGTACGATTTTTTGGCTTTCATGGACTACGACCTGACAAAAATCGCCGATTTCAAACAGGTCGTCATAGAAAATTTCCCCGCCCTCGCACAGAGACTTGTGTAGATACCTTTGGGATCAAGGTGGTGTATCCACGGGCGCGGACGATGATACCTGACGGGCCGTCCGGCATTGCCCCGTATTCGGCAAACATTCGGATCCCCGTGGGCTTCGGCGGTCTGAAATTTACCCCAACGCCGCAATGACTTCCGGCGGCGCCTGCACCAGTTCGATGAGCACGCCTTTGCCGGCAATCGGAAATTGGTCATTGGCTTTCGGGTGCAGAAAGCAGATGTCGTAGCCCGCCGCGCCCTTGCGGATGCCGCCGGGGGCAAAACGCACGCCTTGGGCGGTGAGCCAGGCGACGGCCTGGGGCAGGTCGTCAATCCACAGGCCGATGTGATTGAGTGGCGTGGCGTGCACCGCCGGCTTTTTCTCCGGGTCGAGCGGCTGCATCAGATCGACCTCGACCTTGTGCGCGCCCTGGCCGATGGCGCAAATATCCTCGTCAACATTTTCGCGCTCGCTGGTGAAGTTGCCCGTGACCGTCAGGCCGAGCATATCCACCCACAGCTTCTTCATCCGGGTTTTGTCGAGGCCGCCGATGGCGATTTGCTGGACGCCCAGCACTTTGAAGGGACGGTTTTCGATGCTCATGCGAACTCCATGATAATTTGATCGACCGCCAGCGACTCACCCTTGGCGGCGGCAATTTTGCCGACGATGCCGTCGCGTGTGGCGAGCAGCACGTTTTCCATCTTCATTGCCTCGATGGTGGCGAGCTTCTCGCCCGCCCGCACCGGCTGGCCTTCCTTGACGGCGACATCGACGAGCAGACCAGGCATCGGCGAAAGCAGGAATTTACTCATGTCCGGCGGCGGCTTGTAAGGCATCAACTGGTGCAACTCAGCCGTGTGCGGATTCATGACAATGGCATTGATGCGCGTACCGTTGTGGATGACGGAAATCGCCAGCGGGTTATCGGCACGACCGCGCGCCATCTGGGCGGTAAAGGGTTTACCATTGACGATGCCATGGATGGGCACTCCCAGCATCCGGTCGATCTGCATGTGGTACGTGCGGGTGCCTTCGGGAGCATGGACGGTGACGGCCATGGATTTTTCCAGTTCCGCTTCACCGAGCGTCACATCCACATAGCTGTTGTTACCCCCGTCGCCCAAGACGCAGACGGTGAATTTTCGTCTGGGCAGGCGCTTGTAGCCTTCCCAGAACTGGCCTTGCAGCCCTTCGGCGCGGTTGCGGTACCACATTTCCAGGCGTGCGGCCAGCGCCTGCAGAAAATGGGGATCCTCGTGCGGCACGTCCTCGGCGCGAAAACCCTGGGCATAGTGTTCGGCGATGAAGTTGGTGGTGAAATCACCACTGACAAACTTGGGATGGGCCAAGAGCGCCGCCTGGAACGGAATGTTGCTGCTGATGCCGCGAATGACGAAGCCGTTCAGCGCCTCGCGCATTTTGGCGATGGCATCCGCCCGATCCTGGCCATGGACGATGAGTTTGGCGATCATCGAGTCGTAGTACATCGGGATCTCGCCGCCTTCGTAAACACCGGTATCGACGCGCACGCCGTAGAGATGTTCGGTGTCGTTGGCCAACATGGTCGGACGCGGCGGTCGAAAGTATACCAAACGACCGGTGGACGGCAAAAAATTGCGGAACGGGTCTTCGGCGTTGATGCGGCACTCGATGGCCCAACCCTGGCGCTTAACGTCAGCCTGTGTCAACGGCAGCTTTTCACCGGCGGCCACGCGCAGCATCAGCTCGACCAGATCGAGCCCGGTGATACACTCGGTAACCGGATGCTCCACCTGCAGGCGCGTGTTCATTTCGAGAAAATAAAAGCTCTGGTCTTTACCGACGACAAACTCCACTGTGCCGGCGCTTTGGTACTTCACCGCTTTGGCCAAGGCCACGGCCTGCTCGCCCATGGCCCGCCGCGTCGCTTCGCTGATGAATGGTGACGGCGCCTCTTCGATCATCTTCTGATGGCGACGTTGCAGTGAACATTCGCGCTCGTTCAGATAGACAACGTTGCCATGGGCATCACCGATCACCTGAATCTCGATGTGGCGCGGCTCCTCGATGAATTTCTCGATAAAGACGCGATCATCGCCAAAGCTGTTACGCGCCTCATTGCGGCAGAGGGTAAAGCCCTCAAAGGTTTCCTTGTCGCTATAGGCCACGCGCAGGCCCTTGCCGCCGCCGCCGGCTGATGCCTTGATCATCACCGGATAGCCGATGTTCTTAGCGATCTCCACCGCCTGCTCGGCGCTGTCGATGGCCTCGTTCCAGCCGGGGATGGTGTTGACCTTGGCCTCACCCGCCAGCTTCTTCGAGGCGATCTTGTCGCCCATCGCGGCAATCGAATGGTGCTTGGGGCCAATGAAGACGATGCCTTCTTCTTCAACCTTCTTGGCGAAGGCCTCGTTCTCGGACAAAAAGCCGTAGCCTGGATGTACCGCCTCGGCGCCGGTCTTTTTGCAGGCGTCGATGATGTGCTCCATCACGAGATAGGACTGGCGCGAGGGCGCGGCGCCGATGCACACCGCCTCGTCGGCCAGCCGCACATGCTGCGATATCTTATCTGCTTCGGAATAGACCGCGACGGTTTTGATACCCATCTTTTTGGCCGTGACGATCACGCGGCAGGCGATTTCGCCGCGGTTGGCAATCAGGATTTTCTTGAACATATATTTGAACCTTTCAAAGAGGGCTTACAAAGGAATGTTTCTATGCTTGCACCACGGGTTTTCGAGCTTTTTGTCCTTGAGCATGGCCAGCGAGCGGCAAATGCGCTTGCGGGTTTCATGCGGCAGGATGACGTCGTCGATGTAGCCTCGCGCGCCAGCGATAAAAGGGTTGGCAAAGCGGGCCTTGTATTCGGCCTCGCGCTTGGCGAGCTTTTCGGGATCGCTCTTGTCTTCGCGGAAGATGATCTCGACCGCGCCCTTGGCGCCCATCACGGCGATTTCGGCATTGGGCCAGGCCAGGTTGACATCGCCGCGCAGGTGTTTGGAAGACATTACGTCGTAGGCACCGCCATAGGCCTTGCGCGTGATGATGGTGATCTTGGGCACCGTGCATTCGGCGAAAGCGAACAAGAGCTTTGAGCCGTGCTTGATGATGCCGCCGTATTCCTGCGCGGTGCCGGGCAGGAAACCGGGCACGTCGACAAAGGTGATGATCGGGATATTGAAGGCATCGCAGAACCGCACGAAACGCGCGGCCTTGGTGCTGCTTTTTATATCGAGGCATCCGGCCAAAACCAGCGGCTGATTGGCGACGAAGCCGACGACGTTGCCGTCCATGCGGCCAAAGCCGGTCACGATGTTGCCGGCATAGCCGGGTTGCAGCTCGAAGAATTCGCCGTCGTCGGCCACCTTGATGATAGCTTCCTTGATGTCGTAGGGCTGGTTCGGGCTATCGGGCACCAAGGTGTCCAGGCTCAACTCGGTGCGGTCAACGCTGTCCTGCGTCGGTCGGAGCGGCGGCTTTTCGCGGTTGTTGGCCGGGATGTAATTGAAAAAGCGCCGCAGCATCAAGAGGGCCTCGACGTCGTTCTCGAACGCCAAGTCGGCCACGCCGCTCTTGGTGTTGTGTGTAATGGCGCCGCCCAGCTCCTCGGCGGTGACGCTCTCGTGCGTCACCGTCTTGACCACCTCCGGGCCGGTCACGAACATATAGCTGGTGTCCTTGACCATGAAAATGAAGTCGGTCATGGCCGGCGAATACACGGCGCCGCCCGCGCACGGTCCCATAATCATGCTAATCTGCGGCACTACGCCGGAGGCCATGACGTTGCGCTGAAACACCTCGGCATAACCGCCAAGCGAGGCCACGCCTTCCTGAATGCGCGCACCGCCTGAATCATTGAGGCCAATGACCGGAGCGCCGACTTTGATCGCCTGATCCATTACCTTGCAGATCTTTTCGGCGTGGGCTTCAGAGAGCGCGCCGCCAAACACCGTGAAGTCCTGACTGAACACGAACACCAAGCGCCCGTTGATGGTGCCGTAGCCGATGACCACGCCATCGCCCGGAATGTGCGATTGGTCCATGCCGAAGTCGGAGCAGCGGTGCTCGACGAACATGTCCCATTCCTCAAAGCTGCCGGCGTCGAGCAGCACCTCAATGCGCTCGCGTGCCGTGAGCTTGCCTTTGCCGTGCTGGGCGTCGATGCGCTTCTGACCGCCACCCAGCCGCGCCTGTGCGCGGCGTTTTTCCAGTTCGTCGATGATTTCTTGCATAGAATCTTTCCGGAAAATTTCTGATGTGAAAGTAAAAAATCAAACGGTATCGGCAATCATATTGTTACTTGCCGCGAGCAGGGTTCTGGCGGCGGTGGACGCTGGCAATTGTCCTTGCGCCACCTGTTGCGAAAGCCGCGGCAGCAGCGAGCGCACTTTGGGATTTTGACGAAAAGACTGTTTGAGGCCGGCTTCGATGCGCTCCCACATCCAGGCCAGCGCCTGTTTTTCGCGGCGCTGAGCCAGCTTGCCATTCGCCGTCTGCAAGGTCTTGAATTCTTGCACGGCGGTCCAGAAGGCGTCAATACCGCTACCGGTCAGCGCGCTCAGTTGCAGCACCTGGGGTTGCCATTGGCCCTCTTGGCCGAACAGGCCGAGCGCTGAAACGATCTGCGCCCGCGCCCGCGTGGCGGCTGCGGCGTCGAGGTCGGCCTTGTTGATCACAACCAGATCGGCCAGTTCCATCACCCCTTTTTTGATGGCTTGCAAATCGTCGCCCGCATTAGGCAGTTGCAATAGCACAAACATGTCGGTCATGCCGGCGACGGTGGTTTCCGATTGACCGACGCCGACGGTTTCGACGATCAGCACGTCGTAACCCGCCGCCTCGCACACCAGCATGGCCTCGCGCGTCCTGTCGGCCACGCCGCCCAGCGTGCCGCCACTGGGGCTGGGGCGGATATAAGCACGCTCGTTTGCCGAAAGCCGCTCCATGCGTGTCTTGTCGCCCAAGATCGAACCACCCGAAACGGAGGACGACGGATCGACTGCTAACACGGCCACGCGGTGGCCCTGCGCGATCAGGTGTAATCCCAGCGCCTCGATGAAGGTGGACTTGCCGACGCCCGGCACGCCGGAAATGCCCAGCCGCAGCGCCTGACCCGTATGCGGCAAGAGCGCCGTCAGCAATTCGTCGGCCTGGATGCGATGGTCGGCGCGCGTCGATTCAAAAAGAGTGATGGCCTTGGCGATGGCGCGGCGGTTGCCCGTGCGCACACCAGCGGCGAGGCTCACCGTATCCTCTCGCCGCGAATCGCCTTGGCGCGGTTCATTCAATTTCGAGCACCCCGTTTTTGCCTTTCACGCCGCAACCCCTGGTCACTTGTAGTATTGCTTGAACTCAGCGCTGGGTTCGCGTTCCGAGTAAATGTAAAGCACAACCCCGTTCGGGTCTTGCACCGCGAAACCACGATCGCCCCAGGGGTGGTCTTCCAGTGGCATGACGGCGGCCAGACCGGAAGCCGTCAGCGCCTGGAACTCGGCATCGACGTCGGCGACGCAAAAGTTGTACGTCAAACCAGCGGTATTGCAAGCTGGCCGATCGGGTTGCGGCGTCATAAATTGCAGAGAAGCGCCCTTGCCGAATTCGAGATTAACGTACCAGCCGCAATCGAACGTGACTTTGGCCCCAAAGTGCTTCACATAGAAATCGCGGGATTCCACCACTTTGGTGGTGATGATGCAAGGGGATAGTGATTGGGAAAGCATGGGAGGCGCCTTAATGAAGTGAAATGTTCAGGCTGGATACGACGAAAACTGATTGGCCACCGCCCACCACTTTCCATCTTCTATGACGAAAAAGAACATGTCTCTGCCGCAGTTATTGATGGTTATTCCGCCTATGTCAAACGACACGTCGAAGTCATACGCGACCACGGCGGAATTGCCGTAAACGTGAATGACGGGATCAATTTCTTCCCAACGATGGATGCGGGCCGCATGGCAAAAGCCCTTCCATCCCGCCACACAGGCGGCGCCGCCATTCAGACGGTGACGATTCGTGGGGGTGATTGCCACCATATCCCGGTGAAAGAATTTGGAAAGATCGTCCGGGTTGCCCTTGGTCCAGGCATTGTTCATGGCGCGGACGGTGGCCCAGATTTCTTGTTTAATCGGATCGGTAAAGGGAGTCATTTTCAAGGCTCCTTGGTCTGGTATCAATGCGAATTGGCACTCGCTTTGATCCGCTCCAACACATCCTTCGCACAAACGGGAACCGGTGTACCGGGGCCGTAGATGCCTTTGACGCCAGCCTGGTAGAGAAAGTCGTAATCCTGCCTGGGAATCACGCCACCGACGAAGACGACGATGTCATCCGCGCCCTGCTTTTTCAGTTCTTCAATGATGGCCGGCACCAGCGTCTTGTGCCCGGCCGCCAGCGTTGAAACGCCGACCGCGTGCACGTCGTTCTCAATCGCTTGGCGCGCGCATTCGGCGGGCGTCTGGAACAGCGGGCCGATGTCGATGTCAAAGCCCAGATCGGCCAGCGCGGTAGCCACCACCTTGGCCCCACGGTCGTGCCCGTCCTGTCCGAGTTTGGCGATCATTACACGCGGGCGGCGGCCTTCAGCTTTGGCAAATTCGTCGATCTCGGCCTTGAGCTGCTCCCAGCCATGCTGGTCCCAGCTTTCGGCGCTTTCATAAGCGGCGGCGTACACACCTGTCACCTTTTGCGTATCGGCGCGGTGGCGGCCAAAGACCTTTTCCAGCGCCTCGGAAACTTCGCCCACGGTGGCGCGCAGGCGCATGGCCTCGATGCTCAGGTCGAGCAGATTGCCCTGGCCTGAGCGCGCCGCATCGGTTAGCGCGGCCAGCGCGGCCTGCACCTTAGCGGCATCGCGCTTGGCGCGTATCTGCTGCAAGCGCGCGATCTGCTGCTCGCGTACCTTCACATTGTCCACTTCCAAGAACTCGATCGCGTCTTCGCTCCCCAGCTTGTATTTGTTGACACCGACGATCACATCTTTGCCTGAATCAATGCGCGCCTGCTTCTCGGCGGCGGCGGCTTCGATCTTCAGCTTGGCCCAGCCGGAATCGACGGCCTTGGTCATGCCGCCCATCGCCTCGACTTCTAGGATGATGGCCCAGGCGGCATCGGCCATATCCTGCGTCAGCTTTTCCATCATATAGCTGCCGGCCCAGGGGTCGATGACGCTCGTGATATGCGTTTCTTCCTGGATGATGAGTTGCGTGTTGCGGGCGATGCGGGAAGAAAATTCGGTGGGTAGCGCGATGGCTTCGTCGAAGCTGTTGGTGTGCAGTGACTGCGTGCCGCCAAAGACGGCGGCCATTGCCTCGATGGCGGTACGCACCACGTTGTTGTATGGGTCCTGCTCGGTCAGGCTCCAGCCGGAAGTCTGGCAGTGCGTGCGCAGCATCAGGCTTTTGGGCTTTTTGGCGCCGAAGCCTTTCATGATGCGGCACCAGAGCAGGCGCGCGGCGCGCATCTTGGCCACTTCCAAGTAGAAGTTCATGCCGATGCCCCAGAAGAACGACAGGCGCCCGGCAAAGTCGTCCACGTCGAGGCCCTTGGCCAGTGCCGTCTTGACGTATTCTTTGCCGTCGGCGAGCGTAAAAGCCAGCTCCAGCGCCTGGTTGGCGCCGGCTTCCTGCATATGGTAGCCCGAAATCGAAATCGAGTTGAATTTGGGCATATGCCGCGCCGTGTACTCGATGATGTCGCCGACGATGCGCATGCTTGGTTCAGGCGGATAGATATAGGTGTTGCGGACCATGAACTCCTTGAGGATGTCGTTCTGGATGGTGCCGCTGAGCTTATCCTGCGGCACGCCCTGCTCTTCGGCGGCGACGACATAGCCGGCCAGCACTGGCAGCACCGCGCCGTTCATCGTCATCGAGACGCTGACCTTATCGAGCGGAATCTGGTCGAACAGAATCTTCATGTCCTCGACCGAATCAATGGCCACGCCCGCCTTGCCGACGTCGCCGGTCACGCGCGGATGGTCGGAGTCATAGCCGCGATGCGTCGCCAGATCGAAGGCCACCGACACGCCCTGCCCGCCGGCGGCCAGCGCCTTGCGGTAGAAGGCGTTTGACTCCTCGGCGGTGGAGAAGCCCGCGTACTGGCGAATCGTCCACGGGCGTACCGCGTACATCGTCGCCTGCGGGCCGCGCAGATACGGTTCGAAGCCTGGCAGTGTATCAGCGTACTTCAGTTCCTGCAAATCAGCCGCCGTGTACAGCGGCTTGACGCGAATGCCGTCAGGCGTGATCCAGTCCAGCGCATCAACATTGCCGCTCGGCGCGGATTTGATGGCGGCCTTGGTCCAATCTTCCAGGGCGACGGGTTGAAATTGCGGTTCGGGAGTGCTCATGGGAAAAAGGCGGATAAAGGAGGGATAATTAGATCATGCTCAGGTCGTAGGTAGCCAAATGGGCGTGCAGACGCTTGTGGGCGTCGTCGATGCGCCGGCGCAGGGCGGTCTTGTAGGCGGCCATATCGAGCTTTTTCGTGGCCACGCCCGAATCGATGGCCGCTTGGGCCACGGCAGGGGCTTCCCATTCGAGCAGGCGGAAGTCCAGCGCCTTGGGCATGACGTAGTCGAGGCCCAATTTCAGTTCTTTGACGCCATACATGTCGCAGATTTCGGAGGGAACAGGCTCGTGGGCCAGGGCGGCGATAGCTTTGGCGGCGGCCATCTTCATCTCCTCGTTAATCTTTTTCGCGCCGGTGTCCAGCGCCCCGCGGAAGATGAAGGGGAAGCCGGAGACGTTATTCACCTGGTTGGGGAAGTCCGAGCGGCCGGTGCCCATGATGGCGTCGGGGCGGGCGGCTTTGGCGTCGGGATAGGGGATTTCCGGATCGGGGTTGGCCATGGCGAAGATGATCGGGCTTTTGGCCATGGCTTTGACCATATCCTGGGTGACGAGACCGGCCTGGGACAGGCCGAGAAACACGTCGGCACCTTTGAAAGCATCGCCCAGGCTCTTGTATTCGGTCTTTTGGGCTGCGGCGAAAAAGGCTTTGGTGGCGTGCAGGCCGGTGCGGCCTTTGTGGACGTGTCCCTTAGAATCGAACATGGCCACGTTTTCCGGACGCACGCCCATGGCGACGTAGAGTTTGGAGCAGGCGATGGCGGCCGCGCCCGCTCCGGAGACCACCACGCGCAGGTCTTCGATCTTTTTGCCGGTGATCTCGCAGGCGTTGATGAGGCCGGCGGCGCTGACAATGGCGGTGCCGTGCTGGTCGTCGTGGAAGACGGGGATATCGAGGGCGTCAATCAGCGTCTGTTCGATCTCGAAGCATTCGGGAGCTTTGATGTCTTCGAGGTTGATGCCGCCGATGGTGGGTTCGAGCATCTTGCAGAATTCGATGACCTGCTCAGGCTTGGGAGCATTGATCGAGACGTCGTAGACATCGATGTCGGCGAAGATCTTGAACAGGAGTCCTTTGCCTTCCATGACCGGCTTGGCGGCCTTGGGGCCGATATTGCCGAGGCCAAGGACGGCGGTGCCGTTCGAGACAACGGCGACCAAATTGCCGCGGTTGGTGTATTCCCAGGATTTTTCCGCATCGGCGGCAATGGCGCGGCAGGCTTCGGCGACGCCGGGGGAATAGGCCAAGGCCAAGTCTTTCTGGTTGCGGAATGGTTTGCAGGGGACTACTTCCAATTTACCGGTTCGCGCGGCGGAATGGTAGCGCAGGGCTTCTTCTTTGGTGAACAGAGACATGATGGAATCCTTCAGAATATCGTGAACTGTTGGACAGCAAGCGAGCGAGATAACGGCAAGCCGTAGTGAAATGGAGCATAAGCCTTAGTGAAATGAAGTACAAGATTTTTCTCGGTCCCTGGTTAACAAATAATAATATCGCATAAAATGTTTTGGCCAGTGACGTTCCGAGCGGCGGCGAACTCGGCCAATAGCGCCCAAAAACAAAGCCCTCCGGAACTTTTTCGTTCCAAAAGGGCTTCCGCTCGCGATGCTTGCTTACGCCTTCAAGCGGCCAGACAGGGCTACGCTGGCTGCGATTTTTGCCATGCATTCATGCCGCCGGCAAGAATACTGAGATGAGCGCAGCCCCGCGCCTGAAGCAGGCTTGCGGCAATGCCGGCGCGAAAACCGCTCCGGCAGACTACGACAACTTCCGTATCCGGAGTTATCGGGCAGTCGGCCTGTTCCAGCATGCGGTCAAAGGTCAGGTTAATAACCCCTTCTATCTTCACTGTTTCCAATTCTTCCGGACTGCGCACGTCAATCAGTGTGGGGGGATTGGGCCCGGCAAGACGCTGTCGTAAATCTGAAATGGAAATATGCGGCAGGTGCTGGATTTCCCGACCGCTGTTCAGCCAGGCCTGCAGACCGCCTTTGAGCCAGCCTTTAATAGTATCGTAGCCGATGCGCCGCAATTCGGCGCGTATGTCTTCAAAGTTTTTATCAGCAGGGAGAATGAGCACAAGCGGCGCACCGGGAGGAATGGCCACGCCGATCCAGTTGAGTATGGAGTTGCCGGAGAAATCGACATTGATGCTGCCGGGGATATGGGCCGCGCTATAAGAAAACACATCCCGCAAATCCAGCAGCAGCGCGCCAGTCTGGCGGAACTCGTCTGCCTTGTCGGCGGAAAGGGCATATGCCGTGTGGTCGTCTTTGGGCAGAAGAGCAGGGCCGTTGATGTTGGCGGCGATGATGCTGGCAAAGCTCTGCGGTCGCATGGGTAGATGCGAGAGAATGGCGCGTTTGAAGGCCGCGAAATCCGCATATTTGAGCATTGGGTTGGTCAAGCGTTCATAGCCGAGAGTGGAAGACGGCTTGGCGCTCATGCCCTGCCCGCATAAGGAACCCTGGCCGTGGGCGGGATAGACTTCCAGATAATCCGGCAGCGGCCCCAAAGTTTTGTACAGGCTGTCGTAGAGGTTTTCCACCTGCTCATCCAAAATCTCCTCCCCGGGTAAATCCGGCCTGCCTATATCGCCGACAAAGAGTAAATCGCCGGTCAGGATCATCTCCGGCTCCGGAGAACGGATTAAGTCGGAAATCAGCAACGATACGGAATTGGGGGTATGCCCGGAGGTATGCAGTACGCGGAGAGCGGCGTTGCCGAGCTTGAATTCATCACCGTTTTTCAGCTTTTGGGCTTTATAGCCGACAGGCGCGCTTTCATGGATGTAAATATCCGCGTTGGTTGCGGCACTCAGTTCTTGAGCGCCGCTGATATGGTCGGCATGCGCATGGGTGTCGAAGATATGCGTGATGCGCATGCCGTTTTCTTGGGCAATCTGAAGGTAGACGCCGATATCGCGGCGCGGATCGACCACGGCCATAATGCCTGCCAGCGGGCAGCCAATGGCATAGGAAAAACAGCCAAGTCCGGGGGTGCGTATCTGCTCGAAATACATAATAAACTTCCATTTTCCCTTTTGTTTGCGCTCGCCGCGTAACGTCGCCCATTGTCAGAATTTGCCGGAGCGTCGGGAGCATTCCGGCGGCGAATTGTCAATCCGCTCGCCGGAATGGCTACCAGCGGTTTAGTCAACTATCTTTTTGATGGCTTGCAGCGCCGCTGGATCTTCTATTGTGGTCAAATCGCCGGGGTCGCGCTTTTCGCTGACCGCCTGTAGGGCACGGCGCAACAATTTGCCGGAGCGTGTCTTGGGCAGCATGTTGACGAAGTGCACGCGCGCCGGTCGCGCTACCGCGCCAAGCGATGTATCCACCACTTTCATGACTTCGCTTTCAAGCTTGCGCACGGCTTCCGGATCGTCGAGGACGCTGGCGTCCTTGAGCACGGCAAAGGCCATGGCGACCTGCCCTTTGAGCGAATCGGCCACGCCGACCGCCGCCACTTCCGCGATGCTGGGGTGACTGGAGATGGCTTCTTCGATTTCGCGTGTACCCAGGCGGTGGCCGGCGACGTTGATGACGTCGTCGGTGCGGCCCAGGATGAAGTAGTAGCCATCTTCGTCGCGGATGCCCCAGTCGAAGGTGTTGTAGATCATCCGGTTGGGAATGCTCGACCAGTAGGTCTTGACAAAACGATCATCGTCGCGCCACACCGTCTGCATACAGCCCGGCGGCAAAGGCCCCTCGATGGCGACCACGCCTTTCTGACCCGCCTCGGTCATTTCGGCTCCGGTCTGGCCGTCGAGCAGTTTGATGTCGTAGCCGTACACCGGCTTGCCGGGAGAGCCAAATTTGGACGGCTGCTTTTCCACCCCATTGCAAATGGTCAGAATCGGCCAGCCGGTTTCGGTCTGCCAGAAGTTGTCGATGACCGCCGTGCCTTTCAGACCGTCGCTGATCCACCGCGCCGTCGGCTCGTCCAGCGGCTCGCCGGCTAAAAACAGCGTGCGCAGGCTCGACAGGTCGTACTTGGTCAGATAGGCCGGGTCCTGCTTCTTGAGCACGCGGATGGCCGTCGGCGCGGTGAACATGACGTTGACCTTGTACTTTTCGACCAGCCGCCACCAGATGCCGCCGTCAGGCCGGATCGGTGTGCCTTCGTACATGAGGGTGGCCAGGCCGACGATCAGCGGCGCGTAGATGATATAGCTGTGGCCCACCACCCAGCCGATGTCGCTCGCGGAAAAGAAGGTCTCGCCCGCCTGGCAGCCATAGATGTATTTCAGCGATGCCGCCAGCGCCACCGCGTAGCCGCCGGTGTCGCGCTGCACGCCCTTGGGCTTGCCGGTGGTGCCGCTGGTGTACAGGGTGTAGCTGGGATGCGTGGCGTCCACCCATTCGCAGGGCACCTGGGCGTCAAGGTATTGCTCGCGCAGCGTACCCCAGATGTGGTCGCGCCCCGCAACCAGATCCATCGCCGCCAGACCGCGATCGACCAGCAACACGGTCTTGGGTTTGTGCCGGGCTAGAACGATGGCCTCGTCGAGCAGATGCTTGTAGGGCACCGGCTTGCCGCCGCGCGAACCGGCGTCGGCGCTGACGATCACGGTCGGTTCGGCATCGTCGATGCGGGTGGCAAGCGCCCCCGAAGCAAACCCGCCGAACACCACCGAATGCAGCGCGCCGATACGCACGCAGGCCAGCATGGCAAAACAGGCTTCGGGAATCATCGGCATGTAGATCAACACCCGATCGCCTTTACCCACGCCATGCGCTTTGAACGCGGCGGCCATGCGCTGCACCTCGGCGTGCAGTTCGCGGTAGGTATAGGTCTTTTCCCGCTCGGTTTCGGTCGAGACCCAAATCAGCGCCGGCTGATCGGCGCGGTCTTTCAGGTGCCGGTCAACGGCATTGTGACACAGGTTGGTCGTGCCGCCGACGAACCATTTGGCAAACGGCGGATTGCTGTAATCGCAAATGGTCTTGGGCGGCGTCTGCCACTCGACCAGGCGGGCTTGCTCGGCCCAGAAGGCATCGCGATCTTCGATGGAACGGCGGTAAAAGTCGGTAAAGCTGGTCATGAAAACCTCCTCAACGTTGTTGTGTAGCGGTTACAAGGTGCAAACCCTCCTCATGCCATTCCTGCGAACTTTTCACACTATGAGCGCACGCTCATATGAAACTAAGTTTCCAGTGCGGCCAGCACGGCATCGGCATCACTATAGATTATAACTTCATTCATGCAAGATGATTTTTGTGCCTTGCCGCGAACGAAGAAGATGGACGAGTTTGTAATTCAGAGTTGATGTGGTCTACAAATGGAGGACACCAAATGTGAGATGGGATTACAACCATCGAAGACAGGATAGGTGAGTGATGTCGCCCACCGGATCAGGCGCATCCGGTGGTTGCAAAAATGGCAAATTGGCCATTCAGCCGTGCAATAATCTCTCATAGAACGGTCATCAGCAGGCTGCCGACTCCTTGTTTTTCCAGCGACAGCCGTTTGGCGACGCCGTAGCTGAGATCGACATCGCGCCCTTCGATATAGGGGCCACGGTCGGTGACGGTGGCGATGACCCGCTGGCCGGTCGCCGGATTTTCCAAACGCACTTTGGCGCCTAACGGCAGATATTTGTGGGCGATGGTGGCGGCGAACATGTTGAAGGGTTCGCCGTTGGCCATGGCCCGGCCATGGTGGTATTGCCCGTACCAGCTGGCGACGACTTCGATTGCTTTACCGACCACATATTCCGCCGTGGCCCGGGCTGCCTGCCAACTTGTTTTGGCCGCGTCACTGGCGCTGGTGGCAATCCCGCCAGCGGTTTCGCTGTTCGCGGCGCCATCGCCGCCAGCCGTGTCACTGACGCTGGCCGCCGCGCTGACACCGCCGGTTGTCGCATCGGTATCGTCCATCTTGGCGACCGCCTCGCTCGGCGGCGGTGGCTGAAAGGTTGGCAGATGTTCGGGAATACGCAGTACCTGGCCAATTTGCAGGCGGCGCGGGTCGTCAACGCCGTTGAACTGTTGCAAGGCGTCCGGGTCAACCCCGTAGGTTTGGGTGGCCAGTTGCCAGATCGTTTCCCCCGGTTGAACGACATGGTGGATTTCCGCTCCTGTTGCCGCCACGCGGTCACGCTGTTGCTTGGCCACGTCCAGTTCGTTCGCGAAACGCGAGCCGCCGCCCACCGCGACGGTCATCCCCTCGCGGAGAAACCAGTTGCCATTTTGCCGTGACCGTCCGACCGCTTTGGGATTGGCCGCCTTCAGTTCCTTCCAGGTACAGTCGAGAAGGTTGGCGACTTTGGCGATGGTGTCACCGTTTTGCACTGTGTAATGCATGGCCGTCCTTCCTGACGAAAAAATTATTTCTCCCGCTGTTCAAGCCGCGCCGCCATTTGCCGGTACATGGCCTCGCCGATGCCCAGGCCTTGTCCCTTGGCGGTCTGGTGAGCGGTTTCCGTATCGAGCATTTCCTGGAAGGTGTCGATGGCCATGCTTTTGTTCACCAGGCCACTGTCGGGCACGGTCTTGCGCATCGCCTTGAACATCTCTTCAACGAAAATCGCCTCGAATTCGTGGCAAGATTCGCGCAATTGTGCCAAATCCCTTGTTTTCTTCGTGGCCGCGTCGGGCAGTTTAGTCGCCAGGCTGACGACGGTGCGCGGGTCGATGTGGGTATACATGCCATTCCCCTTATAAAATGATCAGTTCGCTGTGCATCGACCCGGCGGCCTTGATGGCTTGGAAGATGGCAATCAGGTCGCGCGGCGTCGCGCCGATGGCGTTCAAGGCATTGGCGATTTCACCGATGCTGACCCCTCCCTCCATGTCGAGCACCACCAGCTCGCCCTGTTCCTCTTTGACATTGATATCGGTCGAGGTGACGGTTGCCGTTTGTCCCTGGCTTAAGGGATTGGGCTGGACGACGTCCTCGTTCTCGCGGATGATCAGGTTCAGGTTGCCGTGCGACACCGCCACCGTTGACAGCCTGACATCTTTGCCCATGACGACGGTGCCGGTGCGCTCGTTGACCACCACTTTGGCGCTGGTGTCGGCCTCGACATTGAGGCTTTCGATCGAAGCGACGAACTCGACGACATTGCCGCGCAAGGCTTTCGGGATCGTCACTTTGACCGAGCCGGAATCGCCGGGGAAGGCGGTGCCGACGCCGTATTTACCATCGATGGCCTCGGCAATGCGGGTGGCGGTGGTGAAATCGGCCTGGTTCAATTGATAGACGAGGGCGCCGTCTTCGCCCAGGGCCACCGGCACGATGTCCTCCACCAGAGCGCCGCCGGGGATGTTGCCGACGGTTGGATGATTCTTCTGCGCCCGCGCCGCCTTGCCGCCGTAAGAAAAAGCGCCGACGGTCAACGGCCCCTGGGCGAGGGCGTAAACCTGGCCGTCAACGCCGCGCAAAGGCGTCATCAACAGCGTGCCGCCGGCGAGCGAGGTGGCATCGCCGACGGAAGAGACCTGCACGTCGATGGTGGAGCCGGGTTTGGCAAAGGGCGGCAATTGCGCCGTTACCATGACGGCGGCGATGTTCCTCATTTTCAGGTTGCGCATCTGGGTGGCGTCGATGGTGATGCCGTTGTGCGCCATCATATTGTAGATGGCCTGGGTGGTGAACAGCGACTTCCTCATATCGTCGCCGCTGCTGTTCAGGCCGGTAATCAAGCCGTAGCCAATCAGCTGGTTGTTGCGCACGCCATTGAGTCTGGCCAGATCTTTTATGCGCGAGGCTGAAGCCGGTTCTGTCAGAAAAATGACAGTGAGGGCGATGAGCGGGAAAATAAAGCGGGCGGAGAAGCGGCGCATGGCGACTCCTTAAAACGGCCAGATATTATCAATGATGCGCATCAGCCAGCCCGGCTCTTGCTTGTCGCCGATTGCTCCGTTGCCGGTATAACTGATACGGGCGTTGAGAATTTTCGACGATGGTACGGTATTGGCGGCGCTGATGTCCACCGGGCGGACGAGGCCGGTCAGATAAATGACCTGCACTTCGCTGTTGACCATCACTTCCTTGCCGCCGCGGATCTTCAGATTGCCGTTCGGGTAAGAGCCAATCACCTGTACGGCGAGCGATGCGCTCAATTGTCCCTGGCGCGAGGTGGTGCCGTTGCCGGCGAAGCTGTTGCTGAAATTGGCGCCGAGTAGGGCGTTGACATCGGGATTGCCAGGCATGGCGCCGGTCAGACTGGTCTTTTCGAGGCCGAGCAAATTCGGAATCGCCGCCGATACGTTGCTGTTTCGACCGGTCGAGGTCGAGGCTTGTTTGGTGGCGCTGTCTCGTTCGTCGATCACAACCGTGAGCATGTCACCGACTTGGCGCGCTTTGACATCGGCGAACAGCGAATCGCTGGTGCGGCTGTACAGCGAACCGGCGGTGCGCGGCGCTGGCGCTGCCTGGTAACCCTCTTCCAGCGGTTCCGGAATATCCATCTTGCTCACCGGGACCGGCGGGCGGCCACAGGCGGCAAGACCGCAAACGGTCAGAACGCAGATGGTGGGCGCGATGGATCGGAATACCTTTTTCACAGCGGCACCTCGACGACGCCCGGCCCACTGACCTGGCCCCGGACAAGTTTTTTTGAATTGCTGTTTTCAACGCGGATCATCTGGCCGAGCGCCCCGTCCGATTGGGCGACGCCGGAGGCGGTGAGTACCATGTGGCCTTGGCGTATCACCATTTTTACCATCTCGCCGCGATGGATCACTGGCGGCGTTGCCGCCGCACGGCGGACCAGTGGTTCGCCAGCCTGTAGCGACCGGGTCAGCAGCAGTCCGGCCATTTCCGCCGGGTCGGTCACCGGCGCATCAAGCGCGCTGATGTCGCGCTTTTCGATAGCAAACTGCGTCGGGTCGAGCGGTTCGCCTTTGGCCAACGGCACTTTTGCAACCGCCACCGGGGCGATGACTTCGAGTTTGCCGGCGACTGACAGGTTTTTTCGCACTTTGCCGTCCACCTTCAGCAGCACGGCGATGCGTGGCGACCCGATGATGCCGGGATTGGCCGGGATGATTTCCCAGCTGGTTTCACCTTCTGGAACGCTGAAGGGCAGGGGCCGTTCGCTGGGCGTGAAGCGGATCTCCGCCTCCGGCCATCGCTTCTCCTGGCTGTGGAGATAGGCGTCGATTCGCGCCAAAATATCGTCGGCGGTAATCTGTTGGCCCAGGCGGCTGACCACAACGCTGGCGGCGCCGGTCAGTTCGATTTCGTTTTCCGGCAGCAGGCGGCGCACGGTTTTTCCCATCTCGATGACGGCCAGAGTCACAGTGCCACCGGGTTCCGGCGCCTTGGCCACGGCGCGGCTGGCCAGGGCTTGGCAGATAAGTTCGCCATTCAGGCAATCGGCGACATCGCCCACCGTCACTGTCGCGCCCGAAACCGTCGCCTGGCGGTGAAAGTCGAGGGTGATGGCCCTGGCCGGCGAGGCAAGCATCAGAAATATCAGCGCCAGTAGGGGCGCCCATTGGGCGTCCGCGAAAACAAAGTGGATTCTGCGACTCCGCTTCGCTCCGCGCAGAATGACGGGGGATTGGGGAGTGTCATTCCGCGCGAAGTCGCGGAATCCATTTCCCGTTCTCACTTGGCATCTTTTCCGCAGGGGCGGGTGATGGGAAGAAAAATTCATCATCGAGTTGGCGCTTGCCTTTACACCAAATTGTTAGTGGTTTGCATCATCTGGTCCGAGGTCTGCATTGTCTTCGAATTGATCTCGTAGGCGCGCTGAGTGGTGATCATGTTGGCCATTTCCTCGATGATATTGACATTCGAGCCTTCGACGTAGTTCTGGAGCAGGGTGCCGAAACCCTCATCGCCAGGAGCGCCTAACACCGGCGGGCCAGAAGCGTCGCTCTCCTGAAAGAGGTTTTTTCCCATGGCGTACAGGCCGGCCGGGTTGATGAAGGTGGCCAGCTCGACATTGCCGATTTCCGTGCTCTGACCACCTTGGCCCATGGTGACGCTGACGACGCCGGTCTCGCTGATGGTAACGGCGGTGGCGCCGTCAGGGATGGTAATGGCTGGGAGGATCGGATAGCCGTCCGAGTTGGTGATGCGGCCAGTGCTGTCGCGCTTCAAGGTGCCTGCCCGCGTGTAGGCGGTATTGCCGTCCGGCGTTTCGATTTGCAGAAAGCCGCGCCCTTCGATGGCGACATCCAGCTCGTTTTCCGTATGGATGAGGTCGCCTTCGGTGAAGACTTTGCTCACCGCCGCCGGTTTAACGCCGAGGCCAATCTGTATTCCAGTCGGCGACTGGGTGTCGGCGGAGGTCTGGCTGCCCGGCACCTTCATGGTCTGGTAGAGCAGGTCTTGAAAATCGGCGCGGCTCTTCTTGAAACCGTTGGTACTGACGTTGGCCAGATTGTTGGCGATGACATCAATATTCAGTTGCTGCGCCTGCATACCGGTGGTGCCGGTCCACAATGAACGGATCATGGCGTTTCCTGTTCCTTGAATTTGGTAAAATCAGCTCAGCGTGCCCAGGGCATCCTGCTGCTCGCCGATCGCGTTATAGCTGGCGATAACCTTGTGATAGTTCTCGTAGGCGCGGTAGTTGTCGATCAACCGCGCCATCTCTTCGGTCATGTTGACGTTGGCCGTTTCCAGGCTACCCTGCATCAGGCGGAAGGGCGGATTGATCGCTACTTCTGCCGCCCCTGGGCCAAGGCTGTACATGGTGTTTTCCTCCTGGCGCAGGTTTTGCGGGTTGTTGATGCCGACCACGGCCAGTTGCCCAACCTGGTTAACGCTGCCGTCGGCGTTGAGGATGGAGACGATGCCGCTTTCACCGATTGAGACGTGGCTGGTGTCGGCGTTGGGAATGGTGATTGGGCCGCCGCCCTCGTCGAGCACCATCATGCCGTTCGAGGTGCGCAGGATGCCGTTCTGGTCGGTGACGAAATCGCCGCGTCGCGTATAGAGGATGCCGTTTGGTCCCTGCACCCGGAAAAAGCCGTCACCATGGATGGCGACATCGAAGGGATTTTCCGTGTGCTTCAGCGGCCCTGGGCTGAAATCGGTGACGATATTTTTGACGCGGCTAAAGTTGATGCCTTGGGCTTGCGTCCGCTGCTGTTCGCCGCGCAAAAGCGCCTCGAAAGAGAGCGAGCGGCGCTTGTAGCCGTTGGTGTTGACATTGGCCAGGTTGGCGCTGAGATTGGCGATAGCTTGGTCGCGCGCGATGGCCCCGGACAGGGCGCTGTATTTACCGGAAGTCATGGCAGCTCCGTTTACGAAAAGATTATCAGTGGCATGTCGGCGCTTCCGCCATTTTTTTCACCCTGTTTTTACCTCTTTTTTCGGCAAGGCGACCCAAAGCCACCAGTTGCTCGGCCTCCTGTCGGGATAATGACAGTCCTTCGGCCAGTTGCCCGGCCTCGACGCCGCAGGCGATCAACGACGAGGCGTAGCGGTAGCGCTCCGGCGGCGGCGCCATGATTTTCCGGTTGGCCTGACCGCCCATCTGGACATCCCGCAAGCGCCGCGACAGCTCGGCGGCGCCAAAGGCGTTGTCGAAGCGTCTGGCTTCGCGCTTCTCTTGCCGCAGCTCGCGCAGGCTGGCCTGGGTACGGCACAATTCCTTTTCCACCTGTGACAGCTTGTGCCGCAGGCCACGGCGGCTTTTCTCATACCACAGCACGGCGCAGGTCAGGGCCAAAGGTAGAATGGTCAGCGAGGCAACGGAGAAAATGGCGTTCATGGCGGCTCCTGATTAGTAGGGCGAGATGTGGGATCGCACTTTATTTTTCAGTTTAATCAAGGCTTGACTATGCAATTGCGATACCCGTCCTTCCGATAATGCCATGACTTCGGCGATTTCTTTCTGGGTCAGCTCCTCATAGTAGAGCAGGGAAATCACCTGCCGTTCCTTTTCATTCAGAAATTCGAGGACTTCGGCGATGACCCGCGCCAGTTCCTCGGCTTCGAGGCGATGGCCGGGAGCATGGAAGGGATTGGTGGTTTCCAGGTTGTCGAGAAAGGTGGCGCCGTCATCGGAGTGGTCGAGCGTCTCGTTGAGGCTGACACAGCCGAGATGGCTGACCTGCGCCAGTTGCGTATGGTATTCGTCGAGGCTGATTTCCAGCTCCGCCGCCACCTCCTGGTCTTCCGGTTCGCGACCAAAGCGGTTTTCCAAGTCCGAAATCGCCCGGCTGATTTTCGTGTACTTGTCGCGCAGCGAGCGGGAAAACCAGTCGAGTTTGCGCATCTCATCGAAAATGGCGCCCCGGATGCGGTGTTCGGCGAACGTCTTGAACTGGATGTTCTTGGCGTTGTCGAATTTGTTGGCGGCGTCGATGAGGCCGAGCATACCGGCGCTTTTCATGTCGTCGCGAGTCATGAACGACGGCACCTGTGTCGCCATGCGGCCAACGACAATATCGACGAGATGGAGATGCTCGCGGATCAGCCGCGATTTGTCGTCCGGCGCCATTGCTTGTGGGTAGAGCATGTTCAGCCTCCCGCGCCGAGGCGCAGCAGTTTTTTCCAGAAGAACTGCAAGCCGCCTTTCGGTTCCGGGCTGGCTGGTTCGAGGCAGAGACGGGCGGCGAGATTGGCAAAGGCGATGGCGCTTTTGGCGTGCGGATACAATTCGCTGACCACTCGCTGGCGGCGGATCGCCTCGATCAATTGCCGGTCGTGTGGGATCGAGCCGAGATAATCGAGTGACACATCGAGGTAGCGGCTGGCGACCATAGTCAATTTTTTGAACACGGTCAAAGCGTCGCCATCTTTTGACACCTGGTTGATGACGAGGTTGAAATGTTTTTCCTGGTATTGCGTCGAAAGCAGCTTCATCAAAGCGTAAGCGTCGGTGATCGCCGTCGGGTCGGGCGTGGTCATGACGATGATTTCCTGGGCCGCCGTGTTGAAGTAGGTGACGTTTTCGGAAATGCCGGCCTCGGTGTCGATGAGCAGAAAATCAAAGGTCATCGGCAGCGAGTCGAGGGCGTCGAACAGGTGGATCTTCTGCCGGCTGTCGAGATGGGTCACCTGCTGGATGCCGGAACCGGCGGGCAGGATTTTGATGCCGAGCGGCCCATCGACAATAATATCGGTCAAGTCCTGTTCGCCGGCGAAAAATTGCGACAGGTTATAGGCCGGGGCCAGGCCGAACATGACATCGATATTGGCCAGGCCGAGATCGGCGTCGAGGATCAACACTCGCTTGCCCTGAAGCGCCAGGTTGTAGGCCAGATTGGTGGTCAAGGCCGTCTTGCCGACACCGCCTTTGCCGCCGGTGATAGCGTAGACGGCGGTTCCGTTGGCGGTTCCGCTGGCGGTGCCAGCGTCGGCCATGCCGCTGGTGACGTCCGTGGCGTTGATGGCCCGCAGGGTATCGGCCTGATCGCTTTTGCGGCGTGGGCTAGGCATGGAAAGCTCCTTCCGACAGAATCAATTCCGCGACCGACCGGCGGTCAATGACCAACAGATCTTCGGGTACCCGTTGGCCGTTGGTGAGAAAAGACAGCGGCTGGGCGTTGTGCAGTTGCACGTTGAGCAAAACGCCGAGGTTCGAGCATTCATCAATTTTCGTGAAGATGGTGCGTTCGGCGGCGAGTGGCTCGAAGGCGCGCAAACTGTGCAAAAGCTCGGCTTCGCGGGTGGTCGCCGACAGCGCCAGGTGCTTTTCGATGGCCGGGACGCCGGTGAAGAACTCGCCGAGTTCGGCCACCGCTTCGGCGTTGTGCGGGCTGTGGCCGGAGGTGTCGATGAGGATCAGGCCGGCGTCGCGGTGTTTGCCGAGGCAGACGGCCAGTTGCTCCGGGTCGATCACCACTTCGACCGGCAGACGCATGATTTCGCCATACACCTTCAATTGCTCGACGGCGGCGATACGGTAGGTATCAATGGTAATGAGGGCCAGTTTGCCATGGTGGTGGGCCATATACCAGGCCGCCAGCTTGGCGATGGTCGTGGTTTTGCCGACGCCGGTCGGACCGACCAAGGCGATGCGTTTCTGACCGCCATCAGTGAAATCCGGCGGCGCCACCGAGATGAAATTCTGTACGGCGTCAACCAGGCAGGCGCGAACCGCTTGCCGGTCGTTCCAGTGCGCCTGGCTCAGCCGCTGGCTGGCGTAACGGGCCAGGGCGGCGGCGGTTTCCGCCTCGATGCCGCATTTTTCTTTGAGATAAGAAAGAATATGGGGCGGCACTGCCGCGAGCGGCGCCGAACTTTCCGGCGGTGGCGCGACTGAGCGTTTCGCCCGCAATTTCATTGGTGGTTCAGTAGGCGGTTCGGGGGATGGCGCTGGAGCCATCGCCGCGTCGGCTGTCGTTTTTCTACTCCTGGGTTGCCGCGCGGTTTTGCTCTTGCCGGCGGCAGCGGGTTCAGGCGAAATTTCTAGCCGTGCCGCCGCACCTTTTGCCACCGTCTTCGCCACTGCGCCATCGGCTGCCGGATTGACGGTGCTGGCCTCGGTTTTTTTGCCGCCGCGTTTTTTCAGCGTTTTCGGCGGCGGTTCCGCGAGCGGCTCCTCGTTCACCGCCAATGCGGTCAGCAAATCGTCATCGCCGCCGACGGTCAAATCAATCCGCCGGTCACTAGCTGGAGTCTTCGCTGGGGCGCTTGCCACCGGGCCGCCGGTCAAGAGGCCGCGCTCGGTCATGGTCACCGCCTGGCCGACCGGGGCCGGACCACTCGGCTGGCTGTTTGAGTGACCGTTCGGTTGGCCGTCGATGGCGGCGGTAATTTCGATCAGCGGTTTGCCGAGCAAGCCCAACGGCCCGTCGCGTCGCGTGCGGGTCGAGAGAATCAGCGCGTCCGGGCCGAGTTCCTCGCGGATACGCTTCAGACCGGTAGTCATATCGGGGGCTTCAAAAATTCGTACTTGCATCAGAGGGTCACCGTGGCCAGGGAACGAATTTTCAGGTTAGGGGCAATCTCATTATGCGATAAAACGAAAAGGCTGGGAAAGTAGCGTTCGATCAAACTGCGGACATGGGGCCTGATCTGCGGCGCCGCCAAAAGCACCGGCTTTTGTCCGCCCTCGAAAAGCGACAATCCCTGGCCGATGGAATCGAGAATGGTCTGGGCGGTTTTCGGGTCGATCGACAGATAACTGCCGCTTTCCTTGTGCTGCACGGCGGCGGCGATGGCGTCTTCCACCGGTTTGGCCAGCGTCAACAGCGGAATGACGCCATCGACGGCCAGCATCAGACTGATGGTGCGCGACAGGGCATGGCGGACGTATTCGGTGAGAATTTCCGAATCGCGCGTCATCTGCGCCCAATCGGCCATGGTTTCGAGAATGGTGCGCAGATCGCGGATCGGAATCCCTTCTTTCAACAGCCGCTGCAACACCCGCATGATCGTGCCCAAAGCCAGCACGTTCGGCACCAGATCCTCGACCAGTTTGGGATAGCTTTTACCGAGATTTTCAATCAACTGCTGCACTTCCTGACGGCCAATCAGCTCATGGGCGTGCTGTTTGATCACCTCGTTGATGTGGGTGGCGATGACCGTGGCGGCATCGACGACGGTGTAGCCGGCGATTTGCGCTCGCTCCTTTTGGTCTTCGGTGATCCAGATGGCCGGCAGGCCGAAGGCCGGTTCGGTGGTGGCGACACCCTTGATCTTTTCCGTGACCATGCCGGGATCCATGGCCATGAAGTGGCCCGGCAAAATTTCCGAATCGGCGACACGCACTCCTTTCAAGGAAAAGGCGTATTCATTTGGTGACAGTTGCAGATTGTCTTTGATATGCACCGGCGGCACGATGAAACCCATGGTCTGGGCGAACTGGCGGCGAATGCCCTGGATGCGGCGCAGCAACTCGCCGTCCTGGTTGATGTCAACATAGGGGATGAGACCGTAACCGACTTCGAGTTGCAGCAGATCGACGGTGAGCATCTGCTCGTAATTTTCTTCCGGGGCAACCGGCGCTTCTTCCGGGATCGCCGCTTCCGGCGCGGCGGCGGCTTTTTCCTGCCGCTGGTAGATCTGCAGGGCCATCAGGCCGACGCCAATCGACAAAAAGGCGAAGGGGATGAAAGGCATACCGGGAATCAGCGAGAACAGCAGCACCATCACCGAGACGACGAACAGCGCCACCGAATTCTGCGAGAACTGCTTTTGCAGGTCGCTGCCGAAATCTTTTTCGCCGGCGGCCCGCGTCACCAGCATGGCGGCGGAGGTCGAGATGATCAACGCCGGAATCTGGGTGACCAGGCCATCGCCAACGGTCAGGATCGTATAGTTGGCGGCGGCGTCGGCGATGGCCATGCCGTTCTGAACGACGCCGATGACAAAGCCGGCGCCGATGTTGACCAAGGTGATGATGATGCCGGCGATGGCATCGCCTTTGACGAATTTTGAGGCGCCATCCATCGCCCCGTGGAAAGCCGATTCGTTGGCGATTTCCTCGCGGCGGCGGCGGGCGGTCTTTTCGTCGATCAGCCCGGCGTTCAGGTCGGCGTCGATGGCCATCTGCTTGCCAGGCATGGCGTCGAGAGTAAAGCGGGCGGCCACCTCGGCGACGCGACCGGCGCCCTTGGTGATGACCATGAAGTTGATCAGCACCAGAATGCAGAAGATGACTACCCCCACCACGTAGTTGCCGCCGACGACGAACTGGCCGAAGGCCTTAATGATGTGCCCGGCGGCGTCCTGTCCCTCATTGCCGTGGAGAAGAATCAATCGCGTCGAGGCGACATTTAATGACAGGCGGAAGAGGGTGGTGGTAAGGAGAATGGCCGGAAAGATCGAAAACTCGGCGGCCTTGACCGTGTAGATGCTGATAACAAGGATAAGCAGCGCTACGCTAATGTTTATAGCCAGGAAAAGGTCGAGCAGCAACGGCGGCAAGGGGATAATCATGACCAGGAGAATCGCCACCAGGCCGAAGGCGGCCATGATGTCGCTGCGTTTGGTCAGCGCCTTGAGGTTGTCTCTGGTGACGAGTTGTCGCGCCGCGGCCAGTTCCATAATCAGGTATCAGGAGACAGGTGTCAGGTTACAGGTATTCATTCCGGCGATGCCGTTCTTCCTTTCAGGCTGTAGACGTGGGCGAGGATTTCGGCTACGGCCTTGAACATCTCTTCTGGAATGATGGCTCCAAGATCGAGTTTATGCAAATATCGCGCCACCGGCGGATTCTCGATCACCGGCACCTGGTGGGCCGCGGCGATTTCCTTGATTTTCGCCGCGAGAATGTCCATGCCCTTGGCGATGACCATTGGCGCTGGCATCTCGTCCGGGTTGTAGCGGATGGCCACCGCGTAATGGGTCGGGTTGGTGATGACGACATCGGCCCTCGGCACCTCGGCCATCATCCTTTTCCTGGCCATCGACTGCTGAATCGAACGGATCTGCGCCTTGACGTGTGGGTCGCCCTCGGTCTCCTTGAATTCCTCTTTCACTTCCTGTTTCGTCATCTTCATTTTCTCTTCCATCTCGAAGCGGACGAAAAACAGGTCGATGGTGGCGAGGACGATCATGATGGCGCAGACCTTGGCCAGGATCAAGGTGGCGGTTTGTCCGAGATAGGCTACGGTGGCGCCGATCGAATCGTCGATCAAAAGCAGCGCCTCGCCGAATTTGCCCTCGATGGTGGCAAAGGCCAGCCAGCCGATCAACAGCACCTTGGCCATGGATTTGACCACTTCGAGCAGCGAGCGTTTCGAGAAGAAGCGGCCCATGCCTTTGATCGGGTCGAGCTTTTGCAGATCCGGCATCAAGGGCGTTCCCGTGAACAGCCAGCCGATTTGCAAAAAGGTGGAGAAGAACGCGACCAAGGCGATGAAAAGAAAGAGCGGCGCAATGAGAAGTGCCGCCTGGAGAACGAGAAAGATGAAGAGGTTGATGGTGGCGGCGTCGCTGGCCGTAAAGCTGTCAATATTTTGAAAAATATGATGCAAAAGATCGAGCAGTCCGCGCCAGAAGGTTGGCATGTAGAAGATCCAGAACAAGAGGCCCATGGTGAAGAGCGCCGCTGTCTGCACCTCGCGGCTCTGGGCCACCTGACCTTTCTTGCGGAAATCATCCCGCCGTTTCGCTGTTGCCGTCTCGGTGCGCTCGCCACTCGCTTCTTCCGCCATTTCCTGTCTCCTGTCTCCTGTCTCCTGTTTCCTGGTTCCCGGTTCATCCCGCCAAAAGCTCCAGCAGTTGTCCCATCCGTTCCGGCAACGAGTCAAATTCCCGTCGCAAGAGTGCCGCCACCATATCAAAGGTCAAGGCAATGACGATAAAGGCGATGCCGATGTTCAGTGGAAATGACAGCATGAACACATTCAACTGCGGAAAAACCCTGGCCAGGATGCCGAGAATCAGACCGGAGAGCAGTAGCAGGGCCAACACCGGGGCGCTGAACTGAACGCCGAGCGCGAACATGTGGCTGGCCAGCTCCATCAGATAGGGAACGGCGCCGCCGCCGAGATCGAGCCGGCCCGGTGGCAGCAGCTCGTAGGAATGGATGGCCATGCGGAAAAAGTAGTGATGGCCATCTAGGGCGAGAAAAATCAGAATGGCGAAGACGTTCTGAAACTGTGACAACAGGGCCACCTGCCGCTGACCGGTCGGGTCGTAGACGTTGGCGGCGGCGAAACCCATCTGGTAGCCGATAACCGTGCCGCCGAACTCGACGGCGGTGAAGATTAACCGCGCCGTCAGGCCGATCAAAAGGCCCAATAGGGTTTCCGTGAGCAGGAAAAGGGTAAAGGGCAGGGGAGCGAACGAAGCGGCATGGATATGCGGCGATAACACGGGAAACAGCAACAGCGTCGTCAGAAAAATCAGGCCGATGCGGATCATAATCGGCGTCTGGGTGGTGGAAAAGATGGGGATGGCGGCGATAAAACCGGCGATTCTGGCCATAATGGTTAGGAAGAGGAGAACCTGTTCGACGGGAATTTGTGATAATTCCATGGCCGCTACATACTGGCGATCGACTCGATCAGAGCAATGGTAAAGGTGGTGATGGTGCGGATGGTCCAGGGGGCGAACAACAACAGGGTGACGAGGACGGCGACGATCTTCGGAATGAAGGACAGCGTCTGCTCGTTGATCTGGGTTGCGGCTTGAAAGATCGAGACGATGAGACCGACGATCATGCCGGCCAAAAGCATTGGCGCCGCCACCGACAAAATGGTGATGATCGCTTTGCGGCAGATGTCGATGGCGATTTCCGGGGTCATGGCTGTTGTCTCATTGTGCGAAGCTTTTTATCAGCGAGCCGACGATCAGGTCCCAGCCATCGACCAGAACAAACAACAGCAGCTTGAACGGCATGGAAATGATGACCGGCGGCAGCATCATCATCCCCATCGACATGAGGATCGAAGCGACGATCATGTCGATGACGAGAAAGGGGATGTAGATCATGAAGCCCATCTGGAAGGCCCGTTTCAGCTCGGACAGCATAAAGGCCGGGATCAGGGTCATGGTCGGCACGTCATCGCGGTTGGCTGGCTCTTTTTGACCGCCGATTTCCGTCATCAGCGCCAGTTCCTCTTCCCGCACCTGGCTGAACATGAAGGTGCGCAGTGGCGCGATCGCTTTGGCCAGGGCCTCTTCCTGGCTGATTTTCTGGTCCATATACGGTGTCAAGGCATTGACACGGATGGCGTCGAGCGTCGGCGTCATGATGAAAAACGACAGAAACAGCGACAGACCGAGGATGACTTGGGTCGGCGGCATGTTCTGGGTGCCCATGGCCTGGCGGAGAAAGCCGAGGACGATGACGATGCGCGTAAAGCAGGTGGTCATCAGAATGATCGCCGGGGTGATCGACAGCACCGTCAGCAGCAGCAAAAGCTGGATGGCGGTCGAGACCTTCTCCGGGCTGCCGGCCTTGTCGATGCCCAGCGTGATGGTGGGCACGTCGATGGCCTGGGCCATATCCGGCAGCAGGAAAGCGGTCAGGAAAATGACCAGGATAAAAGAGAAAAAGACTTTCATGGCCGTGATGCCGCCTGGCTGCTTTTCAGGATGCTGTCAAAGGATTGGCTTTTCGCATCGCTTGCGTCAAGGGCCGCCAGCAGGCTGATGCCGTCCTGACTGAGGCCGAGGAGAAATTCTTTGCCGCCCACCTCGACGAGACATAGAGATTTGCGCGGCGCCAGCGGTCTGGTTTCAAGGATGCGGATGCGGCTGTCATTGCGGTTATGCAGCAGGGAAAAGCGTTTCCTCAGCAAGTAGTAAAGGATGAGCATGACGCCAATGACCAGCGCCATCGAAGCCAAAAGCCGAAAGTAGGCGCCGGTCAGCGAATCGCCTGCCGCCAGCGGCGCCGCCTGCGCCAATTCAGGAATCAAAAGACAGAAAACAGAAGACAGGAAAAACCGCATTGTTCAACCCAGTTTCTGGATCCGGTCGCCGGTATTGACGACGTCGGTCAGGCGAATGCCGAACTTGTCGCCAACCATCACCGCTTCGCCGCGGGCGATCAGCCGCGAATTGACATAGAGGTCAAGCGGTTCGCTGGCCAGTTTGTCGAGTTCAATGACATAGCCTTCGCCCATTTTCAGTAAATCTTTCAACAGGATACGGCTGCGGCCAATTTCCACCGACACCTGTAAGGGGACGTCGTAGAGAAACTCCAGGCCGCGTCCATCGGCGGGCGCCTGATTGCCGGTGTTGTCGAGCAGTTCCCGCAATTCGTTGGGATCGGGGCGGGTGGATTGATCGTTCTGGGCTGCTTCCATGATTTTTCCTCACATATCGACGGTGGTGATGCCGACGGCCTTCCTGCCGCCGCTCGTGCCCGCCTGACCGTAAAATTTGACTTTGTCCTCGACGAGTACCCGCAACGGGGCGTTGGGATCGTAATCGAGCGGGATGATGTCACCAGGTTTAAGGCCAAGAATATCGCTGACCGCCATGGTGAGGAGGCCCGATTGGGCGACGACCGTTGCCTCGACGTGAGACAGGGCGGCGGCGGCGCTGTCGCGCCAGGAGTTTTTCGTCAAAAGATTGACATTGAGCAACTCCTTCAGCTTGTCGCGCAGCGGCTCGATGGCGGCCAGCGGCACTACCAGGTCGATATCGCCGGTCAGTTCGCCGACACTCAGCCGCAGGCCGGCGACGATGACGTCGGCTTCCGGCTCGGCAATCGACACCAGGCGCATGTCGCGCTCGGCCCGCTCCAGAACGGTTGTCAGACCGATGAGCGGCGCGAAGGCGCGGTCGAGGTTTTTCCCAGCCAGGGTTATGAGCGATTTAAGTACCGATAATTCGATCGTGGTCAGTTGCCGCTCCGGCGGCGGGCCGGTGATATTTTTGGCGGCGCCGAGCATGATCTCGACCAGAGAAAAGGCCAGTCCGGCCTCGATGGCCAAGAGGGCGCTGTGCCGCAGCGGTTGAAGGCCGAACATGCCGATGCCGCCCGGATTTTTCCGTCCCCCCGCCACATACTTATGAAACGACATGCCTTCAATGCGTAGCCGGTGGATGAAGCATGTGCGTTGCAGGCTGTTGGTCAGGGCGGTGGCATAATGCCGGGCGAAGGCGTCAACGATCAGGTCGAAGTTGGCGATGCGGTTGTTGGATTCCCGGCGTCTGGCCGCGTCAAAGAGATTGAGCGGGCGACAGTGACGAAATCTCGCCCGTTCGTCATCGTCGAGCGGCACGGCGCCGCTTTTGATCGCCGCCAGCAGCTCGCGGATCTCCTCCTGCGTGAGAATTGGTTCCACGGCGGGGCTCACTGGACCACGAAGTCGGTGAAATAGATGTTGTTGACCCGGCCCGTTCGTAAAAAGGTATTGATTTTGCTGATCATTTCCGCTTTCAGTTGCCGTTTGCCCTGCAAATCCTGCAACTCCTCATAGGTCTTGTTGCCGACCAGCATCAGGATGGCGTCGCGGATCTGCGGCATCCGCTGGTTGATTTCGGCTTGGGCGCTTGGGCTCGACAGTTCAATCGACAGCGACGCCTTGACGTAGTGGTTGCCGTCCTGGCTGATGATATTGACAATGAATTCATTGACCGCGACCATCGGGCCGATGTCCGGTTTTTGTGACAGATCGGGCACTGGTACGGTCTGGGCCGGATTTTTCTTCTCTTCCGGCGGCGGTGCCTTTTTCGCCAAAAGGAAATAACCACCGACGCCCAGTGCCAGCAACACGACAACCGCGACGGCGATGAGCACAAGCATCCGCGTCTTTTTTGCGCTGTCGCCCGCTTCTTTCTTGTCTTTCGATTCGGCCATGGTCAGGATTCCTTGTTCTCGGGTTGGCGCGCCGTCACCGCCGATGGTCGAGGCGGGGTAGGGCGCTGGTCCGTTTGCTTTGGTCGTTTGTCCAGATGCAAAATAAAGTCCAGCCCATGGCTTTTGCCCGTGGATTTTTGCTGGATCGTTTTTTTACCGGTGGTTTTATGCTAGTTTGACACGCTCACCCGTCGTTGTCTGTCTTCTGTCTTCTGTTCTCTGAAGGCCCATGTCAATATTGTGCCGATAAACGTCATGCGTCCACCGCGCTTTCTTGCTTCTGTCATGGCCTTCAGCTACGCCGCCTTTGCCCGCGCCGTTGCTGGCGGCTATTTCTGCCGCCCAGCCCGTACCAGGGCCAGCCGCCGTTTTTATCGCGCTCTGTTCCCAGAACGTGGCGGCCTGTATCATCTATGGTGCGTTTTCCGGCAATTTCAGAACTTCACCACCATCCACGCTGACCGCTTCCGCGCCACGCTCGGTCTGGAACCGGTTTTCACTTCGGAGGGCCTGGAGCGCTTGCAGCAAGCAGTTGAAAATGGCCAGGGCGCGATTCTCTTGATGTCGCACCTCGGCAACTGGGAGATGGCGGCTCGGCTTTTGGCCCGGCGGCTGCCAGATTTGAAATTGCTGCTGCATATGGGCGAAAAGGAACGGGAAGGGATTGAGGGCAGCCAGAAGATGAGCCTGCGCCGCCAGGGCGTAGGCATTGCCGCTTTGGGGCGCCAGGAAAACGATCCTTTTCGCGCCGTCGCCGGATTACGCTTTTTGCAAGCGGGCGGCGTCGTGTCGCTGGCCGGCGATATAGTCTGGCAGGAAAATCAGCGCTTCCTCGAAGTCGATTTCCTTTCCGCTCGCGTCCGGTTGCCGGCAGGGCCTTTTGCCTTGGCGCTCGCCAGCGGCGCCCCGGTCTTTGTCTTCTTTGCCTTCCGTATGGGCCGAAACCGCTACCACTTCCGCCTGGCCGAGGCGATTTTTGTCCGGGCCGAAAACCGCGCGGGACGGGGTGAGGCGATACAGGCGGCGGCGCGGCGCTACGCTGAACTCCTCGAACAGGCCGTGCGTGAGCATCCTTGCCAGTGGTATCATTTTGATGATTTTCTCGAAGACTGAGGAGCATCGGGGGCATCCAAGCGACGGGCACTATCTCGTCGCTTGCTTTTCGCTCTAGCCCTGTCTATCTTGAAGCCCTGGGGTAAAGAATCGTTCCGACGGACGTTTCGCTTCACATAAAAAATCCTAGCAAATTGGCCAACATGTTCACCGTCGATACCCTGCAAGGAAAGGTCATTCCGTTAGCCGAAAAATACCGCGTGCGCCGCGTCGATTTGTTCGGTTCACGCGCCGATGGTTCGGCGACGGAACATTCAGATTTCGATTTTCTCGTCGAATTCATTGCTCCGGTTCCTTCGATTTTCGCGGTCATGGGTTTTCGGGAAGAACTGGCGCGAAACTTGGCCAGCCCGGTCGATGTGGTAACGACGCCCCTGGCCAAACCGGATGCTCTGAGAATAAAAAAGGTGGTCAATGTCTATCTCAGATCGTGACCGAACGCTTTGCGCCAGAATGCTCGAAGAAATCAGATTCATCAGCAAAACCACTCTGGTGATGTCTCATGACGATTTCATGCGCGATGAAATCGTACAACATGCGGTTTGCATGTCATTGATTACCATTGGTGAATACGCCAATCATCTATCGGATCGTTTTATCGAAAATCATCCGGAAATCGAGTGGATTCAAATTATCGCGGTACGCAATATCGCGGCGCATGGATACTGGCAACTCAATATGGAACAAATATGGCAAGCCATCGCCGATGATTTGCCTACGCTGCAAAAGTTTCTCATCAGTCAATTGTGATGCGGGACACAGGGATGTGTTAATATGCCGCGCCTACCGACACAGCGATTGCCAGGCATTACATGCCTACTACCTCAATTTGGCGAAAATCGCCACCAAGGAGAAAACCATGAAAAAACTGATTGTCATCGTCCTGCTTGCCGCCGCCGTCGCCGCTTACCTGACCAACCCGAAACCCGACCAGCACCGCGAGGTGGCGAAACAGCGAATCAACCAACTGATGCAGGAGTCGATGAGTGAGGCACACCCGCTACTTGGCTCGATCGGCGCGGCGGTCGGCAAAACCCTGCTCAGCCCGATGCTTGATAATATTGTCAATTCGAATAATTATTATCTCTTTTCCACCACGACCCTGACCTGGAACGGTGTCAAGCATGTTGTTGGCACCGGCGCCTTTGGCCGCGTCTTCCTCGGCGAGAAATTCGACCAGGTGTATAAAAGCATGGCCAATGACGAGAAGGCGGAGGAGTGAGAGTAACTTATGCTGACCCGCGACCAACTGAAAGAACATATCCTGACCATTCTGGCCGAGGATTTTGAATTCAAGGATCTGAAACTCGATGACAACCTGCGCGATGCCCATGGCTTCGACAGCATCGACGCCATCGAGCTGCTGGCGAAAATCGAGAAGGTGCTGGGTTTTTCTCTGACCCGCGCCGAAAAGGAGGCGGCCATGGAAATCCGCACTGTGGGCGATATTCTCGATTATCTGGAAAAAATCCAGAACGGCAGGGCGGCATGAGCCGCCGTGTTGTCATTACCGCCGCCCAGGCGATCAGCCCGATTGGTTATGGCAAAGATTCAATTTGTCAGAGCCTGCTGACTGGTAAATCCGGCGTCAAACCCTTGCGCGACGACGGTCTTCTCACCTCGCGCATCGCTTGTCAGGTGTTCGGCACCGTCGATTATGCCATCGACTACCAGTTCACGCGCTCCGACAGGAAAACCATGGGGCCGGTGGCCTACTACGCCTGCCAGGTGGCGAAAGACGTGCTCGCCGCTTCCGGCTTGAGCCAGGAGTTTATCACCTCCGGGCGTTTGGGCGTCGCCTTTGGCTCGACCCATGGCAGCCCAAGCGTGCAGCGTGACATTTACAAAATTTTTTTTCACAATCTCGACGAAGGCTACCAAGGCATCGGTGCCGTCGATTACCTGCGCTCGATGGTGCATACCACCGCCGTCAACATCACCAGGATGTTTGGTATCACGGGCCGTGTCATCGCCTCATCAACCGCCTGCACCACCAGCGCCCAAGCTATTGGCTTTGGTTATGAAACCATCAAGTACGGGATGCAGGACGCCATGCTCTGCGGCGGCGCCGACGAGTACGACACGACGACGGTGGCGGTCTTCGACAATCTGCTCGCCTGCTCGGTGGCCTATAACGACTCGCCGCAGCAGACGCCGCGTCCCTTCGACCGCGCCCGCGACGGGCTGGTGGTCGGGGAGGGCGCTGGGGCCGTCTTGCTTGAAGAATATGAAGCGGCCAAACGGCGAGGCGCGCCGATTCTCGGTGAAATCATCGGCTTTGCCTGCAACAATAACGGCGGCGACCTGATTTTGCCCAATCAGAGCGGCATCACCGCCACGCTGCGCCTGGCCCTGGCCGACGCGAAACTGGCGCCGGAACAGGTCGATCTGATCAGCGCCCACGCCACCGCCACCAAAATGGGCGACATCATCGAATCGCAGGCGATCCAGACGGTGTATGGCGACGGGCCAGTGGTGACGGCCTTGAAAAGCTATACCGGCCATTGCATGGGCGCCTGCGGCGTCATCGAAACCATCATGACTTTGTACATGATGGAAAAGGGCTTCATCGCCCCGACTTTGAACCTGGAAGAGGTCGATCCCCGTTGCGCTAGTCTGCGCTACGCCAGAGAAATCATCGAGAAGAACATCGGCGTCGCGGCGATTCAGAATTTCGCCTTCGGCGGCGTCAATACCTGCCTGTTGGTGCGGCAATAGGGTTCAGTTTTGACGCTCGCGGTGTTGTTCCCGGATGTTATCCGCCAGCCAGGACTTGATCAGAGATTGATACGGCATATCCCGCTTATTCGCCTCGATTTTTATGCTGTGCAGCATACTTACCGGCAAGCGTAGAGAAATGGTTTTTGTTGAGGGTTTGAGATTAGGCATGGTGACAGTTTCGGCCAGCCGCCAGTCGAAATAGTCGGTGGAATCATGAGTCTCCCAGAACGCCCGTTCCTCATTCTCGTTTTCAAATGAGGGTATTCTTTTTGCTTTGTCGGTCATAAAACACCCTTTCTTTGCGGTGCATGTCGCGGACGGAAATGATACGAACCAACGTGTCATCCGAACGTAGGGTAAACGTGATATGCAGCAAGCGAGCCGCGTCACTTTGGCCAAGAGCATGGTAACGGGCTTCTTGCTGACTGTGTTTTCTATCTTGCAAAATCAACAGCGGCTGGTTGAAGAAAACCTGTTCCGCTTCAGCCTGATTCACCTGATGACGTTCAGCATTTTTCCTCTCATTACCGGCATCCCAGTCGAATCCCGTTATTCTGTGCCATGTTATCATTATAAGCTGACCTGGCCATGAAAGACTAACAGCGGCGGAACACCACCGCACGATTTTGTGTTTGTTCTTCCGCTTCGCCGATGGCGACGAGCCGGTCGAGATGAGCCAGGGCTTCGCCGGTGGCAAACCACTTCTGCGGTACGGGAAAATCTTCCCATGAGGGGTAGCGCATTTCCCAGGTCATGCGCGAGGCGACCGTGTAGGCATTGGCCGGCCCGTCGGCCAGAATGCGCCGAACTTCGGCTAGCCGTCGGGCATGATGGGCTTCTATTTGCTTAATCCGCTCATGGGTATTTTTGATTAGCGCCCGGTGTCCCGGTAGGGTCAGGGCAATATCCAGACCAGAGACCATGTCCAGACTGTGCAGATAGTTGCCCAAAGAATCGCGTACGTCCGGCCAGCGCGTGATGTTCGGCGTGATGCTGCCAAGGATATGGTCGCCGGCGAACAACAAGCGGCGTTTGGCCTCGTACAGAACAATATGGTCTGGGGTATGTCCTGGCGTGCTGATGACGCGCAGGCGGCAGCCACCGTAACGTAATTCATCGCCATTTTTTACCGCTGTGAAGGTCAGAAATGGAGCGGCGAATTTTACCGCCGGGTTGCTGACCATCATATCCTTTATCTGCTGCCGGGAAAAGCCATGCGGCACCATGCGGGCGGCGTTGAATGTGTAAATATCTTCGTCATTGGCCTGTGCGAAAGCGTTGATGGCTTGGCCGTCACTGGCGCTGCACCAGACGGTGCCGCTCGCTTCCGCGGCTAGCCGTGGGGCCAGGCCGGAATGGTCGGCATGGAGATGGGTGATGCAAATATCAAGGCGGCGGCGGTCGATGCCCAGCTCGTCCAAAGCGGTGGTCAGCGGGCCGAAGGATTCTTCTTGGTTAAAGCCGGTGTCGATCAGCAGGTGGCGATCTGTCCCTTTGATGCAATAGGCGTTCAGAGATTTCAGCGGGGTGCCGGGCAGCGGCACGTCTATTTTGTAGATGGCATCGTTAATGGCTTCGATCATGGTTCCTTCTTGCGGCGTCCGCCGGCGTGGCAGGGGATGGTTCTTGGTTGGTGTCATTGAAATAAATCACGGTCTTATAACAGAGACGCCACCGGTTTTTCAACCGCCAAGCCTGAACTGGGCGCGCCAATAAAAAAAGGAAAGCTTTTCAGCTTTCCTTTTTTCATCGACAAATGGATTGCCACGCCAATCAGAAATGCACCTCGAAGGTCAAATAAACCTGGTTGGCGCTTGTAACCGGGTTCTGCCCCAGCATTTGGAGTTGTGCCCGTTCGCTGTCCAGATCATAGGGCTTCATGTTCCAGTCGAAATAGCCGGAATAGTTATACTCGTAATGCTGCCAGCCCAAGCGGATGAAGGTTTTGGCGTACTGCGAAATCGCTTCGCCGGTGGGCAGGTCATAGAGCAGGTAGAGTTCATAGACGCTGCCCCGCGTCGCCAGTTTCGACATATAGATATCGTCGTGGCCCGGCGAAAAGGAAACCCAGTACTGTGAGCCGTAGTTGTACTCGGCGCCGGCCTTCAAACCGATATTGTCCATATCATAGCGGATGCCGGCGTAGACCGAATAGCCGTTTTCCGGGTCGGTGTTGATCGGCGTGGCGCTGGCATAATCGTTGAACATGCCGTGTCCATTGGGATCGGTCCGGCTCCAGCCGCCGGCGATGAAGTAGTTCAGGTTGCTGAACTTGGCCATATAAACGCCGCTGGTGTGGTAGATATTGCCGACGTTGACTTGGTTACCATAGACCGACGGCGCCCCATAGCGGACCAGATCGCTGCTGAAGGCCGGATAATTGAACAGGTTGAAGGCGCCGAAGACCTGGATATTCAGGAAACGCGAGCCTTGCTGGAAGACATCCCAACTGAAACCGGCGAAATCGGTGTCGTTGTTCCACAGGGGATTGTTGTCTGATTGCAGACCGCTCTCGAAGCCACGGCCATAGCAAAAACGAATCCGCCCGTTGCCGAGGACGTCGTTGCCCCAATCATAGGCATATCCCAGCGACAGGCCATCAAAGGGATAGTCCATGTAGGCCACCGGCGTCGCTAGCCGCTCGTCGGAATAATTCATGCGAAGTTGGGCCGGCGGGCCGTCGGTGGTGGGACGGCGGCCAATGGAAAACCACACCGGCGCGCCGCCGATATTGTTCCAGTTGACAAAGGCCCGGTCAACGTACAGGGCGCTGTCGCTGGGTGTGCGCGTGGTGTTGCCGTCAAAAATCGGGAAGCCGCCGCCGAGACCGTCCGGCGTCGATTGCATACCCCAGACCTTATACATGGCGAGCCGCCCCTTGAACTCGACATTTTCGGTGGCCGCCGCCCGCATGTTCAGCCGCAGCCGGTTGGTGAGCAGCGTGTCGTTCTTTTCATCGCTGCCAAACAGCGTATCCGCCTTGTAGTAATCGCCTCTGGCCCGGAAATCGCCGTCAAACTGGAAACGGGAAGTAAAATTCTCCCATGCTTCCGATTTTTGTTCGAGCGCGGTATCCATCTTCTCGACCTTGCCGCTGTATTCGCCGATGGCTTGCTTCTGTTCGCTGATGGCTTGATTCTGCTTGCTCACCTGCGTCTTCAGCTCTTGTAACTGCCGCTCCAATTCGTCGATCTTGCGTTCCAGATCGGCCCGACTGCCACCGGCCAAGGCCAAAGCCGGCAACGCCATGAGTCCAGCCACCGCCAGTACAGAAATTCTTTTCATCATGTTCTTCCCCCTTTCGTGTGAGTTGTCCACTGACTTGCTGGTTGATGCCCACACGGTACAGAATAGCCGATTTTTTACTTTGACCAAGGTCAAAATAAAAAAAAATAAAAAATTTTTCAGCCAATGACTGTCATTTTTCCCGCATAGCCCGTATCTCTTCGCGCCAAGCCAACGGTGCCGGGTGGGGCCTGGACATTTGCCGAAATCATGGATGACGGCTGGCTGCCGGAAGAGGAGTTATGACCGCCTCATGAAGCCGATGTCGTCGCCTGGCGGCTGGAAAATGTCCGGCACGAAACATGGCATATGCTGTTTCTTTTGTGATTCCAATACGATAATCACTGTCAATGTCTGACAGAAACTTCTTGCATTTCTCTTTGTCTTTATGCTAATAAAGGCGGATGTTTAGACAGGTAAATATTGAGCAAATGTAATTACCTGTCGCGCCGCGAAACATCGCGTGTCACAAAGGTATATTGTGTGACGGTGTGGCGGATGATGCTTCAATCAACCCTATTGGTGTGGCAAGTACGGAAAGGACGAGGCCATGGAAGGCGGAATTGGAAAAATGTTTTTTAATTTATGTCGCCGTAACCGCGTTGTCCTAAATCTGGCACGGTTTTTGCTCTCTCTCTCTCTCTCTCTCTCTCTCTCGGTTATTCTCTAACCTGTTCTGTATGTTTTTCACGCCGGAACGGCGTGGTGACCGTTTCTATGGCCTTGCTCCGCAATGGAGCAAGGCCATTTTTTTTGCGCGGCTGGGCGATCTTCCGTCCCCGCTTTGCCGCATGTGTTGATTGGCGTACCTGGTTGTCCCGTTATCCCTTGTTTCAGATGCTAAACGTTAACCCAGCGGAGGAGTGATGAAACGATCATTGTTGTTGCTGTTGCTTGCGGTGTTTTTCTTGCCGGCGGCCCCGGTTTTTGCCGCTGCCGACGGCGCCAAGGAAGTCCAGGCGGCGAAGGAGGAAGTCCGTAAACCGGTGACCATCAGCGAGGGTTCGCAGCTTCCGCTGCGGGTGCTGACCCGCGCCAATTCCGCCTTGTACAAAGGGCCGGATCAGGACGTGGCGCAGGGCAATCTGCCTACCTTCGCCCTGTATTTCGTCTATACGCGGCCCAGTGACAAAGACCGCGCCGAAGAGAAGGGTTGGTACGAGGTGGGTACCGATGACCGGGGCACGGTGGTTGGCTGGCTGAAGGCTGCGGACGTCTTCGAGTGGAAGCAGACCATGATTGTCTCCTACACCCACCCGGAAGGCCGCAAGCCGGTGCTGATGTTCGATTCCAAAGAGTTCCTCGATAAACTGATCGGCAAAGAACCCACGGCCCGCGCCACCGAAGCGGCTGGCCTGCATAAGACCATTGATTCAGGCAGCATTCCCAAGGATTTTCCCGTGGTCTCCGTCGAGCCGAAAATGGCGGTTGATTTTCAGAAGGAGTTCTATCTGTTCCCCATCCTCGATTTTGAAGCCCGCACCATCGACGGTCGCGAGGGCCGTTTGCTGAAAGTCGTCGCAGTTGGCGCCGGCGCCGATGCCCGCGAAAAAACCGACATCCGCGAGAACAAGACGTATGTGGCCGAGGCCATCAAGACTTCCGCCGAGGCCGCCACCGCCGAAACGACGAAGGACCTGAAATTTGACATTGTCTGGGTCATCGACGCCACCAAGAGTATGCAGCCCTTTATCGACGGCACCAAGGATGTGGTTCGCAATGCCTCGCAGCTTCTGGCCAAAAAGGCCGCTGTTGCCGATTCGCTCAAATTTGGGCTGTGGGCCTACCGGGATCCGCCCGATGAAATTCCCGGCATTGAATTCCTGACCAAAAATTTTACGCCCGATCTGCAAAAAATAGATGCCTTCGAGAAGAGCATCGCTGATTTGCGGCAAACAGAGGTCGATTCCGTCGATTATCCGGAAGATGTGTTCTCCGGCGTGAACGACGCCATTACCAAGACTAAATGGACGGAAGGCGCTGAGCGCGTAATCATTCTGGTCGGTGATGCCCCAAGCCATGAAAAAGAGCACAAGTGGAACAAGTCGGGGCTCGATGAGGAGAGCCTGCGCGCCCTGCTGACGGAAAAGAAGGTCACTTTGATCGACATTCAGCTTCGTCCCAAAGGGGCGAAGAGCTTCCAGACCGTGCAGGAAAAACAGTTCAAGGCACTGGCCCAAAACCCCGGCGCCGACAAAGCGCCCTATTATTCGGTGCCTGCCGCCGATCTGCCGGAATTTGCCAAATCCACCGAAAAAATAGTCGGCACAATCGCCGCCTTGCTCGAGTCGGCGCAGGCGGGAACACTCGACAAAAAACTGGAAGCGGGCGGACAAGTCGCCGTGGTGCCCGTTTCCGGTGGTGAGGCAGCCGCGCTACAGGAAGACAACGACAAGGCAACCCCGTCGGCGCCCACCGCTCCCGCGCCGCCGGCAAAAGAAGAAGCGGTTGCCACAGCGCCAGCCGCATCCGCGCCAAAAGCAAATGAACCGGCACCCGCCGCGCCGGCAGGTGGCGAAGCCGCCGCTCTGGCCGATGGCAATGAGCAAACGGTCAATGCCAAGGCGGACGCCGGCCTCAGTCAGTCCCTCAAGGCGGCGGTGGTGCGGTGGCTGGGCAGTGAAACCGGGGCCAAGCCGCCGCGCGACGTGACGGCCTGGGTGACGGATAAAGATATGAACGACAGCTCGCGCGCTTCGCTTGAGGTGCGTCTCTTGATCAGCAAACGGCAGCTCGACGGTCTGGCGACTCTGCTGAATGACCTCATCAAAGCGGGTAAAACCGGCCAACTGAACGAGGAGGATTTTTTCACCGCCCTGCAAGCGGCCTCGGCGACGGCGGCTCGCGATCCGGAGCGCATCAAAAACGCCGAATCGCTGGCCCAGAGCGGCCTGGTGCCGGATTTCCTCAATGGCTTGCCCTACCAGAGCAAGATCATGGTGCTGAGCAACGAAATGTGGAGCGGCATGTCGGCTGACGATCAGGATAACTTCCTTCGCGAACTTGAGAGCAAAATCAAAGCCTACAAGGCGCTGCACGACCAACCCGAAGGCTGGATCCGCCTGAATCAGGGCGCTGACGCCGACGAAAGCGTCTATCCGATCCCACTCAGCCTCTTGCCCTGAGATATGAACGGGCGAAATGCCGCCGGGCCGGTCTTGACCGTGGCGGACATGTGCAAAGTCCGGGAAAAGGCGGGGACGCGCTTTGAATTGCGTATCCCCGCCTTCCAGGCGGCGGCGGGTGAATTTGTCGCCGTCGTCGGTCAGAGCGGCTGCGGCAAATCGACGCTGCTCGATCTGCTGGGCCTGGTTTTGCGACCGGATGAGGCCAGAGAATTCTCGCTGTTGCCGCGTGAAGGCAAAGACAGGGCGACCGACCTGCGCCGCCTGCCGGAAAAGATGCTGGCGGCGCTGCGCTGCCGGGATATTGGCTATGTCCTGCAAACCGGCGGGCTGTTGCCCTATCTTACTGTCCGTGCCAATATCATGCTGCCCTGCCGCCTCAACGGCTATCCTGAAGGTTTGGCTGAAAGGCGGGCCAGGTCACTGGCCGTCATGCTGGGTATTGACGGCCAGCTCGACAAAAAGCCGGCCTTCCTGTCGGGAGGCCAGCGGCAGCGGGCGGCCATCGCCCGCGCCCTGGCCCATTCTCCGCGACTCATTCTCGCCGACGAACCGACCGCGGCGGTGGACAATTTCACCGCCCGCGAAATCAGAGACATCCTGAAGCACATCGCGGCGGAACAGCAAACCGCTCTGATCATGGTCACCCATGACCGGGAACTGATCCGGGGCCACGTCGATAGAACGGTTGGTTTTGCCGTGGAAAAGACGGCGGATGGTCAGGTGGTGTCAACGCTTTTGGAGGACGCCGCCGATGGCGAAGAATAAAACCAAACATGCGCCCAGGTGGGGACTGGTGCTTGCCCTCTGCCTGGCTGATTTATGGCACGAATGGCTCCTGACGCTGTGCATGGTCATGGCGGTGGCCGCTGTGCTCGGCCCGTTGCTTATCCTCTTTGGCCTCAAATCGGGTACGGTCGCCACCCTGCGCGAGCGCTTGATCGAAGACCCCAGGAACCGGGAAATCCGTCCGGTCACTTCGCGTTCCTTTACCAAGGAATGGTTTGCCGACATTTCCAAGCAACCGGGTGTGGCCTTTGTCGTGCCGGTCACGCGGCAGTTGGCGGCTTCAGTGGAGCTTCGCCTGGCCGGCGGCAAGGGGAAAAGCCTGTCCGCCGACGCCATCCCCACCGCGCCCGGCGACCCGCTGGTACTGGAAAACCGGATGCCAGTGCCGGAAATGGGCCAGGCACTGCTCAGCGCGGCATCGGCGGAAGAGTTGAAAGCGGGCGCCGGCGATACCCTGACCATGACCGCGAGACGCATCAAAGGTGGCGGCTTTGAGACCGGTTCGACCAAGCTCCAGGTGATTGGCGTCTTGCCGCTGCGGGCGGGCGCGACCAAGGCCGTTTTTCTGCCCCTGCCGATGCTCGAGGCCATTGAAACCTTCAAGGATGGCATGGCCGTGCCCACCTTCAATTGGCCAGGTGAGCTGCCACGAGCCTATCCTGTCTTCACCGCTCTCTTGGTTGCCGTTCCCGAAGCCCTCAATACCGAGTTGGCCTTCAAACTGGTCAGCGGCACCGGCTTCAGTGGCCGGGAAGCGATTAATGCCAGTCAGGCGGCGAAGCTGCTGCCCGCCACCGAGGCCGCGTCGCTGAAAAATATGACCTGCTATCTGCTGACCACGCGAGGCGAGCCGGCCAGTCGCGACAATATAATGGCGGTGCGCAATGTCCTGGCTGGACAGCAAGCGCGTTTGTTTACGCTGGTGCCGGAAGCTAAGCTGACTCTCTCTTCCGGGCGCGGCGCCTCCGCCGCCTTCACCGCCTTGCCGGCCAGTCCTTTCGCCGCCAGCGGCCCGGATAAAAATGATGGGCCAGGCCCGCGCCCAGACTTGCGCCTTTTGCTGTCGCCCGATGCCGGTTTTAGCGGCAAGGTGGAAGCCAAGGCCACCATGAACGACAATCATCTGCGCTTTCCAGCCGAAGCCATGCCGACGCCGGGCATGGCGCCGGGGACGGTGGCGCTGCCGCCGAATTTGCTCGGCGTCCTCGGCCTCTTGAAGAACCGTCCGCTGACCTGGAACGCCGCCAGCCGCGACTTCCTCCTCTCGAAACGCGGCTACGCCGGATTCCGGCTCTATGCCTCGAACCTGGAACAAGTCGCCCCACTGAAACGCTATCTGGAAGAGGAACAAGGCATCCAGGTGCACACCGAGGCCGAACGCATTGACGACGTGCTGCGCCTGGACGCCTATTTGAGCCTGATCTTCTGGCTTATCGCCGCCGGTTCCCTGGCTGGTGGGGCGGCCTGCCTGGTGGCCAATATCTACGCCGGTATCGAGCGCAAACGCCGGGATCTGGCGGTACTGCGGCTCTTGGGCCTTTCCGGCGGCGCCTTTCTCCGTTTTCCGCTCTATACCGCCGGTTTTTTTGCCGCCAGCGGTTTTGCCGCCGCCCTACTGCTGTTTTTCGGTATGTCTTTTCTCATCAATACCCTGTTCGCCGCCCACCTGCGGGACGGCGAGAGCATCTGCCACCTGGCCTGGTGGCATCCTTTGGCCGCCCTGGGCTTGACCATGGCCGTGGCGCTTGGCGCCGGCGCCGTGGCCGCCCTGCGCTCCAGCAAAATTGATCCCGCCGAGGCCCTGCGCAATGAATGAGGGAGGTCGAAAGAACACCATGAACGGAAAAATACCAATGCGCCTGATTCGTTTCTTCGCGGTCCTCTTCATGTTCGGGGCCATCTGCCCGCTTCCGGTGGGCGCCGCCGATTGCCCACCCGCCGCCTCGCCGAATGATCTTGTTCTTCCCGGTCCCAATGGCTCCTGCTTCGCCTTCCGCGTCGTCGCCATCGGCGAAGGCGAGACTCCCTATGTGCAAAAACGCTTTACCATGGGTGACCAGCAGGAAGGTTTCAAAGGCTATCCCACCGCCGTCACCGTCGGCGGCGCCTTTGCCCGCAGCAATGAAGCGGGGCTGTACACCTGGTTCTACTACCTGGGCACTTACGAGGTCACGGAAGGTCAGTATTATCAGGTGATGGGTTTGCCCGAGGGCGCGGATGCCAAGCTCTTGGCAAGCAAGTACCCGATAACCGATATTTCCTACTTCGACGCCCTGCGCTTCATCGAAACGCTGAACCTGTGGCTTTTCGCCAATGCTGCCAATACCCTGCCCAAACGTGGCGCCACTCCTGGATTTATACGGCTGCCGACCGAGGCCGAATGGGAGTTCGCGGCTCGGGGCGGCCTCAGCGTCCGGCCCGAACAATTTGCTGAACCGCAACCCTACGGCGATGAACTGACCGCCCACGAGTGGTTTTTCGGCCCCACTTCCTCACACGGCAAGCTGCAACTGGCCGGAGCGATGAAGCCAAACGCCCTGGGCCTGCACGACATGCTGGGCAATGTCAGCGAGATGGTGCAAACCGCCTATCAGCTTGAGTACTACCAGGGCAATGCCGGCGGGGTGACGGTCAGGGGCGGCAATTACACTACCAGCGAAGACCAAGTGCGTTCTTCCCTGCGCGTCGAGCAACCGCTGTACCGCAATGACGGCAAGAAAGGGATGCGGCCCAACGTCAGCAAGACCACGGGCTTCCGCCTGGCCATCGGCGCCACCGTGCTCAGCGACCGGGAAACCATCAGTGCCCTGCGCGACGGTTGGGATGGCTACCTGGAATCGGCGAAGACCGCGGAAACGCCGGCGCGGCTTTCCACGGCGCCCGTCGAACAGCGGGCCGGAGTTTCGATCAATGAGGCCAAAACCTCGCTGCAAAAGGTGCGGGAGTCGCTCAAGGGCGCCAATGTCCCGGCTTCGGCCTTGCAGGCCCTGGCCTCGGTGGAAGCGGGCATGGACAAGGTGACCGAGATGCGCAAGCTGGCCGATGAGGACGCGGCGGCCCGTTTTATCGAGCTGGGTGCGCTTTCGGGTTTTGACGCCGGTCGCGAGCTGGTGAAGCTGAGCGTCGCTGACGAAATACTGAAGCAGCAAGCCGACAACCCGACCATCGTTGAACGTATCAGCAAAAACCGCCAGGACATCGAGCACAACATTGCCTACCGGCTCAGCTCGTATAACACCTGCCTGGAAGCGCTGATGAATGTCAACGAGGCCGTGGTCAATCGGGAAATAGAGAAATTCAGTATCCGTATCAAAGATGGGAGTTTCACCAAACTCGGCCTTGCCGTCGCTCTGCTGAAAAAGCATAGCGAGCAGTTCCGTAAGGACAAAAAGGGCAACCTGGAGGGCTGGCGCAAAGATTTTGCCGCCATCCCGGAGGCGACGTTTACCGAGCAGGGCGGCGCTGCGAAATGAGGGCCTATCTCAATTGTCAGGGACGATGTTCTTTCAGCCAGCCGCGCAGGACATCGTTCATGCGTGTTTGCCAGCCTTTGCCCGTGGCTTTGAAGGCAGACAGCACATCGGTATCGAAACAGACCGTGGTCGATTGCTTTTTGCCGCTGCCTAGCGGGCGGCCACGCAAGGCTTTTTTTGCCGCGGTCCTGAACTCTTCGCGAGACACCTCCCGCTCTCCGATAAAAAGTTTGGCGGAGGCAAAGAAATCATCGGTTAGTTCCGGCGCGTCATCCGGGTCAATCCAAGAACTTTCTGTATTTTTTTCTTTCGCGTTCATTGGCATACCTCATCGAAATAACACGGTGTTTCTCGCCGCGCTGCGTCCAAACCAAAGCGACAATCTTCGCGGCGAGCACTCCAAGCGTGATGAAACGCTCTTCGCCATAATCGCGCCGGTTGTCCGGACTGGTCATCACTGGCCCGGCAAACACCTCGGCGGCATCGGCGAAATCAAGGCCCCGTTCCCGCAACGTGCGGTCGCGTTTTTCTCTGTCGAATTCAATTGCCATGGCGGGAATTGTAGTAACCGCCCATGTCCTGGTCAAGGGAAAGCGGCGCAGCCGCCGAAGGGAGCTGAACCAGAAAGCGAGAGCGATTTATCGTGCCAATCAAATATAAGGAGTTCGTTATGCTAAGACGATTGTCGATGGCTTTGGCCTTGTGCCTGGCTCTAGTGATGGTAGCTGGGGCAAACGACGCGGATGCGAGGGCGAGTGGCGCGGGGCACGGCTTTAGCGCGCCCCGTCAGGGTATCGGGGCAAACAACGTGGATGCAAGGGAGAGGAGTCAGGCGGGGGGGAATAATTCCCAGGCGCCGGAGGAAGTGTGTTCGGACTTTATCCAGCTTTGCGCAAATAGCGCGCCGCAAGCGGTCGAAGCGGCGCTTAAAGGCGGCGCCGATGTCAATGCGCGGTGTGACACAGGCAAGACCGCTTTGATGGCGGCGGCCAAAGACAATATCAACCCGGAAATGATCAACGTTTTGGTGCAGGCCGGGGCCGATGTCAATGCGCGGGATAAAAAGGGGAACACCGCCCTGATGCTTGCCGCTATTAGCAACTCGAATGGAGATGTGATCAATGCCTTGATACATGCCAAGGCGGACGTGAATGCGCGGAATGAAGGTGGTGCTACGCCTTTGATGTTCGCCGCCATTAACAACAAGACTAACGACAAAAATCCTGAGGTGATCGACATCTTGGTCCAGGCCGGAGCCGATATCAACGCACGGGATAAAAATGGCACCACGGCTCTAACCATCGCCGCTAAAACCAGAAATACCGAGGCGCAAAAGGCGCTGGTTAAAACTCAGCATAAGGCCAATACCGGAGATAAAGACGGCAAAGGCATGGGCGCTGTGGATTTTATCAAGCTTTGCGCCGATGGGACGCCCCAGGCGGTGCAAGCGGCGCTTGCCGCTGGCGCCAATGCCAATGCCTGGAATGATCAGACCGGTATGATGCTGAACCATGAAGGTCGTGAACGCGAGATGCCGGTGGGCCTGACGGCTTTAATGGCCGCTGCCGCCAACAACAATCCGGAAGTGATCTATATCTTGATCAATGCCGGGGCGGATATCAATGTCTGGGATGGAATCGGCATGACCGCCTTGCTGTACGCGGTCGCTGAGAACAGCAATCCGCAGGTGTTCAATATCCTGGTCCAAGCTGGAGCGGATGTTAAAGTTCGGAATGCCGACGGTACGACCGCCCTGATGTTGGCCGCTGAAAACAACGCGAAGCCAGAGATAATCACCGCCCTGGTGAAGATGGGCGTCGATGTCCACGAGCGGGATGCAGAAGGCAATACGGCTCTGATGCGTGCTGCCTTAAGTACTAAAATGAATCCAGAGATAATCAGCGCCCTGGCGAAGGCGGGCGCTGATGTCAACGTGCGGGATAGAATAGGCTATACGGCCCTGATGGGGGCTATCGTGGCCAATAACCTGGAAACAATCCGCGCCCTGCTACAATCCGGGGCTGATGTCAACGCGCCTCCTGGTAAGGGTCGTGATGAGACAGCTTTGATGCTGGCTGTCCGCCACAAGAACCCGGAGGTAATCCGCACCCTGGTACAATTTGGCGCTGATGTCAACGCGCGAGATTCAGTAGGCAATACGGCCCTGATTGCCGCCGTCCACTGGAGCCTGGGGATGTTCCATGTTAACCCGGAAAGCCTCGACATCAACCCGGAGGTGTTCGATATCCTGCTCAAGGCCGGGGCCGATGTCAACGCGCAGAACCAAGCCGGTGATACGGCCTTGTCTTTGGCCACCAAAGCTGTCCGACGCATCAATGCCGATACGCCGTCTTGGGAGAGTAAATTGAAAAAAGCCCAAGAGATAATCGACGTTCTGAAAAAGGCCGAGGCGGCGGCGCCTGCTCCGGCCAAGGCAGCGCCAATCCCAGCCACCACTACCCCAACCGCTACCGTTGCTCCAACCACAGTTGCTCCAGTGGCTGTTACTCCGGCTGCTGATACCCCAACCGCTACTACCGCCCCAGTTCCTGCCACTACCGAATATCCCGCCCTGAAGCTAAAAGCAAACGACAAGCCGATGGCCGCCGCCCATCGCGTTTCTTTGGAAGGAAAAACCGCCACTTTGGCCGTGCAGGCCCTGGCGCCGGGCAAAACGCTAACGGCGGTGCGTATCGACAACTTCGGTGGCATTGCCTCGGCCTGGCGCTCTGACGGTAAAGACGGCGCCGCGCCGCTACAAGTGCTGGAGGGTGGCAAGGAACTCAATCCCGGCGCCAGCGCCATGTCCGTGGATATGGGCCAAGGAGAACGGCTATTTGACCTGGTCTTCACCGACAACGGCGCCCTGGCCGGCGGCGCGACCGATCTGCGCATAACCCTCTTCTTCGCCGACGGCGCGCGGGCCATGTGTTTGCTGGCTCATCAATAGCAGGAGTGTGGGTGGCTAAAAGCCGGGGAGTTATTTTACATTCAAACTATCGCAAGGAGAAAGATGATGAAGAAATCGCTGTCGCTGTTCGTGGTCATGGCCATGGTCGTAGCTTCCCTGGCCGGTTGCGCCAATATCCGGGATGACGCCACCCGCACCAAGACCGAGGGCGCTGTTGCCGGCGCTGGTGTCGGCGCCACGGTTGGCGCGATAGCTGGCCTGGTCCTAGGCGGTGACGCCAAAAGCGCCGCTCTCGGAGCCGCTATCGGCGGCGCGATCGGCGGCGGGGCCGGCCTTGCCTACGGCGCCCATGTGGCCGAGCAAAAGGCCAAGTACGCCTCGACGGAAGAATGGCTCAATGCCTGTATCGCCCAGGTCAAAGAGCAGAACAAGCAGCTCCAGGACCACAACACCCTGCTGGCGGCGGATATGAAAACCATCAGCCGCGAGACCAGGGTGCTCAAGAGAAAGTATGCCGCCAAAAAGGTTGATCAGAGCCAATTGATCGCCAAGAAGGCGACCATCGAAGAAAAGATCAAAAAGAACGAGGAGTTAGTCACCACCGCCAACCACGAGATCGAAGAGCAGAACAAGGTGTTGGCCGAGGCGAAAAAAGAGGGCAAGAACGAGTATGCCACCGCTCTGAGTCAGGAAATATCCTCGCTCAAACAGCAGCGGGACAAATTGCAGCAGAGCAATACCAAGCTGAGTGCCCTGTCCAGCCGCCTGTCGGTGTGATCAGGTGACAGGGAACAGGTGACAGGAAACAGGAAAAACCTTGTCATTTCGATGCCGTAGGGGCGACCGTCCCCGGTCGCCCGTTTCATCGAATTCCGTGGGCTACCCAAAACAGGCGACCGGGGACGGTCGCCCCTACTCGCCATCGCGATGACGAAACGTTCAAGGAGATAGACCATGAAAAAACTTTCTGTGCTGGCCGTCTTGCTGCTTTTGAGCGCTTGCGCCACCACCGGCGACCCGCATCAGGGCGGCCTGTTCGGCTGGAGTTCCGAAAAGGCTGACCAGAGGCTCGACGAACGTTCCGCCAACCTGAATGACCTCCAGGCGCAAAATCAGGCCGAACAGGAAAACACCAGGCGCCTGACGCTCGAAGCCACGGCGGGGCAGCAAGAGCTTGCCGAGTGGCAAGGCAAAATCAAGGCGCTGGATGGGGAAAACGCCGCCCTGAAAAAACGGCTCGGCGCCTACCAGGCGAAAAACAAGAAGCAGAGAACTGCTTTGGCCAAGCTGCGGGCCAAACAGGCCGAGTTGCAACGAGAAACCGCCGCCGTAAAAGAACATGGTGGCGACACCGCCGCGGGTGAAGCCGAGGCCGAGCGTCTGCGTCAGCAGGTGGAGAAGTTGAGCAAAGACTTCGAGGCACTGAGCCGTCTGTGATGAAAAGGTCGTTTTTTGCCTTCGTCATTCCGCTCTGCCTGCTGCTGGCTGCATCCGCTGGGGCGCGGCCAGCCACGAGCGGCGCTGGCTTTGACCGGCTGCAAGAGGCCATGCGCATCGCGCGGCAAGAGGCGCTGACGCCGCCGGATGAAGGGCGGGCCATGGCCGGGGCCATCCGAGGGTATCTCGGCGCCATCGACGCCTACTCCACCTATCTGACGGCGAAAGAATACGCGGCCATCTACGAAACGCCGCCGCGCTATGGTGGTGTCGGCATGGATTTGCTGCAAGGGCGAGGCGGGGGATTTTACTGCCTGCCTTATGAAGGCGGCCCGGCGGAGAAAGGCGGCATTGTCGCCGGGGATATTCTCTTTTCCGTCAATGGCGTCCCGGTATCGCGCTACTCGCCGCTGTTTTTGGAGAGCCTCATCCGCGGCGAGCCGGGCACTGTCGTCGTCCTCGGCATTGTTTCCGCCGGGCAGGCCAGAAGCGTTTCTGTGACCAGAGCGGTCATCACTAGGGCCAGCGCCGAACTGGTGGCAAACGGTAAAATTCAACGCCTGCGCATCCGCCGTTTTGATGACGATACCCTGGGCCAACTCCGTCAATGCCTGGCCGAAATATCGCCTGGCGAGCCGCTGATCCTCGATCTGCGCGGCAATGTCGGTGGTGATTTGCAAGTGGCGGTGGCCGCCGCCGGGCTTTTTCTGCCATCCGGCGTTTTGGTCGCCACGCTTGAGGATAAAGCCGGCAAGGCCACGGCTTTTCAGGCCCAAGGTACGGATACACCCTTCACCGGCCCCATCGCGCTGTGGCAGGACCGCTTCACCGCCAGCTCCGCCGAGGTCTTCTGCGCGGCGCTGCGCGACCATGGCGTGGCCAAGACCTTCGGTCAGACCAGTTTCGGCAAGGGTGTCGCTCAAAGCGTCATCCCGGCTGGCGATGGGGATTTTTTTATCATTACCACGGGGCGTCTGCTGCGCCCGAGTGGCGAACCATTCAATCAGCGCGGCCTGCCGCCGGACTTTTATATCTCGCCGGAGCGGGATACGGCGGCACAAGATTTCATGCGAAAAAGCCTTGCCTTCTTCGGCATCGAGCCGTGAAGGCGTAAACCAAAAATATCAGACGCTGGAGGAAAACAACGATGAAACAAATCTGGATACGGGCTTTGCCGCTCGTCCTCATCCTGAGCCTTGCCGGATGTTTGGGTAAAGAACCACCCAATAAATTGCTGTGGAATTTTCTCGAAATAAAATTGGAGATAAAGGCGCCGCTGGCCATTAAAAGTGTGGATCCTGACTGGATAGCCAACGGTGAAAACGCCTACGAGGGCAAGGTGAAAGTGACCTTTGTCATGCAGGAGCCTCTATATGAGCGGGCCTCGCTGAAAGATGCCCAGGTGGCCGCCGACGCCTTCAAACCGGAAGACGAGCTGCTGCTCCAGGCCAAGCAGCGGGCCGCCGAGCTGCCGGGGCCGCAACGGAGCGCGGTTATGGAAAAGGCCCCGGACTCTTCGCTGAACTCCTGGAACTTTATCAAGCTCGTCACCAAGGCCGGGCAGACGAGTGAGGTCAATTTCCGCATCAAAGCCAAAAAGGGTGCGAACGACGGCTGGGAATTCGAAATCGTTCAGGTTGATGACGGCGAGCGGGCGCGCGCCGATTTCAAAGGTAAGCCGCGTAAAGAATTTTCCGATGAGGCCAAGGAGGTCGGCAGCGATGCCACCCGTGACGCCCTGAAAAAATACAACGACGACATCAAAGCCTTCGCAAAAGCGGTCGATCAGGCCCTGGTCGATGCCAAGAAAGCCAAAGCCGAGGCTCTGGAAAAGAAACGCGCCGAAATTTTCGCCCTCTTGAAACCGGGCGCTATCTTTTGGGGCACAGTTGAATTCCCTGGGGAGCCTCCCCACACCGTCGGTCTCATTCTTGACAAGGCCGATGCCAGCGGCAATGTCTTTCCAGCGCGGCTTTTGGTGCCCGATGACTTTCCAGATAGTCCACCTGTCAGCCTGAGCATCAAGAAAGACCTGGATACTGAATTTCCGATCACCCTGTCTCTTCCCAAAGACGTCAATATTGAGCTGGCTCTGAAGGATGGCGGACTCACCGGCTCGCGCAATGACGAGCATGGCAGAGAGGGGCGGTTTACTTTTGCCCCGATCACTGAAGATCAGCTCAAGCAACAAAAAGAAGATGCCGCCGGGCGCATAGCTGCCCGCAAAGCCGCTGAGGCCGAACAGCTCAAGAAAGCGCAAGAGGCGGAAGCCGAACGGCTACGACTGCAAAAAGAAGCCGAGGCCGAAATACAGCGGCAAGCCGCCGAAGCGGAGGCCCAGCGGCAAGCCGCCGAGGCTGAACGGATTAAGCAGGAAAAAGAAGCCGAAGCCCAGCGGCAAGCCGCCGCTAAACAGCATGAAACCGAATATGCCGCCGCCCTGAAGAAGGCGCTGGCCCCTGGTTCCGCCTTCAAGGGAAACTGGCAGCGGCCTGGTTATAACGAAAACTACGGCATCGCTTTTGCCCTGACCGAGGTGGATGAAAAGGGCCTGAGCGCTAAAGGCTTCCTCTTTGACCCGCTTGAAATTGGCAACCGCAGGCCCTTCACCGCCACCATCAACCGCGCCGTCGATGCCGACAACGCCCTGGTTCTCCAGACGACTGGTGTTGGGCTGTACGATCCCCCCACTCCTTTGCAGCGGGAATGGCTTCAGAAGGACAGCTCCTACAACCTGACCCTGCACCTGACCGCCGAAGGTCATTGGGCGGGGAACAGATCGGGTAATGATCGCCAGAACTACAACTTTAGCCCGATACCCGGCTTTGCCGAACAATTGCAGGCCGAGGCGGAAAAACGACAGGCCGAGGAGAAAAAACGCCAGGAACGGCGGGCCGCGCTGGAAAAGGCCACCGCCGCCGGCAGCACTTGGTTCGTTACCGCCACTTACGACAACACCGCCGATGTCATCGGCCTCTATTTTGAAAAGAATATGGGCGATATTCTGACTGGGCGTTTTTTTGACCCGAAGGACCCTGAGCGGAGCAAAGAATTCAGCGGTTCCCGTTTCCCCGACCAAGACAAAGCCATGCTGACAGCGACAGCCGGGTCGGGAGATGATAAGGACGGTTGCTGGTTGTTTAGCGGACAGAAGTATGGAGTCACTTTGGATGCTGACGGTCGAGGCACCCGCAAGACCGATGGTCACGACAATCCCCGCATCGGCGAGTGCCGATACAACACATACAATGATGTCCCGTTGCGGTTCAGCCCCTCCCCGGACAGCTACCCGGCTTTGGTAGCCAAGAAAAAGGGGCTGCCACCGCCCGCGCCAGCGGCGCCAGCACCGGCCCCGGTTGTCGCCGCTCCCGCTCCGGTTGCTCCCGCTCCAGTCGCTTCAGCACCGGCTCCCGTTGCGTCGGCCCCATCCACTGCCGCCTCGGCTCCCGCCGCCTCTGCCTTCCCGGCCCTGAAGCCCAAGGCGGACGGCAAGCCGGTGGCCGCCGCCCACCGCGTTTCTTTGGAAGGAAAAACCGCCCGTCTGGCCGTGCAGGCCCTGGCGCCCGGCAAAACGCTGACAGCGGTACGCATTGATAACTTTGGCGGCATCGCCTCGGCCTGGCGCTCGGACGGTAAAGACGGCGCCGCGCCGCTGCAAGTGCTGGCAAACGGCAAGGAACTCAATGCGGGTGCGGCAGCCATGTCCGCCGCCATGGGCCAGGAGGAACAGCGCTTTGACCTGGTCTTCACCGACAATGGCGCTTTGGCCGGCGGCGCGACCGACCTGCGCATAACTCTCTTTTTCGCCGACAACACGCGGGCCATGTGTTTGCTGGCGCATAAATAAGCTTTCTCTCTCCCTCCGGCGGCTTCGCCGCCATCTCCCTCAAAGAGGGAGGCTGGAGAATACCTATCATCGAGTCCCCCTCTTCGAGGGGGATGTCGGCGAAGCCGACAGGGGGAGTCAGGGGGCCGAAGCGGCGGCCAGAGTAGGGGCGGAAACGAGGCAGCTCCGGCGAACCGGGGCTGAAAGAAGGAACTTGGGAGTTATTTGATGAGCACAATCAGCGCCGCGAGAATTGCCACCGCCGCCGCAAGCATGGTGCCGAAGCGGACAGTCAGTTGGTATGTAAGCCGCAATTCAAGCTCTTGCAAATCCCGCTTGGTTGCCAGCTTGTCCTCAATGACATCGCGGAGCGCTTCCGCTTGCGCCTTCGCCTGGGATTCGGTGAATCCAGCGGCTTTCAGCTTTTCGAAGTATCCGAGGGTATCAAAGGTTGCAGTGGTCATAATGGCCTCTACTTTCAAAAGTCAGGTATGTAACGATTCCAGCTTTTCGTGGAGGGTGAATTCGATGAAGGCCTGGCGCGATACGCCGATCTTGTTCGCCTGCCGGTCGATGGCCCGCACCATCCAGGCCGGGACATCGACGCTGACCCGCTTGGCTGCCAGGTTGGGACGGCGGGCGGATTCAAGGTCAAGGTATTGGACGATGTCTTCCTCGCCCTCGTCGAAGATGCGGTCAAATTCTTCAGCCGTAATGTCGTTATTCGATGGCTTGGTCATAAAGGGCGATCTCCGCTTTGCGGGAACGGCGGCAGGAAATAATACGAATGTTTTCCCCGCGCATCGTGCAAACCACCGTCCACATTATTTCATGAATACGACCAATCATGGCAAAACGATGCTCGCCGTGAAAATGGGCCGGAATCTCCAAAAGATGGTCATCCGCCCACAGGGCTTTGGCTTCTTCAAAATCAATGCCGTGCTTGGCTTTGTTGCCCTGACTCTTTGCCAGATCATATTCGTAGCGCATGGAAATATTGTACGAAAAACACGTCTGTTTGCAACAGAAAAGCCACAGAAAAGCCAACAGGAAACAGGGCGCAATCACAAGAACGCAACGGGACGGCGAAGCCGCCGGAGGGCGTCGGAGGAAGATGAAACAGCAAAACGAGAGCGGTTTATCATGCCAATTAAGAACAAGGGGATTGTTATGCTAAGGCGATTGTCGATGGCCCTGGCCCTGTGCCTGGCCCTGGTGATGGTAAATGGACATGCGGCCAGCGCGGCTATGAGTGCGGCGGAATTTATCCAGCTTTGCGCCAATAGTGCGCCGCAGGCAGTCAAAGACGCGCTGGCTAACGGCGCCGATGTCAAGACGCAAGATGAGAAAGGCATGACCGCTTTGATGGCGGCGGCCAAAGGTAATATCAACCCGGAGATGATTAACGTCCTGGTGCAGGCCGGGGCGGATGTGAACGCGCGGGATAAAAAGGGTAAGACCGCTCTGATGTGGGCCGCTAAAGAGAGCAAGAGTCCGGCGGTAATCACCGCTTTGATCAACGCCAAGGCCGATGTCAAACTGGCGGATGAAGCGGGCGTGACCGCTTTGATGGTTGCCGCCGCCGGCAATAAGAATCCGGAGATAATTCGCGCCCTGGTTCAGGCTGGCGCGGATGTCAATGCTCGGAGCAAGGATGGCGTGACCGCTTTGATGGTGGCCGCGGCTGCAAATAATCCGGAGGCGATCAACGCTTTGGTTGGGGCCGGGGCCGATGTTGGCGCACAGGCTAAAAATGGCGTCACGGCCCTGACAATGGCCGCCGCAACTGGAAATGCCAGCGTGTTAGAGGCGCTGGTTAAAACCCAGTATAAGGATAAAGCCAGTAGTGGCGATAAAGACGGCAAGCGTGCGGACTTTATAAAGCTTTGTCAGGAGGGAACGCCGCAGGCGGTGCAAGCGGCGCTTGACGCTGGCGCCGATGTCAATGCCTGGATTGATGAGAGCGGCCAGATGCCTTTAGGTCACACCGCTTTGATGGCCGCCGCCGCGAAGAACGACAATCCGGCAGTGGTCAATATCCTGCTGAAGGCTGGGGCGAATGTCAATGTCTGGGATGCGGCGGGCATGACCGCCTTACTGTGGGCCGCTGGTGAGAACAAAAATCCGGCAGTGGTCAATGCTCTGATCGAGGCCAAGGCCGATGTCAAGGTGCGGAATATCGCCGGAATGACAGCTGTGATGGCCGCTGCCATAAATAACAAAAATCCAGGGATTATAAGTGCCTTGGCAAAGGCGGGCGCCGATATCAACGCGATGGATGCGAAAGGCCATACGCCTTTGATGGCTACTGTCCAAAATAACGCCAATCCGGAAATAATCAGTGCCCTGCTGACGGCGGGCGCGGATATCAACGCCCAGGATGAAGTGGGCAATACCCCCCTGCTGCTGGCTGTTGGGCGCGGGAACCTGGAGATGGTCCGCACCCTGATGCAATTCGGGGCCAATGCCAAAGTTCAGGATAAAAATGGCCGGACAGCCTTAATGCTGGCTGTCGGCAGCAATAATCTGGATATGGTCAACAGCCTGCTGCAGGCCGGTGCCGATGTCAAAACTCCCGATAAAGCTGGTCAGACGCCCTTGATGCTGGCTGTTGCTAATCGGGACGCGAATTCGGAGGTGATCCGCGCCCTGATACAATTCGGGGCCGATGCCAAGGCGCAGGATCAAGAGGGCAATACGGTCCTGATGTTGGCTCTCAATCTCAATACAAGCCCGGAGGTGTTCAAAATCCTGGTGCAGGCTGGAGCCGATGTCAAGGCGCGGAATAAAAAGGGCGACACGGCCCTGATCCGGGCCGCAGATAACCGTAACTCGGAGGTGATCGATATCCTGGTGAAGGCTGGGGCGGATGTCAACGCGCGGGATGAAAAGGGCAATACGGCTCTGATCCGGGCCGCCAAAAGCATCCAGAACCCGGAGGCGTTCTACCGCTCGAAGGAGTCCAACATCAACCCGGAGGTGTTCGCCATCCTGATCAAGGCCGGGGCCGATGTCAACGCGCAAAACCAAGACGGTGAGACAGCCATGTCTTTGGCCAGTAAGTTGGCCAGCAACTGCACCTACAGGATCAACCATGCAACTCACACAACTTTCCAAGCTATTGATGTTGACATCCCATTTTGGGAGAAAGAGTTGAAAAAGACCAAGGATCTGATCAGCATCCTGAGGAAGGCTGGGGCGGCGGTAAGCGCGCAGGGCAAGGTAGCGGAATTTATCGGGATTTGCGCGGAAGGAACGCCGCAAGAGGTCAAGGAGGCGCTGGCAAATGGCGCCGATGTGAAAACGCGGGATGATAAAGGAATGACCGTTTTGATGTACGCCGTAGGGAACAAGAATCCGGAGGTGATCGACATCCTGGTCAAGGCAGGGACCGATATCAACGCGCGGGATGAAAAGGGCAACACAGCCCTGAAACTGGCCGGTCAGAGCAACAATTACGCAGCGAGAGAGGCGCTGGTCAAAGCCCAGAATAAAGACGGCCAACTCATGAGCGCGAAGGATTTTATCATGCTTTGTTACGAGGGGTCGCCCCAAGCGGTGCAAGCAGCACTTGCCAGTGGCGTTGATGTCAATGCTTGGAACGAAGAGGGCAAGACAGCCTTGATGTGGGCTGTGTTTAACCGGAATCTGGAGGTGATCAAGATTCTGCTTCAGGCTGGGGCTAACGTTAATGCGCGGGATCTCACCGACATGACGCCTTTGATGTGGGCCGTCACTCGCACCCCGAACCTGGAGGTGATCAATACTCTGCTTCAGGCTAAAGCCGATATTAAAGCACGGGATGAAAAGGGCAATACGGTACTGATGTGGGCCCTTGATAATCGCTATATGACGCCGGAGGTACTCAATATCTTGGTCAAAGCTGGGACCGATGTCAACGCGCGGAATAAAAAGGGCGATACGGCCTTGCTGTGGGCCAGCGGTTACAATGCGGAGGTGAACAATATACTGATCAAGGCCGGGGCTGATGTCAACGTTCAGGATGAAAATGGCAATACAGCTCTGATGCGGATGATCGTTCAGTGGAATCCGAGTCCGGATAAGATCAATGTCCTGGTCAACGCCGGGACCAATGTCAAGTTGCAGAACAAAGCCGGTGATACGGCTATGTCTTTGGCCACCAAGAGCGGGAATCAGAAAGTGATCGACGCCGTGAGCGCTGCCTGGACAAGGCCAACGCCGCCGGCAAAGACAGCGCCAACACCAGCCTCGACTCCCGCTGCGCCAACCACTGTTGCTCAAACTCCTGCCACCCAGGCGACTGTTGCTCCAACCACTACCGCGCCTGCTACCTCGGCTCCCGCTGCCACCGAGTATCCCGCTCTGAAGCCGAGGACGGACGGCAAGCCGGTGGCTGCCGCCCACCGTGTTTCCCTGGAAGGAAAAACCGCCCGCTTGGCCGTGCAAGCCCTGGCGCCGGGAAAAAGCCTGACGGCGGTGCGTATCGACAACGTCGGCGGTGTTGCCTCGGCCTGGCGCTCTGACGGCAAAGACGGCGCCGCGCCGCTGCAAGTGCTGGAGGGTGGCAAGGAACTCAATCCCGGCGCCAGTGCCATGTCTGTGGATATGGGCGGGGCAGAACAGCGGTTTGACCTGGTCTTCACCGACAACGGCGCTCTGGCCGGCGGCGCGACCGACCTGCGCATAACCCTCTTTTTCGCCGACGGTAAACGGGCCATGTGTTTGCTGGCGCATCAATAAACCGTAGGGGCGGTCATTGGCCGCCCTGTCATGCTGCGCGAAGTCGCAACATCCATTTCGTTGTCCACGGACGCCCAATGGACGTCCTTACGGATCGCGGGGAGATGAACCAAGAAAACGAGAGCGATGTATTACGCTCATTAAGAACAAGGAGATTGTTATGTTAAAGCGATGGTGGATGACCCTGGCCCTGTGTCTGGCTTTGGTGATGGTGAATGGAGGCGCGGCCACTGCCGCTATGAGTGATGATGAATTTGTCTCGCTTTGCGGTGAAGGAACAGCGTCACAAGTTGAGGCCGCGCTGGCAAAAGGCGCTAATCCCAACGCGGTGGGGAAATTTGTTACGAGAGACGGCATGACGGCCCTGATGAATGCCGCCTGGACCGGAACCCCCGAAGTGGTCAGTATTCTTCTGAAGGCTGGGGCGGATGTCAACGCGCGGGAGCCAGAGAGCGGCTTTACCGCCCTGATGCGCGCCTCTCAGCAGATGGGCAAAGGCGACGAAGGTTGTGACAGAAACCCAAAAGTAATCAATATCCTTCTGAAGGCTGGGGCGGATGTGAATGCGCGGGCGTTCGATGACCAGACGGCGGCGGATATGGCCTGCGATAAGAAAGTGATCGCCATCCTGAAAAAAAAGGCGGGCGCCGCCAATAAAGCGCCGGCGCTCATCAAGGCCGAGGCTATGGCGCAGGACTTTATCGAGCTTTGCCTCCGCGGAACGCCGTCTGCGGTTAGGGCCGCGCTTAAAAAAGGCGCGAATCCCAACGTGCGACCGCACGATTACGATGATGATACCCCTCTGCTAGTAGCTGTTACCCGAGACAGCGGGAACCTGGAAGTAGTCAGTATCCTGCTGCAGGCCGGGGCGGATGTGAATGCGCGGGATAAATTTGGCACGACGCCTTTAATGAAAGCAATCGGATTTATAAACTATCCAGGAGGTCGGGAAGTAGTTGACATCCTGCTGAAGGCTGGGGCGGATGTGAATGCGCGGACTTTCGGGGGACAAACGGTCTTGGATCAGGCCGAAACTCCGGAGGCGAAAGCCATCCTAATCAAGGCCGGGGCGAAAAAGTGACGGTTTGACTTGATTTTCACTGACAACACACGGGCCATGTGTTTGTTGGCGCATCAATAGCGGCCAGGTGACAGGGGCAGGGGACAGGAATAAGTGGTTGAGTAGAGGTTCCTGGGTAAGGCAAGTGAATCCTGAAATTGGAAATGGAATTAAAGAGCGAAATGAGACGATGAGCGCCTTGTGCGACGCCGGTGAAGCTTTCTATCAGCCATGTCAGATAAAGATATTCCGGACGGCTAAACTGTCAAAGCGTTTGCCGTCTTGCATATCTTCGCTGACGAGGCAATCGCAATCCGCCGCCAGCGCCGCCGCGACGACGAGACTGTCCCAGAACGAAACAGCATGGTGGGAGCGCAAGTTGTGCGCCCGTAACAGCAGGTCAAACGAAAAATCGACAAGTTCACACGAACGCAGGATGCGCTCAGCCATACCACGGGCAACCACCTCCGATTTCTCCTTCCGCAGCAGGTTGCTCCAGACCTCGTTGACAATCTGCCAGGAAACGAACATCGCGTCCGTCCCGGCGTGTTCGCGGAAGAATGTGTCGGCGGTATCCCGCTTCCCCGCGTCGTCTTCGGTAAAGAGATACAGCCAGACATTGCTATCGACGAAATACCGCCCGGTCATAGCACTCTTCGCGGTTGAATTTGTAGTCCTTGGGCAAAACCGGGTGGCGCTCAGCGAATTCAAGCAGGGCATGCAAAGCCGCTCGCCGCTCTTCCGGAGTATGGGCGGGATATTCTTTCGCCGCCCTGGTCTCGGCAGTTTCAGCCTCCGGCGTGGCATCGGGCTTTTCAGAAACCGGTTCTTTTTTGAATACGCCGCGCCGCAATTTTACCGGGAAGGGGAAGCCATTTTCGTCGAGAGAAATACGCAAAAAGACATTCACGGCATCGGACAGATTGAGGCCAAGGCTGGCGTACAAAGCCGCCGCCCGTTCTTTGATGTCCTCATCAATGCGGATATTATGGGATTTGGTGGCCATGGCAATCTCCTTTTGGCTCAATTTCCCTCTAAACTACCGCATTGTGCGCCTAGTGTCAATTGGTTGGATGCCAAACTAAAGATGGCGCCGCGCCGCCGCGAAAGCTGGCGCTTTGTCCTGAAATGGCCGCTTCATTGTCAGCGGCTCATGATTGATACAAACTATAAGGAGATGAACTATGAACGTTGGTAAATGTCTGGTTGGCGCCCTCTGCGGTGGATTGCTGCTCGGCGCCTGTCACCGCCACTATGAAGAGCCGCCTTGTACAAATTTACCGGTGGGCGCCACCGAGCAGACGCTGGTCGTGCAGCAGGCCCTGGCCGGTCGTCGTTTCGAGGTTAAGACGCTGGATGGCAAGATGAACAGCGAAACGGTGGCGGCGTTGCGGTCGTTTCAGAACTATATGCGCCTGCCGGAAAGCGGGCAGATCGACGCCCAGACCTTGCAAGCCTTGGGTTTTTGCCCGCCAGGCTCCGGCAACTCCAGCGACTCTGGCAATTCTAACAATTCTGGCAATATTGCCAGCGATGATTGTGTTGAATTTCCATCTGATCGGCGTGAACAGCTCCGGGTCGTCCAGGAAATGCTGAACGAAGAGGGATACGATCCCGGCCCGGCGAACGGGGGGATGGGCAAGAAGACCCGTGAGGCGCTGAAGCAATTTCAAGCCGATGAAGGCTTGAGCGAGACCGGCAAAGTCGATGCGGCTACCCGCGAAGCCTTGGGCTTCTGCGGTGAATCCACGGGTGACGAATCCACAAGCGACGAACCAGCCGCCGCGCCTCGTAAACAACCCGTGAGCAACCCGCAGCTCCAGGAAGCGCAGCGGCTTCTGGCCGCGCGTGGCTATGATCCGGGAACAGCCGATGGCATGATGGGCAAAAAAACGCGAGAGGCCCTGAAGCGTTTTCAGACCGATAACAATCTTTTGGTATCCGGCACCGACGATGCCAAAACGCTCGGCGTTTTACGATCGTCATCGGAATCCAGCGAAGCGGGGCTGCCATCACCGCCCGCTCCGGCACCGGCGTCGCCGGAAAATTCCAGCGGTCAGGCTTCCCCTGAAGGAGCAAAATGAGACGATGAACGCCTTGTGCGACGCCGAAAAAGCAAAGGTATCTCGACAAACAATGAAGGAATTGATTTATCATATCAATGGAGGAATTGAATGAATATGAATGGAAAAATCCGCCTTATCGCCGCCGTGTTTTTAATCTTTCCCATTGTCGGTGGCTGTGCCAGACCTGGTATTCCGATAACCTACTTGGTTCCTCCGGCTTCCAAGGAAGCGATGCATTTCAGGAAGGTCGCTATCACGCCGATGAAATATGGCGATCAATATGGCCGGCAAGACGAATCGGGAAATTTCAGAGAGCAAGTCGAAGCGGCACTGGCGTCGGTCAAAGTCAATGGTGAGCAGTATTTCACGGTATCCGAGCGTGAACACACCGATCAGGTGTTGCGGGAAATCCAATGGACGCAGTCGTCCGGGCTGTTCTCCAAACAACAGGCGCTCAAGTTAGGAAAATTTCTCGGCGTGCAGGGCATATATACCGGCACGGTTTATGCGCCGGCGGTGAACCGGTCTCACTTTTACCAAACGCATAGCGATTTTCGAGACTGCCATGATGGAAAATGCCATCGGCGTGAGTATAATGTTCGCTGTGTAAAATTAGAGGCTTCTTTTTCTTTTACGCCGAAGCTGATTGATATAGAGCGCAATCAGGTCGTCTATTCCAATAATCTTGGCGCCAGATCAACAGATGAAGTGTGTGAGGATTCACAGCGACCACTCAAATCTCCGGGAGAATTGCTGGCGGAGGCCCAGGGCGCGGTTCTGCAACAATTCATCAAAGATGTCGCGCCAACCTATGAAACCCGGAGCGTGGCGCTGATGGATGCGGATGCGTCGGTAACCAGTGAAATCGTTCAACAAAAACTGGCGCAGGGTATGCAATTCGCGCAAGGCGGCAGAATGGACAGGGCCTGTGAATACTGGAGAGAGGCTTACGCCATGGCGCAGTGGTCGGTGGCGCTGAATTACAACTTGGGAGTGTGCGCCGAAAGCGCCGGCAATTTGCCAGAAGCTCTCGGTTTCTACCAAAAAGCCGATAAATTATTGACGGCGCCAAATAGCGATGTCACCGAGGCATTGGCGCGTATTTCCGCGGCCATGAACGATCAACAGACATTCAGGCGACATGCCAATTAGCCACTGGACGGCGATGCGTGTAACCTCGTCACGCATTTGCTGTCCGCTATTTTCCGACTACATCGCCGCATGGGCCGGTCGATCCGGCGGGCACAACCGGGCGGGGAAGATGGAAATTGTTCGTTGTTGCGGGATGATGACGCGGCCTGGCGCGATGTGGTCGAAGGCTTTGGCGCCGAAGTCTTTCAGGTAGAGTTCTAGCGCGGTGTCCGGCGGCAGGTACTGTTTGATGACCGGCGGTTTGGCCAGCGCCGCGTAGCCGTCACCACCGGCGGCGAGAAAATCCGGCATGGCCAGGGTATAGCGGCCTTGCGCGTCGATGGGCTTGCCGTCGTCCAGGGTCACCGAGACGACCCGCTGGCCGGCTGGCCGCGTTGGGTCGAGGCGTAGCCGCAGGCCGCTCAACTGGGGGAAGCCGCCGTTCTCGGCGGGCAGACCGCGCAAGCCGTGTTCGAGGATTTCGATGAGTTCGGCGCCTGTGATCTCTTTGGTCACCACGGCGTCGGCGAAAGGTATGGCGGCGATGATGTCGCCTTTTGTGATCTCGCCTTGAGCAATCGAGCGACGGATGCTGCCACCGTTGACGATGGCGATGTCCGCCCCGGTCATGTGCCGCAGGGCGTCGGCGCAGAGATTGCCGAAATTGGTTTCCCGCGTCCGCACCTGGGTGCGCTCGCCATCCAGGTTCACCGGTGTCATGCCGACCACCCGTTCCAGCAGTACTGCCTGTTCGGCTTTGATTTGCGCCAAAGCCGCTGTCAGGGCTGGGTCGGGCGTGATCGCTTCCATATCTTTCTTGTGCAGTAGGGCAGCGGACTTTTTCAGCATGGCGCCGGATGGGCCGCCGGCAAGGAGCAGTTTGCCCACGGCTTTGGCATGGGCGCCGCTGCTGACGAGCAGCGTGCCGTTGGCCATGGTTTCATGCAGTTCGACATGGGAATGGCCGTCGATAACCACATCGATGCCCGGCACCCGCGCCGCAATATTGCGGCTGGTGATGCCGGACACGCCCGCCGTGCCGACATGGGTGAGGGCGACGACGACGTCACAGCCCTCGGCCCGCAGTTGTGCCGCCATACGGGCGGCGGTTGACAGAACATCGGCAAAGACCAGCCCGTGGATATTGCGTGGATGGGTTTGCGTTGCCGTTTCTTCGGTGGTCAGGCCAAAGAAGCCGATTTTCAGGCCGTTCACCGTCGCGATGACCGAGGGGCGGACAAAGGGGCGGCCATCGGCGCGCAGAACATTGGCTGACAGGATATACAAAGGTTCCGGTCCGGCGGCGGCTTCGGCGATCCTGGCTTGCAGGGCTTCCTGACCAAAGTCGAACTCGTGGTTGCCCAAAGTCGCCGCGTAGTATCCGGCCATTTTCATCAAGCGCACGGCATCCTTGCCTTGGCTCAGGTTGACGGTTGGGTTGCCCTGGAGAAAATCGCCGGCATCGACCAAGAGCGAGGTTGGCGTCTGCTTCTTCAGCGCGGCGATACGATCCATGCCGATGCTCTCGGCGTCGGCGGCCAGCCTGCCGTGCGTGTCCGTGGTATAGAACAGCGTCGCCTGCCTCGCCTCTTGCCCGGCGCAGCCAGCCAGGACGAGGAGCATGAAAAGCAAAAAGAGATGGCGCAGTGTTTTCATCGGTAGTTTCCTCTTGGCGTGACTCACGGCAGCAAATTGTACGATGGTCGGCATGGCTCATCTCCTGGTTGTTGTTATTTTAACCGCAAACGGGAATCAGCGTCCCCTTACATCCGCCGCATCGAGCCAGCCTTGCCATTGTCTGTTCATTTCGTCATGTAAAATGAAATGGGCGCCGTCGCTGGCCTGAACGCCTGCTTCGGCTCCTGGCGGCGTGGCCAGGGCGATACCGCCCTTGATCAGGCTGGTCACTGATTCGCTCCTGATCTTGACGCCGGAGAACAGCCCGGCCCTGACCTCAATGCCGCTGACGTTCCAGAATTGGCTGCCCTGGCGGATCAGGGCGGCGTAGCGCGGCGCGATGCGGATGTTGATGAAAACCTGGTCAAAGCCCTTGGCCAGCCGCGCCCCGGTGACTTCTCCCACCTGCATCTGGCGGAAATAGACCGGCGAGCCGGGGACGAGCGAGCCGAGCTGTCGCGCTTCGAGAACCAGGGCCAGACCGGTTTGATCCGGGGCTTGATCCTGCGGCGCTTCGCTGAGGGCGACGAATTCACGGCTGGCCGGACCATCGCCGGGCAAAAACAGCAGATAGCCGGTGATAAGCGCATCGGCGCCGCGCAGGCCATCGAGACCTATTTCCGGCTTGGCCAGCCAGAAGCGGCTGCCGGCCCGCAACAGCGGCTCCATTTCCGGATTCATGCGAGCCTTGACCACGATCTCTCTGGCGCCGCCGGCGAAGCGGATCGAACGCACGGTGCCGACATCGACGCCACGGTAGCGCAGCGGCGAACCGACGCGCAGGCCGCCGATTTCTTTCATCGCGATGGTGATGAGCGGATTGCCGGAGTTTTCCGCCTCTTCCCGTGAGGCGTAAAGGGTCAGTGGCCTTTTTACCGGCCTTTTGCCCGCCGCTTCCAGGCAGGCGATACCGCCGCGCAACAGGCCGGCCACCGGCGCCACCTTGAGGCTGAGACCAGACAGGCCGCCGGAAACATCGACCGCCGCCTGCGGGTAGCAACGGCTGTCTTCGCCGATCAGGCCGCCGCGCCCCGGGTCGAGCGTGGCGTCAATCAGTACGCGCTGGCCGTTCTCGGTGAATGACAAATTGTCCACGGCACCGATGGCGATATTTTTATAGAAGATCGGCGTTCCCTGACTTATGCCATCCGCTTCCGCCGACATAAACTGAATTCGTGTTCCCGGCGGGCGTAGTTCCGGATGCGCCGCGACCACGGCCCGATAATCGGCATAGAGGGGAAAGCGCTCGCCGGCGGCGGCCAGGCGCGGTTTTTTCCCCGACGGATTGATGATGGCGACGCCGCCCATCAGCACCTGTTTGGCGGTGCCGGTCGTCACCGACAGACCTGACCAATCGGCCTGGAGTTCGACGCCGCTCTGTTGCCAGAACAGGCTATCGCGATGGATCAGCCCTTGGTGCTCCTCGTCGATGAAGATTTCCACCTCGATACGGTCGCCAGCTAACCTGGCTGCCGCCACCTCGCCGATGGGCATGTTCTTGAAGGTTACCGGGCTGCCGGAGGTGAGGGACACCGTCGCGTCGCTGGTCAGGATGAAGCGGATGCCGGGACGGTTTGGCGCGATTGCTGGCGCGGTGCCGAGACGGAAATGGTCGCGGAAGGGGCCGTCGCCGGGCTGGAAGGTGAGCTGGGCGCCGGTGAGGAGATTTTCCAGATGATTGATTCCCGCCGGGCTGAGCGAAGGTTTCAGCAGCCAGAAGCGGGTGTTCTCTTTGAGGATGAACTGGTATTTCGGATCGAGGGCGACGATCGCCTCTGGCTGGCCGCTGGCCGCCAGCCGCACCTCACGGACGCGACCGGTCTCGAGGCCCTGGAAGATCACTTTGGTGCCGGCGCTGACGCCTTCGGCGCCGCCTGGCAGATCAATGCGGCATGACAGGCTGTAGCCAGCTTCGTCGGCGTTGGCGTAGAGCGGGAAAATCTGGCCGTCTTGCGCTCTCTTGCCGCTCTCCGCGCTGTCGGGCGTGACCATCATGACGCCGCCGCGCAACAGGGTGGACAGCGACTGGATTTGTATCTTCAGGTCGGTCAAGCTGCCGCCGACGCTGATGCTGCCGAGCTGATAGAAATGGCTGTCTTGGTGGACCAGGGATTGGTATGCCGGTTTGATCCAGACGGAGATTTTCACTTGCTCGTCTTGCAGACGGTATGCCTGCACCGAGCCGATTTCAATATCTTTGAAATAAATGCCGCTGCCGTTTTGCAGTGAACCCAGGCTGTTCGCGGTCAGCGTGATGTGCAGCCCCGGCGATTCCTCGCCCATTGGTGGAATTGAATCGAGGCCGGTGAAGTCGTTGCGTTCCTGGTCCGACGAGCCGCCGCGAATGCCGATGTAGATACCGCTGATAAAGGTTTCGAGTCCCTGCACGCCCGCCGCCGACAGCTCTGGCCGCACCACCCAGAACAAGGTGTCCTTGACCAGATAGGGTCGGGTTTCTTTGCGCATCTCGACCTTGGCGCGGACGGTGTTGTGGCGAATGTCTGGGGTCAGCTCTTTGACCGTGCCGACCGGGATGCCGTTGGCGATGACCTGGGTTTTGCCGGCGACGAGGCCATTGCCGTTGGTGAAGGTAATGGTGATCATGATGCCGGCGTCGCGCCAGCTCTGAAAGAGCAGCCAGCCGCACAGGCAGAGGGCGAGGATCGGCAGCGTCCAGACGACGGGAATACCCCGCTTTTTGGTGATTTTCGGCACCAGATCCGAGGAGTCAATCGGCGTGTTCATCGTTTCTCAGGCCATTGGCCGCATCCCACATCAGGCGCGGGTCGAAGAAATAGGTGGCCAGCATGGTCGTGGCCACGACCATGCAGAACCAGGTCGCCGCCGGCGCCACCCGTACCGAGGACAACACCCCGAACTGTACCATGGCATTCAACAGGGCGATGACGAAAATATCCAGCATCGACCAGCGGCCAATGAAGGAAATGAAGCGGTAGAGGGCGGTTTTTTCCCGCAGCATGGCCGGGTGCCAGCCTTGGGCGGTGATTAAAAGTATAGTCAGGGCGGCGATTTTCACGATCGGCACCAGGACGCTGGCAATCAGAATGATCATGGCAATCAGATAGTTGCCTTCCTCGATGAAGTGGACGATGCCATCGACGATGGTCGAACTGGTGGTCTGCCCCAGCGATTCCACCTCCATGATGGGCAGGATATTGGCCGGCAGCATGAACAGCGTCGCCGTAATCAACAAGGCCCAGCACAGGGCGAGGCCGCCGTGCCGCTGGCGGAGCCGGCTGCCGCAGCGTTTACAGACGGTGGCCGGTTTTTGTAATTGCCGGCAGGCCAGACAGAGGACGAGACCGGCCTCGGCGGCGGTTGGGGCCACGGCCACGGGCGCGAGCGCCGGTGGCATGGCCGTGGCCGGGTCGGGACGGTAACTGGGGTCGCGGTGGCTGATACGCCGCCAGAACAGGCGGTGGTCGCAGATCGTGGACAGGCTGATCAGGGTCAGGGACAAAGCCAGACAGGCGAGAAAACCACCGCCGAATTCTATCTCGACGCTGTCGGTCATTTTGAAAATCATGACCAGAATGCCGATGAGAAAAACATCGACCATCGTCCATTCCTCTAAAACCAGGGCCAAGCGAAAGAGCCGGGCGGTAACGCCGCTGACCCGCCGCAAACGGATATCCAGGGCGACGGCGCCGATGCTGATCAGGAGCAGCGCCGGAAAAACCACCACCATCAAGAGCACCGCCAAAGAGACCAGCGGGTAATTGACCTGAAACAAGCCGGTGACGCTTTCGAGAATCGTGCCCGATTGCTTCATCCATAAAAGATCCATCGACAGGATCGGCGACAGAACGGTGGGAAAATAAAGAATAATGCCAGTCAGGCACAGAAGCAGGGTGGTGGTCACCGGACTGTCGGACGACGAAGCCAAAAGGCAGCCGCAGCGCGGGCAGCGGGCGTGGTTGCCGGGTTTCGGTTCGATGCGGGCCAAAAGCAGGTCGCATTGCGGACAGGCCTGGCGGTGAGCCTGACGGTGAATCTGGCGATGAGTTTGGCGGTGGGCGGCGGTGACAAGCGCGGCGTTCATGGCGTGTTCCGGGATCGTTTCAATCTCCCCGCGGCCAGATGGCGTTTTCTTCGCGCCGGGTCAGATAGCAAAAATTCTTCCAGGTGAATTCCCGGCCACTGACCGGGCAGCGCAAGCTGACGCTGTCGTCACTGACGGCTATGACCAGCCAGTCGCCGTGGCGGTTCGGTCCTTCGATATGGATTTTTTCGCCCACCTGGAAGGAATAGGGTGTGAAGATGCTGACGGTATCGGCCATGGTGGTTTCCTGAGAGCAAAAGGAAAAGGATGGGGTTGACGAGGTATTCCAACACCTTCAGGCGAAGTCTGGCAAGAAAAAATCGCCGTCACGGATAGAATTCTCTTCACCGCTGACGCCGTATGTGTTGTACTCTGTTCCATTATCCATCCTGCCACCGCCTGGAGAAAACGCCCATGTCTTACGAACAACTCGACCGCCCGGAGTCTTTGGCCTGGATATTCAAAGCCGCTTCGTCCTCCACCACGCCACCGCCCGCCGGGGCGCGTGATTTTTTCTGGCCGATGGCTGACGGCGCGCGTCTTGCCTGCCGTATTTATCAGGCCGATACGTCCAGCGCGCCAATGATCCTGTATTTCCACGGCAGAAGCGATAGCCTTGCCGTTTGCGACACCATCGCCCCCGGTTACACCGGTTGCGGCCTGCATTTTGCCGCCGCCAGCTATCGCGGCTATGGTGCGAGCGAGGGCCAGCCTTCGGTTTCGGCGATGTTTGCCGACGGCGAGCGCATCCTCGATCATCTCTTGGCTTGGCGCCAGGAAAGCAGCCACACTGGCGCTCTGCTGGTCATGGGGCGCTCGCTCGGCAGCGCCGCCGCCATCGACCTGTGCTGGAAACGGCAGCGAGATTTCAAAGGCTTGATCATCGAAAGCGGTTTTGGCGACACGCTGCCGCTGATCGCCCATATGGGCATCGCCCCGCCGGAAGAAGGGCTGACCGAGGCGGATGGTTTCGGCAACTGTCAGAAGATCGCCGGCATCACTCTGCCGACCCTGATTTTACACGGGGCGCGTGACCAGACGGTGCCGCCGGCGCAGGCGGAAAAACTGCAAGCAGCTTCCGGCGCGCGTAACAAGCAGTTTCTGCTGGTGCCTGGCGCTGACCACAAGACGGTTATCGCTCAGGCTGGGCCGCTGTATTTTCAGACCATCAAACGTTTCGTCGATGGCATCACCGGCGCCAGTGATTGGCGTGTCCGCCGCCGCGCCGCGAAAAACCAGGGGCAGCCATGAAACGCCGCGATTATCTGTCGTGGGATGAATACTTCATGGCCGTGGCGTTGCTGTCGGCGCAGCGCAGCAAAGATCCGCACACCCAGGTTGGGGCCTGCATTGTCAATGAACAGCATCGCATTGTCGGCGTCGGCTACAACGGCCTGCCACGTGGCTGCTCCGACGACGACATGCCCTGGGGCCGCGACGGCAATTTCCTCGATAGCAAATACGCCTACGTCTGCCACGCCGAACTGAACGCGGTGCTGAACGCCATTTCCACCGACCTGCGCCAGTGCCGCATCTATGTGACGCTTTTTCCCTGCAACGAATGCGTCAAGGTGATCATGCAGTCGGGCATCCGCGAGATCGTCTATCTCTCCGACAAATACCGCGACTCCGATGCCGTCAAAGCGGCCAAGACCATGCTCGACCGTTCGCCCTATATTTGCTACCGGCAATTTATGCCGGAACGCGACAACCTGACCCTGTCCTTTGCGCCAGCGGAGGAGGAGAAGGCGGCCTGAGACTGCATTTCAAAGTAGTTTGTTCAAAAAATGAACGAAAATTTTCACGCCGATTTCACTTCGCCAAGCAAATTGGGGTGGCGCTCCAGCAACTTCAGAAGCTTCACCAAAGCCAGGGGCGGCTTGGTTTTGCCGGTTTCATAACGAGAAAAGGCATTGACGCCGCCACCGAAAATGGCGGCAGCTTCGCGTTGGTCAAGGGCGAGCTTCTTGCGCACGCTGGCAATAAAAGCCGGATCGACCAGAGCGGCGTTGATCTGTTTGGCGAACTTGCGCATTTCGCGCATGACGCGATCCGATTCTTCCATGGCCAAAATGGATTCGGCGCAGGCTGGGCAGAAATCGCCGGTCACCGCAGTGATCACGGTGTGTTCTCCTTTGTAGGTATAGGGCAGGTCGCGGGTGTTATGGATGAGTTCCGCCGCGCCGCAGACAGGACATTTCATGGTCATAATTCCTTGAATGAAACGATCAGGACATCCTCGAGTACCGTCAGTTTTAAATACACATCCCCGGCGGGCGTCGAGGGACGATACACATCCTGCCATATCGTCTGGTCAGCATGTGTAGTCATGCTTTTATAAAAATCCGATGGCGTCAACGCCATCACTACGGCTAGCATTCCAGCCAAGTCAAAACCTAAACCGTTTGCCCCGCTTCGGGCGCTATGAGTCGTCCGCACCTTGCCCTGTTGAAGCAACTCTTTAACGAGTGGCAATGGGCAATGTGGTTTTCGTTTTTCCATAGTGAACAATAACCTACTTGGTTTAATTTGACAAGGATGGTTTGTTATTGGATGTGCCTCGCGCCTTTACTCAAAATGGCCGGACCCGTCGCCACAGCAGGCGGGAAAAGGTTTGCGTATTGCGCCAGAAATCACGCCACGGGCGAAAATGGCTGATCCTTTCACCTTTCGGCTGGTAGACGACCGAGATCGGCGCTTCACGGATAGCGAGGCCCTGCCTCTTGGCTAAGACGAGAATTTCCACTTCAAATTGATAGCGCCGGGCTTGCACGCCTAAATTCAGGCTTTCCGGCAAAGGATAGAGCCGGAATCCCGATTGCGAATCTTTAAGCCACGGCCCGCCGCAGGCGCATACCCAAAAGTTGGAAAAACCGCGGCCAAAACGGCTGGTCCACGGCACATGCTCTCCGGCCATGCCCTGACGGGCGCCAACCACTAAAGCCCGCTCTTTGGCCGCCATGGCTAAAAGCGCGGCGCCATCCGCCGGATCATGCTGGCCGTCGGCGTCGATGGTCAGGGCGGCGTCGTGGCCTAGGGCTAAAGCCGCCGTGAAACCGGTCAAGAGCGCCGCGCCCTTGCCCTGATTTTTCGGATGACGCAGCAGGGTAATATGACCATTTTCACTATCTTGATTGCCAGGCTTTGCTTGCAATGACAGGGCGAGAGGAGTCAACGCCGCCCGCGTTTCCTTATCCGAACCGTCATCGACGACAATGAGGGGCGGGCCGAGGGCAAGGGCTTCGGCAATCACCGCCGTCACCCGTGGATGATTATAAACTGGAATGACGATGGCTGGGTTCATGCCTGGCTGCCTTCATTTTCCTTTGGTAAACCGCGCAGGTGCCCGGCGACGCTCGCATCCATGCTGCGTAGATGCAGATCGCTTTGCGGGAAGGGCATTTCGATGCCGGCCTCGGTGAAACGGCTGTCGATTTCCACATTCAGTTCGCTTAAAACATTGGTTGAATCGAGATAATCGGGCAACCAGACCCTGAGCTGGAAATTGAGGGCGCTGTCGCTGAAAGCCAGGAGAAAGACCGACGGTTTTGGCTCTGACAAGATGCCAGGATGCTCCTTGGCGCAGGCAAGCAGGATTTCCATTACCTTGGCCACATCCGAGCCGTAGGCGGCGCTGACCGGCACCTTGAGCCGCGCTCGCCGGTTGGCCAGGGTCCAGTTGGTTACCTGACCGGTAATCAGCATTGAATTGGGCACGACGATCTCGGCATTGTCATAGGTACGGATGATGGTGGCGCGCAGGCCGACCTCCCTGACCTCGCCGATGTCGCTGCCGAAACAGATGGTGTCGCCGACTTTGATTGGCCGCTCGAACAAAAGGATCAGGCCGCTGGCGAAATTGTTGACAATCGCCTGCAAGCCAAAGCCGATGCCGACACCCAGAGCGCCGCCGACAATGGCCAATTGCGCCAGTTGGAAACCAAACACCCTGAGCATGATGAGAAGGGTGAGGGATATAATTATGTAATGAGATAGGCGAGCGATCGACATGCGCACGCCCATTTCGCTGGTATAGCGTGGCAGCACCCCGCGCACCAGCATAAACCGGCTGGCCTCCGACACCAGCAGCCCGATATAGAAAATCAGCATGACCGTGACGAGAAGCCCCGGCGACAAGCGAATATCGCCGATGGTGAAACCAAAGCCGTTGATGCCGGCGATAGCCGCATCGACGCTGGGATAGAGCATCCACACCACGGCCACCACCGCCAGCATCAGGAGACCGTGCGCCCAGAACAGAACCGGGCGGATCTTGCCGAGGATGATCGCCTGATGTTCACGCACCGCCGCCATCGGCGCCACCGACAGCGCCAGTTCAAGCAGGCTTTCGTGGAAGCGAAACAGCATCCAGATCATCAGGATCGAAACGATGCTCGAGAGGACGCCGAAAAAGAAGAAGACCGCGAAATGGTCAAAACCGGTCAGGCCGGCGATAAGGAAGATGGCGGGCAGAATGCCCCAGAATTTGCGGAGAATCTCCTCGACTTTGCCGCTGCCATCTTTCTTGGCGCCGATAACAAGCCCGTGCAGATACAGGCCGACCGCCAGTGCCGACACGAGAAAGACATAAAGAAAAACCAGGCTTGTCGGCGGGTTGATGACGGTGAGACAGAGGGCGACGGCGAGAAATATGGCCAGGCGGCTGAGGAGGCGGCGGCGGTTTGGGTGCAGACCGGCACCCTTTAAAAGCCGCACCACGGCCAGGATATTGGCGATATGCAGAAACAGTTCCCATTCCTGCGGCAGGGCGAGGTCGGCTGAAAGCTTGTTGAATACCAGCATTGCCGTGGAAATCAGGAAAACGGTGGTGGACAGCGGCTGATTGGCGAAAGCCGCCCAGCGCGTGGCGCTCTGAAACTGTTTCAACCAGCGGATGGCGGCGATCAGCGGGATAAAGAAGATTGCTAGGATCAGACGCTTTCCCTGCTCCCGCGCCAATATCTTTTCCTCGATTGCAAAACTTGTCAGGCTGTGTTTGGTTTCCCGCAATAATTCGCCGTCGAAGCGGGTATAAAATTCGGCGGAAAAGACCGATGGCCCGCGTCTGGAAATGTTTTCGGTGCGCATCTTTTCGTTGATTTTCCGCAGATCGTTCTGGATCGCCTGGAGCTGCGCCAGGATGTCGCCGGCACGCCGCCCCAGCTCGAGATAGGGTGTCAGGGCATGATCGATCATAGCGATGGCCTGGTCGATTTTCGCGCCGAGTTTTTTCTTTTCGTCCTTGACGATGGCCAGCCGTTCAGGGGTATCCACCTGAATGTCATCGAGGCTGGCCCGGCGCCCCAGCCATATCTCCCGCTGGCTCGACAGATCGGTCACGGCCTGGCGCACCGGCTCGATGATTCTCTTCAGGCGGAAGGCCAATCGCTGCGCCTGTTCCTCGTAAGCCTGGGTACGTCCTGGTCTGACCCGGTCGCTGTTTTCCACGAAGGAGACATCGCTTTCCATTTCTTTGAGTTCCATGGCAATGGCCGTCAGCGCCTGGTCGAGCGCCGCCGGATCGCGCAATGACGCCAGTTTTTCCTGTAAGTTAAACAGGCTTTCGGGGACGGTCGAGGACAGGGAATAGATGTCCACCACACCCTCGCCGCTACCGCCGCTGTGATCGGCGCTGGTGGTGGTGGCGTTCTGGCTGGGTGTCGCCGCCTGGCTTGGATTGTTGGCGGCGAAAAGCGGGGTGTTGGCAAAGAAAATGAGCGACGCGGCTAGAACGATGCACAGGGCGCTGGACCTGACTGTAACATTTATTATCATGGCATGGAGATGGCAAAAGTTGGCGGGATGGCGCGTTGCCGCGTCCTTTAAGGCTGCGCTCATTCATTAAAGCGAAGGGGAGAAAGGATTGCAACCGCTGGTTGTTGGGAGCGGGCGCTGGCCGTCCGGCATTGACAGCGCCGTCGCTCTCCATTAAGCAGGGGGGATCGCTTTTGCCGTCCTGGCCTTTTCGCGTGGAGGAATTTTATGCTGACGCTGTATTTCCTGGCCCAGATTTTTGCTCTTTTCTGTGGCTGGCCAGTAGTCCTTTTTTTGCGCTTCCACTGCCCTGATAAATTCTGGCGTTTACGCCGGCGCCTGTTTGCCGATGCGGCGCTGGCTGGTGTCGCCCGCCGCGATAATCACCCGCGCATTTGGCTGCATGCCCTGTCAGTTGGTGAGGTCAGCTCGGCTTTGCCGCTGGCGCGGGCCATTCGCGAGCGTTTTCCCGAAGCCTTTTTCGTGGTGAGCGTCAGTACCGAAACCGGAGAAAAATTCGCCAGACAAGCGCTGGCCGATACCACCGATTTGATACTGCCTTCGCCACTCGATTGGTTGCCCTTGGTGCGGCGCTGTCTGCGCCATCTGCGGCCTGATTTGTACATTCAGGTGGAAACCGATTTCTGGCCGGGGCTGCTGTTTTCTCTGCGCCAAGGAGGTATCCAGGCCTTGTTAGTCAATGGCCGGATTTCCGCCGTCTCTTTCGCCCGCTACCAGCGCCTGCGGTTCCTGTTTTTACCGATGTTCTCCTGCTTCTCGATGCTGGCCATGCAGACCGGGGCCGACCGTGACAAGATGCTGGCTTTAGGTATTCCGTCGGCGCGGTTGCCGGTGCCCGGCAATCTGAAATACGCCGCCGATAAACCGGCAATCAGCGGCCAGGCGCTTGCCGCCCTGCTGCCGCCCAGTTGCCGCTTATGGCTGTGTGGTTCGACCCATGCCGGCGAGGAGGAAATCATATTTGCCGCCTATCGCCAACTTCGCTGCTGTTTTCCCGATCTTTTTTTGTTTCTGGCGCCACGCCGCCCGGAACGAAGCGATGAACTGATCAGACTTGCGGCCAAGCATGGGCTGACGGCCCGTTTGCGGTCGTGCCCGGATGCGGGAAATAGTGCGTCTACCGATTTCTTGATTCTCGACACCATCGGCGAGTTGGCCGCCTGCTATTTTCTTGCCGATGCGGCCTTCATCGGCGGCAGCCTGGTTACCGAAGGAGGCCACAATCCACTGGAAGCGGCCTGGGCTGGCAAGCCGGTCTTGTTTGGCCCGCATATGGAGGATTTTGCCGAGATTGCCGCCGATCTCATCGCTATCGGCGCCGCCCGCATGGTCACGAATGCGACCGAACTGGCTACGGCACTGACGGCGATTCTTGTCGATCCGGTCAGCGAACAACAGATGGGCGCTGCCGCCTTGGCGTTTGTCCAGACCAAGCGGCAGGGCGTTCTCGATGGTCATCTCGAAACGATTACCACCTTGCTGGCAGCAAAGCCGATCAATAAATAGAGCATGAAAGCGGCGCCGTTGGCTATTGACCTGATCACGCTTTTGGCCCTGGCCTTTATCGTTGGTATTGCCGCCAGCGCCTGGAGCGGTGGATGGAGCCTGGCGTCGCTGCTCGTGGCCGCCATGCTGTTGCCGCTCATCTTTTGGGCGCGGAAGCGTTTCCTGGCCACGCCACTGCTCATGTTCCTCTTTTTCGTCCTCGGTCTCCATGCCGGTGTCGTGTCCAGCTATCCGGCGGCGGACGATGTTTTGGCCCATCTACCGGATGGCGAGGAAATTGTCCTCTTTGGCCATGTCGCCGCCATGCCTCGGCTTGCCGCCCGTGGCAGTCAGGCGGAATTCGATGTTGTCGCTCTACGCCGTTGGCAGGAGGCGCAGCCGCGTCCGGCGTTGGGCAGGGTGCTGGTACGTCTGACGGTGCCCTGGCCGAAAAATTGCCCGCCTGGGACATTCGCCATTATGCGGGCGAAACTGGAAAAACCCGGCGTCGCCACCGTGCCCGGCGGCTTTGACCAGGGCCGCTACCTGGCTGAGAAAGGCATCTGGCGGATCGCCGTCCCGCGTGGCCCGGCTTCAATTGCTCCGGCACGGGGTGTGTCGGCGGTTGGCACAAACTGGTGGCCAAAATGCCGCTATTTTCCAGAAGCGTTACGCTATCGTATCGGCCTGTTTCTTGACCATCATCTACCGCCGAATGCCGCCGCCCTCTACCGGGCCATCCTCATCGGCGATGGCTCGCGCCTGAGCGATGCCAGTATCGAAGCCTTCATTGCCAGCGGCTCGATGCACATCATGGTGATTTCCGGTTCGCACATCGCCTTGTTGTCGTTGCTCTGTTTCGCCGTTTTCTATTGGCTGTTCCGCCGCTTTCCCGCGCTCATCTTGCGGCTCGATGTGAAGAAGCTGGCCTGGCTGTGTTGCCTGCCGCTCCTAGCCCTCTATTCGCTGTTAGCCGGCGGTGAAAGCCCGGTGATGCGCGCTTTGGTTATGTGCGCCATAGCGGCATGCGCCCTGTTTTTCAACCGCGCCCGCGCCTGGCCACCACTACTGGCCCTGGCCGCCTTGCTGCTGCTCTTGGTCAATCCGCAGTCACTCTTTGCCGCCTCGTTCCAGCTTTCTTTCGTCGCCGTGTTATCGCTTCTGGCTGCCGCCAGCCTGTTGGCGCCGGAGTTCGCTCTGGCTGGGGAAAGCGGCTGGTGGCATAAAGCATTGGGCTGGCTGCGGGCGGCGCTCATAGCTGTCATCGCCGCTGCCATCGGCACCGCGCCCCTGACTATCGCCATCTTCCATCGTCTGCCGTTGTTTGGTCCGCTGGCGACGCTAGTCATAGACCCGGTGTTGAGTTTCTGGTCGCTGCCGCTCGGTTTTGCCGCCTTGCCACTGATGGCCATTTACCCCGATGCCGCCGCTCTTTTTCTGCGGCTTGGCGCCTGGGGAACGATTCTCGCCGAAAAACTGGCCTTTTTCTTTGCTGGTTTGCCGTTTGCCTCGTTGCATCTGCCACCGCCGCCCGTGGTGCTTTTCATCGTTTATTACGTCGGGCTGATTTGTTTTGTGCTCGCCTGGCGCCGGGTGAAATACCTGGCTGCTTTTGGATTTTCACTGACCATTGCCAGCGTCCTGGTTTTTTGTTCGCCGCTGGCCAGCCGCCTGCAACCGGACTTTGCCGACGCCCCGAAAATCGCTATTCTTGATGTCGGTCAGGGTAGTGCCACGGTGATCCATACGGCGCCAGGCCGGGCGCTCGTCATCGATGGCGGTGGCCTGGCCAGTGGCCGGTTGTCGGTCGGTGTCAGCCGTATTGCCCCTTATCTATGGCGGCATGGCATACGTAGGTTAGAATTGATCGCCATTACCCACGCCGACTCCGACCATTGCAATGGCCTCGCCTTTTTGCTGGAAAACTTCTCCGTCGGAGCCGTGTGGGTGAACAATGCGGAAGCCAGTGGCGAAAATTTTCAGGGCCTACTGGCCGTGGCTCGGCGAAAGGGGATTGCCATCCACCAAGCGCGGCCCGGTGACGGGTGGAGCAACGACGGGCGTCAGGGCGGCATGAGTCTCTCTTGCCTGGCTAATCTTGCTGGCGACGAACGCAACGCCGGGCTAGTTTTGCGCTTTCAGGATGGCAATTTCTCGATGCTTTTTCCCGGCGATATCGACGCGGTAATGGAGGCGCGGTTGGTGAGCAGTGGCGTTTTCTTGACAAGCGGTGTGTTGCTGGCTGTCCACCACGGTTCGCGCGCTTCAAACAGCGCCGCTTTCCTTGCTGCCGCATCACCAAAGCTGATTGTCGTCTCGGCCAGTGCCCGCCGCGCCGGCATGTTTCCCTCGGTGGAACTTGTCGCCCGTTGCCAGGAAAACCGTGTGCCACTCGTTACCACGGGTGAATCGGGCAGCGTTTTCCTGCGTTGGCGTGATGGAGGTTTTTCCTACAGCGGTTGGCCACCCAATAAAGCGCTTGACCCGTAACGGAAATGACCGTCAGGATATTTTGTCTATGAGAGGGTTTGCCCGCGCGATAGAAGACTTGGCGTCACCATAATGCAATCATTATGTTGATAATATGCGCATATCATGATATGTTCAAGGCCAACACTTTGGAGGAAAGAGCGTATGGAAATGACCAACATCAATATTCGGACCGAGACCGAGGTCAAAGCCAAAGCCCAAGCGCTTTTCGCAGCGCTCGGCCTGGACATGACAACGGCCATCAATATGTTCCTGCGTCAGGCGCTTCGCGAACAGGCGCTGCCCTTCCGGGCACGAATCGGCGACGACCACGAGGCCACGCTCCGTGCCAGTCTGGCCGAAATGGCAGCGGGTGAGCAGGGGTATTCTTTAGACGAATTTTCGGCAATTCTCGACCAAGCCATAGAGCGAGGGACGGCGCGTCGTGGCTGATACGGAACATATTTACCAGGTCAGAATCATGCCCGCTGCCGCCTGGAAGGTGGCCGACCATGTCGAATTCCTCAGCCGTGTCAGCCTGGCGGCAGCCGCTCGGCTGCGCCAGACGCTGGAGACCGACATTGCGGATTTGCAAACCAACCCTGAGCGTTTCAGTCGGTATGAAACGGCCATGCTCACGGACAAGAACCTGCATAAACGATTGAGCAACAAACGGTATTGGATTGTTTTCGATCTTGGTCAGGATGTGGTCACAGTTGTCGATGTGCAGGACTGCCGGCAGGACCCGGATAACAATTTGATTTAAGCGTAATGCCATTACCTTAACTCACCATCAAACGCCTCAATCGGCAGGTGCTCTTCATTTCCGCCTTCGTCGGCGTGTTTTATTTGCAAGAAAAGGGCAGAGAAAATCCATGAATAAATCCGAAAATGCCATCATTCTCTATCAGGATGAAAATGGCATCACCAACGTATCCGTGCGTTTTTCTGACGAGGATTTGTGGTTGACGCAGCTTCAAATCGCTGATATCTACGACACGACACAACAGAATGTCGATCAGCATATTAAAAATATCTATACCGACGGCGAATTACAGCCCCCCTCAACTTACAAGAAATTCTTGTTGGTTCGCACCGAGGGGAAACGACAAGTAAATCGGAACATTGACCACTACAACCTCGATATGATCATCGCCATCGGTTATCGGGTGCAGTCGCAGATTGCCACTCGTTTCCGTCGTTGGGCGACCGAGCGTTTGCATGAGTACATTCAGAAGGGTTTTACTTTGGATGACGAACGCTTGAAACAAGGCGGCAGTCGCTATTTCCGCGAATTATTGCAGCGTATTCGCGACATCCGTTCATCGGAACGGAATTTTTATCAGCAGGTTACCGATATTTACGCCACGGCGACCGACTATGACCCGCGTTCGGAGATGACACGGCATTTTTTTGCGACCGTGCAAAATAAACTGCACTTCGCCGCGCATTCCCACACGGCGGCGGAACTTATTTTTGACAGGGTTGACAGCGACAAGCCATTGGTCGGCATGACTAGTTTCAAGGGCGATTACATCACGAGGGACGATGTAAAAATTGCCAAAAATTATCTGTCGGAAATTGAACTGACGAGGCTAAATCTGCTCGTGTCCGGTTTTCTCGATTTCGCGGAGTTTCAGGCGCTGGAGCAAAGACCGATGGCCATGGCCGACTGGATTGCCGCGCTTGACCAGCAAATTCTGGCCTTGCGACGCGAAGTTTTGCAAGGCGCGGGCCACATTTCCCATCAGCAAGCGATTGAAAAAGCCGAAAAAGAATTCGCCATCTACCGCGCCCGCGAAATGCGGCAACTTGAAAGCGATTTTGACCGCGCGATAAAAGAGCTGGCGCTGCCACAAAGTAAACCCAAACGGTAACGGGATGGATTTTCGAGAGTTTTCACCTAAACAGAGATAGAGCGACTGCTTGATATTGTGAGAAGATATCTGGGGATGTAAGAGCATTCCAGAGTTTGATAGATAAATCGACCATTTCAGATTTTTTTGAGACGACTTTTG
>Ga0209629_10000014_pt1 | contig 75758 bp, 66 predicted proteins | sample TergutCu122P5_FD_187286 | JGI IMG/M metagenome (GOLD analysis project Ga0209629, IMG submission 187286) | Cubitermes ugandensis P5 segment gut microbial communities from Kakamega Forest, Kenya - Cu122 P5 (SPAdes) (version 2) | ecosystem: Host-associated > Arthropoda: Insects > Digestive system...
CCTTAGCCGTTGGTCTGGTAAATTTATTAGTGTCTCATTCGTCCGAATTTAGTATATATTATTTAAAATGTAAATCAATGTTTCGTCTTTATCAATTATTTACCTAAAAGATGTGTAGATACCTTTGCCCAAAGGAGGGAGAATGGCAGAAGAGAAAGTCATAAGAAAATACGGAGAAAGGGTTGGATATACAGACTCTGAGATTGAAAAATTCTATGAGGGAGGTCATAGGATCAGGCAGGTATCGCGCCTCTCGCGCGCGACAGCAAAGTACTCAATCCAGGCGGAGGTGGTTAACTCAAAGAACTGTAACTCTGGCCACATAGTTGGCCAGACCTTTGTGCTAATTGCGCACAGAGATTTCGCCAAGCTCGTAGCTCGTAGACCCAGCATTGCGTTGCTCCGTCGTGACGCGCAAGCTACCGAACCGGAAGTGCAAAGTGTTTCCAGTCGTTCGTTCACCTAACGGTGGATCATCATTTGGCCTTCTTTTTCACTTGAAAGCGGCAAACACGGTCGCCACTGGCCCAGCAATCAATCTCTTTGGCCACATAAGGACGCCCGGTATAGGCTTCAAAAATCCCGGCGATGAAACCCTCGTCGTATTGGCAGACTACCTCGTTGGTGCAAGGCAGGCCGGAGCAATCAAGGTCTTCCGAGACATTTAAGAAAAGCTCCATATTTTTCAGATCGACCCGTTCAAGCTGCATAATGCCGACCGAGAGTTCCTTCAGTTTCACTTGCAGTTGGGCAAAAAAGGCGTCCGGTTGCAGGCTGGGATTGAGCACGTTGTTACAAAATTCCTGACCGGCGCGCCGTCCGGCTTCGACGAACATCTGTGCGGTTTTTTCCGAACCGAGTTCCGCCTCCAGCGCCTCTTTCATCGTGTACTGCATCAGGCGATAGACCGCCACCGGCAGCATCTGCCCGAGATGGGGTCGCCCCTGCTCAATATCACCAATATCTTTCCAGGTGAAACGATAACGTTCCTGCATAATCAATTCTTTAGCCATGGTTCTCTCACACTCACAAGCGGCGAAAAGGGGCGATCTAGGTCACGGGCCAATATCCCAAAATTCATAGAAAACAGATTTTCAGCACCTCCGCAAAATCACTGACGAAATACGGTGTGATCCCCGCGCGGACATGCTGCGGCAGCATCTCGAAATCGGCCTGGTTTTCTTTGGGCAACAGCACGATTTTCACATCCGAGCGCTTGGCGGCGATGATCTTTTCTTTGACGCCGCCAATCGGCATGACCAGGCCGCTCAAGGTCAGTTCGCCGGTCATGGCCAGGCCGGAGATGATGGTTTTGCCCTTGGCTAGCGAATAGAGGGCGCAGGCCATGGTGATGCCAGCCGACGGCCCGTCTTTCGGCGTCGCCCCGGCGGGCACATGCAGGTGGATGAAATTTTGGGCGAAAAATTCCGTGGCGTTTTTGTCCTTGCTTAAAAAAGAGCGGACATAGGTATAGGCGATCTCCGACGACTCGATCATTACCTGGCCTAATTGACCAGTTTGTTTGTAGCCGGCTTTGCCGGTCGGCACCGGTATCGCCTCGATGTACAGGGTGGCGCCGCCCATCGAAGTATAGGCCAGGCCACGGACAACGCCGATGCGGGGTTTTTTGTAAGCCCGGCCTTCGGAAAAGACCTGCTTACCCAAAAGATCGGTCAATTCGTCCTTGCCGATACGCACCTCTTCGCCAGGATGTTCGACAATCCGCCGCGCCGATTTGCGGATAATTTTCTTCAGGCAATTCTCCAGCCCACGGACGCCGGCTTCCCTGGCCCAGCCATCGACAATCGCCGCCAGCACCGCCTTGCCAATATGCACCTGTTTGCCGGTAAGACCGTGCAGTTTCAGTTGCTTGGGCAACAGATGCCGCCGCGCGATCTCGACTTTTTCCTGCAAAATATAGCCAGGTAACTGGATAATTTCCATGCGGTCTAAAAGCGGCCCTGGAATCGTGTCCAACTGGTTGGCGGTGACGATGAACAAGACTTTTGACAGATCGAAACGGACGTCGAGGTAGTGATCGAGAAAATCGCGGTTCTGTTCCGGATCGAGCACTTCCAAAAGGGCCGACGCTGGGTCGCCGTGGAAGCTGGCGCCGATCTTGTCGATTTCGTCGAGCATAATCAGCGGGTTGGCGGTCTTGCAAGTCTTGATCGCCTGAATGAATTTGCCGGGCATGGCGCCGATGTAGGTGCGGCGGTGTCCTTTTATCTCGGCCTCGTCGCGCATACCGCCGAGGGAAAAACGATAAAATTTCCGGCCCAGGCTTTTAGCAATCGACTGACCAATCGAGGTCTTGCCGACACCCGGCGGGCCGACCAGCAAAATGATCGAGCCAGACAAATCACCCTTGACGATGCCGACGGAAATCAGTTCTAAAATCCGCTCCTTGACATCCTCCAGGCCAAAGTGATCGCGGTCGAGAATTTTGCGTGCCCTATCGATATTATAACTTTCCTTACTGAAAACGCCCCAGGGCAGGATGGTCAGCCAGTCGAGATAGGTGCGGGAGACATTGAATTCGGGTGACGATGGGCCTATAAGCTTCAGCTTTTCCATCTCTTCCGTGACGCGGTCGCGGGCTTCGTCGCTGAGCACCAGTTCTTTGAGCCGTTTTTCGTATTTTTCCAGTTCGGCCTGGGTATCGTCTTTGGCGAGGCCCAATTCCTGCTTGATCTCCTGCAACTGCTGTTTGAGGAAGAATTCCCGCTGCTGTTTCGACAGCCGTTCCTCGATGCGTTTCGAAATCTGCGATTTCAGCCGTGTGATTTCCAATTCCTTTTTCAAAAGCACCAGAGAGGCTTCCAGGCGTTCGAGAACATCCCTCGTTTCCAGCACCTTCTGGACTTCCGCGCCGGACGAGGTGGTCATCGACGCCGAAAAATCGGCCAAGGCGCTGGGGTCGCTGAGATTGATGCGCTCAATCAACAGCGACAGGCCCTCTTTGAACAGCGGATTCAACGTTACCAACTCTTTGATGCAGTCGATGATCGCCACCTCGTAGGCCTTCATTTCCGCCGTGTTCTCCGGCGTTTCCTCCGGCCAATAGGTGGGTTCGACGTAGAAAATTTCGTCTTTTTTTGTAATGACGCGGGCATCGAAACGGTTCAGCGCCTGCGCCACCATATGCAGCGGCTCGCCGCGTTTGACCGGCGAAGCTTGCAAGACCCGCACCACCGTACCGACGTGAAAAAAGTCGTTGCCGTCATCCGGTGTTTTCACCATGCCATCATCACTTGGCCTGACGAGAAGAAGCGCCAAATACAAGGGTGACGACTTATCGCTGTATTCGATGATTTCCTGTTGCAGCGGCATTTCTTCGAGGACCAGCGGCCCCATCATCTTCGGGAACATCGGGCGGTCGCGCAAGGGAATGACCAGCAGCCGTTCCGGTAAATGATCGTGCGACACCACCGGCAACTGTTCCGCCGCCTGTTCGTCCGCCGGCTGTTCACCGGCAACCGCGCCATCTTCGCTCAATTCGTCTTCGGCCATGTGGACTCCCTCTTCGCTATCGGTTCGCCGCCCTAAGCTGGCGCGGACTGGTTGTCGGCGGCGGTAAAAAAAATTTACCGAAGACCGGTCTTTCTCCAACACCAATCATATTCTTTTTTCAGCAATTTTCGTACAGGTGGTCAAACGCTTTTTTGCGTATCGCGGGTCAGGTCGCGATGCCAGGCGGCAACATCGAGGCCAAGCTCACGCAAATGGCTGGCGAGGGCGGCCACCATGGCCACCGAACGGTGGTGGCCGCCGGTACAGCCAAGGGCGACGGTGAAGCCTTCCTTGCCCGCTTCCGCCCAGGTGAGGGCGCCGAAATGGATGAGTGGCGTGAGCAGCGCGAGCATCTTGGCCCCGGCGGCACTGTCAAGCACGTAGGAGGCGACCGCCGAATCGAGACCATTGCCTTGGCGCAGTTCCGGCACCCAGAAAGGATTCGGCAAAGCACGCAGATCGAGAATGATCTGAGTGTCGAGCGGCACGCCGTATTTGTAGCCAAAGGAGTACAGCCGCACGCTGGGCCGGTCGTTTTCCATGCTTGCCTCCCTGTTCGTCTGCCGCCTTAGCATCGTGGTTGACAATCATCATGGCGAGGTCTAGTTTTTTCGCCTGCCAACAATTTCGGCGATGAGTTGGTGAATCATACCACATCCCTACCGCAACCAACATCGCTTTTACCAGATGCTGATTATTGACATGGAAAACAATTCCCGATGAAGACAGCCACCACCTCGCGCCTTTTATACCACCAGAGTGATGAGGGTTTCCTGATCGAGGTGATTGAGGAAAGCGGGATGCGCTCGCTCTATTTCAGTGGCCAGCATCTGCAAAGCCGCCAGTGGATTGCTAATCCATCGGCGCCTCTTCTGCCCTACACTTGGTATATGATGGCCTTCCCGTTGGTCCGCACAGCCGATCCGGAGCGGGTGCTGATGGTTGGCGTCGGCGCCGGCTCGATGGTGCATTTTCTGCGGCGGCATTTTCCCACCTGCGCCATCGACGCTGTCGATGTTTCACCGGCAATCCTCAGCGTGGCGCGGGATTTTTTCGCCCTGCGCGAAGATGAGCGATTGAGCATTCATTGCCAGGACGGCGGTGCCTTTCTGCGGCAAAGCGATAAACAGTACGATCTGATACTGCTCGACGCTTTCGACGGCGAGGGCATGGCGACAAGTCTTTACGCCGCCTCTTTTTTCGCGCTGGCCAGGGAGCATCTGCGCGTGGATGGCGTCCTCGCCTGCAATCTGTGGAGCAGCCAGGCGGCGATCCGCAAAAGCGTTTTCAAACAATTACGCGGGGCTTTTGCCGACACCATTTTTCTGCCGGTGCCGGAACGCGGCAACTCTCTTCTTTCTCGGCCTCATCGGCGATGCCCTGGCGTGAAAGCTGCGCCGATGGCGAGTATCTGCGGCGGCTCTCCGACCGCTTTGGCCTCAATTTCATCGCCATGGCCGAGGTGGCTATGCGTCACAACGGCGGCGACGGCGCTCGCGGCTTGTGGCGACGTCTGCTGCGCGGCTGAATCATGAATGCAGAAAACGACGAGGCCGCTAACGGAGCCGCCAGCGAAGCGGCCCGTGGCTGGTGCCGTCGTTGCCGCTGCTGGCATTGGCTGGGTTGGGGCACGAGCCTCGCATATGCCAGGCGTTTGATTGAGCAATTGGCACAAAAACGGACGCTTGCCAATGGCGTGACCGACATGAGACTGACGACGGATTCTCTTTTTCTGCCCGGCGGCGGCAAGATGTTCGGCATCCTGGTCGGCGCCGACCAAGCGGGTAACGAAGTGGTTTTGCGGGCCTTTTCCGGCCAGTACAATAGCCTTTTCACCGCGCCCGGCTGGTCGCCGCCCCTGTTCCCGGCGGAAGAATACCAGCGCCTGATCGCCGAGGCCGATGAGCGCATCAAGGCGCTGACGGCGCAGATGAGCGTCCTTGATGTCCACGATTCGCGCCGCGCTCAATTGCGTCAGCAACGCCAGACAATTTCCCGCGCCCTGATGCCGCGCCTGCACAGCCTCTACCGGCTGCACAACCCACACGGCGAAACGGCTTCCATCTTCGAGGCATGGGCCGGGCCGGGTGGCATTCCGACGGGAGCCGGCGATTGCTGCGCTCCGAAACTGCTGTGTGAGGCAGCACGGCAAAATCTCAGGCCGCTTGGTATCTGTGAATTTTTCTTCGGCGATGGTGGCCAAGGTGAAAGGGCGCGGCGGCATCTCGGCATCTACGCGGCCTGCGCTGCCAAGTGCCAGCCCTTGCTCGGTTTTCTCCTTTGTGGATTGGACGATGCTCTGACCACGAAAGAGATGGGAGGAAAGCCATGAACATGGATATTCCCATCCTCTATTATGACTATGCTCTCGTCGTCGCCGTCAAGCCGCCTGGCCTGCTGGCCGTGCCTGGACGCGGCCCGGACAAAGTGGATTGCCTGGTCAACCGTCTGCGCCGCTTGTTCCCGCGCATGATCGCCCAGCCCGCTGTTCATCGTCTCGATATGGCCACTTCCGGCTTGATGGTGGTCGCCATCACCGCCACGGCGCAGCGTGAGCTGTCGCGGCAATTTGCCAGCCGCATGGTAGAAAAGGAATATGTCGCGGTGCTCGACGGTTTGGTGGCGGTTGAGGCGGGCCGCATCGAATTGGCCTTCCGCCTCGATCCGGCTCACCGTCCACACCAGATTTACGATCCGGAACACGGCAAACTGGGCATCACGCGCTGGCGACGTCTTGCTGACGAACAGGGACGCAGCCGCCTGGCCCTGTTCCCGGAAACCGGACGTACCCATCAGTTGCGCCTGCACGCCGCCCATCGGCTCGGTCTGGGTATCCCCATCGTCGGTGACGCCCTCTACGGCCATGGTCAGGACGGCGACCGGCTGCTGCTGCACGCCACCGGCCTGGCCTTTTTGCATCCGGAAAGCGGCCAGCGTTTGGTTTTTCACCACGAGCCGGATTTCTGAACCACCCCTTCTTCTTTCATACAAATTCTCTATAATTTGCGAGTAATTTACATTCAGGGTCGATCACGGCAAGAGTAAGAGCATTGTGTCCTCCAGGTCATTTTGTGCTCTATAGCGCACAATATACCGCATGGCAAGCAGTTATTTTACCGGGATGAAAAAACATCCCGAATTTGGCCCTATCCTACGCCGTCTGCGCTTTGAAAAAGGTTTGTCACAAGAGGCGTTGGCCGAACGCGCGGGCATGGCTTCCCATGCGCATTTGTGCCGCTTGGAGAGCGGTCGCAAGCAGCCAACGGTTGAAATGCTTTTCCGGCTGGCTGATGCCTTGGAAGTCCCGGCATCGGCTATCGTTGCCGAAATGGAAAAGCGTCAAACCTAACTCGTATAATGATTCAAAAAAGAATTTCAGTGGACCATTGCCGCCAATCCTTGAAATTCAATCCAGGTTCGCAAAAAGCTTGGACGGAATGCTTGCCAATCGTAGGGAATCTTATTTGATGACAAAAGGCAGCCAAAGCGATACTCTTTTCTGATGAAAGCCTTTCGTTGGAATCATGAAAAAAATGAGAAACTCAAAGCGGAACGCCACATCTCCTTTGAGGAAATCACCCTGGCCGTGGAAGAGGACGGGTTTTTCGACATTGTACGGCATCCCAACCGGGAGAAATATCCCGGACAGCGCATGTTGCTCGTTGCCCTACGTGGCTATGTCTATTTGGTCCCTTTTGTCGAAGACGACGGGTTCTACTTTTTGAAAACCATCATTCCCAGCCGAAAAGCCACGAGAGATTATCTAGGCGGAGGAAAACCATGAACAAGTTCGACGCGCTCGAAGAAGATATTCTCAAGGCCTATGAAAACGGTGAATTCATATCTGAAAAACCGACTCAGGACGTAAAAGACCAGTTCAAAGCGGCGGCGCGGGCGACATCGGTCAAAGATCGCCGCGTCAATATCCGGCTTGCCTCACCTGACCTGTACGATATTCAAGCCCGCGCTTTGGAGGAAGGCGTTCCCTACCAAACACTTATTGCCAGTATTCTCCATAAATATGTCAGCGGACGGCTGATGGAAAAGACCTCGCACCTGAGCAAATACCCAGCCAAGGCAATGCACGAGCGGACGGCGGCCATGGATCGAAAAAAGAGTCTATATGAATAACGTCTGCACCGCTGACATTCTGCATTGCCGCTGTTCGTCAAGTACAATATTAAATTTTACGCCATAATTTAACTCTACAGTTAAAAATTCCGGGAGTTATCTGTCTCGACGACGAGGCGGACGCCTACGATGACGGCCCCATGCCGCCACTTTTCAATTGCAATTCCCGGCGTCCTCGCTACTGTGCCCTGCGGCCAAATCGCGCCTTCGCTTTTCGGTGCGACAGCAAAGACCGCATCAATCAGTCAGCATCATTTACATCACGACATCATTCAAAGAAATTGGAGGGAAATATGTCAGGTTCATGTTCCAGTTCCTGCTCATCGGCCAGTACCTGTTCGTCAAAGGAATCGCAGCAGGCGCAGGCCGCCCAGCAGGAAAACGCCATTTCACGCTCGCTCGGTAAAATCAAACACAAGATTCTCGTCATGAGCGGCAAGGGCGGCGTCGGCAAATCGACGGTCTCGGTCAATCTGGCCTTGGCTCTGGCCCAAAATGGCCATAAGGTCGGCCTGATGGATGTCGATATTCATGGGCCGGATGTCGTGCGGATGCTGAACCTGACCGGGACGCTGCAACCGCCGGCGACGCCCGATAGCCTGATCGCACCTTTGCGCTACAACGACAACCTCAAGGTGGTATCGCTCGAATACATGATGAAGGACCGCGACGAGGCGATCATCTGGCGCGGGCCACTGAAGATGCAGGCGATCCGCCAGTTTGTCGGCGATATGGATTGGGGCCAGCTCGATTATCTGGTCATCGACGCGCCGCCCGGCACCGGCGATGAGCCGCTGACCGTCGCCCAGACTATCCCACTCGTCAAGGCCGTGGTCGTGACCACGCCGCAGCAGGTGGCCTTGGCCGACGTACGCAAGTCGATCAACTTCTGCAAGGCGGTGAAGATGGAGATCGTCGGCGTCATCGAGAATATGTCCGGCCTCATCTGCCCGCATTGCCATGAGCTGATTGAGGTCTTCAAGAGCGGCGGCGGCGAAAAGATGGCGAGAGACTTCGACCTGCCTTTCCTCGGACGCATCCCGATGGATCCGCGCGTGGTCATGGCCGGTGACGATGGCGTGCCCTATCTGTCAACCGATACCGACAGCCCGGCGGCCCAGGCCTTTGCCAGCGTCGTCAAAGCCATCGAATTGCGCTTGCCGCCGAGCATCCCATCCGGGCCGCTGCCGATGGCCAGCCCATGCCAATCGTGTTGCGGTTGAAACGCGCCACCGTTTCTTTTTTACGAGAGTTATATGAGTCAGGAAAGTCAACTTGCGCAGCAACGTCGGGACAAGGCGAAAGAACTCGCCGACATGGGCGTGCGCCTGTACAGCAATTCCTTTTGTCCCAGCCATAGCGTTGCCGAGATTCTGCCCGAGGGCGCCGCGCTTGCCGCCGAAGAGTCTGACTCGGCGGCAAGGATTTTTCAGGTGGCCGGACGGCTGATGTCGATACGCCGTTTCGGCAAGGCGGCCTTTGCCCATCTCGCCGACCGCAGCGGCAGGATGCAGATTTATTTCAGCCGGGATATTCTCGGCGAAGTTCACTACAACGAATTCAAAAAGTGGGACATCGGCGATATTGTCGGCATCGCTGGTGTCTTGTTCAAAACCAAGACTGGCGAGTTGTCGTTACAGGCGCGGGAGATCACGATGATTTCCAAATCGCTCAGGCAACTGCCGGAAAAATTCCACGGCCTGACCGATGTCGAGACCCGTTACCGCCAGCGCTACCTCGATCTGATCGTCACGCCGGAGAGCCGTGACACCTTTCGCAAACGTGGCGAAATCATTCGCTTTATCCGCGATTATCTCAGCAATCGCGACTTCATGGAAGTGGAAACGCCGATGATGCAGCCTGTCCCCGGCGGCGCCACGGCCAAGCCGTTTCGCACCTACCACAATGCCCTGGGCATGGATTTGTTCTTGCGCATCGCCCCGGAGCTGTATTTGAAACGCCTGTTGGTCGGCGGCCTCGAGCGGGTTTTTGAAATTAACCGCAATTTCAGAAACGAAGGTCTCTCGACGCGGCATAATCCGGAATTCACGATGCTTGAGCTGTATCAAGCCTACGCCACCTATGAAGACCTGATTGCCTTCACGGAAAAGATGATTTCAGAGCTTTGCCAGCACATCAACGGCACAATGGAAATTGTCTATCAGGGGCAGGCTGTCAACCTGACGCCACCGTGGCGCAAAATGACGATGGACGAGGCGCTCGTCGAAGTGGCCGGGCTTGACGCGGCAACGCTCGCCAACTCTGAGGCGCTGAAGGCCCTCTGCCGGAAAAACGGCGTCAAACCGGCTGACGGCGCCGGTCTTGGCAAGCTGAAGACCGAACTGTTCGAGTTGCTTGTTGAAGAAAAGCTTGTCGATCCGACCTTCATCACCGCCTATCCTACGGAAGTGTCGCCCTTGGCCCGGCGCAACGACGCCAATCCCGACATCACCGACCGTTTTGAATTATTCATTACCGGGCGGGAAATCGCCAACGCCTTCAGCGAGCTGAACGACCCGGACGACCAGCGGCGGCGCTTCGAGGAGCAGATCGCCGGGCGCGGCGACAACGACGAAATCCATCCGGAAGTCGATGAGGATTATCTGCGGGCGCTCGAATACGGGATGCCATCGGCGGCGGGCGAAGGCATCGGCATCGACCGGCTGGTCATGCTTTTGACTGACGCGCCGTCGATCAGAGATGTCATCCTCTTCCCGCACCTGAAACCGGAAAGCCAGGGGCGGGGTAAAGCGATGCCGGAAGATCCGTGATGTACGAGTGGTTTATCAGCCGCCGCTATCTGCGGGCCAAGCATCGCGACGGCTTCATCTCGCTGATTTCCCTGATCTCGGTGGCCGGCGTCGCCGTCGGCGTCATTGCCCTGATCGTCGTCCTCGCCGTCTACGCCGGTTTTACCGACGGCCTGCGCGATCAAATTTTAGGCGTCAATTCGCATATCGTCGTCCAGCGCCTTTCCGGCCCAATTGCCGATTACCGGCGCGTGCGCAAGGAAATCCTCGCCGTGCCGCCAGTTTTAGGCGCCACGCCTTACCTCTACACCCAGACGCTGTTGTCAGGAGCCAGCGGCGGCAGCGGTATTATCCTGCGTGGCATCGACCCAAAGACGGCGGTGGGCGTTTTGGCCCTGCCCAAACAGATGAAAGAAGGGCGTATCGAGGATTTATTGGACGACGGTCATGGTGGCGCGGCGCCGATTATTTTGGGCCAGCAACTGGCGCGGCAACTGCGGGTGGGCATAGGCGACAAACTGCGGCTGATTTCACCCTCTGGGCCGCTGACGCCGATGGGTGTGATTCCGAAAATCAAGACCTGCCGCGTCGTCGGTATCTTCGCCACCGGCATGTACGAATACGACAGCTCGCTCGCCTATATGTCGCTCACCGATACCCAGAATTTCTTAGGTATCGGCGACGTGGCGCACGGCATCGAGGTGGCGATTCCGCCAGGAGAACTGGGGCGGGCCGATGTTATCGCCGAGCGTATCGCTGTCCGGCTCGGCCAGGACTTCATTGCCAAAGATTGGATGCGCACGAACCAGAACCTCTTTGCCGCCTTCAAGCTGGAAAAGATTGGCATGTTCATTGCCCTGACCATGATCATCCTCGTCGCGGCGCTCAACATCATCAGCGCTCTGGTCATGGTGGTGATGGAAAAGACGCGCGACATCGCCATCCTCAAATCCATGGGCGCCACTTCGGCGTCGATCATGAAGATTTTCTTCCTCCAGGGTATGGTCATCGCCCTGACCGGCACCGTTCTCGGTGTGGCTGGCGGTCTCGGCCTCTGTGAGCTGCTGTCGCGCTACCACTTCATCGAATTGCCATCTGGCGTCTACCCGATGACCACTTTGCCGATCAAGGTTTTGCCGTCCGATGTGGCCATCGTCGCGCTTGCCTCCATCGTCATTACCCTCAGCGCCACGCTGTATCCGTCGTGGAAGGCGTCGCGAGTACAACCGGCGGAGATGCTGTCATGACCATGCTGCGGGCGGAGGACATCCGCAAATCCTACCGCATGGGCGGCAATACCCTGACTATATTGGATGGCGTCAGCCTGACTCTGGATCAAGGGGAGATGGCGGCCATCGTCGGCGCTTCCGGCTCCGGCAAAACGACGCTCCTGCATATCCTTGGCACCCTGGCCCAGGCCGATAGCGGCCAGCTTTTCTTCGGCGATACCCACCTGAACAGTCTGAACGAGGCGGCGCGGGCGCGTTTCCGCAACCTGTCCTTGGGTTTTATCTTTCAGTTTCACCACCTGCTGCCGGAATTTTCGGCGCTGGAAAACGTCTTGATGCCGACGCTGATCGCCGGTAAAAGTTTGCGGGCGAAACGGGCGGAAGCGCTGGCCCTGCTCGAGGCGGTGGAACTCGGCGAGCGGCAAAACCACCGTGTCGCCGAACTTTCCGGCGGCGAACAGCAGCGCGTGGCCCTGGCGCGGGCGCTGATTATGAAACCGGCAGTGCTTCTCGCCGACGAACCCACCGGCAACCTCGACAACCGCTCCGGCCAACGGGTGTTCGAGTTGCTGCGCGCCCTCTGCCGTGAGCGGTCGCTGGCGGTGCTCATGGTCACGCACAATCTGGAACTGGCCGAGCGCATGGACAGCCGCCATACTTTGAAAGACGGCAAGCTGGCCTGAATACCTCTTGCCGTCCAAAGGTACTTGCAGCCGGACAAACTTTTTTATGGAGCCAAAGGCTCTTCCAAACCACATCGAAGGAACCCGGTCATCAGGATTGGAGCAACTCGGAAAAGGAGGAATTTTCATGTTGAAACGTGTGTGGGCATCGTTCGTATTGATTTGCGCGCTGGCGCTGTTTACATCGGACGGCGTGCTGGCGGCGGAGGCGATCAAGATTGGCTTTCCCATTCCCCTGACTGGTGAAATTCCCAAGGTCGGGGAATCCACTAAGTTCGCGGCGGAGCTTTTCAAGGAAGAAGTCAACGCGGGGGGCGGGCTTGAAGTCGGCGGCAAGCGATATCCGCTCGAGTTCATCTACGAAAACAACGAGTCGAAGCCCGATGTCGCGGTCAATGTCACTTTGAAGCTGATTGACCGTGACGACGTTTTGGCCATCGTCGGCCCGCAGTCTTCGCGGCAAGCGGTGCCGGCTGGAGCCGTCGCCAACGACAACGAAACGCCGATGATCACACCCTGGTCAACCAATCCCGAAGCGACCAAGGATCGGCCCTGGGTATTCCGCGCCGCGTTCATTGATGATTTCCAGGCGCCCGTGGCCGCGAATTTTGCCGCCAAACAGTTTGGCGCCAAGACGGCTGCCGTCCTGTTCGAGATTTCCAACGACTACTCCAAAGGCCTGGCCGATAACTTCAAGAACGCTTGGCAGAAGCAACACGGTCAGGGTTCGGTCGTCGCCTTTGAATCGCATGGCCCGAAGGATCAGGATTTTTCCGCCCAGTTAACCAAAATCATCGCCGCCAAACCGGATTTCATCTTCCTGCCAGAAAACTACAGCTTTGTGGCGCTGATCGTGCCGCAGGCGCGTGACCTCGGCTACAAGGGGCCGTTCATGGGATCCGACGCCTGGGGCTCCGCCGAACTGATGGATCTGTGCAAGGACGCCTGCAAAGGGCTGTTCTTTTCCACCCATTACGCCGCCGCCGGTGCGCAGGGGGCGACCAAAGAATTCATCGACAAATACAAGGCGAAATATGGTTATGTGCCCGACGACGTGGCGGCCCTGACCTGGGACGCGATTGGCATCGTCACCGAAGCGATCCAGAAAGTCGGCAAAGTGGACAGCAATACGCGCAAGATGCGTAAAGCGATCCGCGACAATGTGGAGGCCATCAAGGAGTTCAAGGGCATTACCGGCAACATGCGCTTCGACGAGCAGCACAACCCGATCAAATGCGCGGTCATCGTCGAAATCGACCAGAAAGGGGATTTCACCTTCAAAGAATCCGTCTGCCCGCAGTAACAAATGGATTCTGCGTCCTGCGGCTTGCGCGCAGGATCGCGCAGAATGACGGGACGGAGGATTTGTCATTCCGCGCGCAGTCGCGGAATCCATAGGCCTGTTGTCATTGTGAACACTGTTCTCCTCCGTGACCGTGGCGGGGAAAACGTAAAAAATACAGGACTTGGCGGCATGGAGTTTTTCCTGCAACAATGTGTCAATGCCCTGCAATGGGGCAGTTTCTACGCCCTGATCGCTTTAGGCTACTCGCTGGTCTATGGCGTCCTGCGGCTGATCAATTTCGCCCACGGCGATGTCTTCATGGTCGGGGCCTATCTGGCCTTTTTTGTTGCCACCGCCCTGCTCGCGCCGGAAGGGATGTTCGGTTTTTCCCGTGAACTGACGCTGGCGCTGACCATTCCCCTGACCATGATCCTCACCTCGCTGGTCGGGGTAACGCTCGAACGCATCGCCTATCGTCCGCTGATGCGCAAGGGGGCGCACCGGCTTTATGTGGTCATCACCGCGCTGATGTGCGGGTTGATCCTCGAAAACGGCAATCTGGCCCTGCTCGGCGCCAGCCGTCGGACCCTGCCGGAACTCATGGACAAGACCGTCTATACCATCGGCGGCATTGCCCTCACCAATCTCAAACTGTGGGTGATCTTTGCGGCGATCCTGGTCTTTTTCGCGCTGCATCTTATCGTCACCAAAACCCGCATGGGCATGGCCATGCGCGCCGTATCCTGGGACAAATTCGCGCTGCCGCTGATGGGCATTCCACTCGATCGCGTCATCGTTTTCACCTTCATCCTCGGCTCGGCCATCGCCGGGCTGGGCGGGATGCTCTTCGCCCTGTCCTATCCGGTTCTCGATCCCTACATGGGAGCGATGACGGGTTGGAAAGCCTTCATCGCCGCCGTCGTCGGTGGCATCGGCGAGGTGCGTGGCGCCTTTGTTGGCGGCTTTCTGCTGGCTTTTGTCGAGGTCATGGTGGCCGCCTTCCTGCCCTCGACTTATCGTGATCTGTTTGCTTTCTCGATTCTGCTTTTAATCCTCTGGTATCGGCCAACCGGTATTTTCGGCAAACCGCTGACGGCAAAAATCTGACGGAAACCCTTCATGCGGCACTACACCCTCAACATCTTCTTTTGTGTTGCCGCCGTCGCCCTCGTCGCTGTGGCCCAGGCCAACTGGCTGGACAAGTATGTGTTAAACGTCATCATGATGATCGGCATCAACTGCATCTTCGCGGTCAGCCTGAATCTGGTGAATGGCTACATGGGTGAGTTTTCCTGCGGCCATGGCGGTTTCATGTGCGTCGGCGCCTATGTCGGCTCACTCTTGTCGGTGGCATTTTTTACCGACAGCAAGCTCTTCGGCGCGGCACTGTTCGCGCCGCAACTGGCGCCCTTTCTCTTCCCCCTGGTGCTGCTTGGCGCCATGTTCGCGGCGGCGCTGGCCGGCCTCATCGTCGCCTTGCCGTCGTTCAAGACGCGCGACGACTACCTGGCCATCATCACCATCGCCGCCAACTACATTATCATTTCCGTCATCGAGAACATCGACGCCATCGGCGGCCCGCGTGGCTTTTCCGGCATGAGAAAGACGGTCAACGCCATGTCGGGTCTCGTCGATTTGCCCTGGATCCTCATCTGGACAATCATCGGCGTCTTCATTTGCGTCATGGTCATTCGCCGCTTGATGAGCAGCACCTACGGCAAGGGCGTCTCCGCCATTTGTCAGAACGAGGTGGCGGCGGAAATGATGGGCGTGCATACCAACCGCGTCAAAATCATGGCCTTCATGGTTTCCTCCGGCCTCGGTGGTCTCTCTGGCGCACTGTATGCTCACGTTTTCGGGTATGTGAATGCCCAGTCCTTCAACCTGCTCAAATCGACCGAAGGATTGGTCATGGTCTATCTGGGTGGCATGGGTTCGATTTCCGGCGTGGTCATGGCGGCGGTGGTTTTTACGCTGATGGTCGAGCTGCTGCGCTTCGCCATTCCCTGGCTCGACACCCTGCTGCACAGCATCAACCTGTTGCCGGCGGATTATCAACTGGATCAGATCTGGACCTGGGTCATCATTCCGCTGCTGCTGATCCTCTTGATGCGCTTCCGTCCCGAAGGCTTTCTCGGCAGCCGCGAGTTGTCGGACGTATTCCCGCGCCTGAAGCGCTGGATCACCCTGAGGTGATTTTATGCCTCTTCTTGAAATCTCCGGCCTCAGCCAACGCTTTGGCGGCTTGCAGGCGCTGACGGACTTCTCCTTCCGACTCGAAGAACACGAGCTGGTCGGGCTGATCGGCCCCAACGGCGCCGGCAAGACCACGGTGTTCAACATCGTTTCCGGCTTCTACAGGCCGAGCGAAGGCGACATCGTTTTCGATGGGCAACGAATCAATGGCCGCAAACCCCATCAGATCATGGCGCGGGGTATAGCGCGGACGTTTCAGAATATCCGGCTGTGGAGTAACATGACCGTGCTCGACAACATCCGTCTGGCCCGCGCCGCCTGGCTCGGCTACGGCTTCTGGAGCGCCGTGCTGCGCACGAAACGCTATTATCGGGCGGAAAAGGCAATCGAGAGCCGGGCGCACGCGGTGCTCGAAATGATGGAACTCACGGAATATGCCGAGGAGTTGCCGAAAAATCTGCCCTACGGTCTGCAACGCCGCGTCGAACTGGCCCGCGCCTTGGCCAGCGAGCCTCGGTTGCTGCTCTTGGACGAACCGGCGGCGGGCCTCAATTCCGCCGATGCCGACGATCTCATCCGCTTCATCCGCTGGATTCACGACGAATTCAAGCTGTCGATCTGGATGATCGAACACCAGATGAAGGTGGTCATGAGCCTGTGCCAACGGCTAACCGTCATCGACTTTGGCCGCGTCATCGCCTCCGGGCTGCCGGAAGAGATTCGTGACAACCCGAACGTCATCAAGGCGTACCTGGGAGACGATACACTCTGATGTTACACGTAAGCAATTTGAAAGCGGCCTACGGCAAAATCGAGGCGCTGCACGGCATCTCCTTCCATGTGGAAAAGGGAGAAATCGTCACGCTGATCGGCGCTAACGGCGCCGGCAAATCGACGACGCTCAAAGCGCTGATGCGACTGCCGCCGCCGGAATCCCCGGTCGTGACCGGCGGCGATATTACCTTCGACGGCGCTTCGATCCTGGCCATGCCCGCCCATCGCGTCGTCTCCGAAATAGGCATGACGCTGGCTCCGGAGGGACGGCGCATTTTCGGCAACCTGACGGTGATGGAAAACCTGAGACTGGCGTCCTGGTCGCGCCAAGGGGAAGATACGGACAAGGAAATTCAACATATCTTCGAGCTGTTCCCGCGCTTGGCGGAACGGGCGCGACAGCGCAGTGATACGCTCTCCGGAGGTGAACAGCAGATGCTGGCCATTGGCCGCGCCCTCATGACCAAATGTTCGGTGTTGCTTTTGGATGAGCCGTCGATGGGCCTGGCGCCGCTCATCATGTATGATATGTTCCGCACGCTGAAAAAACTCAACAGCGAAAATGGCCTGACTATCGTCGTCGTCGAGCAAAATGCTCATCTCGCCCTGAAAGTGGCCGACCGGGGCTATGTGCTCGATACCGGCGAAATCGTTGCCGAAGGCCCTGCCGAAGAACTGCTGCACAAACCGGAAATCAAGGCCGCCTATCTTGGTGGGTAATAATAATCCTACAAATCACAAGTCTATGCCCCTCGGCTTTTATGTCATCATGGCGGCGCAGTTTTTTTCCGCGCTCGCCGATAACGCGATCCTCTTCGTTGCCATCGGTATCCTCGTAAAAATTGGCGCGAGCGATGCATACGATCCGCTCCTGAAGGTCTCTTTTGCCGTCTTCTATGTCGCCCTGGCGGCTTTCGTGGGCGCGTTCGCCGATTCGATGCCAAAGTGCCGCGTCATGTTCATCAGCAACATGATCAAGGTCGGGGGATGCCTGCTGCTCTTCATGGGCGTTCATCCATTGCTTGCCTACGCCATCATCGGGCTTGGCGCGGCGGCCTATTCCCCGGCCAAATATGGAATCCTGACCGAATACTTGCCCCCTCGCTTGCTGGTGGTAGCCAATGGCTGGATCGAAGGGCTGACCGTTGGGGCGGTCATCCTGGGGACGGTTGTCGGCGGAGAACTCACCGACAAAAATTTCATAAACTGGATCAATGACTTCGATTTGTTTCCGCTCGACGGCATACACACAGGCATTGCCCTTATCGGCGCAATTTACATGTGCGCCGCCATTTTCAACCTGTACATCCCCGATACCGGCGTTGACCACAAACCGCTGCGTAGTAACCCCCTCTACCTGCTGCACGATTTCTGGCACTGCCTGAAGCTCTTGTGGCGCGACAAACTCGGCCAGATTTCGCTCGCGGCCACAACGCTGGTCTGGGGGGTGGCGGGAACTCTGCAATTGCTTGTCCTTAAATGGGCCGAATACAACCTTGGCCTGGAAGAAGCGGCACGGACACGCATGGTCGGTGTGGTGGCCTTCGGCATGGCTATCGGTGCCGTCCTGGCATCACGAGTCAGTTTACGCCAGTCGGTAAACATCCTTCCGATCGGCATCGTCATGGGCCTTACTTTTATCTGTATGCCGCTCATCACCAACATCTATACAGCAATTGCCATGTTGATTCTCATCGGCGCGTGTGGCGGTTTCTTCGTTGTGCCAATGAATGCCCTGCTCCAGCACCGCGGCCACATCCTGATGGGATCCGGACATTCGATCGCGGTGCAGAACTTCAACGAGAACCTGTCGATCTTGCTGCTGAATGCCTTTTATGCGATGCTGCTCTACCTGAGTTTTTCAATCAATTTCATCGTTATTTTCTTCGGGGTGCTGGTGGCAATCATGATGTTCCTGATCTGGCGATGGCACTGCCTGAACCAGAAGCGTGGCAATGTCATGGCGCAGCTCGACAACATCTCCTGACGCTCCAAGCCAATCGGCCTCTGCGCCGCTTCCGCCACAAGTCCAGCGCAAAGCAGGTTGCCTACGAATCCAGTTGAATGGTAGAGAAAATATCAATCGCGCCTTGGCGCCGCACCGTCAGCCCGCCGTTGTCGATGCCGACGATTGTCGAACTGAGGCCGCCGGGCGTGGCGCCGCCGTCGAGCGGCATAGCGCCAGCGGCGGTCAAGTCCGCGGCGAGAAAAGCCAGTTCCGATACTGGTGGCTGGCCGGAAATATTGGCACTGGTACCGGTGATGGCGAAGCCAAAGGCGTCGATCAATTGTCGGGCTAATGGATGCGAGGTCTGACGTACAGCGATGTTGCCGGTGCCGGCGGTGAGTACCGGCGGCAGATGTGGGCGGGCCGGGAAGATCAGAGTCAATGGCCCTGGCCAGAAGCGGCGCATCAGGGATTGGTAGGCGGCGGGGATTTCTACGACAATCTCTTGGAGTTGTTCGAGACGGGAAATCAGCAGCAAAATCGGCTTTTGCCGGTCGCGCTTTTTCACCGCGAAGAGGCGCTCAATCGCCTCCTCATTGCGGGGATCGACGGCCAGACCATAGAAGGTTTCAGTCGGAAAAACCACCAAGCCACCAGCCCGCAAAACCCGCGCCGCTTCGGCTACGGCAAGCTCGGATTGCCTCGCATTCATTTCTGGCAATGACGCCGGGTACAACCTGTCACCTGTCACCTGTTACCTGGTGTAGCCGCGCCGCCTTTTCGGCCACTTCCCTGGCCATGTCGTCGCGGTATGATGCCAGCCTGGCCGCCAGGCCGGGCTCGGACAGGGCCAGGACGCGGCAAGCGAAAACGGCGGCGTTTTTCGCGCCGGCCTTGCCGATGCCCATCGTCGCCACCGGCACGCCGGGCGGCATCTGCACAGTCGAGAGCAGGGCATCGAGGCCATGCAGCGAGGAAGCGTCGAGCGGCACGCCAATCACCGGCAGATCGGTATGAGCGGCGAGGACGCCAGCCAGATGCGCCGCCATGCCAGCCCCGGCGATGATGATTTTGATCCCCTGCCGCGCCGCGTTTTTGGCCAGCTTGGCCGCCTGCTTCGGCGTGCGATGGGCCGAGGCGACGGTCATCGTGCAGGGCACGGCCATACTCTCGCAGAAATCGGCGGCGGCCCGCATCACCGGCAGGTCGGAATCGCTGCCCATGATTATCAGCACCTTGGCTGGCATTTGCGCGGTCAGGCGGCGCAGGGCCTTGGCGCCAATGTCGCGGCGGTAATAGGCGTCCTGCCAGCGGATACCCCGCGCCGCGCCATAGGCGGCGTCGATGGCTTCGGGCAGGGTTTCGCCCCTGGCCGTCACGCCGAGCACCCGCCCGCCAGCGGTGACGATGTCATCGCCATCCTGTTTGGTGCCGGCGTGGAAGACGACAACATCTTTCGCCTTCGCCGCTTTCTTCAAGCCCTTGATTTTTTTACCCTGTTCATACTGGCCGGGATAGCCGCCGGCGGCCATGACCACACAGACCGCCGGTCGCGGGTCGATGTCGAGATTGACCTCCTTCAGCCGCCCCTCGACGGTGGCGAGCATGATTTCGGCCAGGTCGCCGCGCAGGCGCATCAAGAGCGGCTGCGTTTCCGGGTCGCCGAAGCGGCAGTTGAATTCGAGCACCTGGATGTCGTCGCCGTCAATCATCAGTCCGGCGTAGAGGACGCCCCGGTAGACGATGCCTTCCTGACGCAAACCGCGCAGCGTCGGCAGCATGACGGTGTCGATGATTTTTTCAGCCAGGGCTTCGGTCACCAGCGGCGCCGGCGAATATGCGCCCATGCCGCCGGTGTTGGGGCCACGGTCGCCGTCATAAATCGCCTTGTGATCCTGGGCCGAAGGCAGCGGCAACACGGTTTCGCCGTCGGTAAAGGCAAGAAAAGACGCCTCTTCGCCGCGCAGGCATTCCTCGATGACGATTTTGTCGCCCGCCTCACCGAAAGTTTTTTCAACCATGATCTGGTCGATGGCGGCCAGGGCTTCATCCTGATTCGCGCAGACGAAAACGCCCTTGCCAGCAGCCAGGCCATCGGCTTTCACCACCAGTGGCCGTGGATTTTCCCGGACGTATTCACGCGCCGCTTCCGCCTCGGAAAAAACCGCAAAGGCGGCGCTCGGTATACCGTATTTGGCGAGGAATTTCTTGGTGAAGACCTTGCTGCCTTCAAGTTGCGCCGCCTTTTGGTTCGGCCCAAAGACGGCCAGACCCTGACCCGCGAAGACATCGGCAATGCCGGCGACCAGGGACGATTCCGGGCCAACGACAGTCAGGCCGATTTTCTTCTTTTTGGCAAAGGCGGCCAAGGCGCCGGTGTCGGTGGCGGCAATCGGCAGACATTCGGCCAGTTCAGCGATGCCGGCGTTGCCGGGAGCGCAGTAGATTTTTTTTACCTTGTCGCTTTTCGCGAGCTTCCAGATCAAAGCGTGTTCACGCCCACCGGAGCCGACCACTAAAATATTCATGATAAACCTCAGATTGATACTGAATCAGACATTTCCTTTGGGATTTGGCCCGTACTGATTGGTGCCCGGTTGGCTGTCCAGGCAGGCCAAAACCAGCAGCCAGATGCAGCCGATAATTGGAATCAGGCAGATTAAAATCATCCAGCCGCTCCTGCCAGTATCGTGCAGGCGCCGCGCCGTCACGGCCAGGCTGGGGATGAGAACGGCGAGAGCGTAGAGAATACCCAGCGTCTGGCCGATATTCAGCATCCCTTCAATGAGGGCAATGACCAGGGAAATCAGGAAATTGAACAACGCGAACATCCAGTATTCGGTACGGTGGGCGCGGCCCTCGAAGCCCGCGTAGTTTTTCAGCACGGCCAGATACCAGTTCATAGCTTTCTCCCTTTGACAAAAATGATAGTAATAAAGAAATTGTCATTCTGCGCGGTCCTGCGCGCAAGCCGCAGAAGAAGCGGAGTCGCAGAATCCATTGGGCGTCCGTGCCAGAAACATGGATGCTGCGACTTCGCGCAGCATGACCGTTCCTTTCATTCCTGTATATGACGGCTTAACATCAACTGAAACTCGATGCCTGAATATCAATAACCTCGAACTCTCGCGGGCCGCCCGGCGTTTGCACCTTGATTTCGTCACCGACCTCCTTGCCGAGCATACCGCGGCCCAAGGGCGACAAGACCGAGATCGAGCCGCGTTTGACATCCGACTCTTCAGAACCAAGAAGTTGGTAGGTCACTTCCTCGTCATTACTCAAATCGAGCAGCCGCACCACAGAGCCGAAAATCACTTTGTCGGTGTCGATGACGGCGCAATCGATTACTTCCGCCCGCGCCAGTTTGTCCTTCAGGTCGCGGATACGTCCCTCAATCATTCCCTGGCGTTCTTTCGCGGCATGGTACTCGGCGTTTTCGCTCAAATCGCCGTGTCCACGGGCAACCTCGATGGCTTTGACGATCTCTGGCCTTTCCACACGTTCGAGCCGCTGCAATTCATCCCGCAATTTCTGGTGGCCGGTTTTCGACAAGGGCACACGTTCAACCATCACCTTCCTCCATAAAAACGTTTGGGCGGGCCGTATCGCCCGCCCTGACCTATTGATCTTCTCCCGCCGGAGCCGGCGCCGCCCGTTACCAGCGGTAAACGAGGGAAAGCGAACCACCTTTTTCCTCGAAATCCGCAGTCCTGGAAAAGAGAAGGTTCCCTTTTAATAGAAAATGCCGCGTCAATTCAAGAGAAATATCGAAGTTGCCGCTGACCAGCAACGAATCGCCGGATTCGTAGCCGGTTGACAAAGAAAATGAAGTATAGCTGTCGTTCTGACCGGGGAAGCCCAGGCCTGCCAGCAGATAGCGGAATGAGGCGGAAGCTTGTTGCAGCCAGTACTGGCCAGGACTCCAGTAGGGCAAAGAGTTTCTCTCGCTGCCGGTAGCCGGGTCGGTGATGAGGACTCCAGCCTGATCCTGACGCGCTATGAGGTATTCATATTTGAGGCTGACGGTGGAGAATTCGCCGAACAACGAATAGCCCGCCCACAGATTCATCCGGTTCTCGTGGTTGCCGGCTTCCAAACGATTGCGGGCGAATTCGGCGCCGAGGGCGAAGCCGGATGGGGCGTCCACTTCCAAACCGCCCTCATAGCCCTGCCGCGAGTAGCCACGGATGACGGAAGTGAGAGTATCGTCGATCAATTCTTGATGCGTCCGGATAAATCCTTGCAGCATCTGATCGAAGCGGTGACGCAGCGCGAAATCGTAGAGCACAGCGGTGGCGCCATTTTCCGCATTGGTGGTGTGGAACCCGGCCCCACCGGTGAAAATATTGCTGTCGCTCAGTTCGATGCTCGCTTTGCCGAACAGACGCCGCCCGGTGATGCCGCTGGCATCGCCCGTCGCCGCGTCATAGTTGATATTTTCCGCCACCAATGTCACTTCGCTGGTCAGGCTCGGCATCAGCCAGGAATGCAGACCGACAGTGTTTTCCTGGAGGTTTTTCATACCCTCACGGCCCTCCTGACTGCGCTGGCTCCAGTCGAGAGAAAGGCGCGGCGCCCGCAGCAGGCTGTTTTTCGCTATGGCATCGCGCAGTTCCGGATCGTCCTGGCCCTGTGCCAATAGGGCCGAATAGATCTCCGCTTCTTTGCCGTACTGGCCCATGCGTTCGTATATTTTGGCCAGGTCACGCCAGTCGGAAAGTGTTGGCTCGTTTTGCAGACTGCGGCGGTACTGGCGTTCGGCGGATTTGTACTGGCGGCTGGCCAGCGAGCGCCTGGCCATGTATTCACGCCGCACCATCTGTTCGAAGCGCTGGCGGGCAAAGTCCTGAGCGCTGTCTTCAGCCGCCGCCGTCAGACGCCAGAAGCGGCCAGGGTCGGTGGCCTGTTCAAGCCGCGCCACCTCTTCCGGATCGGAAAAAGAAAATATCCGCCACAACGAATCCGCATCGTGTTCAGCGGCGTTTGTCTCATCGGGATAGAGGGCGGAAAGCAGTGTTTGGTAAGCACGGATCGCCTCATCACGCTTGCCATCCTGCCAGTCGGCGCGGGCCAAGAACAGTTCTTCCTCGAGGGCCGGGAAAATCACCGGATCTTCCGCGAGGCGGGCGCGGAATTTGCTGGTTTGCTCAGCGGCCAAAAGCGCCGTCAGGTATTCGCGGCGGAAGAAGCTTTCGCCCGCGTGTTCGTTCTGCAACTGTTCGTATTGCCGGGCCGCCTCGGGGAAATGGGCGCGCAGCATCGACAGCCTGGCCCGCATCGTTTGCGCCGCCAGCGAATCGGGACGCTCATGCCCGGCGGCGGCGGCCAGTTCCGCGGCAGTGGTGAACAGGCCAAGCCGTTCCGCCAGCCGCGCCGCCGCAAGTTTTTGGCGATAGCGGGCGAAATCGGCCTGGCCACTACCGGCAACAGGGGTGTTTTTCGACGCTTCTTCTTGCGCGAGCAGGCGCAGGATGGCAAATTCCTCACTCTTGGTAGCGGCACCGGAAACCGCCGCCAAAGCCATTTTCGCGCCGGCCAGATCGCCACGCGCGATGCCACCTTCGGCCAGGAGCAGCCACCAGGGCGCCAGGCGGTCCTGGGGATAGCCCTTGGTGGCTGCCAGGCCGTCGATATGTTTGCGCAACTGATCGAGAGCGCCGGCACCGCTGTTTTTTTGCAGGAACAGCCGCCAGCGGGCCAGGGCGAAACGCTCCTCCAGCGGCGTGCCGACCGGGGCCAGGGCCAGCCACTGTCCGGCTTCAGAGGTGGCGCGAGCGTCGAGGAGCAGTTCGATTAAGGCGAGCAGCAGGCGCTGCCGTTCCGGAACCTCGGCGGTTTCGGCCAGCAGCAGGCGGTATTCTTGCTCGGCTTCGGCCAGACGCCCCATACGGGCAAACATCGCCGCCCGCTGCTGGCGCAATTGCCGTTTCTCTGTGGCGGTAAAATGACCGGAAGCCAACAGCGGCCCGTATTGCTCCGCCGCCTTCGTGAACAGGCCGTTGTCGGCCAGCCCGTTCAGCCAGGCCAGCCACAGCGCCAGCGGCGCCTCTTGGGCCGGGGCCAGGGCGGACAGTTCCGGCGCCAGTCCGGCTTCAGCGGCCAGAGCGATGGCCTCTTCGCGGCTGACCGTATCCTGTGGTTTCAAGGCGATGGCCTGGTGGTAGTCGGCAAGCGCGTCGGCGACCAGCCCCAGCCGGGTTTCGATGGCGGCGCATTCACGAAAATATCCGGCATCACGCAGGCCAGCCTGCCGCACCTGCCGCATCATCTGAAGAGCGCCCTCGTCATCGCCGCCAGCGGCCAGCAGGCGGGCGATACGCAAGGTATAACGATCCGGTTCCGGCGCCTTGTCGCGGAGGACTTTCAGCAGTTGCAGCAATCCTTGCCGCTTACCGCTTTTTTCCATCTCTTCGGCCAATACCGAATACAGGGCCAGGCGGTCGATCTCCATGCGGTCCAGTTCGTTCCACATATCCGGGGCACCGTCGCGCTGGACATCGGCGATCAGGCTCTTGGCGAATTTTTTGCGCAGCGCCGCGGTTTCGGCGGCAAGCGCCGCGTCATCGGGACGCTGCGTCCGCGCCATTTCATAATAGTGCAGCGCCTTGCCGAAATCTTGCCGGTCGCGATAAACGCGGGCCAGTTCCTCGATTTGCGCCGGCGCCGCCTCGCCGGCTTCAACCAAGGCGGTCAAATGTGGCAAAGCATTGGCCGGTTCTTTTTGGGCCAGATAGGTGACGGCCAGCGCCTTGTGAAAAGGGGAGTAGTTGGGGTTTATTTTCAGATAGTTTTCTTGCGCTCGGGTCGCCGCCGTTTGCTGGCCTGACTTGTCCAGATACTGCGCCAGCTCCAAAAGCCGGGCGGCGGGCAGGCCATCGGTCTCAGTCAGAGAAATGGCGCGGGCGACGGCTTTTTCTTTATCGCCCGCCTGCCGCGCCGCCGTGAACAGCCGCCACGACAACTCCAAGTCGTCCGGATGCGCTTTGGTCAGGCTTTCCAGATAGGGCAGGCTCTTTTTCACCTCGCCGAGACGGCCAAGGGCTTCGACGAGCAGCCGTGCCGCTTCGTCACCGGCAGCGGCGTCGGCAGATTTTTGCAGATAGGAAACGGCGCGGCTGTATTCCCGCGCCGCCAAGGCCAGCCGCCCGGCCATCAAGAGATAATCTTTATTGTCAGGACTAGTTTCCGTCAACGGTTCGCAGACGGCGGTGGCGTTTTGGTGACGGCTGACCAGCAATTGGCAGTATTCCCAACGAGCTTCCTCGAGGTCGGGTTTTTCCCGCAAAAGTTTCTCATAGCTTGCCAGCGCCTTCTGGCCATCCTGGCCGCGCATCTCCCGTGCCTCTTGCCACAGGCGGAACCAGGCCGGTGTTGCCTGCCCGGCCAGCGGCGCCACCTCCAGGCCATGGGCGAAGCCAGGAAACAGCGCCTGCCCAGTCAGCGGCAGCGCCAGAGCAATCGCCAGCGGCGCGGCGAAGAGTTTGCGCTTCATGGCCGGCCAGCCAGACAAAAGGCTGGTGATTTCATTGCCCATGATGCTGGATGGTCATTTTCTCGCCATCGAAGAAATCGCCGACATCGGGCAGTTCGACCTCGATGAATTTTTTCATCTTGTGCAGCAGGTTGACCTCGATCTGCCGCACCCGCTCGCGTGAGATGCCGAAGCGGTCGGCAATGGTTTGCAGCGTCTGCGGATCGTCAGTGAGCAGGCGTTCGTCGAGGATCATCTTTTCCTTGTCGTTGAGCCGGTCTTTCAGGGCGGCCAACAGCACCGACAATTTGTCCTTGATTTCGCGCCCGGCAATGATCGACTCGATGCTGGGGCCGCCGCTGGGGAGAAAGCTTTTCTGCTCGTCGTCGGAATCGGCATGGGCCGGCGCTTCGAGCGACACGTCCCAGCCGTCCATGCGCTGACTCATCTCGATGACTTCCTTTTCCTTGACGTTCAAACGTTCGGCCAGAAGTTTCGGCGCCGGCGTGAAGCCCTGGCTTTCGAGCAACTTCCGTTCCTTGTTCAGGCTGAAGAAGAGCTTGCGCTGCGCCTGGGTGGTGCCGATTTTCACGAGACGCCAGTTATCCATGATGAATTTCAGGATATAGGCGCGGATCCAGTAGGCGGCGTAGTATGACAATTTGACGCCGCGGTAAGGGTCAAATTTTTTCGTCGCCTGCACCAGGCCGACGTTGCCCTCCTGGATCAGGTCCATGAAATTCTGCATCCAGTATTTCTGGAAATCCATCGCCACCTTGACCACCAACCGCAAATTCGACGACACCAGCCGGTAGGCGGCTTCCGGATCGCCGGTTTCGTGGAAGCGAACAGCCAGTTCATCGGTTTCTTCGCGAGAGAGCAGTTTGTATTGGCTGATTTCCTGCAAATAACGGTGTAATTCCGGGTTACTGAGCGCCGGTAGATTGGCGTCCTCATCCATGTTCACCAGACCTGGCTCGGCCTGGTACTCCATATCCGGAGCGGCATCGTCGAACTCTATTTCCTCAACTTCCGGTTCTTCCGCTGTCATGCCATCTTCCCCGTTTGATTCGGGACACCCGGAATAAGGGGCTGTTTATATTGCGCTTTTTATCGTGGCTTTTACACCGCCGACAGAAAAGCTGTTTAATTCCCACCGAATCTATGATATTACCACCTTTCTTCGCCGAACGCTCGCCAGCATAACCTGTCAGAATGGCCCGTTCCGCCGCCGCATACATTCCCGCCGTATATATTCCTCCTCGGTTATGAAAAACATACGCAATTTCAGCATCATCGCCCATATCGACCACGGCAAGTCAACCCTTGCCGACCGGATGATTCAACTCTGCGGCCTGATTTCCGACCGCGAATTCAAAGATCAACTGCTCGACAACATGGACATCGAGCGCGAGCGCGGCATCACCATCAAAAGCCAGACCATCTGCCTGCCCTATAAGGGCAAAGATGGCCAGGAATACGCGCTCAACCTCGTCGATACCCCCGGCCACGTCGATTTCAGCTATGAGGTGTCACGCGCCTTGACTTCTTGCGAAGGGGCGCTGCTGTTGGTCGATGCCGCTCAAGGCGTCGAGGCGCAAACCTTGGCCAACCTCTATCTGGCCATGGAAAACGACCTGGAAATCCTGCCGGTGGTCAATAAAATCGACCTGCCCTCGGCGGAACCTGACAAGGTGGCTATGCAGATCGAGGAGGATTTGGGCCTCGACAGCGCCTTGATCTCGTTCTGCTCGGCCAAAACCGGTCAGGGTGTGGCCGATATTTTTGAGAAGATTATCGCCCACATCCCACCGCCGACGGGCAGTGCCGACGAACCCTTGCAGGCGCTGATTTTCGACGCCACCTACGACCCCTTTCGCGGCACCATCGTTTCGGTCAGGATCATAAATGGCCGCGTCAAAGCCGGTGATACTATCGTCTTCATGTCGAACGGCGCCGAATACCGGGTCGAGGAGGTCGGCATTTTCCGGCTGCAACGGCAGGCGGCAAAAGAACTCGCGGCAGGTGAGGTCGGTTACCTCGTGGCCGGCGTCAAGACCGTGCGCGACACCCGCCCCGGCGATACGATCACCTTGAAAGAGCGTCCCTGTACCGTCGCCCTGCCTGGCTTTAAGGAAGTGCAGCAGGTGGTGTTTTCGTCGCTCTATCCGGTATCGACCGACGACTACGAAGACCTGGCGGCGGCCCTGGAAAAGCTGCAACTGAACGACGCCGCCCTGACCTTCCAGAAGGATTCCTCGGTGGCCCTGGGTTTTGGCTTCCGCTGCGGTTTTCTCGGCCTGTTGCATCTGGAGGTGGTACAGGAGCGCCTCGAGCGGGAATTCGACGTATCGCTGATCCTGACCGTGCCGTCGGTGCGTTATCTCTTTTATCTGAGTAACGGCAAGATGATCGAAGTCGATAATCCGGCCCACTACCCGGATCCGGCCCAGATCAAGCGCACCGAGGAACCCTATATCAAAGCGACGATTCTCATCCCCGACCGTTACATGGGCGCGGTGATGACTTTGTGCATGGAGCGGCGCGGCGAAAACACCAGCTACCACTACCCGACGCCGGGCCGTATCGAACTGACCTGCGAACTGCCGCTGGCCGAGGCCATTTTCGATTTTTACGACCGGCTCAAGTCGATCACGCAGGGCTACGGCTCGTTCGACTACGCCATGCTCGATTACCGGGCCAGCGACTTGGTCAAGGTCGATATTCTCGTCAACGGCGAGGTGGTCGATGCCCTGTCGCAGCTCGTCCACCGCGCTGGCGCCCGCGCCCGTGGCCTGCACGCCTGCGAGCGTTTGCAGGAGGAAATCCCCAGGCAGATGTTCAAGGTGGCGATTCAGGCTGCCATCGGCGGCACTATCATCGCCCGCACCACCATCTCGGCCCTGCGTAAAGACGTGTTGGCCAAATGCTATGGCGGCGACATTTCGCGCAAACGAAAACTTCTAGAAAAACAGAAGGCCGGCAAAAAGCGGATGAAAACCGTCGGCAACGTCGATATTCCTCAAACGGCGTTTTTGGCAGTACTCAAGTCGGAACAATCGTAAAGGGCGTTCAGGCCGCTTTGCCCACCAGCCATTCCGGCAGATTCGAGCATACACGATGAAATCCCCAATTGGATGATTTTTATCGAGTATACTCGAAATATTTAAATATTCTCGCTGAGCTAGTTTTTGCCGCTGGAACTCACGGGTAAGCTACTTCATGCATATACTCATTGCCATTATGTTTGGCATTGCGCTATATTTTGTTGAAGTTTTTTGGGTTTTTCTATCGTTTTTTTCTTGACAATTCGAAAGGAACATCTATGTTTGCACAGCCGCTGACCTAAACTACAACCACAAGAAGCTGTCGCTTTCGGTTTGCCTTTCATTTATTGCACACCCCGTTTCCTCTACCGAGGGAACGGGGTGTTTGCGTTTTAGAAACGAAAACACACCTGCTTTCCAACAAGAGCATTCTGCCTATCCGCTACAGCCAAGGAGATAGAGCATGAAGGCCGCAAGATTGGAAAAATTCCTGCACATTCTGCTGCCCTATTTTCTTGTTGTCTCGTGGCTTGCAGCGCTCGCTGGCGCACTCATCCTCTATAAAGAGCACCACGCTGGAACCATAGCCGACTGGTTGATCAATTACCATGGCGGCTTCGTTCGGCGTGGTTTGACCGGTGAGATAGCCATCGGCCTAGCGTCGCTCACCTCGCTCAATATGGGCAATGTTGGCAGCATCATTGTCGCATTACAATTGCTATGTTATGGTATTTATTTCACGTTCTCCTATCTGCTGCTGCGGAGTATGTATCTTCTGCCATACGCTATGCTGATCATTTCACCTTTCATTTTCACTTTTCAAGTAAATGAATTCTGGGCTGGCTGCAGAAAAGAAATTATCTATTTCGCTGTGCTGAGCTTTCTTGCCTGGAGTAAATGCTCCCTACGGCGGGACATGTTCGAGAAAATCTTTTTCACCGTTTTGCCGCTCTATTCCTTGGTTGTTCTGAGCCATGAAATGCTCATTCTTTTCCTCCCCTATCTGCTCATCCTGTATATCATTGGCAGTAATCTTAGTCGTAAAGAATACTGTCTGCTTGCGGTCTGCTCCATTCCGGCTCTCATCAGCTTCATGCTTTGCCTGCATTTCAAAGGGACGCCCGATCAAGTTAACGCCATTTTCGATATTCTGGAAAAAATGAATTACCCAATAGACAGAACGGTGGAAGGAGCTGTCAATTGGCTCGATCATTCAACACAAAATGGAATAGCCCGGGTATACCGGGTACTCGGTGAATATGTTGGTTCCTATCTCGTAGCAACCGCTTTATCTTTAGCGGCTTTTCTACCCATCCACAATACCCTTCACGCTCTTTTTAACAAAAAAATTGTCACGGTCCTTTTTTCTTTGAGTCTGGCTGCCACCCTGATCCTGGCGATAGTCGCTGTCGATTGGGGAAGATTCCTATACATTCATCTCGTCTCACTGTTCATGCTGGCGCTTGTTGTGGATAAAATCACCCAGCAGCAGGATCAACTCGTTCGAGCACCCACCGTACCCGCGTTCACCCTATCTTTGGTTGTGATCTGGGCGCTAACCTGGCACATCCCTCATTGCTTCCCAGGCTCCGATGGAGAAAACGTCACCATTCAAAATATCAAGGAAATGAATTATCTCAGAATAGTAATAAAAAGATTGTGATAACCTCAGGAAAACGCTGACAATTATTGATAGTAACGCAACAACTGTCTGGGATTGATTTAGGTATTTTATGAGATAGGGATTTGCAATTTCTTATCAAATACTTCCTGTACTCGCCGTTTCTGAGTGGCATTCATCGTAAGTTGGCCATGTCCCAAATATCCGGATAGATTGAGCAGCAACCGCAAAAGGAGTGTGCTTTTCCAAAGCGCATTGTACAGTTGTCGGCATAGATGTTGTCGTGGATACAAATTTTTTTCTGGCCATAGTTCTGAATGAACCAGAAAAAAAGAGATCATCATATTGTTATAAAAAATTTCACCTTTTCGGAAGAAGTTGAAATACGCCGCCGGGACGGCAGCATCTGTTCGCATCCAATATCGGGAGTCACCATACCGTGCCACGCTTGTGGCGAAATGCGAAATGTGGTTCAAAATGAGAGAATAATGCCGCCAGCCAAAAAGAAAAAACCAGCGTGGACTGACCTCAAGCACGCCATTAGCGGTTTGGACCGTGACGGCCTGCTCGGTTTGCTCCATGATCTCTATGCCGCCAGCAAAGAGAACAAAGCCTTCCTGCATGCCCGCTTTAGTTTGGGTGACGATGTCCTGGAACCCTATAAGGTGACCATTTCCCGTTGGGTCTGTCCTGATGTCATGCGCAACCAGGATTACTCGGTTGCCAAAGCCCAAAAAGCGATTTCTGATTACAACAAAGCCATTGGCCATACCAAGGGGGTAGCCGAATTATCAGTGTATTATTGCGAATCATGTAGCAATTTCCTCGGCTTTTGCGGCGTCGATGACGATGTCTATTTCAATACCCTGCTGCGAATGTTCGAGCGGGCGCTGCAAGCGGTTGCGGCATTGGAACCAAGCCAGCAAAACGACTTCATTGAACGGCTTGAATGCGTTCAAGATGAGGCAAGCACCTCTTTCAGTTGGCCCGGTGACATTGGCGACGATATGGACGCATTGATGGCGGAGTATGGATTTACCCAAAAGTGACCAACCCTCGCATATCCAGGATGAACTCAAGCGGCTGCGTGAGGAAAACGCCCGCCTCAGGGCTTTGCTGGCTCAACATGGCATTTTCTTGGCAGGATTAATCATCCCTGAACCGGCGTCCAAGCCGCAAGAGTTTGCTCCAAGCCCATTGCCTCTCACCGCCAACGACAAGATCGCACTGTTTCGCCGCTTGTTCCAGGGACGCGAGGATGTCTATCCTCGGCGCTGGGAGTCGGCCAAAGGAAAATCAGGCTATGCGCCAGTTTGTGGGAACGAATGGAAGCCGGAGATTTGCCGCAAACCGCAAGTCAAATGCGGCGATTGTGCGCAACGTCTCCTCCTGCCGGTGACTGATCAGGCGATATATGATCATTTGTCCGGTAAACACACTCTTGGCGTGTATCCACTACTGAGGGATGATACCTGCCGCTTTCTCGCCGTTGATTTCGATGAGGCTGATTGGCGAGAAGACGCCAAAGCTTTCATGCAGTCCTGTAAAGAATTGGCGATAAGGGCGGCACTGGAAATCTCGCGCTCCGGCAACGGCGCGCACGCCTGGATATTCTTTGCAGAAGCGGTTTCGGCCAATATGGCTAGACTGCTTGGTTCCGCGCTCATCAGCACTACCTGCAATCGCATCCGGCAATTGTCTCTGGCCAGTTATGACCGGCTTTTCCCCAACCAGGATACCTTGCCCAAGGGTGGATTCGGCAACCTAATCGCACTCCCCTTGCAAAAGAAACCTCGTGAGCAAGGAAGAAGCGTGTTCGTTGATGAACAACTCCTTCCTTTAGCCGATCAATGGGCATTTCTTGCCGCGCTTCAGCCCTTATCCGCTGCAGAATTGGAAGAGGCTGTTGCGCGTGCCAGCCAAAACTGCAGCCCACTTGATGTAGGCTTTTCCGTCGATGAGGAAGAAAGTAAGCCATGGGAACATCCAACCACCAGTGCAACCCGGATACCTGGACCGCTTCCGCAAACCTTGTCGCTGGTGCTGGCCAATCAGATATTTATCGCGAAAAAAGACATCCCTCAGCCACTGGTTAATCGCCTGATCCGCGTAGCTGCCTTTCAGAATCCGGAGTTTTACAAGGCCCAGGCCATGCGCCTGCCAATATGGGATAAGCCGCGCATTATCGGCTGTGCCGATAATTTCCCTTTGCACATTGGTCTGCCTCGGGGATGTCTTGAGACACTGCTCGCGCTCCTGAAAGAAAACAATATCCGGGCGGAAATTGCGGACGAACGTTTATCTGGTCACAAAATTATGGCCAAATTCACCGGCACGCTCAGGAAAGATCAGAAGGCAGCCGTGCGGATCATGCTCCAATATGAGACGGGTATCTTGTGCGCACCCACGGCCTTCGGCAAAACCATCACCGCTGCCGCGCTTATCGCCCGGCGCAAGGTGAGCACGCTGGTGCTGGTCCATCGCACAGAATTACTGCGGCAATGGCAGGAACGATTGACCAGTTTTCTCGAATTTCCCCAAGGAGCGTTAGGGTGTATTGGCGGCGGGAAAAAGAAACCGACCGGCAAGATTGACATCGCCGTTATGCAATCCCTGTCTCGCCAGGAAGATTTGGCGGAACTACTTGATGGTTACGGACAAATTATTGTCGATGAATGTCACCATCTCTCGGCCTTTTCCTTCGAGTCAATTCTCAAGCAGGCCAAGGCACGGTATGTCATCGGGCTGACAGCTACACCTCTACGACGCGATGGCCATCAGCCAATCATTTTCATGCAGTGCGGGCCGATACGTCACAGTGCGGCCAAGGTTGAAAACGCACCAACAAATCTGGAGGTGTTCCCTCGCTTTTTGCCGACTCCAGAGATGCCACTAGACGCTCCTATCCAAGCGGTCTTCCGCTTTCTGGTGGGTGATATACAGCGGAATGGCCGGATCATCGCTGATGTGGTGGCGGCATACCGAGAAGGACGAAAAGTCCTGGTGCTAACCGAACGGACCGAACATCTGCAGGGCCTGCGCGATGCGCTGGGGGATGACATTGTCCATTGCTTTGCGTTGCACGGACGTCTGAGCAAGAAAGAACGAACCGCCACTCTGGCCGAACTTGCGGCCCTGGACGGCGTTACCCCAAGAGTTTTGCTGGCGACCGGTCGCCTGATCGGCGAAGGCTTCGACCATCCACCCTTGGATACCCTGGTGCTGGCCATGCCGATTTCCTGGAAAGGAACGCTGCAACAGTATGCGGGCCGTCTGCATCGGGAGCATGATGGGAAAAAGGATGTTCGGATACTTGATTACGTCGAACGCGATCAACCGCAACTCGCCCGCATGTGGGACAAACGCCAGCGTGGTTATCGGGCCATGGGATATGAGATCATCGAACAGTCCGCAAGTACCGAACCGTGATTCCGAGTATTTCGACATTTTCGGCCTTGCGCAAAGACGTGCTCGCCAAATGCTACGGCGGCGACATCTCACGCAAACGTAAACTTCTCGAAAAACAGAAGGCCGGCAAAAAGCGGATGAAAACGGTCGGCAACGTCGATATTCCCCAAACGGCGTTTTTGGCGGTGCTCAAGTCGGAACAGTCGTAAGGGCGTTCAGGCTGCTTTCCCCGCCAGCCAATCCGGCAGATACAACCTGCGGATGCCGTCGATATCGTTGCCTGCCTCGCGGTCCATGGTCAAAAGCAGTTTTGGATAGTTGTCTTCTACGGCCAAAAGCGGGGCGGTTTCGCGCGCGACCGTCCGCCGGTCGGCCAGCAGATAGGCCACCTGCACGTACAACCTTTCCCCATCCCGCTCGCCGACGAAATCAATTTCTTTGTCACCCATTTTGCCCACCGATACCCGGTAGCGCCGCCGCAGGAGTTCTAGGCAGACGACGTTTTCCAGCATCTGGCCAATATCGTCCGCCCGATAACCGAGGAGAAAAGAGCGCAGCCCCAGGTCGCTCACATAGTGCTTTTCGTTGATTTCCAGATGGCGTTTGCCTCGGAGATCGTACAGCGGTAGGCGGTGGGTCAGCCGCGCCTCGGCGAACCAGTCGAGATATTTGACCACTGTATCGACTCCTACTTTCAGGCGCTGGTTTTTCAGAAATGCGGCGATTTTGCTGGCATTTATCAGATTGCCGATGTTGTCGAAGACGTAGCGCAGCACCCGTTCCAGCATGACGTGATTGCGTGCCTGGTGCCGCTGGACAATATCGCGCAGCACCACCGTATCGAAAATGCCCGACACGAAGGGACGGAAAGTTTCTTCGTTCAGCGCCCCCAATTCATGCAGGCCGGGCAGGCCGCCGAAGCGCAGGTAATTGCGGAATACCTCGCCGCCTTTCCCCGCCGCTGCGCCATGAAACTGTATGAATTCGGTAAATGACAGCGGAAAGACGGGAAATTCGACATAGCGTCCGGCCAAGAGGGTGGCCAGCTCGCCGGACAGCATTCGGGCGTTGGACCCGGTGATCACCACATCCAAATCACACATCCAAATCGGGCCGGCCCGACCAGTCGGCGACAATCCGTTCCCAACCGTCGATTTCCTGGATTTCATCAATGAAGATGAAACGCTGGCCGTTCGGCTGGCTGTCCGGCGGCAGCGCCCGCGTCACATGCGCCGTCAGGTCGTGGTAATCGCGGATGGCGTCGAAGGCGTAGGATTCCTTATCGACATAGACGATGCGTTCTTGCGGCACGCCATCCGCGAGCAAACCGTCGATGAGCAGCCTGACCAAACAGCTTTTCCCCACCCGGCGCATCCCGGTAAAAACCTTGACCAGCGGTTTGCCGAGAAAGGGCCGTACCGCATTCAGATAATCATTTCGAGTATACACGATAAAATCTCCAGTTTTGTGGTTTTTATCGAGTATACTCGAAATATTTGGATGCGGCTAGCGGCGCGGCGAGACGGCGCAGATAGGCTGACGGCATTAGTACGTTCTCTACTGACTTTCTTCTGACTTTCTTCTTGACAGTTTTGCACCCAACGATATTCTTGTCAGTATGAATTCTACTGACGAAATAAAATTCTTGCGTGCGAAGCTTCGAGATGTCGTCACAGTACAACCGGGCTATTTGAGCCGGAATAGCGTACGGTCGATACCATCGGGAACGCATCGGCTTCTTCAGGCTCGAGATGTTTCGCCCCCATACGGCCTGCGCTTGGACAGCGTCATCCGTTTTATGCCCGAGCGAAATCCAGACCTGTATCGAATCTCACGCGGCGACATCCTGCTGGCAGCGCGAGGACAGGATTATCGCGCATATCTCGTTGCAATGGACCTGACGGATGTACTCGCATCCAGTGTGTTTTACATTGTCAGGCCAGACGTGGAACTGATGCTGCCGGCCTATCTCGCCTGGTGGTTGAATCAACCCGATACGCAAGCCGCCTTGGCGAGCGCCTCGTGCGGCACCGGGATCGGCTATCTCGCCCGGTCGTCGTTGGAGGATATTGCCGTCGCGGTGCCGTCATTTGCGGTGCAACGACGAATCGCGGAAATTATGGACCTCTGGCGGCGACAACAGTCGATCCAGGTTCGGCTTGACCAAAAACGTCAACAGTTGATCCAGGCCATCTGCCGTCAGGCGGTTGGCCCAGACAAGGAATGATCCCATGAGCGACAGCGTCACCCAAAAAGAAATCAACGACATCCTTTGGCAGGCCTGCGACACATTTCGCGGCACGCTCGACCCGACTCAGTACAAGGACTACATCCTGGTGATGTTGTTCGTCAAATACATGTCAGACCTCTGGAACGACAAGCGCGATCAGTACCTGGAGAAGTACAAGGGCGATGAGCAGCGAGTCCAGCGCGCTCTGGATCGCGAGCGTTTCGTCATGCCTGTCGTCGAGCTGCGCGACAAGAAGGGTGAAGTTGAAGAGAGCTTTCCCGCCAGTTTCGCCAGCCTCTATGAGCGCCGCAACCGGGCCAACATTGGCGAGTTGATCAATATTGCCCTTGAAGCCATTGAAGACGCCAACAAGGTCAAACTTGAAAACGTCTTCCGCAACATCGACTTCAACTCCGAGCCCAATCTCGGCCAGGCCAAAGACCGCAACCGCCGCCTGAACCATCTTCTGGAGGATTTTGCCAAGCCGCAGCTCAACCTGCGACCGAGCCGCATCGGCAGCCAAGATGTCATCGGCAATGCCTACGAATACCTGATCAGCCGTTTTGCCGCCGACTCGGGCAAAAAGGGCGGCGAATTTTATACTCCCGGCGAGGTAGCCACACTCTTGGCTAAGCTGCTTAAAGCTCAACCCGGAGACACCATCTGCGACCCCGCCTGCGGCTCCGGGTCATTGCTCATCCGCGTGGCCAAAGAAATCGGCTCGGCCAACTTCGCGCTCTTTGGCCAGGAATCCAACGGCTCGACCTGGGCGCTGTGCCGCATGAACATGTTTCTGCATGAGATGGACAACGCCCGTATCGAATGGTGCAACACCATCACCAGCCCGCGCTTGGTCGAGGGCGACCGCCTGCTCAGGTTCAATATCGTTGTCGCCAATCCGCCGTTCAGTCTCGACAAGTGGGGCCATGACTACGCTGAAAACGACCCGTACAACCGTTTCTGGCGCGGCATCCCACCCAAAAGCAAGGGCGATTACGCCTTCATCAGCCACATGATCGAGACCGCCCTGGAAGACGAAGGCCGGGTCGGCGTCATTGTACCGCACGGCGTGCTGTTTCGTGGCGGGGCCGAGGGCAAGATTCGGCAGAAGCTCATCGAAGACAACCGCCTCGAAGCCGTGATCGGCCTGCCGGCCAATCTCTTTTTCGGCACCGGTATCCCTGCCGCCATCGTCATCTTCAATAAGGCCCGCCAGTCGTGGGATCAGGCCAGTTCGCCACGCGACCGGCATATCCTGTTCATCGACGCCAGCCGCGAATTCGAGGATGGCAAGAATCAGAACCGCCTCCGCCCGCAGGATATCGACAAGATCGTCACGACGTTCACCGCCTTCACCCAGATCGAGAAATACGCCTATCCCGCTACCTTGGCGGAGATCAGGGAAAACGATTTCAACCTGAACATTCCGCGTTATGTCGATACCTTCGAGCCAGAACCGGAGGTCGATATCCCGTCTATTCAGCGGGAAATCGCACTGCTGGAAGATGAACTCGCCGCTGTGCAGCGGGAATTGGCGGGGCATTTGAGGGAGTTGGGATTGGACCCGAAAGAGAGCGTGTAGCATGCCCACTCGGCAATTTCATCTCGGCGACCTGTTCCGTTCCCGTAGAGAGCGCGGGCGGACTGGATTACCGGTTGTCTCTGTGACGATGGACGACGGCCTGGTGGATCGCGACTCGCTGGACCGCAAAACCGGCGGCACGCTCACCCCTGAAGAGCATCTGCTTATACGCAAGGGCGACATCGCCTACAACATGATGCGCATGTGGCAGGGCGCGTCTGGTCTGGCCGAGGCCGACGGTATTGTCAGCCCGGCCTATGTTGTGGTCACCCCAAAGCAAGGCATCGACCCGCTATTCGCCTCCTATTGGTTCAAGTCGGCCCGGATGATCTACCTATTCTGGGCTTACTCCTACGGTATCACTGGAGATCGCCTACGACTCTATTACAAAGATTTCGCCCGCATTCCCGTCAGTGTGCCTCCCAAACCAGAGCAAGAGCGCATCGGGAAGGTTCTCGCCACCACGGATAGGACGATTGCGGGGGTGGAAAAACTGATCGCGGCCAAACGGACACTCAAGAAGGGGCTGGCCCAGCAACTGCTTACCGGCCAACGACGACTGCCGGGATGCAATAAGCCCTGGCAGCTTGTGGCTCTTGGCGGTATGGGTCGAGTTGTGTCTGGCGGCACTCCAGATACAACTCGCCTCGATTACTGGAATGGGGAACATCCTTGGTGCACACCGACAGATGTCACCAAATGCAGTACCTATATCCATACGACAGAGCGATACATAACCGAGCAGGGATTAACCGCTTCAAGTGCAACTCTTCTTCCAAAGAACTCTCTGGTTGTATGTACTCGCGCAACAATTGGAGAATGTGCAATCACAGGTGTGTCGTTAGCAACAAACCAGGGATTCAAAAGTATTGTTTTCTCTGAACGTTTCGAGCCACTGTTTGTGTTTTACTCGCTGATTCTTCACAAACATAAGTTGTTGAGGTTGGCTAACGGAAGCACCTTCTTAGAAGTGTCAAAACGAGACTTTTGCCACGTTGAGTTACCAATGCCAAAGCGAGAAGAACAGACCCGCATCGCCGCCGTACTCGGCGCGGCGGATCGGGAAATCGCTTTGCTGGAAAAGAAGCTCTCCGCCCTGCGTGAATTGAAAAAGGGCCTGATGCAGAAGCTGCTGACCGGGCCGCTGCCCGCGAGGAATCGATCTGATGACTGATCAACAGGGAGAGAGTGAATACCTCGCGTTTCTCGATGAGTGCGGCGATCATTCGTTGACGCAAATCGACCGGGATTTCCCGATTTTTGTTCTGTCACTCTTGCTGATCAGGCGGACGGATTATCGGGACGTGATTCTGCCGGCAATCAACGCCCTCAAGCTCAGATATTGGGATCATGAAGGGGTCAATCTGCACAGCCGGGATATCCGCAAGGCATCAGGCCCGTTTGCGATCCTGCAGCATCCCGCCCGCCGCCAATCTTTCATGGAAGACCTTGCAGGGCTGATGCACGACCTGCCGTACGAGGCATTTATCGTCGAGATTCACAAACAGAAATTACGCGAGCGCTATGTCCAGGCCGCAAACCCCTATGAACTGGCGCTGACCTTTGTGATGGAACGGTTGCTGTACTGTCTGGAACAACGAGGGCAGACAACGTTGACGATCGTTGCCGAGTCACGCGGAACCAATGAGGATAATGCGCTGAAGGCGGCATTTTTCGATCTGATCAGCAGCGGGACACGGTATATCGGGAAACCGCGATTTGAGAAGCGCTCATTCCAACTCAAGTTCCACGACAAGCGGAAGAATATCGTTGGGATTCAACTGGCGGATTTGTGCGTCCACCCTGCGGCCCGCCATATACTCAAGCCCGATCAAACCAATCAGGCCTATGAGATCGTCAAGGGCCACCTGTATCAAGGCGGTGGCAAGGTAAACGGATGGAAGGTCTTCCCTTGAAAAAGAAAACGGGCAGTTCCTTTCAGAACTACCCGCCGACCGAGCATTCCTAGTCCGTTTTTACTATCGGTATTTTAAGCGGAGAAGTCAAGCAAAAACCATTCGCCTGACGTCACGAAATGAGAGAATTGCCGCAAAGAAAACGGAATCGGTTGGCAGGCTATGATTACCGCCAAAACGGCGCATATTTTGTGACAATCTGCGCCAAAGACAAGGTGGAATTATTCGGAACAATCGTGCCTGGCACCGATGTAGGGGCGACCGTCCCCGGTCGCCCGAACGAATCCGTCCCCGGTTGCACGTCGACCGTCCCCGGTCGCACGTGTGAAAAAATCGTCCCCGGTCGCCCGTGTAAAACCGTCCCTGGCCATCCGTGTATGCAATTAACCGAATTAGGCAAAATCGTAGATACAGCGATTCAGCACAATAACCGCGACGGAATTATCATCGACCGTTATGTCATTATGCCAAATCATGTTCATATGATCGTTATGATAACAGACGAAAACGGGACGGATTTTGGAACGGGTGACGGTGGGCGAACAACGGGCGGCGGAAAATATCCAACGGACGACCGGGGACGGTTGACGGGCGACCGAGGACGGTCGCCCCTACAGATGATTATTCGCAATATGAAATCGTATGTAACCAAACAGATTGGGTTTTCGCCGTGGCAGAAATCTTTCCACGACCACATCATTCGAAACGAAGGCGAATATTTTCGTATTGCGCAGTACATCCAGAACAACCCGATCAATTGGCAACAAGACTGTTTTTATAGCGTGTAACATGGTCGAATTCGACCACGTTAAGATGCGGGCAGGCTTGCCCACCTTCGTGCCGAATGCCGGACAATGGGTGGAAAAAACGGCGGCTATCGGCATCGGCCTGACAGCCAAAAACGATGCCTGATTTTGCGCGGCGTCACGAAAAAGGTCTGACCATGGATACCCCTTCCTTCAAAGAAGACCAGATATCGCAGCTTCCGGCGTTGCAACTGCTCCAGAAGCTGGGCTACGTCTACCTCAGCCAGGAAGAGACTTTTCTGGGGAGGGGCGGACGGCTGGCCGGGGTGCTGCTGGAGAATGTGCTAACCGAACAGTTGCGGCAGATCAATGTCATCCGCTTCAAAGGGCGAGAGCATCCATTCAGCGAGGGCAATATCCTGGCCGCGGTGCAGGCGCTCAAGGATGTTGCCGACGACGGGCTAACGCCGACCAACGAGAAGGTCTACGACCTGCTGACCCTGGGCCGTACGATGCAGCAGGCCATCGACGGCGACACCAAGAGCTTCCAACTGGATTACATCGACTGGAAACACCCGGAAAACAACGCCTATCACCTGGCTGAGGAGTTCGTGGTCGAGCGTGGCGGCAGCCACGAGACGCGGCGGCCGGATATCGTGCTGTTTGTCAACGGCATCCCGTTGGTGGTGATCGAGTGCAAGCGTCCGGACCTGAAAGACGCCATCGGTCAGGCGATCAGCCAGCAGATTCGCAACCAGCAGCGGGATCAGATCCCGCGTCTGTTCCATTACACGCAGCTCCTGCTGGCGGTATCGAAGAATGAGGCCAAATATGCCACCGTGGGCACGCCCGCCAAGTTCTGGGCGGTGTGGAAGGAAGAGTTTGGGCCGGAGGAGTCGGCATCCCTCAAACAGCTAGTGAGCATGCCACTTTCGGAAAAACAGGTGGATACAATGCTGGCCTCGCGGGTGTGGATGACAAAAGAAGATTCTCCCGGCTATGGCAGCCTGGAGCGGCAGGTGACCGAGCAGGACCGGGCGCTGTATGCTTTGTGCCGGCCGGAACGGCTCCTTGAGTTGACATACCGCTTCATGCTCTTCGATGCCGGGGAGAAAAAGGTTGCACGTTATCAGCAGTATTTTTGCGTCACCAAGATCATGGCCCGGATTCGTCAAACCCAGCGGGACGGCGGCCGCAAAGGCGGTGTGGTGTGGCACACGCAGGGCAGCGGCAAGAGCTTGACCATGGTGATGCTGGCGGTGGCGATAGCGTTGGAATCCGGGATCGACACCTACAAGATCATCCTGGTGACTGACCGGGTGGACCTGGACGATCAGATTTACAAGACCTTTCACCACTGCGGCACGGTGCCGGTGCAGGCGAAGACCGGCAAGCACCTAGCGGAACTGCTGCGGGACAGCAAGACCCGGATCATCACCACCGTGATCGACAAATTCGAGTTGGCGGTGAACAAGGCCGGGGTGCGGGACGAGAACCCGGATATTTTCGTGCTCGTCGATGAAGGCCATCGGAGCCAGACTGGCAAGTTCGGCCAGTTCGGCAGGTTACACGCCAACATGCGGCAGGCTTTGCCCAATGCCTGCTTCATTGCCTTTACCGGTACGCCTCTGCTCAAGGGCGAACGCAACACCATTGCGACCTTCGGCGGGTTGATCGATACCTATACCATCGAGCAGGCGGTGCGAGACAAGGCGGTGGTGCCGCTTCTGTACGAAGGCCGGCATGTGGAGCAGAAGGTGGATACCGAATCGGTGGATGCCTGGTTCGACCGGATCACCAAGGGCCTGAGCCGCGAGCAGCAGGCGGACCTGAAAAGAAAATTCTCCTCGACCGATCAGTTGAACAAGGCCCAGCAGAAGGTTATGCGCATCGCCTGGGATGTGAGCGAGCATTTCCGCGACAACTGGCAGGGGACGCCCTATAAAGCGCAACTGGTCGCCCAGGATAAGCCGACAGCGCTGCTCTATAAAAAATTCCTCGATGACTTCGGGCTGGTCAGCAGCGAGGTGCTGATTTCCGGGCCGGACGAACGGGAGGGCGAGACGGATGTGTACCAGGAGTCCACCGATGAGGTCAAGGCGTTCTGGAAAAAGATGATGGCCAAGTACGGCAGCGACAAGGAGTACAATCGCCAGATCATCAGCGGTTTCAAGAATGCCGGGCCACCTGAAATCATTATCGTGGTGGACAAGCTGCTGACCGGGTTCGATGCGCCGCGCAACACGGTGCTGTACCTGACCCGCCGCTTGGAAGGGCACACTTTGCTTCAGGCGATCGCCCGTGTGAATCGACTCTATGACGGCAAGGATTTTGGCTACATCATCGACTACCGTGGCGTATTGCAGAATCTCGATGCGGCGCTGGATATTTACGGCCGGCTCTCCGAGTTCGACCAGGCGGGACTGGACGATCTCGGCACCGCGCTGACGGATGTGGAGACTGAGGCACGGAAGCTGCCACAGCGGCATTCGGACCTGTGGGAGGTGTTTAAGACCATCGGCAACCAGAGGGATGAAGAAGCCTACGAACTGCTGCTGGCGGACGAGGACGTGCGCGAGAAATTCTACGAACGGCTGAGTGCTTATGCGCGGACGCTGGCGATTGCGCTGTCATCGTCGGTCTTTCTGACAACGACGCCCCCGGCCAAACTGGAGAAATATAAGACGGATCTGCGGTTTTTCATGCAACTGCGGACTTCGGTGCGCAAACGTTATGCCGAGGTCGTGGACTTCAGGGAGTATGAGGCCCGCATTCAGAAACTGGTGGACCAGTATGTCGGTACCGGCGCAGTGGAAAAGGTCACGGATTTGGTCAACATCTTTGACACTGAAGCCTTTGCCAAGGAGGTGGAGAAACTCGGCAGCGCGGCCGCGAAAGCCGATACCATCGCCCATCGCACCAAACGGACGATCCATGAACGGATGCAGGAAGACCCCGCCTTTTACCGGCGATTTTCGGAAATGCTGGAAGATGCCATCTGGGCTTTCCGCGAAGAGCGGCTGTCGGATGCTGAATATCTGCTCAAGGTCAAAGAAATCGCCGAGAAAATCAAGAACCGTACCGGTGACGATATTCCTGCCGAGTTGTCCGGCCATGACGTGGCCAGGGCGTTCTTTGGCGTGCTGCAGGATGTGTTTGCCGGATACGCAACCAACAAAAGGTTTGATCCCCGCGCGGCCAGCACCATGGCAAGCCTGGCCATTGACGGGATCATCCAGCAAAACCGCATCGTCAACTGGACAAACAACGCCGACATACAAAATCGCATGATGGGGGCTATCGAGGACTATCTGTTTGACCTGAAGGATCGGCACGGGATTGATCTGACATTTGCGGATATCGACCGCATTCTTGAGATGGTGCTCGACATCGCCAGAACACGATATGCTTGAACCATCCGCCCAGATCGTATTTGTGGAACATGCCGGGGAAAAGATCAGCGTATCGCTTGCCTTCGCGGAGCGGGAGCGTTTGTCGATCTCAGTGCATCCCGATGGCTCGGTGACCGCCTTGGCGCCGACGGGGCGGTCCCTGGAGGATGTGTTGGCGCGGCTGAATCGCCGCCGATCCTGGATCGCCAAACAGCGCCGCCATTTCAAGCAATACCGGCCGCTGCCTGTTGAAAGGCGGTATGTTCCCGGCGAAACCCACCTGTACCTTGGCCGGCAATACCGGCTGCGCGTGCAGCAGGCCGATGTTGCGTCCGTGCGGCTCGTTGGCGGTTTTTTCGAGGTTCGCGTACCCGCACCGAAGCAGCCGCGGCCGATTGCCGCGGCAATGAGAGAGTGGTATCGGTCGCATGCCGAGTTGCTCTTCCAGACTCGTCTACGTCATTGCCTCCAGATTGCCGCCCCGCTGCGCTTTGAATGTGATGTACGGCTTCAGGTCAGAGCGATGAAGCGCCGTTGGGGCAGTTGCTCGAAGGCGGGCACTATTACCCTGAACACCGATTTGGTAAAAACGCCGTTACATTGTATCGACTACGTGATTATCCACGAGCTGTGCCACTTGCGCTTGCATGACCACAGCCCGGCATTTTTCAGAATGCTTGGACGATGCCTGCCAGACTGGCGGCAACGCAAGGAACGGCTGGATCAAATGGTGTTGAGGTAGGGTTACATGGGGATTCCGTTACCATTGAGCGAAACGCTCGTGATAGTCAGTTATGGAAAAGCCGAAATTGCTGATTGTCGCCGGACCGAACGACACTCAGCATGATCAATCGACCGGACTTCAGGCGGTCAGCCGTGGGGCGCCCCAGGAATCGAGCTTTTCCAGGATGAAGGCGTTGATGGCCCGATGCTCGTCGCGGCCATTGCCAGAGATGGCCAGGGGCGGCGCGAAAGCGAAATGGGCCGTCCGCTCAGGATGTATCTTCCCTAATTCTTTGATGATGGCGCCGTTGGCCATGGCGTCGGTTTTCAACGCCAGCGGCAGCACCGGTACAGCCGCCGATTTTGCCAGTTTGACGCCGATGCTGCTCATTTGTTCCGGGTCAAAGAAGCGCGACCGTGTCGTCTGCGGAAAAATGATCACGGACAGGCCGGCGGCCAGCCGTTGCCCGCCTTCTTCGAGCACCGTTTTCAGATCCTGGCGCGGATTGCTACGACTCACCGCCACCGGATGGCACGACCGCATCACATATTTGAACATCGGATAGTGCAGCAGGCTTTCCTTGATGACAAAGGTGATGGGATGAATCGGCTGCATGAAGTACGGCAGTGTAATCGTCTCGAGCATGCTCATATGGTTGGCGATGCAGACGCACGGCCCGGTCAACCGCCGGAAATGATCGAGGCCAGTCACCTCGAAACGCACGCCAACACGTTCCAGGCTGCTGACCACCTCGCCACTGCTGGCGGCCCATTCTTTGCCATGATAGGCACCGCGTTTGGCCAGTAAACTGGCGCGCAGGACAATAGACAAAAAAAGCCGGCTGTAAAAACACAGCGACGGCAGCGCCTTGCCGAACCATCCGGCTTTGATTTCGCTTTGATAATCGAGAGCTTCCATCGTTTGCCTCCGCCATCAGCCGATGCGGCTGGCGAAATACGGTTCAAGCGCCTGCGGGATGGCCACCGAACCGTCGGCGCGCTGATAGTTTTCGAAGATAGCCACCATGGTTCTGCCCACGGCCAAGCCGGAACCGTTCAAGGTATGCACCAGGCGGCTTTTCTTTTCCCCGGTCGGGCGGTAGCGGATGCCGCCGCGCCGAGCCTGAAAGTCGAGGAAATTCGAGCAGGAGGAAATTTCGCGATACGCCCCCTGCCCCGGCAGCCAGACCTCGATGTCGTAGGTCTTGGCCGAGGAAAAACCCAGGTCGCCGCTGCACAGAGCGATGACGCGGTAATGGATGTTCAGCCGTTGCAGGACCTCCTCGGCGTCGGCCAACAGGCTTTCCAGCTCGGCCATCGAACTTTCCGGCGTCGTGAATTTGACCAGCTCGACCTTATCGAACTGATGCTGGCGGATCAGGCCCCTGGTGTCGCGGCCATAGGAACCGGCCTCGGAACGGAAACAGGGCGTATAGGCGGCGTAACGCAGCGGCAGCGATTTTTCGTCGAGGGTCTCGTCACGGTGGAGATTGGTCACCGGCACCTCGGCGGTCGGGGTCAGATACAGATCCCAGCCGTCGATCTTGAAGCTGTCCTCGGCGAATTTCGGCAACTGGCCGGTGGCGGTCATCGAGGCGGCGTTGACGAGAAAGGGCGGCAACACCTCGGCATAGCCGTGTTTTTCCGTATGCAGGTCGAGCATAAAGTTGATCAGCGCCCGCTCCATTTTGGCGGCAAAACCCTTCAGCACCGCGAAACGGGGGCCGGCAACCTTGGTCGCCCGCTCGAAATCAAACAAGCCGGCGTCTTCGCCAAGCTGCCAATGCGGTTTCGGCGTGAAATCGAATGATGGCGGCTCGCCCCAGGTCTTGACCACCGGGTTGGCGCTTTCGTCCTGGCCGACCGGCGTGCTGTCGTCATAGATGTTGGGGATGGCCATCACAATTTCGTGAAGCTTTTCCTCGATGGCCGCCAACTCCGCATCGAACACTTTGATGCGGTCGCCGGCCTCACGCATGGCAACAATCAGCGGCTCGGCGCCTGGGCCGCCGGCCCGCTTCAGGTCAGCAATTTGTTTCGAGGCGATATTGCGCTGATTTTTCAGACTTTCCACCTCGCCCAGCAGCAGGCGGCGGCGCTCATCGACCTCGGCGAATTCTTCCACCAGGGAACTATCGGCGCCGCGCCGGGCGGTTTTTTCTTTGACCAGATCGAGATGTTCGCGGATGAATCGCAGTTCGAGCATGGCAACCTCTAGGGAACATGGGGAAAACACTGGCCTTTTGTATCACGGCCCTCCAGCAAACGCAAGGATGGCCTTGCCAAAGAGGCGGCCCTTTGCTACCGTCGGCGTCGTCATTTTTTGTCGTTTCGTTACGGAGAAAACCGGCATGGATCCGCAGCCTTTACTTATTGTCGTTCGGGAATTGCGCAAATCACTCAGGGCCATTCTCATCGCCCTGCCCTTGCTGTCAGTGGCGATTTTTCTGCTGTCGCCGCATCTGCTGCGTTTTTTGCAAGAACGCCTGGCCGGAAAACTGTATTTCTTCTCGGTCGCCGAGCCCTTTCTCGCCCACGCCAAGCTGTCGCTGGCGACGGCCTTGCTGCTGCTCGCGCCCTGGTTGTTGTTTGTGCTTTTACGGGCGGCGGCCAAACCGTTCAAGGTCAGCCGCCTGTTCGTCACAATGATGATAGTGACAACGACGCTGCTTTTTTACGCCGGCGCCGCCTTCTGTTTTTTTGTCACCCTGTCGTACGGCATCCAATTTCTTCTCGGATATGCTTCCGCTGAACTGAAACCGGTGATCTCAATAGACGAATTCGTCCGGTTCATCGTGCTGTTCATCCTGGCTTTCGGCTTGATCTTCCAGCTGCCGGTGGCCATGGTTTTTCTTGGCAAAACCGGCCTGTGTAGCAGAAAATTCTTTCAGCGCTACCGCCGCTACGCCATCTTGGCCATCGCCATCATCGCCGCCATTTTGACTCCAACTCCGGATGTGTTCAACATGGCCCTGATGGGCGTGCCGCTGTACCTGCTGTATGAAAGCGGTATTGTCATCATGAAACTGGCAAGAATCCCCTGACCGTTCAGAACTCTTTCAAGGCCACACCCAGGCGGCGCAAGCGGGCGGCGGTGACGCCGATGGCGCCACTGACGGCACAGGATGGGCTGCGGGCTTTGAGAAAGGCCTGGCGGACACCGAGCAGGGCGGCGAGTTTGGCGCATTCCTCGGCGCCTCGCAGAAAAGAGGCTGTGACATCGGCGCCGTTTTTCGCTATGATACGCGCTGTGCCCGCCAGTACGGCATCGCCATCACCGCCGTATATATCCGCCGGCGAACGCGGGGTCGGCAGGCCGCCCAGTTGTTCCGGGCAGCAGGGAACCCAGGCCAGGCCGCGAAGAGCATCGAGGCAGGCGGCACTGGGCCGGCAAGCGCCGTCGTAACGGGTGCAAAGGCCAACCAGGCAAGCGCTGACCAGAATCGGAGGAGGAGCCATGAAAAGAAAAACCGCCGTTTGCGGCTGCCATCATTCGTATCGAGAAGCGAAGAAAAGCGACCCCTTTTCTCCGCAGGAGAAAAAACGCCTGTACATCCTGTCCGCCGTTTTGCTCATTATCATCCTGGCCGGCATGGCCTTTGCCCCCGGCATCGGTGGCATCGCCCTGTACCGGCAACACCAGCGGGTGCTGGACGCCAAAGACATCGTCACGACGCTGAAAACCGATAACAAGGCCAACCGGGGACGCCTTGACGCGGCGAAAAAAAATCCGGATTATCTGGAAGGCGTCGCCCGCGCTGCATACAACATGGTACAGCAAGATGAGGTCATTCTCGATTATTCAAAAAAGAAATGAGGAAGGGGCGGGCCGGCCATCCTCATTTTTCACCCGCTCAGGTTTTATCACCTAGGTGATTCCTGAAGACGGCGCACTCTTTACAGGAAGCAAGCTTGTTGTTGTCGCCGTTTTCCCAGTCTTCGCACAACGTCCCGTGGACGAACCAGCAAAAATGCCCGCATTGAAATTCCCAGGCCGGGCAACGCTCTTTGTGCAAACACTGTTTGTGCTCCCAGCATGGCACGCGCGGTTTACCCTCATGGCACTGGTTGGCAAGGAGAAAATAGAAATAACGGGCGACATGCGGCGGGATGGGGCGCCAGCCCTGCTCGTAGCTGTGGATGGTTCTCAGGCTCATGCCGAGAATGAATGCCAATTCTTTCTGGGTCTTACCCAGGTGCCTGCGGTAATACGAAAATTCTTCCTTGGTCATGACCCACTCTTTTACGGCAAGCCCGGCTCTCAACAATGAGAAATCGACGATTTCTATCAAAACATCGACAGCGGCCTAAAGCAAAAACAGCGGAAAAAATTTTTGATTACCACGGTCGCCATATAATTTCCATAAAAAAAAACTGGTGAATGGTGATTTCTATTTAGGGGAAATGTCGTGGAAAAACAAACGACAGCAGTCATATTACTGAACATGGGCGGTCCAGAGCGTCAACAAGACGTCACGCCATTCCTTACCAATCTATTCTCCGACCGCGATATTGTCCGCCTCGGCCCGCCTTGGCTGCAAAAACCGCTGGCCCACCTCATCGCTCACCGCCGCGCCCGGCACAGCCGGAAAATGTATGAAAAAATCGGCGGTGGCTCACCGCTGCGGGCCATCAGCGAGGCGCAAGCGATGGCATTGGAAAAAGCGCTGGCCAGCGCCGGCGACTACCGAGTGCGTACCGCCATGCGCTACTGGCACGCCAGGGCCGCGGAAGTCCTGACAGAATTAAAGTCTTTCAACCCGGCGAGGCTCATTGCCCTGCCGCTGTACCCGCATTATTCACGGACAACCACCGGCTCATCGCTCGCCGATCTCAAACGGGCGAAAGAAAAAATTCTGCCGGATACACCGATGACGGTGATAGAAGCCTGGCCGGATCACCCCGCCTACATCGCGGCGCTGGCCCACAGTCTCGAAAAAGGATTACGGCAATGCGAAAATCCCCGCCTGTTGTACAGCGCCCACAGCCTGCCACAGGCGGTGATTGACGGCGGCGACCTCTATCTCACGCATCTGCGGCGGACCATCGCAGCGCTGGAAAAGGCAACGGGCATCGAGGGAAAACTCTGCTTTCAGAGCCGGGGCGGCCCAGTGCGCTGGCTTCAGCCTGAAACCGGCGATGTCATCGACCAATGCGCCGACGCCGGAGAAAAGGAGGTGTTGGTCATGCCGATCAGTTTCGTCTCCGACCACATCGAAACTCTGTACGAGATCGGCATCCTTTTTCACCAACGAGCAGCGGCGCACGGGATGCGCCTGATCGCCACCACCTCCCTCAACACGAGAGAGGACTTTATCGCCTGCCTGCGCGATCTAACGCTCTCGGCTCAATCCTGACCGCGAGCGGAAGCTGGTGCCAGTTCGCTGTGCATCCGCACGTTGAGGAGAATGGCCACGCCAAGCATGGTGGTCAAAAGCGAGGAACCGCCATAGGAAATCAGCGGCAACGGTACGCCCACCACCGGAAAGAGGGCCATCACCATCAGCAAATTGATGATGGCCTGACAGGCGATCATGAAGACGACGCCGAAGGCGAGCAGCACACCGAAACGGTCGCGGGCGCGCATGGCGATCAACACACCCCAGAGCAGAAACAGCATATAGACGCCAACAAAAAAAATGCCGCCGACAAAACCCCATTCCTCGCCCCAGACCGCGAAAGCGAAGTCGGTATGGCGCTCCGGCAGGAAACGCAACTGCGCCTGGGTGCCTTCGAGATAGCCGCTGCCGGTCAGGCCGCCGCTGCCGATGGCAATTTTCGACTGCAATATCTGGTAACCTTGACCCATCGGGTCGGCCACCTCCGGATGGAACAGCGTCTGAATGCGTTTTATCTGATACGGTTTAAGGTGGGAGCCGAGCATGGATTCCAGATTATCGCCATTGCCCCAGACGGTCACCACCAGGATGACGCCAACGAGCGCCACCGGTATCAGGGTGGAAAGCCGCACTCCGGCCAAAAGGGTCATGGCCACAGCGATGATTAAAAGGATACCCGCCGTGCCCAAATCCGGCTGGATGAACACCAAGCCGACCGGGATGAGCACGAGCAGCCCCGGTATGATCAGATCTTTCACGCCGTAGCCTTCGACCACCTCCCGATTGGCATAGTAGCTGGCGAGGCAGATGACCAGGATCAGCTTTACCAGTTCCGAAGGCTGAAGTTTGATGATGCGCAGGTCGATCCAGCGCTGGGCGCCACCGGCGCTGTTCCCGAAAAAAAAGACAGCCACCAGCAACATGAGGCCGAGGCTGTAGATCAGCGGATTCCACTTTTGCAACGACTGATAATCGCAAGACGGCGCGACGGCGACGAAGCAGAGGATAACACCAAAAGCCATGAACACCGCCTGCTTGATGAAAGGCGACTGGCCCTGATACGGCATGATGGAGTGCAGCGACACCGAGCCGCTAAACAAGTTGAGCAGGCCCATCAGGCAGAGTAAGCCGAGCAAAAGCAGCAAGACCAAATCGATACGCGCCAGCAGATTTTTCTCCATTTTCATCCTCCGCCCTTCAATCATCTCCCTCGACCGGCGCCGAATCATCAAAAGGCGTCACGGTTTCCACCGTTTTCCCGCCCTTTTCCGGCGGCAGCCGGTCTTTGAAATATGCGCGCAGGATCGCCCTGGCAACAGGACCGGCGGCGGAACCGCCATGCAGGCCATGTTCGATCATGACTGTGACCGCGATCTCCGGCTTTTCCGCCGGGGCATAGCAGGTGAACCAGGCGTGATCGCGAAATTGGTACGGAATCGCCGTCTCTTTCAAACCCTTGTATTGAGCGAGCCGCACTACCTGGGCGCTACCGGTTTTGCCAGCGATGGTCAAGCCATTGATCGCCACTTTGCGCGCCGTTCCCCGCGGCCCCTGCACGACATCCATCATCCCCTGGCGGATTATATTCATATAATCGCTGTTCAGGGGAATCCGCTCGGCCACGTCCGGCGGGAAACCCTGCACCTGGCCGGAATGAATATCGACAATTTTTTCAATGATCGTCGGTTTCATGCGGACGCCGCCCGCGGCCAATGTCGCGGTCATCAGGCATATCTGCAACGGCGTCACCGCGTTGGCACCCTGGCCGATGGCCACCGACAGGGTTTCGCCGTCGTGCCACTTCGGGTCTCTTTTATTCGTCCGCTGTTTCCAAACCTTACTCGGAATGGTGCCAGCTTGCTCACTTTCCATATCGACACCACTCTTCACGCCAAGCCCCATTTTGTGGGCGAACTCGGCCAGCCGGTCAACCCCAACCATTTGCCCAACCCGGTAGAAATAGGTGTCGCAGGATTCCCCTATCGCCCGCCGCAGGTCAACGGTGCCGTGCCCACTGTGTTTCCAGCAGCGGTAGGTGTGGTTGCCGAATTTATAATAGCCGGGGCAAAAGACCGTGGTGTCTTTGGTGATCACTCCGGTAGTTAAACCGGCTAACGCGGTGATTATCTTGTAGGTAGAGCCGGGTGGATAGGTGGCTTGCACCACCTTATTGAGTTCGGGCTTGCGGAGGTTATCTTGCAATGCCTGAAAGTTGGCTTTGGAGATGCCACCGGCGAACTGGTCGAGCGGTAACTCCGGCGACGACACCGAGACGAGTATCCGCCCGGTATTGACCTCAATCACCACCACCGCTCCAGCCAGATCGTTTTTCGCCATCATCTCTTCGACCATCCGCTGCATCGGTTGGTCGATGGTCAGATAGATGTCCCTGCCAGGGAAAGGTTCTTCCTTTTTATCGCGCTCCTGCACGAAGCCGTGGGAATCGACCACGGTCTGCGCCTCGCCCTTTTCACCGTGCAGATCTTGTTCGCGCAGCCGTTCCAAGCCCCTTTTGCCAACCAGGTCGCCGCTGGCGAAACGACGCTCGTCTTCTGGCAGCCGCTCCAGTTCCTCTTTGTTGATGATGCCGAGATAGCCGATCAGATGCGACATCAGATTGCCATAGGCATAAACCCGCACCGGCTGCACCTGAATTTCGACACCGGGGAAGTCGGTGTTCTTGTGGCTTTCTATATAGGCGAGCGTCTGCCAGTCTATGTCTTTTTTCAGCACCACCGGCATGTGCTGCGGCGTATCGGCGGCCTCGCGGAACCTATCCCAGACCGCCGAAACCTCTTCGTGCAGCACCGGCGCCAGATGTTTCACCAAAGTTTCCGGATCGGTGGCGTCTTCTCGCATGAGCACGACGTTGAACGACGGGCGGTTGGTGACAATTTCCTCACCGTTACGGTCGAGAATCCGGCCACGTGGCGCCGCCAGTTTCTGCACTCGGATGCGGTTGGCAAAGGCCTTCTGTTCAAATTCACGCCCATGCTGAATTTGCAGGTCATACAAACGGTAGACGATCAGAGCAAAGAAGAAAATAATCACCAGGCCAAACTCAAGGGTGCGCCGCCGCAGGCGGTCAACCGTTTCCTCGTCACGCCCAATGATTTCGGCGATTTCCGGGAACACCGGCTTTATCCCGGTTTTTTTCTTCTTCACGAATGCCTCCGCCCACCGAAACCTTTGACCTCCGGGCGCCGGCGCCAGGAAAAGCGCTCCGCCAGCGACAGCAGCACGTCAAAGAGCATGAACAGGCCCCAGGCCATCACCGTGAACCACAGCGTATCGCGCAGGAGCGGCCACCAGTTCCAATCGACCGCTCCCTGACCAACTACGAACGAGACGAAAAAGGAAAACAGCCGTGACAAGACGAAGGCCAGGATGCCCAGAGGAAGCTGGTAGATCGACTCCCTGATCGGGATGTTATGGGTAATGGTCTTGAGAAAGACGAAGACCACCAAACATTGAATGGAATAGATGCCCAGCCACAGACTGGCCGTCACCTCGAGCATCCAGGCGGTGCAGAAGACCAGCAACAGTCCTGGCAGCCAAGAAAAACGGTAGGCGACGAAAACCACCAGGATAAACACCAGATCGGGGCTGCCCCAAACGGGGGGTAATGCCCGCAAAAAGGTGGTCTGAACGACCACGGCGATGACCGCGACAAAAAGAAAAAACAAAAAAGGCATGGCCAGCACCTAACGTCCTTTATTGGCGCTGGACTGGTGCGCCGCCTCTTCCCGCGCTTTCATCATCGTCTCGAAACCGGCGGGACCGCTGCCCACGCCGAGGTCTTCCATCGCCTTCCGGCGGTCGGTGGGATCGATCAGGACATACTCCAAGCGTTGGAAATCGACCGCCGGCTGTACCTCGATCTTCAGAAACATCCCCGATTGCTGCTTATCGACGCGCGACACTTTGCCAAGCACGATACCGGACGAATAAACGCCACCGATACCGGCGGTGACGATCATATCGCCAACCGCCACATCGACATTTTTCAGCACATATTCGAGAAGATAACCACTGCCCTTCTCACCGGTGCCCTTCAGGATGCCGCGAACGCGGCTTTTCTGCACCAAGGCGTCGATGGCCGAGGACGGAGCATTGGCCAACAGCACCTTGCAGTAGTTTTCCGAGACATGCACCACCTGCCCGACCACGCCGTCCGGGGTCAGCACCACCATCCCTTCCAAGACATCATCGCGTTTGCCGCGGTCGAGGACAATGGTGAAGAACGAGGAATCACCGCCGATGACGCGCGCCGAAATGGCCGGGAATTTTTCCTGCTCTTTGAACCGCAACTGATCCTGCAAATAACGGTAGGTGCTGTACGCCTCGCGGAACTCACTCAATTCCTGCAACAACTCGGTGTTGCGGCGCATGTACAGGTCTCTTTCCTGGCGTATCGAAGCTGTCCCATGCAGGGAATCGGCCATTTGGCCCATGCCGGCGCCGATACGGGTGGCGAACGACTGCAAAGGGCCGATCGTTTCCAAAGTCAACTGGTGCAGCACACTGAAGCGTTCACCCAGAAGGAGCCAGAACAGAAAAAAACCGAGAAACAGCAGGAAAATGACCGTCGTGACCGCGGGAAGGCGCAAAAAAGCGAAAGAGGAATTCCCCTTGTGCGATTCGATCTTGTTTTTGGTTTTATTCACGGCGTATCCGAGTCAGGAACCCTACACCGGCAAGCCATCTCGAAGCGAGAGAAGCGAAATCCCGGCCTTTAGTCGATGGTCACTTCGCGCAGGATATCGAGATTGTCCAACGCCCGGCCAGAACCCAGCACCACCGATGACAGCGGGTCGTCGGCGATGACGATCGGCATCCCTGTCGCCTCGCGCAGGCGTTTATCGAGGTTTTTCAAGAGCGCCCCGCCACCGGTCAGGACAATTCCCTGATCGACAATGTCCGCCGCCAGCTCCGGCGGCGTCATTTCCAGCGCCACCCGCACCGCCTCGACGATGACATCGACCTGTTCGGCGATGGCAAAAGCTATCTCGGCGGCGGTGATGGTCAACATCTTCGGCACGCCGGATACCAGATCCCGGCCCTTGATATCCATGGTCTCGTACGGTTCCTCCGGCATGACATTGCCGATGGTGGTCTTGATCAACTCGGCGGTACGTTCGCCAATGGCCAGATTATGCTTGCGTTTGATGTATTGCAGAATGGCTTCATCCATTTTGTCGCCCGCCACCCGCACCGATTTGGCGTAGACGATGCCAGCCAGCGAAATGACCGCCACTTCGGTGGTACCGCCGCCAATGTCGATGACCATATTGGCGGTCGGCTCGGTGATCGGCAGGTCGGCGCCGATCGCCGCCGCCATCGGCTCCTCAATGAGGAAGACCTCGCGCGCGCCCGCCGATTCGGCGGATTCCTTGACCGCCCGTTTTTCGACCTGGGTGATGCCCGATGGCACGGAAATCATGATTCTCGGATGAACGAGGGCGCGCCGGTTGTGCACCTTGTTGATAAAATAGCGCAGCATCGCCTCGGTCACTTCAAAATCGGCGATAACGCCATCCCGCATCGGGCGAATGGCGACGATATTGCCCGGCGTCTTACCCAACATCATTTTGGCTTCATGGCCGACGGCCAGAACCTTGCTGACCCGACCTTCCTGACGCACGGCAACCACCGAAGGCTCGCGCAGGACGATACCCTTGCCTTTGAGATAGAGCACTGTATTGGCGGTGCCAAGGTCTATGGCCAGATCGTTGGACAGCCAGCGAAAAAGAAACCCAAATGGCGAACGCATATGGAGACCTCACATCACGGGAGTGATAGCGAATGAAAGTGGAAACAGCGACGGAAAATCAGGCGGCGGGTCGAAGAATGACCGGAAAAGTAGAGTAATTTGTTTTCGCGTTTCCCCGCCGCGCCCAAAGCCGGTCGAAAATACCAGACCGCTCGCATCCATGCAAGGCCATACTCGTCAGCAAATGCCGGAAGGCCAAAGGGGAAAAATCGCTCGCTACCGGAAAGGAGGTTGACAAGCCCATTGTAAGCGGATATTTTGCCCGCCGCTGTGACGACGTGGGGCTATAGCTCAGCTGGGAGAGCGCTTGAATGGCATTCAAGAGGTCGTCGGTTCGATCCCGTCTAGCTCCACCACATCATTGTCTCATAAAGCCCCGCCAGGTCTCTAAGTCCTTGCGGGGCTTCGCTTTTTCCAGCTTTTACACTCTCGCGTCCTCCCACAAAGTCCGTTGACATCTCATTATCCCCGCCGGTTGACAAACCCGCCTCTGCTTCACCCATCCCACCCGGTCTTTCCCTGCCGGTCATGCGGTGGCGGGTTCCGGCGTCACAACCAGCCGCAAGCCAAGCGCAGCGCATACGCGGGAAACCGTCTCGAAGCGCGGTTGGCTGGCCGGACGTAGGGCCTTGTAAAGCGCCTCGCGGCTTAGCCCGGACGCCTTGGCGATCTCGGTCATGCCGCGAGCTCTGGCAATGTCGCCAAGGGCTTCCGCCAGGGCGGCGGGGTCATTCTCTTCGAGAACGATGGTGAGGTAGTCAGCAATGGCTTTATCGTCGGTCAGGTGCTCGGTTATGTCAAACACCGGCAAGCTGGATATTTTGGTTTTCATGGCTCATCCTCCAGGGTTGCGGCCAAGGCAATCGACCGCGCAATGTCGGCGCCTTGCGTGGATTTGTCCCCGCCGCCAAGCATGACAATCAGCGTGTCCCCGCGCTGCGCGTAGTACATGCGCCAGCCGGGGCCGAAGAACTCGCGCATCTCCCAGACGCTTTCTCCCACAGGTTTCACGTCACCAAGGTTGCCACCAGCGGCCCTTCGCAAACGCCGCGCCAGGCGAAGGCGCGTCATTCCGTCTTTAATGCCGGAAAGCCATTCGGCGAAACTTGGGAGCATGTGAATGGTGTACATGCCTCACATTGTAATCGAATGATTACATAAGTCAAGCAGTATTGGACTTCTATGGACGCCCATGGATCTACTGAACGATGACAAAAGGCTTGTCGGCGCGAAGGCGCTTCTTGGCAACATGCCCAACAGTACTTTTTACCGCCATATCAGAAATGGCGTCATCCCGAAGCAGCGATATGCCCTCGCCTTCTTCCTTGGGAGGCGGGGGCACTGAAACAAAAAGGGGGCAATTTTGGGGGCAACACATTTTTCATACTCAAAACATATTATGCAATATCAATATGATATGAGTCTTGTTCGATGGTATTTAGCTCTAAATCCTTGCGGGGCTTCGCTTTTTCCATATCTTTCTCAATGTCAGCCTTTCAAGATGGTGGCGATGTCGAGCAGGATCGCGTCGAAACGGGGCTGGAGTTGCCGGTAGGCCTGGCGTTGGCCGGACAAATTACCGCCGCGCCCCAGTACCTCGATTTCGGTCAGCAGACGGCAGGTTTCTAAACCACCGAGATTGGCGATGGCGCCGCGCATTTTGTGGGCCTGCCGAGCGGCGGCTTCGCCGTCGTGGCGATCGATGTGTGAATGCAGCAGCATGATTTGCAGCGGCAGGTCATCCTTCAGTTCAGCGACAATCGACCGCGCCAGGTCCTCGTCGTTGCCAAGCCGCCGCACTAGGTCGTCCATATCGATGCCGCTGGTGAAACCATGGCTTTCCCGATGCGTTTCGCCACCATCCCGTCCATCTTCGACGGACATCCCTCCAGAGAGGAATGGCTCAAGGCTTCCTGTTGGTTCCGTTTTTTTATCAGCTAAGTCATCCGTGGGCGGCACGGCGGGTGGTTCCTGTTCCCCGTTTTCTGTCTCCTGTCTCCTGTCTCCTGTCCCCTGCCCCCTGTCCCCTGTCTCCTGTCTCCTGTCCAGCGCGACATTCAGGTATTTTTGCAAAAGCCGCGCCAATTCCGACCGGTCAATCGGTTTGGCGATATAGTCGTCCATGCCGGCGGCCAAGCAACGCTCGCGGTCGCCGCTGATGGCGTGGGCGGTCATGGCGACGATCGGTGTCTGCGGATAGTGCTCGCTATCGCCGCGGATGGCCTGGGTGGCGGTGAAACCATCCATCACCGGCATCGACACATCCATCAGGATCAGATCGTAAGCGGTTTTCTCCAGCGCGTCCAGGGCTTCCTGGCCGTTGTTCACCACATCGACATTGTTCAGTCCCATGTGGGCCAGCGTTGCCAGTATCACCCGCTGGTTGATGTGGTTGTCCTCGGCGAGAAGAATACGGTTGTGGCCGGAGAAATGGCGCGAACCGGACACTGGGGCCTCGCTGACTTGTACCTTAGCCGGCGCCGGGCGTCGTTCCATGATATGGGCCAGGCATTGCCGCAGCTCGTTGTTACGCACCGGTTGCGGAATGATCACCGCCGCCTGGCGGGCGATGTCCTCGCTGACCGGGCGGCTGTTCATTGCTTGCATCAGCACCATCTGGCCCTGTTCACCGAGGAGTTGCCGCACATGCGCCACTGCCGCGCTGGCATTTTTTTGGAACAGATTGCTGTTGATGAAGACCAGCTTGAATGGCACGCCCGCATCCCTGGCCCTGACCATGGCGTCCAGCGCCGCGCCGATCGAATCGGCGCGGCTGGGTAAAGCGCTCCAGTAGCTGAATAGGCGTAGAAGGCCGGCGGCGTGGACCGGCGCCGGTTCGACGACCAGGATCGGCATCCCGCTCAGCACCCGCCGCCAGGAGGGCGGCATCGGCTGTTCCTGATCGCAGGACAGACGTGCGGTGAACCAGAAATCCGAACCTTTACCTACCTTGCTGGTGCATCCGATGTCGCCGCCCATCATCTCGCAGAGTTGCCGCGAAATGACCAGGCCGAGACCAGTGCTGCCGCCGGTCTGCTGGCGTAAATGCGGGTCGATCTGGGAAAAGCTTTTGAACAAGAGATGCTGCTTTTCCAGGCTGATGCCGATGCCGGTGTCGCGCACAGAAAAATGCAGCCAGACGAAGCGCTCGTCACGGGACAGCAGTTTGACGGTGACGGTGATCTCGCCCTTGTCGGTGAATTTGCAGGCGTTGCCGGTCAGGTTGAGCAATATCTGCCACAGCCGGTTCGGATCGCCTTCAAGGACGTCGGGTATCTCCGGGGCAATGTTGCAGATAAAAAGCAGGTGTTTCTTTTCCGCCTGCATACGCATCAGACCAATCAATTTGTCGAGTAGATCATGCAGGGAAAATTTTTGCAGATTGAGGCTCAGTTTGCCGGCCTCGATCTTCGAGAAATCGAGAATGTCGTTGATAATGCGCAAGAGTGAGTCGCCGCTGGCGCGGATAGCCTCGACGTAGGAACGCTGGACGGCGTCGAGTTTGGTATCGGCGAGCAGGTTGGTCATGCCGATGACGCCATTCATCGGCGTCCTGATTTCATGGCTCATATTGGCCAGGAAAGCGCTTTTGGTCTGGTTGGCCTGCTCGGCCTGCTGGCGGGTCAGCACCAAATTGGTGATGTCGAACAGCGTGCCGATGACGCCCGCGACCTTGCCGTCGCCGCCGATAACGCTGACCGCATTGAGCAGCACCTGTCTGGTGCCGCTGTCGGCACGCTGGATGCTGGTCTCCTGCGATAACACGCCAACTTGGGCACACAGGCCGAGCAAGGCTGGGCGACTCTCGCCCGGGCCGTCGCGGAAAATGTCGCCGCAATCTTCTTCGATCAGCTGGTCGCGCTCCCAACCGACAAACAGTTCAAAGGCGCGGTTGCAGCCGGAAAAATGTCCATCGCTGCCTTTGAAAAAGATCGGCGTCGGCAGACGGTCGAGCAAGCTATCCAGCACTGTGCCGGTAAAGGGAGCTAACGTGCTGATGTCTTCGCCACCGGTACTGGCTGGCACCGCCGCTTCCCGCCAGAACTGATCGATCTGGCAGCGCAGATTGTCTATCGTTTGCTGGTTGCTGGCCAGTGTGGCGGCGATTTCGCGCAGTTCCTCGCCAATAGCCGCAACTTTCAGACTACCGCCGACCCCCTGGTATTGACCGCGCCGCAGTTCCTGTACGGCGGTCAGAATTCGCGCCAGCGTCATTCGCCGCCGCCAGCGCGTTACCAAGGCTGGCATGGAGAACGCCGCCAGCGTCAGCGCCAGACTGATGGCCATGGTGGCGAGAAAGCGTCTCGATGGCCGCCAGGAGTTTTGGGCATTCTCGAAGCTGAAGAGCAGAGTAGTGGGATTGGTTTGCAGCGCGGCTTCGGCTGTTGGCCGGTTCGGTGTCAGGGTATAACGGTATTCCCACGGCTCGTGCCGGGGAAGGATGGCTGAGATTTTTTCCTGAAGCCTGGCCCACGCGCTGGTGATGTCTTGGCCGGGCCGTGGGCGCGGCTCTTCCGGCAGGGCACAGGCGATGGTTTGGCCATTATTGGCCAGCAGGCAGACATTGAGAGCGCCGGGCAATCGTTGCCGCAGAGCGTTCAGGGATATTTCCACCGCCGGCTTGTCGTTTTTATTCACCAAATCAACAAGCTGGCTTTCTTTGTTCTGGCCAAAATGCCAGAGCAGCGCTTGTGTCAGCGGCGCCGGGTCGGCGTTTTCGCTCCGTTTGATTTCTCCGCAGGCTGCCCACAGCGCCAGTGCCATGGCTAAAAAAATGGCGGCGACTGGGGTCAGGATGAAAAAGGCTCGTGCAAGGAAACGGCGCATGGTCGGAATGATCCGGATAGAAAGATAGGTGTGGGCGTGAACCGCGCCAAGCTCTTTAGGGTCGATGCGGCAACGCCTTCACTATAAAGAAAAGTTGCGTGGAAAGGCAGAAAAATATTTTTCTTTTCCGCGAGGTTGCCGGATGACTTTGCTCAAACGCTTGCCCTGGGACGGCCTTCGCGGTAGTGTAATACTACTCCGTATGCGGTTCGCCGGTGACAAAATCCGGCGCTTTCCGGCATTATTCATACAACATCAAAACAGGTAGTCCAGGCCATTGCCGCCGATAGTGGCTTAGCAGCCGGTTGCGACCGGCAAAGGAGACAGCGATGTGGGAAAATCTGGAAGTGACTGTGGAGAAAACGCCGGAGGCGGCGCGCAGGGCAAAACCGGCGCAGGACGCGCTCGGCTTTGGTAAATATTTTACCGACCATATGTTCATGATGGTCTGGGATAAAAAACAGGGCTGGCATGATATAACAATCTGTCCCTATCAGCAATTTCATCTCGATCCGGCGGCGATGGTTTTCCATTATGGCCAGGCCATTTTTGAAGGAATGAAAGCCTATCGCGAAGAAGACGGACAGATGTTTCTGTTTCGGCCCCTGGACAATTTCGAACGCATGAACCGCTCGGCGCAGCGTGTCTGTATGCCACGTTTTCCGGCGGACAAACTGGTGCAGTGGCTGAAGGCCCTGGTCTATCTGGACCGCGATTGGATTCCGACCGGGCTTGGGGCGGCTTTGTATATCCGCCCGACGATGATCGCCGTCGAGCCAGCTTTGGGCGCCCACCCGGCCTCGACCTACTATTTTTTCATCATCGCCTCGCCGGTCGGTGCCTACTACGCCGAAGGCTTCAACCCAACAAAAATCTATGTCAGCGACGAGCAGTCCAGGGCGGGAAGAGGCGGCGTCGGCAATGTCAAGGTCGCAGGAAATTATGCGGCCTCGTTTTACACCCAGGAAGTAGCGAAGAAGGCCGGATATACCCAGGTGTTGTGGCTCGACGCCTGCGAACACCGCTACTGCGAGGAAGTCGGCACCTCGAACATCTTTTTCGTCATCGGTGACGAGCTGGTGACACCGCCGCTCGATGGCACGATCCTGCCCGGCATCACGCGAGATTCGGTCATTAAACTGGCGGAAAGCTGGGGCGTGCGTGTCGTCCAGCGGCCCATCGCCATCGACGAGGTGTTCGCGGCCAGCAAAAGCGGCAAACTGCAAGAGGCCTTTGCCTCTGGTACCGCCGCCGTCATTTCCCCGGTCGGCGAGCTGGCCTTCAAAGGCGAGACCTATCCAGTCAACAACGGCAAGGTCGGCGAGTTGGCGCAGCGTTTGTACGACGAATTGCAGGCCATCCAGCATGGCCGCGCCGCCGATCTCTTCAACTGGGTCGTTCGCGTCGGCTGAAAAGCATCCGCTCCCCATTGCCAGGGCATTTTTGCCGATAGGTGCCCTGGCAAAAGTGTTTCGCTTGCCCGCCGCCCGGTGGAAAAAAAATCATTACCCCGCCTTGATTTTTGTTTTCCGCTTCCTATAGTTTGGCCTGCCTTGGAACGAAAGCCCGTCTTTATGGGCCACGCCGCGGGTTTTGGGGCCGATTTTTCCTCTCGCCTGGCTCGCGGACAGACAAAAAAACCACACTTATTCTCAGCAGGAGGAAGTAATGAAAATTCAGCCGCTCAATGATCGTATTCTGGTCAAACGACTGGAGGAAGAAGAAAAAACCGCCGGCGGGATCATTATCCCCGACAGCGCCAAAGAGAAGCCAGCGGAAGGTAAGGTAATCGCCGCAGGCCCCGGCAAACTGAACGACAAGGGCGACCGGGTCGCGCTTCAAGTGAAAGCCGGCGATCGGGTGCTGTTCTCGAAATACGGCGGCACCGATGTCAAAATTGATGGCGAAAATTATCTGATTATGCGCGAGGACGATGTTCTCGGCGTGGTATGCTGATCGAAACCGGCGTGAAAATCGCTCTTTTTAGGTCTTTTTGATACAGGAGAAAGAAAATGGCAGGAAAAGATATAAAATATGGGGTGAAAGCCCGTGAATTCATCCTCATCGGCGTCAATACCCTGGCCGATGCGGTCAAGGTTACGCTTGGCCCGAAGGGCCGCAACGTGCTGATCGAAAAATCCTTCGGCGCGCCAACTATCACCAAGGACGGCGTTACCGTCGCCAAAGAAATCGAGCTGACCGACAAGTTCGAGAATATGGGCGCGCAGATGGTCAAAGAGGTCGCCTCGAAGACCTCCGATGTCGCCGGTGACGGTACCACCACCGCTACCGTTCTGGCCCAGGCCATCTACACCGAGGGCGCGAAACTGGTCGCCGCCGGCGGCAATCCGATGGAAATCAAACGCGGCATCGACAAGGGTGTCGAGGTCGTCATCGCCGAGCTGAAAAAAATCTCCACCCCGACCAAAGAGCAGAAAGAAATCGCCCAGGTCGGCACCATCTCGGCCAACAGCGACGAGACCATCGGCAAAATCATTGCCGAGGCCATGGACAAGGTCGGCAAAGAGGGCGTCATCACCGTCGAAGAAGCCAAATCCATGGACACCAGCCTCGATGTCGTCGAGGGTATGCAGTTCGATCGTGGCTATCTGTCGCCCTATTTCGTCACCGACCCCGACCGCATGGAAGTGTCGATGGAGGATCCCTACATCCTTTTGGTCGAGAAGAAGATATCCACCATGAAAGACCTGCTGCCGGTACTCGAAGCGGTGGCGAAAATGGGACGTGGCCTGTTCATCGTCGCCGAGGATGTCGATGGCGAAGCGCTGGCCACCTTGGTCGTCAACAAGTTGCGTGGCACCCTGAACGTGGCGGCCGTCAAGGCTCCGGGTTTCGGCGACCGCCGGAAAGCGATGCTCGAAGACATCGCCATTCTCACCGGCGGCCAGGTCATCACCGAAGACCTCGGTATCAAGTTGGAGAATGTCACGCTGAACGACCTCGGCACCTGCAAACGGGTAGTCGTCGATAAGGATAACACTACCATCGTCGATGGCGCCGGTGACAAGAAAAAACTCGAAGCCCGCGTCAAACAGATCCGCAATCAGATCGAAGACACCACCTCCGATTACGACCGCGAGAAGCTGCAAGAGCGCCTGGCCAAACTGATTGGCGGTGTCGCCGTCATCAATGTCGGCGCCGCCACCGAAATCGAGATGAAAGAGAAGAAGGCCCGCGTCGAAGACGCCTTGAACGCCACCCGCGCCGCCGTTGAGGAAGGCGTGGTGCCCGGTGGCGGCATCGCCTACATCCGCTGCCTGCCGGCCCTGAAGGCGCTGCATCTGTCCGGCGAGCAGGCGTTGGGTAAAAACATTTTGCTGCGCGCCCTGGAAGAGCCGGTACGCCAGATTGCCTCGAACGCTGGCCGCGAGGGTTCGGTCATCGTCGAGCATGTCAAGACCCTGACTGGCGCCCATGGTTTCAACGCCGCCAGCGAAGAGTATGAAGATCTGATCGCCGCCGGTGTCATCGATCCGGCCAAAGTCACGCGCACGGCGCTGCAGAACGCCGCCTCGGTTTCCGGGATGCTCCTGACTACCGAATGCGTCATTGCCGAGAAGCCGGAAGATAAAGCGGCGCCGGGTATGCCGCCAGGTGGTATGGGCGGCATGGGTGGTATGGGCGGCATGATGTAATCGCCACATTGCCGGGGCATGGTCATCGCGCCCCGCGTTGATTGGTGGAAAAAGGTAAAAGACTTCGGTTTTTTACCTTTTTCCGTTTCTTATCCTTGAAAGTTGGAACAATTTCGGATATGATCTCCGTTTCTCATGAAAGGCGATGTAGCTCAGCCGGTTAGAGCATGCGGCTCATATCCGCAGTGTCCGGGGTTCAAGTCCCTGCATCGCCACCATTTGCTTGTCCGCGGAAGGCCAGCAAGGTACACTTTACCTTGCTGGCCTTCTTTTTTCCCAATTTTCCATGCCTTATGAAGGTTGATTCCCTCACCCGTGTTCTTGCCGATGATGGCGGTTTTTTCGCCTTGGCTTGCGTTGCCGAGGGTGCCGTCAGCGAAGCTTGCTGCCATCATGATTGCGGGCCGCTGGCGGCCATCGCCCTGGGCCGCGCCCTGACCGGAGCGGCGCTTCTGGCGGCGCTTTTGAAAGATGGCCAACATGTGCAATTGAAATTCGAGGGCAACGGCCCGCTCGCAAAAATCATTGCCGAAGCCGGTTACGATGGCTGGTTGCGCGGCTATGTCGCCAAACCGCACGCCGAAGCGCCGCTGGCCGCTGGCCGCATCAGCGTCGCCCAGGGGCTGGGCCGGGCCGGATTTCTCAGCGTGAAAAAATTCATCGGCCTGCCGCAAGCCTATCAAGGTATGGTCCAGTTGCGGACGAGTGAAATCGGCGAGGACATCGCCTGGTATCTGCTTGAATCAGAACAGACGCCGTCGTATATCGCCGTCACCGCCCTGGCTGTTCCGGATGGCCGGGTTCCCGCCGCCGGGCTGCTCGTCCAGCCGCTGCCGGGCGCCGCCGAAACGTCGCTCGCCGCCATCGAGCGGGCACTGGCCGCTTTGCCGCCGCTTTCCTCACTTGTGAAAGAAGATACCGACAGCGAGGCGATTTTGACCCGGCTGTGTCAGGGTATTGCCCATCACGTCACAGCCAGCCGTCCTTTGCGTTACCAGTGCGGCTGCACTGTGGAAAAAATGCGGGCAGCGCTCTCCACCTTGGGCGCGGCGCAACTGCAAGAAATATTGGCGAAGGAAGGGCGAGCGGAAGTACGCTGCGAGTTCTGTCGGCAAAGTTACCTCTTTTCCGCCACCGAATTGCGGCAACTGATCGAAACTGTCAAAGCCGGCCAGACCGCTTGACGGCAAGGGGAAATTTCCGGCGCCGGTGTGTGTCCGATCTTAATTTTCCACAGGAAATTTCATGGGTATCGCTTCCGATATCACCATCATCGTCATCGCCGCTTTAATCGGCGGACTGATCGCCCAGCGCCTGAAGCAGCCACTGATTCTCGGTTATATCCTGGCCGGTATCGCCGTTGGCCCGCATACCGGTGGCCTTACTATCCACGACATCCGCGATGTCGAATTCCTGGCTCAAATCGGTGTCGCCCTGTTGCTTTTCGCGCTGGGGTTGGAATTTTCCTTCCGCTCGCTGAAACCGGTGCGCGCCGTCGCCCTGATCGGTACGCCGATCCAGATGGTGTTGACCATCGTCTTTGGCTACGGCATGGGGCGCTGGCTCGGCTACAGCTCGGTCGATGCCTTATGGCTTGGCTCCCTCATTTCCCTATCGAGCACCATGGTCATCCTGAAGACGCTGATGGCCCGTGGTCTGATGGGCACACTGTCCAGCCGCGTTATGGTCGGCATGTTGATCGTGCAGGATTTGGCCGTCGTGCCGCTGATGATCATCCTGCCGCAACTCAGCAATCCCCAAGCTGGGCTGCCGCTGGTCGCCTGGGCGGCGCTGAAGGCCCTAGCCTTTCTCGTTTTGATGGTCGCCATTGGTACGCGGGTGATTCCTGGCCTGCTCGTCTATATCAGCCGTTGGAATTCACGCGAGCTGTTTCTGTTGGCGGTTACGGCCATCGGCCTCGGCGTTGGTTACGCCACCTATTTATTTGGCCTGTCCTTTGCCTTTGGCGCTTTCGTTGCCGGCATGGTGCTGAGCGAATCCGATTACAGCCATCAGGCACTTTCTGACATCGTGCCTTTGCGCGATATTTTCGGCTTGCTCTTTTTTGTCACCGTCGGCATGTTGTTCGATCCGGTCTTTCTCTGGCAGCATCTGGGCGAGGTGCTTTTGCTCGTCGCCATCATCCTTATTGGCAAAGGCTTGATCTTCGCGCTGGTGGTCAGTTCTTTCGGCTACCGCAATGTCATCCCGCTGGCGGTCGCTTTGGGCCTGTCGCAGGTCGGCGAATTTTCCTTCGTCCTCGATGGCGTCGGTTTAAGCAGCCATTCGATTAGTCACGACCTCTACGACCTGATTCTCAATACCACCATCTTTACGATGCTGCTGACGCCGCCGCTCTCGGCCCTGACCGCGCCGCTCTACGCGCTGAGGAAAAAATGGTTTCACCACGAGCCATTGCACACCATCAATATCCCCGATACGGGGCTACACGATCATGTGGTCGTCGCCGGTGGCGGCCAGACCGGCAAATATGTCGCTCAGGTTCTTTTGGCTCATCATGTGCCGGTGGTGGTCATCGAGCTGAACAACCAGCAAATGGTCGAAGTGCAAAAAGCCGCCATCCCACTGGTTTTCGGCGATGCCAGCAAACATTTGGTGCTTGAGGCGGCGGACATTGGCCGGGCCAGATTGCTCATCATCACCATTCCAGGTTTAATTACCGTCAAGGGAATCATCGAAGAGGCGCTGAGCCTCAATCCGCGCTTGCATGTCGTGGCGCGATCCGGTGGTTTGGAACAGATGCGTCTCTTGCGTGAGATCGGCGTCCACGACCTGGTGCAGCCGGAGTTCGAGGCCGGTCTCGAACTTACCCGCCAAGCGCTTCTCGCCCTCGGTGTCGATAACGCCGAAGTCAACCGCGAAACCGACAAAGTGCGCCGGGAACTCTACGCCCCGCTCCATGCGGCGGATAACGAGGTTGGGCGATTGTGAAAATCCACGCATTGCTAACCGAATACGGAAAAAGACAAGGTTCGGGCAAAAGATGAAACGAGCGAGGGGGAATAAGCGATGAACAAAAAGCTTTTTAAGCCTGTCAAATACACTCTGATAACCTTTCTTGCGTTATTTGTCCTGCTGATCGCGGGCGTCGCTTTGCACCAGTTGTATGTTCCCGACTTGCAGCCGTGGCATACCTTCGTCCCCAATGAATTGACAGCGGCGGAAATGGATAAGGCAAGCTGGGATGAATATACCACCCGAGAAAACAAGATATTCGACGACGTTTACCATAAAGTGGTGTTAAAGACGCCGGAAAGTGAAAAAACTTCGGTCAACCGGTATTTTATTGGCAGCCGGGTTTATCCGCCACACTTCAGGGAGGACTGGAACCGGTCGTATCTCCTGATTCCAGACCACCCGAAAGGAGTTGTCGTTTTACTCCATGGTTTGACCGATACTCCCTACAGTATGCGGCATATCGCACGCTTGTATTACGAAAGAGGTTTTGTCGCGCTGGGAATCAGGCTGCCTGGGCATGGCACCGTCCCCGGAGCGCTGACGGAAATCACCTGGCAGGATATGGTGGCGGCGACACGGCTGGCGGTACGGGAGGCAAGAAAGCTCGCTCCGGCGGGAACGCCTCTGCATATGGTCGGGTTTTCACAAGGCGGGGCGCTTACGGTCAAATATGCGCTCGATGCGCTCGAAGACGACAGCTTGCCACATCCTGACAGGCTGATTCTGATTTCGCCGATGATCGGCATTACCCGGCTTTCCCGGCTGGCGGAAATTTTCGCCATTCCTTCCTTCCTGCCGGGGCTTGAAAAAGCCGGGTGGCTCAACGTCATGCCGGAGTTCAATCCATTCAAGTTCAATTCATTTCCCGTCAATGCCGTAAAACAGGCGCGCCTGCTGATCGCCGAGATGAGACGGCAGATCGTCGGCCTGTATGAAAATGGCCGGATAAAAGAGATCGCCCCTATCATCACGTTTCAGTCAATCATCGACTACACGGTCAGCACGCCGGCGCTCATCAATGACCTGTACAGTTACCTGCCAGACAACGGCAGCGAATTGGTGCTGTTCGACATCAATCGCGATACCACCTTCATATCGTTAGTTCGTCCGGTTTTTGCAAACATGGTATCAAGGATACTGCCCGATCTGCCCCAACGATACCGGATAACGATAATCGGCAACGCCGCCGCCGGCGATGCCAGTGCCGTCGAGCGAAGCGTTCTGCCGGGCGAAACGGAGTTCAGCGTGCGAACGCTGGGGCTGACCTATCCGTCGGATGTCTTCTCCCTTTCCCACATTTCCTTGCCTTTTCCCCAGAACGATCCCCTGTACGGTTCGGCCCCGGATGCAAAAACAAAAGATGATTTTGGCTTGAATTTGGGTCTTGTTTCAAATGCTCAGGGCGAACGCGGTATTTTGCAAATAAATACCAACTTTTTTTTCAGAATATCGTCCAATCCGCTGTTCTCTTATCTGATGCAACGCATAGACGATATAATCAGCGGCTATACCGTGCCACGGGCAAAGGCCGACAAACGGTACGATGGAATAAAGACCAAAAGCAAAATGACCCCGAAGGAATATGACGCCATCATAAAGAAATCGGATTATGGCTACGATTACTATCTGTTTTAAGGACCGGGAACCGCCACCAAATCGCGGGCATTGTCGTAAACAATCCGGCGCAGCGTTCCGGCGGTCACACCCAAGTGGCAAAAGTAGTGCCAGCAAAAAGACGGCAACAAGCGCGGCGCCGCTCAAGGTGGGGCGACTTGGCCAACAGCGGCCAGAGCGAATACGATGAAGGAGTAACAAGCCAAAGAAAACATGGCCAAAATGCCAAACGCCGTCAGCCGTGGCTCAAGCACGGCGTGGGCGCGGGCCAACAACATGCCGAGCATGGCCACGATCGGCAGCAGATAGCGTCCTTGCGGCTGAAAATCGTCGTCCCAGGAATGATAAAGCGAGGCGGCAATCAATGCCGCCGAGAGGACCAGCACCACAACCGCCTGACCACGGTAATACCAACCGCCGTACCAGAAGATGCTGCCGAAAAACCACACCAACAACCCTAGTCCGCACCAGCGGACCAAGCCATAATAGGCGTCGGTGCCAAACATAGTGTAATAGCCGTAGACGCCGAACGATCCGCGAAAAGTCTTCTCAAACCAGTGGCGGCTGGTAACGAGTTCCGAGAGCGGCTCCCCCTGATCCCGCAAATGGAGATAGGGATTGCGCTGTGCCGGCGGCGTTTCCGGGTTGTACGGTTTTTCCGCCATCTTCAAGAGCATTGCCCGTTCTTGTTGCGGAAAAGCCCAATCGTTGGCCTGGTAATCGAGGATTTTTTTGCCGGTAAACGGCAACAAGGCAAGCACAATGATGACAGCTAAGCGGAGGAGCGCCCAGCGGCGTTCCTCTGTGGCGTAGAGGAAGAAGATGTCTGTCAGTAAAAAAATGCCGGCACAGGCCAGAAAAAACCAATAAGTTTTTTTCACGACCAACAGCAAACTGAAACACAAGGCTGCCAAGAGGGCATAGCCTAGCCAACGGCTGTTTGCACCACCGCGCAGGCAACGATGCAAGGCGCTGCCGCCATCCACCACCTGCCAACCGCAGAGAAAGGCGGCGAAAATGGCGAAGCCGTCTGAGGTGCAGTAGGAAAAAGCATACCATACTTGTGGAGTCACCAGCAAAACCGCCGCTAGATAACGGGGCGTCTTCCAGCGAATGCAAATCAGGAGCATGGCGGCAAAAAGCAGCGGGTTCAGCAAACGGGCGGCGACAATATCCGGCAGGTGAAAAACCGAAAGCAAATGGATGAAACGGCCATTCAACAAATAGTAGATCTCCGGCGAAGCCAGGCGGGTGACTCCATAAGGGCTGTAGGTTGCGACGATGGCCGGGTCGTCGAGAGCGGGTGGCAGCCAATGGCTGACATAATACCGCGAAGCGGCCAGATGGACGAATTCGTCGATATGGACATTTTCCCGGCTGACTACCATCATGACGGCAATCAGCAGCAAAACACCAAAAAGGAGCAAGGGCACATAAGCCATGTCGGCCAGTAAACTCGCCGCCAGCCAGTACACGGCGCCGAGAAGGCTGGCAATAATTATTATCCTGGCAACTTCAGCAACCAAAGCGAAAGCCGACGGTTCCAGGTGCAAGGGAAAGGAAAAAGAAGGATTCTCGCCGGAAGTGACCAGCGACAAGCCATTATCGTAGGCTACCGCCCGCTCGATTTCCCGGCTGGCCGAGATGATTTTGAAACTTTCCGGGCTTTGCAAAACAATGGGCCGAAATCCACCTTGTGAAATCGTCAGAGAGACAAGCCGGCAGTTTCCGGCATACTCCACTGGGGTGACGTCCAAGACAATTGTACCGACTAGGTCACCCAACCAAAAACCATAGTCTTTCTTACCAGGATAAACCGCCACCCGCGCCATGTTTTCGTTTCGACCATTGTCCGTCGCCCAGTATATTTTGAACCAGGTGGGCCGCTCAACCTCGATCTTCAGTTCGACATAGGCGGCACTGAAAATCAGGACATAGTAGGCACCAAGAAACAAGGCGCATAAAACGAAAAAAGGCCAATGCCTTCGAAAGAACGGATGCCGTAACATGGTCAATATTTTGCGCCGCAAGCCAGGCGGAAGCCGATGATCCTGACCCAATTCCGGTCTGGATTGATCCGGAGCCGACTGGCGGGCCGCACATAGCCGGCGGTGATGCCAAAACTCCCGCCGCGCAGCACACGATAAATGCCCTGGTCAGGTCCCGTCGGGTCGCTTACTGGCCTGTCCCCATAAGGGCCATAGCGATCGGCCACCCATTCCCAAACATTGCCGCTCATGTCATATATGCCCAACTCGTTGGCCGCCTTCGTCCCCACTGGATGCGTCTGGTTGTTGTTGTCTTCAAAACCGGAAGGCCAGGCATTGTCGTTCAATTTCCACATACCGCTGTTTTCATAATACCAGGCCACCGTATCGGCATCGTTGCCGCCGCTGTAGCGGTATCCCCGGCTGTTGGCCCCACCACGCGCCGCGTATTCCCACTCGGCCTCGGTCGGCAGCCGGCAGTTTTGCCCGGTCATGACATTCACACGCCGGATGAATTCCTGTGCGCCCTTCCAGGAAACCCATTCCACCGGTCGGTTGTCACCGGGAAAAAGGCTGGGGTTATTCCCCATCACCGCCCGCCACTGCGCCTGCGTCACCTCGTATTTACCGATATTGAAGTCGCTGACCGTCACCCGATGCGCTGGTTTTTCGCCGTCAGCGCAGTCGTCACCCTCCCGCTCTGGCACACAGCCCATGGTGAAACTGCCACCTTTGACCAAGACCATGGCAATTTCAAGTGGGTTGGCCTGGGCCAGCGGCGCGGGATTATCGGTCGCACGCTTACTGTATGTGTTGCAAGCGGCCAACACGGCCAGCCAGGCAAGCATCGAGCCAAAAACAATCAGCGTTCTTCCGGTCGCTATCATCGGGTATTTCTTTGGTTGGAATATTCCATTCCCGTATCAGACAGGAGACAGGAACCAGGCGCCAGGAAATCTTTCCTGTAACCCGATCCCTGTAACCTGTCACCTGACATTACCAGCGATACACTACCTTGATCGTGCCGGCGACACCTTCCCTGGCACCGACATAGCCCTGCACGCCGAGGTCGAAGTCCCAGGAAGCGCTGGCGCCCATGCTGGCGCCGATTTCGCCCATGCCGGTATCACCGCCGAGGCTGGGTTGATCCAGGGCGATGCCGTTGACCGACGAACCGGTTTTGCCGTCAAACTCATGCTCCCAGCCGGCGCCGATATAGGGTGTCAGCCAAGGTTTAACCGCCCAATTATAGCGGGCGCCCAGCATGGTGCGCAGAGAATCGACACTGTCGAAGTTGACGATTTCACCCGTCGAAATCCGCACGTCGTCACTGCCCTGATGTGTCCACAGCAGGCGGGCATACACATCGGCCTGCGTGTTGGCGGTGACCGGCAGCAGATAGCCGGTGCCGACATGGACGCCATAGTACATCGAACTGGTATCGTAGCTGGCGGCGGTGCCCATGGCGTCGTGCAGATTGCTAGCGAAATCGCTCCTTACCTGGCCGATTCGCGCCGAACCTTCGAAATAGGGACCGCCAGCGCTGGCGCCCTGGCCGCCCTGCTGAAGATCCAAGCGCCCCAAAAGGCCGCCGCCGATATTGTCGATGTTGCCGGAGCCATGCACCGAAGCCTGGTTCGGGAAGCTGTTGTAGGTGTCGTAGCCGCCGTGGCCGTATTCGACGAAGGCGCCGAGGGTCATACGACCGTGCTGCTCATAGTCGATGGCGTGGGCCAGACCTGCCACCAGCGAGATGTAATCGACATCGACGGAAGAACCGGTGTTGTAGGTCATGCTGCCGGCACCGATGGCGCCAAAGGGCGATACCCCAGCCGGTGACGACACCGCGCCGACACCCTGGGCACCACCTTGGCCGCCGCCGCTATCGGATGAGCCACCACCACCTGTGCCGGAAGCGGGCGAGGCGGCTTGCACGGCCAGAGCCATACCTTTGGTTGCAATCATATCGGAGCCAATATTGACCAGGGTGACCGGGGCGGTAAAGCCTTCGTTCAGGGATTTAGCCTGCGGATTGGCATGGCCAGCCACACCGGGCTGACCGACCGGCGGTGGGGGTTCTGGCGTGCCAGCGGTCGGTGGTGATGATGGCAAAGACTGTGATGGTGATGGTGATGATGATGGTGACGATGTTGGCGTGGGCTCGGGTGTTGGTGGCGCCGCCGGTTCAGCCAGTACCTCGGCCATCAGTTTGTTACCCTCGGTGTAGACCTTGAAATCATAGATGATGGTGACGCCCTGCATGCCGCTGCCGTTGACGGTGCCGCCATCATTGGCCGGCGTGCCGGTCAGGGTGCCGGCGTCGATCAGGTTGACGGTATCGCCGACCCGCAAAGGTGACGAGGCGCCGTTGATGCCGACGTTGACATTGGCTTTATCAATGTAAGCCTCGCCGGTGACGGTCAGCATGGTGCCGCCATTGCCGAGGTCGGTCGGCAGATAGAAGTTGAGATTCTCGAAGTTATACAGCCCGGCCACCGTCACGCCAGAGCGTTTCAGGTTGAAGGTGTTGCCAGCGGTGACGCTGGCATCGCCAAAGGGTTTGTCTTGCCAGCCACTGGCATCGTAACCACCACCCATACCGCCATAAATGTTTGCCCCACTGAGATCAAGCGCGGTGTTTCCTTCGATGGTAACCGTATTATTGGTGGCAGTACCTGATCCGAGGCTACTCTCAGCATAGCCGCCATATACATCACCGCTGACTGTGCCGCCGCTGATGCTGACTGTATTGCCGTCGGCGACGCCCGATCCGCGGCCACCATAATAATCGCCGGCGTTAGCATAGCCGCCGGAAATACCACCGCCAACGCTGCCGCCGCTAATGGTCACCGTATTGTTATTGCTGATGGCGGTAACCGGACTGCTGTTGCCGTTGGTGGCGACGTCTTGTGCGCTTCGGGAAACAGTGGCATAGCCGCCGGAAATACCACCGCCGACACTGCCACTGTTGACGGTGACCGTATTACTGTTGGCGATGGCAGAGAGGATACCGCCCCACACGTTCGCGTTTCCACCAGTAACACCAAATCCAACGCTGCCACCGTTGAGAGTGACTGTATTGTTGTTGGCCTCTGATTCTCCTGAACCGAAAGCAACAGCACCGCCATAAACGCCGCCAGGATTGACCACACCACCAGCGTTGATGGTGACGCTATTGCCACTGGCCGGTAGGTCATTGAGAGAACCATCGGCGGCACTGCTGTTACCCAAGACATCGTGGCCACTGACATCACTGCCGATGACAATATCATTGGCGGCGGCGGGTTGGGCCAGCGGCAACAAAGACGTGGCCAACAGGGTCGCGGCGACAAAAGCGGCGACAGTTAGGGTTTTGTTTTTGCCGCGAGCTGGCGCGGGCGGCGATTTTTCTTTGACTGACATCGTTCTCTCCTTTTACTACTTTTTTGGTTATGCCGCGCCAACCATTGGCACGACGCTTCAACATTCTCAATTGCCATTTCGAGCGCAGCGAGAAATCTCCCGCATCGCTACGCTCGCGGTTGAAATGACAACATGATGGATCATGTCCACCGATACATGCAGCCTGGCAAAACAAAGGCGAGACGCGCCCAGCCGAGCCAATAAAAAAGGCCTTACCCCATTACGGAGTAAGGTCTCAAAAAAGAGAAAGCACGCCACGTGGGCGTCAAAATAGATACAAACAGTTAGGAATAGATCAAGAGAGAGAGAGAGAGAGAGAGAGATGCAAATATCGTGCCAGATTTGGCGCGATGCCGTTATGGCGATAAAAATTAAAAAATATCTTTCCGATTTCGCCTTCCATGGCCTTTGTCCCTTCCGTAGCCTTCCACGTACAAGAGTTGATTCAGATATCGCCCGCCACAGCGCTACGATATGCCCGCATTACTTCGGTATTCGCGGTACGATAACAAATATTTACCAGATATTTATTCTTCATCCGTGTCTTTTAACACAAAGGCGGAAAGGAATGCAAGAAGATTCTTGCCAGACATTGATAATGGTTATGTTACTGGAATTGCAACAGAAAATAGTATAACAATGGCTGGAGTCAGATATTTTTTGCGGTTTATCATATCCCTGTTTGCGGGCGAAAAAAGACGGGATTTTCTGTTCCCTCGCCTCTTTCATCTGTCCTCCGGCAACCAGTTTTCATCCATGATTTCGGCAAATGTCCAGGGACAGATTTCGGGGAAAACATCAAGATTGATTTCCCGTGTTGCCAGGTCCAGAGCATCACCCCACGTAGCTTCCCACCATTCCGGGTCGGCAAGCCACGCCTTCAGGCTGGGCATCTTTTTCAAGGCACGTTCGATATTGCGCCGCTGAGTTATGATGGTTCGCCGCCAACTGCTGCCCCGGCGCTGCGGCTGATATTGCCATTTCAAAAGATGCGCCAAGAGGACGGCCATGCGGCTCATCAGTTCGCGCTGTTCGGCCTTGCCCACGTCTTCTATCTCCTCGGCGATGTTTTCAATATCGAGCAGGTCGAAGCAGCCGGCCCGCAACAGCCCTGCCTGCTCGTTGGCCCAGGCGACAACATCGGTGTCATATGAGGCAGTCATGATTGTTCCTCCATACGCTCGAAGCATCGGCAATCAAATGACGACAACCGACGGCAGTATCACGGTATACATTTCATTGGAAAAATTTTGTCGGACATACGAGGTTTCGCCGCCCAGTACCACTGGTTTCCTTTATAGCATGAGCAGGCATCTTGGCAAAGAAGATATAATCAGTGGCTATGCCGTGCCGCGGGCCAAGGCCGACCAACAGTACAAAAATACCAAAAGCAAAATGCCCCCGGAGGCAAAGGTATCTACACAAGTCTCTGTGCGAGGGCGGGGAAATTTTCTATGACGACCTGTTTGAAATCGGCGATTTTTGTCAGGTCGTAGTCCATGAAAGCCAAAAAATCGTACAATTGAAGGAGTACC
>Ga0209629_10000015_pt1 | contig 75076 bp, 69 predicted proteins | sample TergutCu122P5_FD_187286 | JGI IMG/M metagenome (GOLD analysis project Ga0209629, IMG submission 187286) | Cubitermes ugandensis P5 segment gut microbial communities from Kakamega Forest, Kenya - Cu122 P5 (SPAdes) (version 2) | ecosystem: Host-associated > Arthropoda: Insects > Digestive system...
AAGAAGTGGAAAAGAAACTGCCCGGATTTCCGATTGTGCTTCACGGCGCATCGTCTGTGCCGCACGAAGAGGTTGAGACAATTAACAAATACGGTGGCGCATTGAAAGACACTATCGGAATACCCGAAGAGCAGTTGCGCCGCGCCGCTAAATCGGCTGTTTGCAAAATAAATATCGACAGCGACAGCCGTTTGGCAATGACAGCCGCCGTGCGCGAAGTTTTTGCGCTAAAACCAGCCGAATTTGACCCACGAAAATATCTCGGACCGGCGCGCGACAATATGAAAAAACTCTACAAACACAAAATCGAAGCAGTGCTTGGCAGCGCAGGAAAAGCGTAAATCAATTACGATTTACGAATTACGATTGACGATTAAAAAAAAATTAATTTTGAAATCTTGAAATTTTGGAATTTTTAAATTTTGGAATTTTGGAATATTATTAATGTAATTGGAAATTGAAGTTGTGAAGTTTATTTTACGATATTTGATAACAGCGGCAGTGGCTTTTTTTCTGCCAAAAGTGCTTGAATTTTATGATGTTACAAGTATTCAGGTGCATTTCGACAGTTTTAAAACCGCTTTGCTGTTTGCTTTGGCTTTCGGGCTGCTTAATATTTTGGTAAAACCGATAATTTCATTTTTTTCATTGCCGATAACAATTCTCACACTCGGACTTTTTACTCTGATAATCAACGCATTAATGGTTTATATTGCCGACAGGTTAATCAGTGGAATGTCTATTAACGGTTTTGTCAACACATTGATTTTCAGTGTTTTGCTTTCTGTTTGCACAACAATTCTCTGCTGGATTTTTATAAAGAAAAAAGAGAATTAAACAGAGAAATATTTGTAATTTAAATTTAATTTGTTAAATAATACCGTTTTAGAAAATATCAGATTGCGCATCTTGACACGCAATGACAGCAACAAAGTAAATAATGATACACTTTGCAGAAATTAATTAATCAATAATAAAAAAATAATGGAATTAAATGATTTTATAGCAAATTTTGCGGCTCAATTTGATGAGACCGAAAGTGATGTATTTCAAGCAAATACAGAGTTTAAAACATTAGACGAATGGACTTCTTTGATGGCGTTGTCGGTAATTGCAATGGTTGATGATGAATATGAGGTTGCCATCAAAGGCGATGATATTCGCAATTCAAAAACGATAGAGGATTTGTACAATATTGTAAAATCGAAAAAATAATGGCTTTTTTACAGCTTAATAATGTAAAAATCAGCGGTTTATCTGCCTGCGTACCAAAGAAAATTGACGAAAATGCAAATTTTCCAATGTTCGACGGCGAAAGTTATCAGAACTTTGTTGCTGTCACAGGAATTGAGCGAAAGCGTGTTTCGTCGAAAAACATTTGCACGTCCGATTTGTGCGTTGCGGCTGGGGAAAAACTGATTGCCGATTTGGGCTGGAAAAAGGAAGAAATCGCTTTGTTAGTGTTTGTTACGCAAACGTCCGACTATATTTTGCCTGCCACTTCGCCGCTAATTCAGCACAAACTCGGACTTTCCAAAGATTGTTACACTTTGGACATTTCGCTCGGTTGCAGCGGCTGGGTGTATGGTTTGAGCGTGATTTCTTCGCTTTTTAGCCAACTGCCCGAAAACGAGAAAAAATTGGCGAAAGCGTTGTTGCTTGCAGGCGATACGATTTCAAAAATTTGTTCGCCAACCGATAAAAGTACTTTTCCGCTTTTTGGCGATGCCGGCACGGCTACGGCTTTGGAATTTGCCGAAAATTCTGCGCCATTATTATTTAATATGAATTCTGATGGTACTGGTTATCAGGCAATTATAGTTAATGACGGCGGATTTAGAAATGAATTTTCTGAAAAATCTTTTGAAAAAATAATTCGCGGCGAAGGCATTGAGTCAAATAATTTGCAGTTGATTTTGGAAGGAATGGACGTGTTTGCATTTGGTATAAAACGTGCGCCCGAAAGTGTAAATTCTTTGCTCGAAAAGTTTGAAATTGATAAAGAAAAAATTGATTTTTTTATTTTTCATCAGGCAAATATGTTTATGAACGAACAAATCCGCAAAAAACTCAAACTCGAAAAAGAAAAAGTGCCATATTCACTCAAAAATTTCGGAAATACATCGTCCGCGACTATTCCGCTAACTTTGGTTACCGAACTTCGTAACGAACTGATAAACAGAAAATTAAATCACATTGCCTGCGGTTTTGGCGTTGGACTTTCGTGGGGAAGCGCGTTTTTCGAAACGGATAAAATTGTTGTTTCGCAATTATTGGAAATATAAATTTTAAAATCTTTACAAATATGGAATTTAATTCCAGATTTGTAAAGATTTTCATTGTTTTTTTAATCGGCTTTAGCCGAAACAACAAATTTTATTTGCAATATAACATATTGATTTTCAATCTATAATTTGAGTTTTATTGAAAATAGTGATTTAAACCGAAAAATTTATATAAAATCAGCGGTTATAACCGAAATATTTATATAAATTTAGCGATTATAATAGAAAGATTTGTATTAATTTAGCGGTTATAATAGAAAAAATTATATTAAAATTTCCATTATAATGGAAAAATTCATATAAAATTTTCCACTATAACGTAAAAATTTAAATTAAAATTTCCATTATCTCAAAAAAATTATTACCTTTGCACTCTGTTTTATTAAAATTTTTTGTAAAATGTTTAAACGGTTGATTATAGACGCTTTAAAAGAGGACTTTTTTAAGAAAAAAGTCATTATTTTAGTTGGACCGAGGCAAGTGGGGAAAACTACTTTGCTTGGTCAGGTTATTAAAGATTTTGAACAGAGCAATACGCTTTTTCTTAACTGCGATGAGCCGGAAACCTTAAAAATGCTTGAAAATGTTAGTTCTACCGAACTAAAAAATCTTATTGGCAACAAAAAAATTATTTTAATTGATGAGGCGCAAAGGGTAAAAAATATCGGAATAACATTAAAACTGATTGTTGATAATATCTCTGATATTCAATTAATTGCAACCGGTTCATCGGCTTTTGATTTGCGCAATAGTTTGAACGAATCGCTAACAGGACGAAAATTTGAATATCGGCTTTATCCATTTTCTACGCAGGAATTGATTGACGGCACTTCGCTTTTGGAAGAAAAACGCTTGCTTGAACACCGTATGATTTACGGAATGTATCCCGACGTGGTTAATAATCCCTCAGAGGCGCAAAGAATTCTTATTGAACTAAATAACAGTTACTTATACAAAGATATTTTTATGTATAAAGAAATTCGGCAGTCGGACGCGCTGTCGAAATTGCTTGTTGCGATTTCTTTGCAACTTGGTAATGAAGTGTCTTACAACGAATTAGGCAGAACTGTTGGCTTGAAAAGTGAAACCATTGAACGATATTTGGATTTATTGGAAAAAGTTTTTGTGATTTTTCGTTTGCCGTCGTTTAGCAGAAATATGCGACAGGAATTGAAAAAAAGTCAAAAAATTTATTTTTATGATAATGGTATTCGTAATGCGCTGATTCAGAATTTCAAATCGTTGGAATTGCGGACAGATACGGGGGCTTTGTGGGAAAATTTTATGATTTCCGAACGGAAAAAATACGCCGAATACAATCAAATTTTTTCCAATAAATATTTTTGGCGCACACATTCAAATCAGGAAATTGATTATATTGAGGAAAAAGACGGCGTTTTGCACGCATACGAGTTTAAATGGAACGAAAAACGAGCGGCAAAATTACCAAATTCTTTTGCTGTGAATTACCCAAATCACGAATTTAAAGTTATTAATCGTACAAATTATTTGGAATTTATTTTGTAAAAAAATTATGAATATTCTTCTTTTTTCTCACGTTGAAGTGTCGGCTGTGCCAAAAGCAGGTGGTATTCAGCGCGTTACGCAACTTTTGGCAGAGGCGTTTATTGCCAACGGTTATAATGTTTTTCATAGTTTTTTTTCGACAAATAATGATGATGCGCAAATTCCATTTTTAGAAAAAATTCAACTTGCGTGGGGGCAGGAATACGAGCAGTTGAAGCCGTTTTTACAGAAAAATAAAATAGATTTCGTAATTTTTCAAAATATTTTGGGCGGCGGCGAAACGCTGTTGAAAAATGTGCGTCAGGCGGCAAACGAGGCAAACAGTAAAATAATTTTCTGCCTGCACGTATCGCCGGACAGTTGCCTGACAAAACCGAGTTTGGCGGCAGAATTTTACAGATTAACACATTGGAAAATTCCCAAAGTTTGTGTTAAACGGCTGATTACCGCGAGTTTACCGCGTCCGATTTATAATTATTTGGCATTAAAACAGGCGGGAAATAATTTTAAAATTTATAATAAATATTGCGATAAAATAGTTTTACTTTCGCAAAGTCATATTGATATTTACAATAAAATTTCAAAAAATACTGATAATCAAAAAGTTACGGCAATTCCTAATCCGCTTACTTTTAGTGATTTTATAACGGAAAAAGAATTTGACGAAAAACAAAACGAAATATTGATACTCTGCCGACTGTCCGAGCGTCAAAAACGGGTTACTGAAAGTTTGAAAATATGGCAAAAAGTTCAAAATCAGGAAGTTGCACAAAATTGGCGGCTTGTAATTGTGGGCGGCGGCGAAGATGAAGATTTTATTAAAAAAACTGCTAAAAATCTGAAACTCAAAAACATATCGTTTGAAGGATTTCAACATCCTCTTACATATTTCAAAAGTGCAAAAATATTTATGATGACCTCTGCGCACGAAGGTTTTGGAATGACTTTGGTTGAGGCACAGCAAAACGGCGCAGTGCCGATGGCTTTCGACAGTTTTACGGCTTTGCACGATATTTTGGAAAACGAAAAAAACGGAATTATTATTGAAAATCAGAACTTTACGCAATATGCCGAAAAACTTGTCGATTTGATGAAAAATGAAGAAAAACGAATTTTATTAGGAAAAAATGCAATAGAAACCTGCAAAAAATTTTCCACTGAAAATATTGTAAATCAATGGAATAGATTGTTAGACGAAATGAAATAATAGAATTTTGGGAAAAAATAAAAACATATTATGGATTGATTATTTGCGAGTTTTTGCAACTTTTGGCGTTATAATTGTTCACACAACCTACGCACTGCTGTACAAATACGGCAGTGTTTCGAGTTTCGATTGGTGGACGGGGAATTTTTACGGCAGTTTTGTCCGTTTTGGCGTACCGATATTTTTAATAATTTCGGGAACTTTAATTCTGCCAAAAACATACCAAAGCATTGGAGAATATCTTAAAAAACGGTTTTTAAGAATTTTGTTTCCATTTTTATTTTGGAGTTTTATTTATATTGCTGGAAATTTATATCTGAAAATTGCAGAAGGCGAACATCTGACAATTTTTGAATCTTTGAAGTTTATTCTTGTTCAATTTAGAGATGGCGCAAGTTTCCATTTGTGGTACATTTATCTGATTTTAGGACTTTATTTGTTTTTTCCAATAATTGGTAAATGGCTGAATAACAGCAGCAAACGCGAAATTGAATATTTTATCGTAATTTGGCTGATAGCAATTTTTGCTGCTTTGCCTTTTATGAAAAATTTTGTTCCAAAAATAGAGATTATGTATTTTTCGGGCTATATCGGTTTTCCTGTTTTGGGTTATTATTTGAGTAAAACCGCTTTCAATTTTGACGGAAAAAAATCTGTTTATTTATTGTTTGTTTTGGCAGGGGTTGCCGTTACAATGTTTGGAACAAATTTTATTGTAAAACAAGAAGGATTTTTTGTTGAAAGTTTTTATAACTATCTGACACCCAATGTTATACTGCTTTCCGCAGGAATATTTTTACTTTTCAAAAATTTTGCAGGATTCAGCGAAAAAACAAATTCTGTAATTATTTTTATTGGAAAATACAGTTATGGAATCTATTTAGTCCATATTTTAGTATTGTGGCTGCTGGCGAAATTTGGTTTTTCATATACTCTTATCAGCCCAATAGTTGGAATTCCGATAACGGGCTTTTTATGTTTGATTATTTCAACTTTCATAATTTTCATCATTAATAAAATACCTTTTGGCAAATATATTTCAGGATAAAAAATTATGTATAACCCTTTTACATTAGAAAATAAGCGAATTTTTTGAAACAGAGGAATTTTTTTTCAAAATTGATAGAACAATTAAATTTTGCTATTGCGTAAAAAATGTGTAAATTTGCATTTGTTATTTGGTAAAAAATGTGATTTTAACAGTGAATTTCTTGTAAAAAATGTGATTTTGTCAAATAAAAAATGGTAAAAAATGTACAGAGAAAAACTTAACAGTTTAAAACAGTGGAAGTTGAAGAAAAACAAAAAACCGCTTGTTTTTCTTGGCGCAAGGCAAGTTGGTAAAACTTGGCTGTTGCAGGAATTTGGTAAAACCGAATACAAACAAATGGTGTATGTCAATTTTGAAGATAAAGACGCACCAAAAGATATTTTTCAGCAAGATTTTAATATCGAACGTATTATCACGCTGTTAAACGCCTATTCGGAACTTAAAATTGAACCTGAAAACACTTTGCTTGTCTTTGATGAAATTCAAACAGCACTGCAAGGTATTACTTCATTGAAATACTTTTACGAGAAAGCACCACAGTATCAAATCATTGCAGCAGGTTCGCTTTTGGGAATCAATATTCATCCGGGCGAATCGTTTCCGGTAGGCAAAGTTGAATTTCTCACGCTTTATCCGCTTAGTTTTGTCGAGTTTTTGCTGGCAATGAACGAAACGGGAATAGTTGAACTGATAGAAAAACAAGAATGGGAATTACTTAACTCATTCAGTAATAAACTTATAAATTATCTTCGCTATTATTTTTTCGTGGGCGGTATGCCTGAAACGGTATTAAATTTTTCGCAAAACAGAGATTGGAATGAAGTGCGTCAAATTCAACTCAATATTTTAAAATCGTACGAAAACGATTTTTCAAAACACGCGCCAAAAGATATTTTGCCACGAATCAATTTTGTTTGGAAAAGTATTCCTGCGCAGTTGGCAAAAGATAATCGCAAGTTTTTTTACGGTGTTGTGAAAGAAGGTGCGCGTGCCAGAGAGTACGAAATGGCTATTCAGTGGTTGATAGATTCTGGCTTGTTGCACAAAGTTTACAGTATATCGAAACCTGCGCTTCCGCTGGTTGCTTATCGCGATTTGTCGGCATTCAAAATCTATCACAATGATACAGGATTACTTGCTGCTATGTCAAATCTAAATGCAAAAACACTGCTCAATGGCGATGCGGTTTTTACCGAATTTAAGGGCGCATTGGCAGAACAGTTTGTTTTTCAACAATTTTTATTGAACGAAAAATTATCCGTTCACTATTTTCAAATCAACAATCGATTGGAAATTGACTTCGTTATTCAGAATGAAAATGATGAAATAATTCCCGTTGAAGCAAAATCGGGCGAAAACTTAGCAACAAAAAGTTTGAAACGCTATGTTGAAACTTATCAGCCCGTAAAAGCAATTCGCACTTCATTAACGAATTACAAAAAAGAAAGTTGGATGACAAATGTGCCGTTATATCTTATTGGCGATTTTTTTTAACTTAATTATTGATTAATTATGTATAACCCTTTTACATTAGAAAATAAAACAATTGTAGTAACCGGCGCATCGTCGGGAATTGGAAAAGCAATCGCGATTGAATGTTCCAAAATGGGCGCAAAAGTTATAATTAGCGGTAGAAACGAAGAACGGCTTAATGAAACTTTGTTGCAAATGGCAGGTGCGGGGCATTCGGTTATCGTTGCCGATTTGAGCAAAGATGACGACAGAAAAAAAATTGTAGAACAATCGCCCACACTTGACGGATTGGTAAATTGTGCCGGTTTGATAAAAACTTTGCCTTTTCAATTTATTAAAAATGCAGATTTAGAGGAAGTTATGAGCGTAAATTTTACTGCGCCTGCTCTGATAACAGCCGATTTGGTCAAAAAAAAGAAAATAACAAAAGGCGGTTCGATAGTTTTTATTTCGTCAATAGCAGGTTTGTACGGTGTTACGGCTGCAAATTCGATGTATGCGGCATCAAAATGCGCTATCAACGGACTTGCAAAAAATATGGCACTTGATTTGGCTGATAAAAATATCCGCGTGAACACGGTAAATCCCGCCTCTGTCGAAACTCACATTTACGACGAAGGAATTTTTACCGCCGAGCAATTAGAAGAAGACAAAAAACGTTATCCGTTAAAACGTTACGGAAAACCGGAAGAAGTGGCGTATGCTGTAATTTACTTATTATCAGATGCTTCCGCCTGGGTTACAGGAAGTAATTTGTTGATTGACGGAGGATATACGTTAAATTAAGAATGAAGAATTAAGAATTAAGAATAAGAATTGCAAAAATATCAGTATAATGTTATAAATCAAGTAAATGTCATTGCGGGCTTGACCCGCAATCTCAAACAATGAAAGGCGAGAAAATTTTTCAATAATTTATAAAGTAACTTTATTATAACTTGTTAAATTATAACGTTTTAGAAAATATCAGATTGCGGGTCAAGCCCGCAAAGACAGAGACAAAGTACATTAAAAACATTAGGATATTCATTTAATAATAATAAAAATTAGTATGAAAAATTTTTTTAAAAATAAAAAAGTAGAAATTGTGCTGTTATCGGTAATCTTTGCTGTGGCAATGATTTTTTCATTTTCTGCCTGTAAATCAACCGATTTGATAAAAAAAATATCAGGCGAAGTAACGGCTGATGCAAATGGCGAAATTAAGTTTATGTACTCGCGCACAAGCACGAATAATCCCGCAACCTGCTCGTTTACAACCAATTTGCCAAGTCCAAACGACAAATTCGACCTGACTCTCGAATCAGGTTCATTAACATTCACAAAAACTATTAACGGCTTAAACGCAGGACAAAAAGTGAAATGGACGGCGACAGCCGAAGGCAACCCGCTAAATCACGGAAGCGGCAATTTTGTTCATATAATTAATGATTAAAATCAGGCAATGAACGCATATATTAAAGCAATTTCATATTATTTGCCCGAAAAAATTCTGACGAACGAAGAATTAATCGAGGAATTTCCCGAATGGACGGTTGAAAAAATCGCCTCGAAAGTTGGCGTAACCGAGCGTCATATCGCCGCCGAAAACGAAACAGCGGCTGATATGGGCGTGAAAGCGGCAGAAAAACTGTTTGCCGAACATAAAATTGACCGAAATTCGATTGATTTTTTGCTTTTTTGCACGCAAAGTCCCGATTATTTTTTGCCGGCATCGGCTTGTTTGATGCAGGAAAAATTGAATTTGCCGACTTCGTGCGGCGCATTGGATTTTAATCAGGGCTGTTCGGGTTACGTTTACGGACTTTCGCTTGCAAAGGGTTTGATTGCAGGCAAAATGGCGAAAAATGTGCTTTTGATTACTTCCGAAACTTACTCAAAGCACCTTCATCCGAAGGATAAAGGCAATCGCACAATTTTTGGCGATGCGGCGGCGGCAACTTTGATTTCGACAGACGGTTTTGCCGAAATCGGCGAATTTTCTTTTGGTACTGACGGGCGAGGTGCTGAAAATCTGATAGTTAAAACAGGCGCATTCCGCGAAAAAAACCCGAAAAATGACTTGTTTTTTGATGAAAATAATTTTCCAAAATCGAGCGATTTCCTGTTTATGGACGGTGGCGAAATATTTGAATTTACTTCAAAAGCAGTTCCCAAATTGGTTGATAATGTTTTGTACAATAATAAGTTACAAAAACCCGAAATTGATTTATTTGTTTTCCATCAGGCAAATAAATTTATGATAAATTTTTTGCGCAAACAACTTGATATTGAGAAAGATAAGTTTTATATTTTTATGGAAAATGTCGGCAATACCGTTTCTTCCACCATTCCGATTGCACTTTACGAGGCGCAAAAAGAAAATGTTTTGAAAGGGAATGTGCTTTTGGCTGGCTTTGGCGTAGGTTATTCGTGGGGTGGAGTAACGCTTTCAATTAAAAATTAAAAAAAAATATAAAGTGAATATTTTAGTACAACTTTCGCATCCTGCGCATTTTCATTTGTATAAAAATGCGATAAGAAATTGGCAAAACAATAACCATAAAGTATTTATTTTAATAAAAACGAAAGATATTTTAGAGGAATTGTTGCAAAATGCTAATTTGCCGTATTTTAATATTCTGCCCGAAGAAAAACGAAAATCAAAATTTGATATTCTTAAAAATATGATTATCAGGGATTTCCGTATTTTTAAATTTTGTATAAAAAATAAAATAAATCTACTTACCGGCTCAACGCCCGAAGTGGCGCAGGTGGCGTGGCTTTTACGGCGATTTTCGGTAAATACGGGCGAGGACGATGCGGCGGTTGTGCCTGCGTGGGCAAAGGCGGCGGGACCGTTTGTGCAAACGCTGCTAACGCCCGAAGTTTGCGATAATGGAAAATTGAACGCAAAGTCGGTAAAATACAATTCTTATCACGAGTTGGCGTACTTGCACCCGAATAATTTTACGCCAGATAAAAATATTGTGGAAAAATATTTTTCGGCAGAAAAACCGTATTTTATTCTTCGTTTTGCAAAACTCAATGCACACCACGATGCTGGCATTCAGGGAATTAACACCGAAATTGCACAGCGAATTATTGATATTTTAAAACCGCACGGCGAAATTTACATAACTTCCGAGCGCAAACTTGAGCCGCAGTTTGAGCAGTACAGAATTAATATTAATCCGCTTGATATTCATCACGTTATGGCATTTTCAACGCTTTACATCGGCGACAGTCAAACGATGGGGGCTGAGGCGGGCGTGTTGGGCGTGCCGTTTGTGCGTTTCAACGATTTTGTCGGGCGAATCGGCTATTTGGAAGAGTTGGAAAATCATTACAATCTCGGATTTGGAATAAGAACAAAAGATGTTGAAAAACTTTATTCCGTTGTAAATGAATTGGTTACAATGAGAAATCGTAAAGAAATTTTTCAAAAACGCAGACAAACAATGCTTAACGAAAAAATTGATTATGCCAAATTTTTAACGTGGTTTATCGAAAATTATCCTGCAAGCAAAAAAATAATGCTGCAAAATTCTGATTTTCAATATAATTTTAGGTAAAAAATGAATAAAATTTTAAAATTATTTTGTTAATTAAAAAATTAGTTGTAATTTTGTACATTCTAATATACAAAATATATTAAATATTTTATATCAAGATGTACAAAATCAAATAAGTAATGGATACTGTAATAGAAAAATCGCGGCAAAAAGTTCAAAATGTAGATACTCGTTTTATCCGCAGCATAATGGATAAAATAGATTGGAATGACCGTCTGATTGGCATTCGTGGTGCAAGAGGTGTGGGAAAAACAACGCTTTTGCTTCAGCGTATCAAAAAATTTTTGGGAAATTCTAATGAAACTTTATACGTTTCGCTTGATAATCTTTGGTTTGCAGAGCATAATTTGCTTGATTTGGTCGATTTTTTTGTAAAACGCGGTGGGAAATTTCTTTTTCTTGATGAAGTCCACAAATATCCAAAATGGTCGCAGGTAATTAAAAATATTTACGACGATTTTGATGAACTTAAAGTGGTTTTTACGGGTTCTTCATTGCTCGAAATACTTAATGCTCGCGCCGATTTGAGCCGTCGTGCAATTTTATATGATATTCAGGGGCTTTCGTATCGCGAATTTTTAAATATAACGCAAAAAACTGATTTTCAAGAGGTTTCGCTGTCGGATATTTTGGAAAATCATAAAGAAATATCCGATAATATTTTGCTGAATGTCAAACCATTACAATTTTTTAACAAATATTTGCAACACGGTTATTATCCTTTTTTTACCGAAGGGATTGCGCATTTTTCGTATCGTTTGGAAGAAGTTGTGAATATGGTTTTAGAAGTGGAATTGCCTTTGTTGCGCAATGTAGAACCTGCTTATGTTCTTAAAATCAAGCAACTTTTGCAAATTGTTTCGGAATCGGTTCCTTTTATACCAAACATTGATAATTTGAGCAAACGCATTGAAATTCACAGAAATACGCTTTTGTCATATCTTTATTATTTGCAGGAAACGCGATTGACAAATCATTTGCATAAAGATATTTCGGGAATAAATCGCTTGCAAAAGCCCGAAAAAATTTATCTCGAAAACACCAATCTTGCTTATACCTTGGCAGAAAATAATTCTAATATTGGCAATTTGCGCGAAACTTTTTTTCTTAACCAATTATCATATAATCACACAGTTGAATATCCTAATAATGGTGATTTTTGGGTTGAAAAAAAATTTCTTTTTGAAATTGGCGGAAAAACAAAAACGGGGAAACAAATTAAAGATACAAAAAATTCTTATATTGCCGCCGATGATATCGAATACGGCTTCGACAAAAAAATTCCATTATGGCAATTTGGATTTTTGTATTAATTGTAAAATTCTGATTTTCAATATAATTTTAAGTAAAAAATGAGTACAACTTTGAATATTACTGCTGATTTTAAGCAATGGCTTGTGGCTTTGAAAAGCCGCATTCGGCAAAGTCAGATTAAGGCGGCGATAAAGGTAAATACCGAATTATTGCGGCTTTATTGGGATTTGGGACACGATATTTCGGTGCGACAAATGGACGCTGAGTGGGGCAGCGGCTTTTTTGAAAATTTGAGCCGCGAATTGCGGGCAGAGTTTCCCGAAATGACGGGATTTTCTTCTACAAATTTAAAATATAGCAAACGTTTTTATGAGTTTTATACTCAAGATAAAACAATTTTGCAACAACTTGGTGCAAAATTAGAAACTTCAATCCGTTACCAACTTGGTAACGAATTACAAGTTTCTGAAAATCAACCAAATATAATTCGTCCACAAGTTGTGGACGAATTGGAAACTCTTCCCGTTTTTCAAGTTCCTTGGGGACATCACAGAGAAATAATTACCAAATGTAAATCTGTTAAAGAAGCGTTATTTTATGTTAATAAAACTATTGAAAACGGCTGGAGCAGGGCAATGCTGCTGAATTTTTTAGATGCAAATCTTTATGAAAGTCAGGGGAAAGCGTTGAATAATTTTGATAAATTTTTGCCTGACGTACAAAGCGATTTGGCAAAGGAAATTCTAAAAGACCCGTATAATTTTGATTTTCTTGCACTTACACAAAATTTCAAAGAACGTGAACTCGAAAACGCTTTAGCCGAAAATATTACAAAATTTTTGCTCGAACTCGGCAAAGGTTTTGCTTTCGTGGGGCGGCAAGTGCCTCTCAAAGCGGGCAGCAAGGAACTTTTTGCCGATATGCTGTTTTATCATTTGAAATTGCGTTGTTATATTGTGATTGAACTCAAAGCCGCCGAGTTTGAAGCCGCTTTTACAGGTCAGTTGGGCGTTTATGTTTCGGCTGTAAATCATCAACTTAAAACCGAACACGACACGCCGACTTTGGGTTTGCTCATTTGCAAAACTAAAGATAATGTGCTGGCGCAGTACGCTTTGGAAAGTAGCAGTCAGCCGATTGGTATTTCGGAATACGAACTTTCAAAACTGTTGCCTGATGATTTTAAATCGTCTTTGCCAACAATTCAAGAAATTGAGGAAAATTTACGAAAAACATAAAGTATTGATTATCAGAATAATTTTAGATAAAAAATGCGACAAACTGTCGCACTATTATAAATTTTTAGTAAAAAACATTAATAATGAATAAAATTTATTTAATTTTATATTATGGATTTGCAAGATATTTGCCAAAATCAACAGCACCGATTATTGGCAATATTTCAAAAAAAATCCGAGTTTTTTTATGTAAAAGAATTTTTACAAAATGCGGCAAATGTGCAAATATCGAAAATGGTGCGTATTTTGGAAATGGAAAAGACATTGAAATTGGCGATTACGCAGGTTTTGGCACAAATTTCAAAACGCATAATCGAATTTTGAAAATTGGAAACGAAGTTATGATGGGCGAAGATGTGTTATTTTTAGGTGGAATACATAATTTTGAAAATATTAACATTCCGATGTCAAAACAGGGCGAAAAAGGAAAAACGCCGCTTGAAATAGGAAACGATGTGTGGTTTGGGGCGCGCGTAATCGTGTTGCCGGGCTGTCAAAAAATTGGAAATGGCGTAATAATCGGTGCTGGGGCGGTGGTTACAAAAGATATTCCAGATTTTGCCGTTGTTGGTGGAAATCCTGCAAAAATTATTAAATTTAGAAACCAAAAAACTGACGAAAAATGAAAAAATTAATTCTTGTGGCGGGTGCTCGCCCCAATTTTATGAAAATTGCGCCTTTGATGCACGCTTTGAAAGGAAATAAAAACATAAAACCCGTTCTGGTGCATACAGGGCAGCATTACGACCTGAAAATGTCGGGGCAATTTTTTGACGAACTCAACATTCCTGCGCCTGATATTAATCTGGAAGTTGGCTCGGCGAGCCACGCTGTGCAAACGGCGCGGATTATGGAAGGTTTTGAAAAGGTTTGTATTGAGCAAAATCCTGATTTTGTGATGGTTGTGGGCGATGTAAATAGCACGGCGGCTTGTACGCTCGTTGCTGCAAAAATTAACGGAATTACTACAATTCATTACGAGGCAGGGCTGCGTAGCCGCGACCGCTCAATGCCTGAAGAAATAAATCGCCTCGTAACCGATGCCATAAGCGATATTTTCCTTACAACCTCTGTCGACTCTGATGAAAACCTTATAAATGAGGGCGTTGCAAAAGAAAAAATTTTTATGGTCGGTAATTTAATGATTGATTCGTTAGTTGCAAATCTCGAAAAAGCCGAAAACTCTAAAATGGAATTTCGTTTGTTAAATCGCGAGGAAATTATCGAACCATTGATGTGGAAAAGAGCAGGGAAAAAAGGTTACGGCGCAATGACTTTTCATCGTCCGAACAATGTTGATAATCCGCAATCACTCAAAGAGTTAGTTGAAATTTGGGGGAAAATTTCTGAAAAAATTCCGCTTGTTTTTCCCGTTCATCCGCGAACTTACAAAAATATTCAAAATTTTGGTTTGCAAAATTTAATTAATAAATACAAAAATCTTTATTTTATTGAGCCGCTGGGCTATTTGGAATTTATAAATTTAGTTAAAAATTCCGAATTTGCTTTGACCGATTCGGGCGGTATTCAAGAGGAAACAACTTATATGAATTTGCCTTGCCTGACCGTCCGCCCGACAACAGAACGCCCTGTAACAGTTTGGGAAGGCAGCAATAAATTAATAAAAATCAATGAAATAGAATCAGAAATTGACTTAATACTCAGCGGCAAAGGCAAACGCGGACACACGCCAAAATTTTGGGACGGCAAAACCGCCGAAAGAATTGTTAAAATATTAGAAAATTTAAGTTAATGGATTTTTCTTTAAAAACATATAAGAATTTATTAATTGCTTTAAAATCTGCAAATTATAAATTTGTAACTTTTGAGCAGTTTTGTGATGGAAATTTACCTGAAAAGTTTGTGATTTTGCGCCACGATGTGGATTTAAAGGCGGAAAACTCACTTGCTACCGCAATAATTGAAAATTCCTTAAATATTAAAGCAAGTTATTATTTCAGAATTGTCGGGCAAAGCAATAAGCCACACATAATCAGGCAAATAGCAGAATTAAATCACGAAATTGGTTACCATTACGAAGATTTATCGCTGGCAAAAGGCGACGAAATAAAAGCAATTGAATATTTTAAAACAAATTTAGAATATTTTAGAAAATTTTATCCTGTTCGGACAATTTGTATGCACGGTAGCCCGACAAGCAAATTTGACAATCGAAATATTTGGAAATCAAATAATTACCGTGATTTTGGAATTATCGGCGAACCATATTTTGATATAAATTTTGATGAAATTTTTTATTTAACAGACACCGGCAGAAGTTGGGACGGCGAGCGTTTCAGCGTGCGCGATAAAGTTAAATCTGGTTTTAATTTGCATTTAAAAACAACATCTGACATTATTAACGCACTGAACAACAATAAATTACCACAAAAAATTATGATTACAACTCATCCTCAACGTTGGACAGACAATTATTTTTTCTGGACAAAAGAATTGGTTTTGCAAACTTTAAAAAATGTAATTAAACTCTTGATTATCAGAAAAAAATAACATATAAAAAATTATAAATAGCGGTATATCAAAATTTTGCACGATTTTTGATGTTTGCCATTACCCTGAAACTAAATTAATAATGAAAGATTACAGAATTAACAACCCCAAATTTACATACTTGATTCTCAACTTATTACTGCTTGGGGTGGCTTATTTTATAGTAATTTATTTGTTTCCTTTCACAACTCAATATCCGTTTCAGAAGTACTGGAAAGCGTATTTTATAATTTACATTCCTTTTTCTTTCATTATTGGCGTTGCTTTTCACAAATATCATTCATATCGACACAGGGAAATACGCGAAGTTATTAACACAATTTTGCGTACCGATTTGCTCGTTTTTATCGCTGCCGGTATTATTATAATGCTTTTTCCTTCGTTGAAACTTTCGATTTACGCTTTTTTTGCATTTGTCGCAGTGATGTTTTTGCTCGAAGTGTTGCTGGTTTTCGTTTATTACTCGTTTTTTCTGGCTGTAAATATTGAGCGATACGAAAATATTCAAGAAATTGGTGAGAAATCCGTAAATATTCAACCTGCGCATTTACTTGATATTCAAACAGTTGAAAATATTGAAAGGCAAATTGTAAAATTTTCGGGTGCGGCGGCTTTGAAAAATTTAAAAAAATATGCCCACTTGGAAATGTCGGATACGATGGTCATCAGCACTTCAACAATTTTTAACATATTAAATTTAAAGGAAAATCGTTTTTCTACTATTATTAATTTATTGAAAATAAATGATATACGTAGCATAAATGAATTTTTTATTGCCGTTCACGATAAACTGCCATATCAGGGAAAATTTATTGGCTGTTTCCTTTCCAAAAGTCAGTATAAAAAGGATTTTTTAAAAAAATTTCCACCCGTTATAAATTATATTTTTTATACATTTATTTTTATTTTTAAAAGAATATTACCCAAATGGGTTTTTACGCGTGAAATTTATTTTTGGCTTACAGACGGCAGAAAGCGGGTTTTGCCCAAAGCGGAAATTTACGGACGACTTTATGCATCCGGCTTTGTGATAAAGCAAGAATTTAAAGCCGATAAATTGAGTTATTTTGTTGCCGAAAAACGCAATAAACCAATCAGAAATGAGATAATTAATTATGCGCCAATTATTAAATTAAATCGCATCGGCAAAAACGAAAAAACTTTTAAAGTGTATAAGTTTCGCACAATGCACGTTTATTCCGAATTTTTACAGCCATATATTTACCAAAAAAACAGTTTGCAGGAAGGCGGAAAATTTCGCCACGATATTCGTATAACTTCAATTGGACATTTTTTGCGAAAATATTGGCTCGACGAAATTCCAATGATTTTGAATCTTTTTAAAGGCGAAATGAAACTTGTTGGTGTGCGCCCGCTAAGCAAACATTATTTCTCGCTGTATTCCAAAGAGTTACAGCAAAAACGAACCGGTGTTAAGCCCGGACTTTTGCCCCCGTTTTATGCCGATATGCCAAAAACATTAGATGAAATTCAGGCATCGGAAATGAAATATTTGACCGAATGCGAAAAAAAAGGTACTTTTGTAACCGATTTAAAATATTTATGGTTAATTTTTGTTAATATTATTTTCAAAAAAGCCAGAAGCAGGTAAATAAAGAATGTAGAATTTAGAAATTAGAAAAAATACTTTTTATGGGAAATTTAACGATACAAAAAGAAAAAACGCTGTCGTACAGCAAGATACGTGCAATGAAAGCAGAACAGGATAAACTTATTGCCGAAGGAAAAATTGAAAAACCGGAATTAATTCAAAAAGAATTTTCGCCAAAACAAGAGTACGAATTCAGAACGGGCAAAACATTTGACGAAATAATAAAAACGTATAATTTATTATGAATGCAATTTTTGAAAATTCTGTAGTAGAGTTTATTGGTAATTATTTTGAAAACTATAAAAATACGGGATATTATAATGATTTGAATTTAAGAACTTTACGAGTAAGAAGAATTCGAGAATTTTTAAATTCATTAGATATTTCGAAAGCGTATATGATTGATAATAAAAACTTTATAGAAATTCCTGAAATAGCGATTATCCAATTTTCTTTAAAACCCAATGGTACAGATTTATTGGTAGAAGAAATTTATTTTATTGACTAATAATTGAAAAAAATATTATATATGAAAAATAAAATTTTAATAACGACGATTTTTGTTTCTTTGTTGATGTGTTTTTCGTGCAAAAAAAACGAACCACCCGTGCAAGAATATTATTTGGTTGTTTATAACGAAACTTCCGATACAATTTATGTTTCGTATCAAAATAGCGAATACAAAACGGTTTTATTTACTAAACAGTTTGATACTCAAATAGATAATCCAACTTACGAAAAACTTTGGACAGACGGTGCTACCCAAAATTTATCTATTTACAAGCAAGATAGTATTAAAAAATATTTGCCTCAGTCAATATTTTTAATTTCAACAAATGATGGAATTAGTGATGCCTCGCCTTTTGGTGAATTTACTACTTATCCGACATGGAACGGACAACAATATGAACGACATTTTAAAACTTTCTCTGTAACAGATAAAATGTTTGCGTCCGATTCCATTCATAATTAAAGAGAATAAAATGAAAACAATTCAAATGGTTGATTTGAAAAGTCAGTACGACAAAATCAAACCCGAAATAGACGAGGCAATCCAGCAAGTGCTTGATAGCACGGCATTTATAAAAGGCGAAGCAGTTTCGCGTTTCCAGCAGAATTTGGAAAAATATCTTGGCGTACGGCACGTTATTCCCGTTGGCAACGGCACCGATGCGCTGCAAATTGCGCTTATGGTGCTCGGTTTAAAGCCCGGCGACGAAGTTATTACACCGACTTTTACATTTATTGCCACAGCGGAAGTTGTTGCGCTGCTGGGACTTACGCCGGTAGTTGTTGATGTGGATTTTAATACTTTTAACATTTCTGTTGAAAGTATTAAAAAAGCGATTACCCCGCGCACAAAGGCAATCGTGCCTGTGCATCTGTTCGGGCAGTGCGCCGATATGGAAGAAATTCTTAAAATTGCTAAAGAAAACAACCTTTTTGTTATCGAAGATGCTTGCCAGTCCATTGGTGCGGAATATACGTTCAAAAACGGGAAAAAAGCGCAAAGCGGCACGATGGGCGAAATCGGCTGCACATCGTTTTTTCCGTCAAAAAATCTTGGCTGCTTCGGCGATGGCGGTGCGATTTTTACAAACGACGAAGAATTGGCAAAACATATTCAAAAAATTGCCAATCACGGAATGGAAACGCGCTACTACCACGACGAAGTTGGCGTAAATTCGCGCTTGGACACTATTCAGGCGGCGATTTTGGATGTAAAATTAAAATATCTTAACAATTATATAGCGGCGCGGCAGGCAGCGGCGGCTTTTTATGACAATGCTTTTAAAAATAATCCGAAAATAATTATTCCTCAAAGAAATCCGAATTCTACTCACGTTTTCCATCAATATACTTTGCGCTTGCAAAATGTTGATAGAGAACAAGTTAAAAAGCATTTGGAAGAGCGCGGCATTCCAGCAATGATTTATTATCCTGTACCTCTGCACTTGCAAAAAGCATACAAAAGCGACCGTTACAAGTCGGGTGATTTTCCTGCTGCCGAGCGACTTTGCGCCTGCGTTTTGTCTTTGCCAATGCACACCGAACTCGACGAACAACAGTTGAGGTATATTGTTGATTCGGTAAATTGTTTTGTGGGCGATTAGTTTACAGATGTTTTTTACTTCTTTCCAATAAAAAACATTTTATGCCTTAACTTTATTTTTTCCGTGAAATTCTCTTAACTTTGCACCCGAAAATTTTGATTTTTTATGAATATTTCTTATAATTGGCTGAAAAATTATATTAATCTGCCTGGTAATCCTGCTGAAACTGCTAAAATCCTGACTTCCATCGGTTTGGAAGTTGGAAAAGTGGAAGAAATTGAAACCGTAAAAGGCGGATTGAAAGGTTTGATTGTTGGCGAAGTTCTAACGTGCGAGAAGCACGAAAACTCTGACCATCTGAGTGTTACAACTGTAAATATTGACGAACAGGAACCGTTGCAGATTGTCTGCGGTGCACCAAATGTGGCACGTGGGCAAAAAGTTGTCGTAGCGACCATTGGCACAGTGCTTTACAGCGGCGATGAAAGTTTTACAATCAAACGTACAAAAATTCGCGGGGTGGAAAGTTTCGGAATGATTTGCGCCGAAGATGAAATCGGAATTGGCACGAGCCACGCAGGAATTATTGTTTTGCCCGCCGATGCAGAAGTTGGAATGTTGGCGAAAGATTTTTATAATATTCAGAATGACAATGTTTTAGAGATTGATATTACGCCTAACCGAATTGATGCTGCCTCGCATTTTGGTGTCGCTCGCGATTTGGCGGCGTATTATTCCATTCGCCGTTCGGATATTGAATTACAAAAACCTGATATTCAGAATTTTACAATAAAAAATAATTCATTTCAAATTCCTGTTGAAATAAAAAATTCGGAACTTTGTCCGCGTTATACAAGTTTGGTAATTTCGGGTGTAAAAGTTACGGAATCGCCTGAATGGCTGAAAACCAAATTGTTAGCAATCGGACAACGACCGATAAATAATGTTGTTGATATTGCAAATTTTGTGTTGCACGAAATCGGGCATCCGCTGCACGCTTTTGATGCCGATAAAATTGCGGGCAAAAAAGTTATTGTGCAAACTTTGTCTAAAGGCACAAAATTTACAACTCTTGACGGCGTTGAACGAACTCTAAACGGTTCAGAATTAATGATTTGCAATGCCGAAAAGCCAATGTGTATTGCGGGTGTTTTTGGTGGGATTGAAAGCGGCGTAACCGAAGCGACAAAAAACGTGTTTTTGGAAAGTGCGTATTTTAATCCGGTAAGTATCAGAAAAACAGCGCGTTATCACGGACTTAATACCGATGCTTCGTTTCGTTTCGAGCGCGGTGCTGACCCCGATATTACAGTTTTCGCACTTCGCCGCGCCGCGCAGTTGATTTGCCAAACAGGCGGCGGATTTGTTTCAAGTGAAATTAATGATATTTATCCTGCTGAAATTCAGCCATTTAATGTAAATATTTCTTTGGAAAAAATCAATAATTTTATTGGAAAAAATATTGACAAAAAAATTATTGAAACGATTTTACTTTCGTTGGAAATTGAAATTATTTCTTTTAAAAACAATATTTTTGAATTAAAAATTCCGCCGTATCGTGTTGATGTTCAGCGAGATGTTGATGTTATTGAAGAAATTTTGAGAATTTACGGTTATAATAATGTGGAAATTTCGGATTCTGTAAAATCGGCGATTCAGTACGGGCAAAAGCCAAATGTTCATCAACTGCAACAAATTGTGTCTGAACAACTTACGGCGCAAGGATTTTTTGAAATATTAAATAATTCGCTTACAAAAGAGAATTATTACGAAAATTTGACGGATTTTCCCAAAGAAAATTGTGTGAAATTGTTAAATCCGCTGAGTTCCGACCTCAATGTGATGCGCCAAACGCTACTTTTTGGCGGTTTGGAAAGCATTATTCGTAATATTAATCATCAAAATGCGGATTTGAAATTTTATGAATTTGGCAACTGTTATCATTTTGATAAAACTAAAATCACTGAAAATCAACCACTTGCAGCATATTGCGAAGAAAACCATCTTGCGCTTTGGATAACGGGCGAAAAACATCAAAAATCCTGGACTTCAAAAGCCGAAAAAACAGGTTTTTTCCAACTGAAAGCATACGCGGAAAATATACTTAAACGTCTGGGAATCAGCGATAAATCAATTATTTATCAAAATATTGAAAACGATATTTTTTCAAATGTGTTAAATATCACAACGCTGAGTGGAAAACCGCTTGTGATTTTAGGAATTATTAATCAAAAAATTTTGCAAATATTTGATATTGAACAAGATGTGTTTTTTGCCAATTTTCACTGGAATAATTTGACAAAACTTTCGGGCAAAAGCAAAATTAAGGCGCAAAATCTGCCAAAATTTCCTGCCGTTGAGCGGGATTTGGCTTTGCTTGTTGATAAATCTGTTAAATTTGCAGAAATTGAGCAGATTTCTTATGAAACTGAAAAAAAATTGCTAAAAAGAATTACGCTTTTTGATGTTTATGAAGGGAAAAATCTTGAAACAGGAAAAAAATCTTATGCTGTGAATTTTATTTTGCAGGACGAAGATAAAACCCTGACCGACAAACAGATAGAAGCAATTATGCAAAAACTGCAAACCGCTTTTGAAACAAAATTGGGGGCGAAATTAAGGTAGGGGAAATTTCGATTTTTTGAGAACAAGAAAGAAGATTATAAAGACCTTTTCATAATCCAACCTTTCCCAGCCAATAAACCGATATCACAATTATTATATCCAGGATTGTTCGAACAGTAAATGTATCCAGGGGATTCATCTGACTTGACAGGCAAACTTACAAATATATTATTGAGTGCTTCTGCCGTTAATATATTACCTATACAATACAAAAATGACAGATTATTATTTTTGCTTAAATCCAATGACGCTAATTGATTAAAATCACACAGAAAATACTCTAATGCAATATTATGACTTACATCTAAAGAGGTAAATAGATTATAGCCACAATATAAATCGGTTAATTTAGTATTTTTACTTAAATCTAATTCAGACAATAAATTACTGCTACAGGACAAAACTTTCAATTCCGGAAAGATGCTCACATCTATTGACATAAGTTGATTACGACTGCAATTTAATTTTACTAATGTATTACAATCTCTTATGTCTAACAAAGTCAATTTATTCGACTCGCAAGCCAGATTTTTTAAGGATTGACAACCACTTACATCTAACAATGTTAATTTATTATAACTACAAATTAACATTTCCAACGCATCCGCTTTGTTAATGCTTAAAATTTTTAATGCACAATCGGAAACATTAATACTTTTCAAGTTGGGACAATTACCTAAACTCAATTCCTGCAATGATGAAGTTACAAATAAATCGTTATCTATAGAATATTTGTACGCACTTAAAGAAGTTAATTCCGTAGTATTTATAAAAATTGTTTTTAAATTATTGTCTGCGTAAGTGTGCGTAAATGAAAGTGAATCGCCATTCGGTAAAAGATTTTCAATATTCCCATCGCCCCAGTCAATAGTTATTGTTTTTGCCGATGCACTAAAGGCTACTTTTTTGCTGTCATCAGGGTAGGTTTTTATTTCTATCTGCCCTGTTTTAAGGTTGTTACGCTTTCCTGCAGTGTTATTGCCGATGTTATTCGGTTCGTTGTTTTCGTTTCAGGCACCAATCATTAATCCGGTTGTGCATAAAATCGCAAAAATAATTAAATTTTTCATCTGTATTGTTTTTTAAAATTATTATACTTATTTTTTTTATAAAATTCATATTATTTATTAAATATTACAGTTAATTAAAAAAACCTTTTTCTAAAACAAATCCGAATGAGTGCCTGTCCTTGTAAGTATTAGTGCCAAAATATTCATGTCTTTTTTATACACTAAAAGCCAATCAGGTCTTATGTGGCATTCCCTGTAACCTATCCATTCGCCTTTTAACGAATGGTCTTTATATTTTTCAGGTAAAGGTTGTTCATTTGCAAGCATTTGCACAATAATATCCAATTCTGCTTTTGGCAGATTGCGCCTTTTGATTAATTCCAAATCTTTAAGATATTTATTGGTAAAATAAATATTAAGCATATTTTTCAGTTGCTTTAAGATAATCCTCGTAGCTTCCGCAATAAATCAAATTTCCTTTCTCTACATCAAGCATTGCCTGTTTTGTTTCTTTGTTAAAACCGACTTCGTTAGAAACTACATCTCTTTGTCTGGCTTTAAAAAAACCCATAGAAAGAATATAATCCAACGTTTTTTGCGCCTTGATATTCTTTGAATTATAATCTAATGTTATTGTAGCCATATTTTTTAGGTTAATATAAAGATTTTCTGCAAAAGTATAAAATGTTTTTCAAACAACAAAAAGAAATCAAAATAAGAATTTTTTAAGTATTTTTGCAAAAAAAATGGACGTAAAAATTGAACATTCGTGGAAAGAGTTGCTTTCGGATGAATTTGAAAAGCCGTATTTCAAAACATTGACCGATTTTATCAGGCAACAATATGCTGCAAAAATGATTTTCCCGCCGGCGCGGCAGATTTTCAGCGCATTCGACCATTGCCCTGTCCCACAGACCAAAGTGGTAATTATCGGGCAAGACCCTTATCACGGTGCAGGGCAGGCAAATGGACTCTGCTTTTCGGTTAATAACTCTATTGCGCTGCCGCCCTCGCTGATAAATATTTATACTGAAATTGAAAATGATTTGGGCAAAAAAATGCCGCCTTCGGGCAATCTGGAGCGGTGGGCAAAACAGGGCGTTTTATTGCTTAACGCAACACTTACCGTGCAGAAAGGACTCGCAAACTCGCATCAGGGCTATGGTTGGGAAATTTTGACAGATGCAGCGATTGCACGGTTGGCGCAGGTGCGCGATAATTTGGTATTTATGCTTTGGGGAAATTTTGCGCAGCAAAAAGAAAAATTGATAGACACGAGCAAACATTTAATACTCAAAGCAGTTCATCCTTCGCCGCTGTCGGCTTACCGCGGTTTTTTTGGCTGCAAACATTTTTCAAAGGCAAACAATTACCTTGTCCAAAACGGACAAACACCTGTTGACTGGTAAGAAAACGACATTTTACAAAATTTTAACAATAAAAAATATTAAAAGTTTGCAATTTCAATTTATCGGTACTATTTTTGTAATTCTTTTATTGAAAATAATTTTTTAATTAATTTTTTTATGAAAACAAAACACATTTTTTTTATAATTGCGCTGGCGGCGGTTTTTACATCTTGCCTGCCTGAAAACAATCCTCCTGAGCCAACGTATCCTACATCGCTCGGAACGGTTGATAATCCTTTGGAAAGTAATCTTTTTACGCTCATCGGCGACGATGGTATTACTTATTTGGTACGTGAGACCCAATTTCCCGATTTTAAACCAAAAACGGAAACGCGGCTTGCTCTTGTGTACAATTTGCTCAGCAAAAACGACACGACGAAACGATATGAAATCCGTTTGGTAAACGGAGTTGTTTTTATGACAAACAATGTGTTGCCGCTTACCAAAGCAGTTGCCGATACCATTGGCAACGACCCCGTTTCAAATGTGGATATGTATATTGCAAGTCATTTTTTGAATGTTAATTTTACATTCTATGCTTCGGGCACTAAAGCACACTATTTTAATTTGGTGCGCCCCGACACGCTTATTGCAGATAATTCGCTTGATACCATCAAGTTAGAATTTCGTCATAATGCGAAATCAGATAATTCTATGTATAACTTTTCCAATACAGTGTGCTTCAATATCAGTGAATTAAAACGTTTTTCAATCAATCCAGATTCAATTCGGCTTGAGATTTCGGTAATGGAAACCCAGGATTATGGACTTCCTGTGGTAAAAAAATATAATAAAACGTATAAATTTTAATGGAAAATAACGAAAATTTTATGCGCGAGGCAATCGCGCTTTCGGTCGAAAATGTGCATAATAACGGCGGTCCTTTCGGTGCTGTGATTGTTAAAAACGGCGAAATTATTGCGCGTGGTGTCAATCGCGTTACTTCCAACAACGACCCCACCGCCCACGCCGAAGTAAGTGCTATCCGCGCCGCCGCCACAAAATTAGGAACTTTCGATTTGAGCGGCTGCGAAATTTTTACCTCCTGCGAACCCTGTCCGATGTGCTTGGGAGCAATTTATTGGGCGCATTTGGATAAAATTTATTATGGAAATACTAAAAAAGATGCCGCAAAAATTGGTTTCGACGATTCTTTTATTTATGAAGAATTGGAAAAACCATTTGATAAACGTTCAATAAAAACTGTTCAACTGCTTTCAAATGAGGCGATTGAAGGTTTTAAAGAATGGGAAGAAAAAACGGATAAAATCGAATATTAATGATTAGTGTTTAATGTTTAATGATTAATGAAATATTAAAAAAATTATGAGAAAAAAAGGAAAACGATACATAACTTTAATAATTATTGCGATAGTTGTCCTTGTTGCATTTTTTACCAATCCTAACGAAAAAAGTCATCAGGATGCGGTAAAAACCAAAGTTAATTCTTATATGCAAAAAAATATTTCCAATAAAAATAATGCTTTGGAAAATATTTTGGGGGCAGTTTTTGGCGGGACGGTTGTAAATACGATTGTAAATAATATTGTGAGCCGCGATAATTATTTTTTGTTTTCTTTGACAAAAATAAATTGGGAAGGCAAAAGCAATACCGTTGGTATCGGTGCTTTCGGAAATGTTTATATTTCTAAAAAATTTGACCAGGCATTGGAAAACGGCTTAATCGACAATATTCCACACGAATAAAAATTAAAATTTATGTATAATTTTTCATACTGTAACCCTACAAAACTGATTTTTGGCAAAGACCAAATCGGTAAATTGCGCGATGAATTGCCTGCCGGTGCAAAAATTCTTTTGATTTACGGCGGCGGAAGCATCAAGCAAAACGGTGTTTATCATCATGTTATCAATGCTTTGCAGGGTTTTGAATTTACGGAATTTTCGGGCATTGAGCCAAATCCGCATTACGAAACCTGTATGCGTGCCGTTGAGGTCGTAAAGCGTGAAAATATTAATTTTCTGCTGGCTGTCGGCGGCGGTTCGGTAATTGACGCAACGAAATTTATTGCTGCCGCCGCACTTTATCCGGGCGAAGATCCTTGGGATATTGTTGCCAAAGGCGCAAAAATAAAAGCCGCATTGCCAATCGGAACGGTCTTGACTTTGCCAGCAACGGGTTCCGAAATGAACACAAATTCGGTTATCACACGTGCGGCAGACAAAAATAAACTCGGCTGGGGCTCGTCGAAAGTTTCGCCCGTTTTTTCAATTCTCGACCCCACTACAACTTTTACTTTACCCGAAAAGCAAATCGGAAATGGCGTTGTAGATGCTTTTGTACATACCACCGAGCAATATCTTACTTTTTCGGTTGATGCAAAGTTGCAAGACGGTTTTGCTGAGGCGATTTTGCGAACGCTCGTAGAAGAAGGTTCAAAAGCGTTGGCAGAGCCACAAAATTATGATGTTCGGGCAAATCTGATGTTTGCCGCAACTTTGGCTCTCAATGGTTTAATCGGCGTTGGCGTTCCACAGGACTGGGCTACGCACGAAATCGGACACGAACTTACCGCACTTTACGGACTTGACCACGGGCAGACACTTGCCGTTGTTTTGCCCGGCGTTCTGATGGTTTTAAAAGAACAGAAAAGTGAAAAAATTGCTCAATGCGGACGAAATGTTTTTGGAATTAATGAACAAAATATTGAAAATCAATTAAATAAAACTATTTTAGCAATAGAAAATTTCTTTGAAAATATGGGCATTGCAACTCATCTTTCGGCGTATGGAATTAGTGTAGAGGCAGCCGATTTGGTAAGTGCACGGCTCGCCTCGCGTGGCTGGACTCTCGGCGAAAAGCAAAACATAACCCCTGAAATGGTTAAAGAGATTTTATTGCTACGCAAATAATTGCTGCCTGTATTTTCTTTAATTGTACCTTACACAAAAAGTGTCTGTTTTTTGAAAAAAACAGACACTTTCCTTTATATAAAGAGAATTTATTCTTTAAATTTTCCTCTCACATTATTTTTTTACCACAAAGTTCACAAAAATTTAATGTCAATAGTAATTTTGTGTTTTCATTGTGAACTTTGTGGTAAAAAAAACTATAATGTACAATTCAAAGAATTAAATTAAAACTTCATAATCGCTAATCATTTCTTACTTTAATTTGCCTCTAATGTGCGGATTAATGGGAATATACGGTGGATTTACCTCATCGTCGTCATACGCCGTATCGTTTTCAGGGACGGGGTCGGAATTAAAATCACCTGTATCTACCGTAACAATGTTTCTTAAATCAACTTTCGAATATGTCACAGGAACTTTTAGTGTTAACTGATATGTAATACTGCCGCCGGCAGGAATTGTAATCACATCAGAAAGTGGACCCGGCTTCACTGCATTTAACGCAAATGATGAAGTAGCGCCCGTTCCGGTTATCGCGGTTACCTTGAAAGTCACATTTGCAGCAGGTATGTCCGCCGGAAGTGGGTCCGAAACAGTTGCATCGTATGCAGGATATGGACCGTTATTAGTTACAACTATTGTGTAGGTAGTGCTGTTACCGGGCATTACAGCCATAAGACCATCATCTTTGGTAACCTGAAGGTCGGCAGCAAAATTAAAAGTTGCATTTGGACAGGCAGCACCGTCATTGGCACTAGAAGCCGGCGAAGATGCCAAAAATTGTTTTGAACCGTCGTCAAGGTGAATTTGATAAAAACCACCGTTATTCAAACTGCCAAACAATAATCCATTTTTTCCAATATATAAACCTCCAAATGAATAATCTGTTGCACTGGAATAATCGCCGGGAACGGACGTCCATCTTGTACCTATTCTTGTCATTGCAAATGCTGTCGGATACCCTGTTGTTGCATTTCTTGTAACAACAAACTGGTCTAAATAACCTTCGGTGCCATTAGCTGCAGTACCTGTACCTGTATGTTGAGAATCTACTCCGTATAAATTGTTATCTACAGGGTTCCACGCAATGTCTGGTAAATTTATGACTGGATTACCTGTAACAGCAATACCGTATGTCGTAAATGGCTGAGTAGGCTGCTTCAAATCTATAAAATACAAATAAGAGGTGCCATTAGGAGCAGCAACACCATTACCGGCACCAGCGGCAGGAGACAGATAATAAATTCCGTTGTTGTCTATTGAGCCGCCTTTATATCCGCCGCCGGCAGGAGCGTGTGTTGGTGCAGTTACATTAAACTGAGTTACTGCTCCGGTAGCGTCAATTCTGTACATATGGGTTTGCCCGTCACTTGCAGATCCTTGCGGAAAGGCATACAGACAACTATCCTTTGGATTAAATGCGGTAGAATTGATTACGTAGGGAATAGTGAACATTAGGTCAAAATGCATTGGCACGGTTGAAGTATTCAATTTATAAAAATTGGTTGTAGTTCCTGCCCCTGCCGTCAAAATCATTCCCGCCGCATCGCAGCCAAACCCCGTTTGACCCGAAACTTTTAAATTCTGCCCAAACAATAATATTGTTCCAAGCAACAATGTTATTTTTATTTTATTCATTTTTTTAAATTTTTTAATAAAAATAATAATTATTATTAATGATTAATGATTAATTTCTAATTTTTCAATTCCAAAATTTAATTTGAAAAATTGAGAAAATTATACGAATGATGCGTTGAAAATGGCTTGCAAAGCCGCATTTAAATAACAGCAGGCAAACGTAACGCGTCCTGCTGAAGTAAAAACGCAGTGTGGCTTACGAAACTGAAAATTAATCATTAATCATTAATCATTATTATTTTACTTTATTTTACTTTAAAAATAACATTAATAAAAGAACCATCAGGAACATTTGTTTGAAGTACGGTATAACTCATAACTCCAGCGGCAGAAATAGTGTCTACCTTAAGAACACTCGGAGTATATTCAGTTACATAAAACTCCAACTGATTAGCCGAATAAGGAATGGGCAATCCGGCAGCACCTGTCGATTTTTTCAACTCACCTGTAGGGCTGGCGCTGTTGGGAAGACCTGTAAACTGCGCCACATACTCGTTGTAAAGATTGAAAGTCGCAGGACCTGTTGCTGTGATTGGCAAGTTAAAACTCGGCATATAAAACCATTGGCTGTTTCCCGCACCTACGGCAACCCAAACGTTATTCGGAGCATCGTAGTAGTAATATCCGGGCTTACTTACGTTAATTGTTTTCTTACCCGTTACTCCCGCATCCGATGATGCAGCAGTGGCATAAACGAGCGTGCCATTTTGTGCTGCGTTATACATAGCGTCGCCCGCTTTCATTTGGTCGCCCGAAAGGCGAGGAGCGATTAAACCTTCGGCTGTTGAACCGTCCGTTTTACTTGCAACAACATCAAGAGTTGCCTTTGGGGTTTCGGTATTTACACCCACCTGCGCGGTCATGGTCGCGCCACTAATCATAAGGGCGATTGTGCCCATTAAAAAAACTTTTTTCATTTTATATATTTTTTAAATTAAAATTTTATTTTGCCTGTTTTTTTATAATTTACAGGTTTTGGCTATCCTGTTTTGCTTTTAATAATGTTTGTGTACGAAATATTCACATTTTCAAGTATACACAATAAAAAATTACTTTAGTTTGCCGATATTTTCGGGCAAACTCAATTTTATAACTGGAATCAATTTTAATTGCTATTGGAATTAAACTCTTCCCGGAGGAGGCAGATTACCTATTGCACAAGGAAAGTTTTCGTCAGGCAGGGATGTGTAAACACCTGATTTGAAATTTGTTAAAATATTATGAATTTTTGGAAGAGAAATTTTTGAAATATTGCAGGCAAAAAATTTACTACAATTAAAATTTTGAGGCAATGATGCACTGACAGAAAGAACCGCATTTATAAAAGAAGAACTGCCAAAGGGAAGAACCGGATAAACGTTCTCTTTGTAAGTTTTTTGAGTTTTGTAAAAACGCTTTGGTGAATTATAATCTGTGTTTTGACTTTTAAATGTAGTTTTTGGGGTAGCGGTCTGCAAATTTTGTTTTTGAAAAACCAATTTTACATTTTGAGAAAATTTTTCGGGTGAAAAAATTATTGAACTTTCACCGACAAAAATTTTAACTTTACTTTGCTGCTTTGAATTAGCATGTGCTTCTGCTGTTGCCGGCAATAATAAAAATAAACCTGTTGCAATAAGCGCAACGTTTTTAATTATTGAAGTTGAAAAATATTTTGTAAAATAAGAAACGGTACTTGTAAAATTTTCTTTACACAATGAAGAAGAAAAACAAAGTGTGCATAAATTAACTTTCTGCACGCACAAGGTTTTAACAATAAAAATCATTAAAGCGACATAAAAAACTATATAAGTAGCACACAATATCATAGAAAACAAAAAAATATAAAACAATACATATAAAATAGGACTTTACCTTTAAAGATACAACAAGTAATTACATACTTCGGGCGCAAAGATAAGGCAAGTTTTTTATATGTGCAAAAAACAATTAAAAAAAAACATATTTTTAATAAAATTTAAGAATATTATTTACATATTAACGTTATATATCATGGATTTAAAAAAACTGCTAATTCACAATAAATTCTTACTTATTGTGAATTAGCAGTCATTTTTATTATCAATGTTGATTAATACCGTTATTCATTGCTCTGTCTAACGCCCATGCCAAAGCATTTGCCATAAATATTGAATTATAAACAGGACCTGCACCCATTCCCGTATTTGAGCCGGAATAATTCGGCTTTATTACCGGTATATAAGGAGGTGTCTGTTGAATAAGGAACGGGCAAATCGTTGTTGAGATATGGTCGTAACAGGAATTAAAACCACCATCGCCAACCCATATCCAGTTCAATGAATTATGCTTGAAAGCCGTAATATTACCCGCTGTAGTAACGTTGCCTTCAACTGTTGAATAAACAGTAACTTGCGATGAAATATTTGAACTTATCGTATGAATATCTGAAGTTGTCGAAGCGTCTTCGCCCCAAAATAAACCACCAAGATTACCAAAAGGTCCGTTTATTACAGGGTCAGTGTTAAGCATTGGGAATTGATATCTTGCCCCTAATGCGTTGCCATCTTGCGCAGCACTTGTAACGCTGCCTCCTCCAAACACTGCATTCATCACATTTTGATTAAAAGTTGGATTTTCGCAGAACATAAGTAAGACCCCTTTCTTTTGAAGATAGGTAGCAAATGCCTGTACAACATTTGCAGCAGAAGCATTACCATCATATAAATAACCTATAACAACTATATCCGGCGGTGTAGGGCCTGTCAAAGCACTTACAACATTTGCTGCAGTGGGATACCCAGAATTTGGGTCGACTAACCATGTACTTACACCATCGCCAAATTTTACCGTGCTGTTGTCCAAAATACCGAAATTATGTGTGTCATATACCATTTTGGCATTATCAGCTTTGGCTGAAAGTGCTGCATTTGCATTGAGCGTATTAAATACACCATAATTAGCCCCTCCAGCAAGATCTACTTGCCCCAGACCTAATACTTTCATCGGCGGAATGGCAATGCTCACGGTAGCATTACAGGTCGCTGCTCCGTCTTTGCTGTTGGTTGTAAAGGTCAAAGTAATCGGGTCGGTAGTTGTCGGCGTACCGGTTCCTTGCAAGGTAATAGTTTGTTGTCCTAAAGTCGAAAACATTCCACTTCCTTTGAAAGAAACGCCGTTTACCGTATTTGTATATACCGACCACGAGCCGCCTGTGGAAATATCGGTAACATTTACACTCAAAGTTACAGTATTGGCGGCGGTTAGCGATTTGTTTTTTACGTATGCCCCGTTAAATTTTGCCGTACCGCAATTAATGGAGAATGATGCCGTCGGCGGCATAACGGGAATACGCAACGTAGTACAATTAACAAGTCCGCCGGTAGAAGTGAAAGTAACCAGGTCGCCCGGAGTTTGATTTTCGTTTACCGGCTTACCCTGTCCGGGAACCAGAATACTTTGCGAACCTGTCGTCAGAACAGTTCCCTGCGTTGTAAATCCATAACCGTTTGAGGTATTGCCCGAAAAAGTATAACTTCCGGCTTTTGTAACATTCACAGTTACAGTTAAATAGTCGGAAGCGTCAAGGGCTACACCTTGTGTGTAGGAACCATGCACCACTATTGCATCGCAGTTTTCCACGGTAAACACCGCTTTTGGAACACCGCCGCAGACCGAATTCCACGACCCTTGCGCTTTTGAATAATAATTGTAACAATCTTCGTCGGTGTTGTAAATCATCAATGAGTTTGCTACCGAGTCGTTCGATACGTCAATCGCATCGCGTTCGAGTTCCGTCATTCGAGGTACCATAATACCTTTGGGGTCAGTTTTTTTCATCACATCCAATACAGTCAATGGATTTGGGGTTTCTGTATTGACACCCACTTGCGCGTATAGAGCCGCGCTGCTCATTAAGGCAATTATGCCTGCTAAAAATATTTTTTTCATTTTTAATTATTGTAAAGTAAATACTGAATTTTGCCTACTCTTTTGTTTTTATAATAGTTTTCGGCTTTCCTATTATGCTTTTTGTCTTATTTTGATAAGGTTTATACACAAAACATTTACATTTTTTTGTGTACACAAAAAAGCCATTCCGAGTTTGCCACACAACTTCGGGCAAACCAGTTTTTTAACTGAAATCAGTTTTGATTATTAAAATTTGAAAAAAATATTTTCAGGAGGCGGGAGATTACCTTTTGCAAAGGCGTAATTCTTATCAGGCAGGGATTTGTAAATACCTGATTCTAAGTGAATATAAATATTCTGATTTGAGGAGAAAGTAATTTTTGCGATTTTGCAGCCAAATAATTGACCCAATTGAAAATTTTGAGGTAACGATGCACTGAAATAAAGAACTTCACTTATAAATGAAGAACTTCCAAAAGGGAGGACAGGGATAACCTTAACTTTATATTTTTTCAGGTCTTTGGAAATACGTTTGGTCGAAGAGGAATCTTCATTTTGGCTTTTAAATGTGTTTTTCCGAACAGTGGTTTGTAAGTTCGGTTTTTGAAATACCAGGTCTGTATTTTGAGAAAATCTGTCGGGTGAAAATATTTTCGCATTTTCGCCCACAAAAACTTTTACTTTGCTTTGTTGTTTTGAAGTTTCATCTGCTTTTGCCGTTAATGGCATCAAAAAAAGCAAGCCAACAGCCAAAAATGCTGCATTTTTATTTATTAAAGAAAAAAATTGTGGAAGAAAGAAACGATTGGCACTTTTACAGTTCTTTTGGGAAATGTCTGAATCGAAATATTGCGCTAAATAAGAATTTTTAAACACACACAAAGTTTTAACGTTGAAAAACATTAAAACGATACATAATATTAAAGTAGCGTACAATATCATAAATGATTAGAAATGCAAAAGTAATACAAATAGTACCAGCAATGTAATTTTTTTATAAATAAAATATGTAATCGGCATATTTTGCGGCAAAAGTACAACAAGTTTTTTATATGCGCAATTATATATTGAAAAGCTACCAAATTTTTAATAATATTTAACTATTTTGCCTTCCAAGTTTTTTGCATTTACATAAAAAAATATACGCAGATTTTTTCCTAAATCTGCGTATATCAATTTAAATTCATAATTTATTCTGTTGGATTGATGTCCAATAATTCCACGTCAAAAATCAATGTTGAAAAAGCGGGGATTGGTCCTTGTTGCCGTTCGCCGTAAGCAAGGTTATACGGAATATAAAAACGGTATTTCGAACCAACGGACATCAGTTGTACGCCTTCTGTCCAGCCCGGGATTACACCGTTAAGCGGAAAAGTTATCGGTTCGCCACGCTCTACGGAACTGTCGAACACTGTGCCGTCAATCAATTTGCCTGTATAATGCACTTTTACTTTGTCGGTAGCGGCAGGTTTTGGTCCGTCTGTCTGTTGCAAAACTTCATATTGCAGTCCGCTTGCCGTTGTTTTTACTTCGGGACGTTGCCCGTTTTTATCTAAAAATGCCTTTTCGTCGGCTTGTTTTTTGGCGGCTTCCTGCTGTTGTGCCGCTGTAATGTACTGTTGAAAATACTGACCGGCAAATTCCACAGTCATCGGCACACTATCGCCGTTAAATGCCTGACGCATTCCCTTAAGCAGCATATCGGTATTTACCTGCATTCCGGGAAATGTTTTTAAATTACGGGCAAAATCATTGCCTACATATATGCCGAAAGCATAACTTACAGAATCCTGTTTATTCTGTAAAATCTGATTTGTCGGCACATTAAGGGCTGACTGAGTACTAATCGTTGTCTGCTTTTGCATAATACAACTAAAAAAAGCGAACGCAGTAACAATCAAAATAAAACTAATTTTTTTCATTTTCATTTTATATTTTTAAAATTTATTAAATAATTAATATTTCAAATTTTTTATAAATCAAATTAAATGCGATTTTTTCTGGGCGCAAAAGTATAATTAATTTGTGAAAAAACAAAAACATATTTTCAAAAAATTTTCTTTGGCTTTGTTGCCTGAAATTCTTTTAAATAAAACGGCTCAAAATAGGCAGTATCAGCAAATTGGCAGGTTATAAATTTTTCGTTAGCAAGCGAAATCATATTTTCTGCCAAAGGAAAAATATTATCAATAAAACGGCAATTCGGGTGCTGCAACACTGATTTACATTTTTGCGCTCCGTTTCCAAAAAAATAAATAATATTGTTTTCCAAAACATCAGCAAACGATTTTTCCGTGATAATTTCCGCGCGAACTTCACGAAAAATCGTTCCGTCATACCTGTAAAGCGCACAAAACACTTCCATTCTCCGTGCATCAATCATCGGACAGAATAAAACGGAATGATTACTGCCGAAAAAATTATTTTCATTATTAAAATTTTCCTTAGAATTTTTTAACGCACTCACTAAAACCTTTAAAGAATCAACGGCAATCATCGGAATACCAAATCCAAAGCACAAACCTTTTGCAGTTGAAACGCCAATGCGCAAACCCGTGTAAGAACCGGGACCACCGCTTACGGCGATTGCATCAATTTTGCCGTTTGCATTTTTTACAAAATCCAGCGCTTTTTGCACAAATTCACTCAACAAAGCCGCGTGATTTTGCCCCTGCATATCGGAAATGTTAAAAAGCAATTTTTCTCCCTGACTTAAAGCCACCGAACATACAGCAGTTGATGTTTCAATATTTAGAAGCATTTATATAATTTATTTCAAGATTTCAAGATTTCAAAATTCCAAATTACAAAATTATTGAATATCAATAGATTACATTTTTATTTTATTTTAAAAAACCAGCCCAACGAAACCGCCGCCTGCATATTGTTTGAGCGATGAAAATCGTCTTCTCTGCGGGAACGATAAATATCGTTCATTCCATAATAACCCCTGATTTCCAACTGAATAACATTTTTTCTTATAGGCACGCATACACCCAGCCCCAAGGCAAAACCGTAATCAAATTTCCGCTGCAAAGCATTTTTCTGTTGAAAATAATTGCGCACAGGAACATCTGACTGTTCGTTAAGTAATATTCCGATTTGAGGTCCAAGATTGGCAAAAACATGTGTTTTTTCTCCGAAATAAATATGCGTTAAAAACGGTAACTCAATGTAAGTCAGACGTTTGCTAAACGAAGTGGTATCTTCTTTCCAGCCCAATTGCGAAACATTGAGTTCTATTTGCATACCAAAATATTTTTCGCTAATATAACGAAAAGTACCGCCGACATTAATTCCGGACACAAAAGTTTGATGAACCACCGGCAAAAAACTCACTTTTGAAACCGTTGCACCGCCGGTTGCACCAAAGTAAATTTCCTGTTTTGTAAGCATTTGTGCATTGCAAAAAGGCATTGCTACAATGAATAAGACAATATTTATAATTTTTTTATTCAAAATAAAAAAAATAATTCAACGCAGGCAAAAGTAATAAAAAATCTGCATTTAAAAATATTTGAGTATTTTTGCCGAACAAAAAAATAAAAAATATGTGGAAAATTTACGCATTATTATCGGCAATTTTTGCTGCATTGACAGCCATATTATCAAAAGTCGGCGTTAAAGGAATAAGCGGAAATGTGGCTACAGCAGTCCGTACCACCGTTGTAGTTTTACTTGCGTGGCTGATTGTACTTTTCAACAAACAGATAAAAGAAACGGGCGAAATCAGCAAACGCAACTTGCTGTTTCTCGTTCTTGCAGGGACGGCAACCGGACTTTCGTGGATTTTCTATTTTAAGGCATTAGAAACAGGTGAGGTTTCCAAAGTGGCTCCGATAGATAAATTAAGCGTGGTTTTCGTCATAATTTTATCGTTTCTGTTGCTCGGCGAGCCAATAGAAACAAAAACGATCATAGGCGGCATCCTCATTACAGCGGGCGCAATAGTGATGTTGCTTTAAATTTCTTCGATATTTATAGCCAAGTTTTACCGCGCCATATAAACTGCAATTTCTTCCGGATTAAAATTTTCTAAAAATGCTGCATTTTTGTGAATTTCTGCCTCTGCATAATTTGCATAAATTTTGGCTGAGGTGCCAAACTGTTCATTGCGGCTTGCATCTATAATAAGTAAATAACTCATTATCAGATGTCCGGCAATTTCTACAAGTCGGCGGGCAGCAAAATCGAGATATTCTTCGTTTTTTGTTTCAACAACTTTTTGTACGGCTTTTTCGTAAATTGTTGTCAAATTTATCAAACGTTTTCTAATTTGCTCATATTCAGGATTTAACGGCATTGTTTCATATTCACGAATCCGCTTTAAATATGTTCCTGTGGTTATGTGCCGAATTGCCGCCACCACTTGCAACTGCGAAGTTCCCTCGTAAATTGTCAAAATCCGCGCATCGCGGTACAGCCGTTCGCAAGCGTAATCTTTCATAAAACCCGACCCGCCGTGAACCTGAATACAATCGTAGGCATTTTGATTGGCATATTCGCTGGCAAACATTTTCAACATTGGTGTCAAAGCATCTGCAAGTCGTTGATATTCTTTATATTCCGTTTTTTCGTCGGGTTCAAGTTTGCGTTCCTGCTCTATCGCCTCGTATGCCTTGTAAATATCTACAAATCTGGTAGTTTCGTATAAAATTGCCCGTGAAGCATCAAGTTTTGCCTTAATAATGGCTATCATTTCGTAAACGGCGGGAAATTCAATAATCGCTTTTCCAAACTGTTTTCTGTCGTGTGCGTAAGCAACTGCCTCATTATAAGCGGCTTGCGAAAGTCCAACCGACTGCGCACCAACGCCCAAACGCGCACCGTTCATAAGCGACATCACATATTTTATCAATCCCATTCGGCGCGTTCCAACAAGTTTTGCCGGCGTATTTGTAAAAACGAGTTCGCAGGTAGGCGACCCCTTTATTCCTAATTTATTTTCAATTCGCCGAACTTTAATTTTATCATTATGCTGATTATCAACAACAAAGTACGACAAACCGCGTCCGTCAGTCGTTCCGCTTTCGCTTCGGGCAAGGACAAGTTTTATCGGCGCATCGCCATTTGTGATAAAACGTTTTACGCCGTTCAAATACCATTGATTTTGTTGCTCGTCGAAAGTTGCTTTTAGCATAACTGCCTGTAAATCAGAACCTGCGTCGGGTTCGGTCAAATCCATTGAACAGGTTTCGCCTTTGCAGGCACGCGGCACAAATTCTTCAATAATATCTTCTGTGGCATACTCTACAAGCGTTTCGGCGCAATCTTGCAATCCCCAAATATTTGCAAAACTCGCATCGGCGCGGCTGACAAGTTCGGCAGCAATCACAAACGGCACCATCGCAAAGTTCAGTCCGCCATATTTTCGCGGCAAAGCCATTCCATAAAGCCCCGCCTGACGTAACGCATCGTGGTTTTGCTGCGTTCCTGCGGCATAAATCGCACGATTATTAACCACCGTCGGACCTGTTTTGTCAACCTCTTCGGCATTTGGCGCAATAACATCGCCGCAAATTTCGCCAACTATTTCCAACACGCGATTGTAACTGTCGATTGCATCGTCAAAATCCTGCGCTGCATAATCATAACTGTTTTTATCTGCAAAATTTTTCTCTTTTAAATTAACAATTTTCTGCATCAAAGGATGAGAAAGTTGAAATTTTAAAGCATTATTATCCGTATAAAAATTAGCCATATTATAAAATATATAAAATCAATTTTATTTTTAGGACGACAAAAGTAAGAAAATTTTAAGAAATAAAAAAAATACCTGTTTTTTTTGTAATTTTGCAGAGAAAAATATATTTAATAACAGTTAGAAATTTATTTTTCTTTAATAGCAGCCCTGATTTTATCCAAAAAATAATTGTAATCTTCCACAATGTTCCCATTTTCATCGTAATAATCATCATTTTTGCTTATATAAATTATTTCGCCTTTATTATTTAATACAAAAAATTTTCCCATGCCCAAATCATCTATTGATTTTTCAAATTGAGGAGGGGTATAGTAAAACGAATTATATCATTTATAAACAGAAATTTATAGTATTATTTTTCTTTATTTATACACGAAGAAATACAAAGTAAAACAGCGGGGGAAGGACAAACAGTAAAAGATGCAATATTTTCATACCTAATTCAAAATAAAAAATGAATAAATGCAAGTTAATCATATTTTCAGTATTATTATCATTATTTTCGTGTAAGGGGGGTAGTCAGAATGATTTGCAGAATAGCATAATACAATTTACCTCTTATATGAATAACAAAAATATAAAAGTTAATGATTTAATACACAAAAATGTCGGAATAATTTTTATATACGGCAGAGCTGGTGGACCTTGTTTTGCATACAATAAACTTGATTCGATTACTTTTAATGAAAAATATTATATCGAAAAATGGATTCCATACTGGTGGGCAGAAAAGTTGATAGAATTTCAGTTCAATGATGAAGTTGTAGTTCAAAAACGCAATACTGACCCCTTTGAATGCGAAACAATATATCAGAATGGCGTATTTGACGTATTAGATTCAAATAAAAATATCTTATCTGAAGAAATAAAAACCATGCTTGGAATTGAAGAATATTCCGAAATAAGAACCCTTTTAGAAACAGATTATGGAAAATATAAGCAAATAGAACGCTATACACACAGAATTGTTTTTACCTCAAAAGAAAATAATCTAATATTTATATGCCATTTCTTTTTGGATAACGGTAAATATTATGTTTATTTAATTGATTTTTGGACTTGTGATTGCTCGGCGTGAAAGAAATTATTTAAAATTACTCAAACAAATAATGGAATATGAGAAATGCATTAAGAGTATGTTTAAATTTAACAAAACTTCGTTTTGTCATTGCGGGCTTGACCCGAAATCTAAAACAATGAAATTTTTGTTTGTCATTTTGAGCGTAAGCGAAAAATCTCAATAAACTGATAATAAATAGATTCCTCACTTCGTTCGCAATGGCAATAACGTTATAATAAAAATTCCGCACTCTGTTTTTCAAAAAATATTCCAATAAAAAACAATGACATTTTGACAGATGGCAATAATTTTAACAAATACTATTTTTTTGTCAATTAAAAATTTTGTTTTATTTTTGCAGTGTGAATAAAAAATCTGTTTAAATTTTATTTTGAAAAAGGAAGAGAGTGTTTAATAATAGATATATTTTTATTATCTTTGCATCAAAAAAAATATGCAGGAAATAATATGTAAAAAGTGTGGGAATACTGATTGTGTAAAAAGCGGTTATATTCGTGACAATCAGCGTTATAAATGTAAAAAATGTTGTTGTAATTTTATTATTGGTGATAATAGAGGGAAAATAAGACCAGAGGCAAAAGCCCTTGCACTTTTGATGTATGGCAGCGGTAAAGCAAGTTACGGAATGATTGCCCGACTGTTTAAAGTAACCCGTGCGGCAGTATTATATTGGATTAAAAGTATGGGGTCAAAGTTACCAGAACCTACTATTGACACGGAAATAGAGGAAGTTAGTATTGATGAGATGTGGCATTTTCTCAATAAAAAAAACAAAAACTTTGGGTCTGGCGGGCAGTGGATCGCAGTAACAACAAAACCATTGGATGGGTTATTGGCAATCGTGATGCTGAAACATTTAGACCATTGTACGAAAAATTAAAAAACTATGTGGGACATTACTATACAGATGATTATGATGTTTATAGAGAAGTTATTCCGAGTGAAAAACTTACACAAAGCAAGAAGTACACAATTGGAATAGAGCAAAACAATTCAAATGTTAGACATTATTTAGGCAGAATGACAAGAAGGACAAAAGTTGTTTCTAAATCTGTTGAGATGGTACATATATCATTATTAATAACTTGTTGGTTAAATGAATACGATGGATATAACTTTTTTCAAAAGGTGTTTCTATATATCTTTAATTAAACACTCTCTTATTTTTAAATATAAATATTATTGAAATAATAATCGCTCAATTTTAATTTTGAAATCAAATCGTTTTGGAAACAAAAAATGAGCATATTTTTCTGCCGCAAACTGTTGAGAGAATTGATGTTACGGGTGCGCGGGAACATAATTTAAAAAATATTGATGCCACCGTTCCGCGCAATGCGCTGACGGTTATTACGGGTTTGAGCGGCAGCGGAAAGTCGTCGCTCGCTTTTGATACGATTTACGCAGAAGGGCAAAGGCGATATATTGAGACCTTTTCGGCGTATGCGCGCTCGTTTCTGGGCAACCTTGAACGACCGAATGTTGATGAAATTACGGGTTTAAGTCCCGTTATTTCCATTGAGCAAAAAACAGTAAATAAAAATCCGCGTTCTACCGTCGGCACAACGACCGAAGTGTATGATTTTCTGCGACTTCTGTTTGCCCGTGCGGGAATTGCCCATTCCTATATTACCGGCGAGCAAATGGTAAAATATACTGACGAGCAGATTGTTAATATTATTTTAAAAGATTATTTAGGAAAAATTATTATCTTGCTTGCCCCGTTTGTGAAGGGGCGTAAAGGGCATTATAAGGAACTTTTTGAGCAAATTCGCAAAAAAGGTTATCTGTACGTGCGCGTTGACGGACAAATTCAGGAAATAAAACTCGGAATGCGGCTCGACCGTTATAAAGTTCATAATGTTGAGGTGGTTATAGACCGTTTGCTCGTTAGCGAAAAAGACAGAAAACGTCTGACGGAATCGTTGCAAAAATCTATGAATCAGGGAAATGGGATTGTGATGATAGAAGCCACAACTCAACCTTCCCCAAAGGGGAAGGAGAATAATGAAATTCGTTATTTTTCTCGAATGTTGATGTGCCCCACAAGCGGCATTTCTTACGAAGAACCGGCACCGCATCATTTTTCTTTTAATTCGCCGCAGGGTGCCTGCCCCAAATGCAAGGGTTTAGGTTTTATAAATCAAATAGATATGGAAAAAATTGTACCCGATAAAAGTAAATCTATTTACGATGGTGCAATTTTACCTTTGGGAAAATATAAAAATTCAACGATTTTTTGGCAAATTGAAGCGATTTTAACAAAACACGAAGCAGATATTAAGCAATCATTCAGCGAGTTACCCGAAGAGGCGATTGACGAAATAATGAACGGCACAACCGAGCGGCTAAATATTAAAAATGCTGCTTTGGGAAATTCTAATTATTTTCTTGATTATGAAGGAATTTTGAAATATATTGAAATTCAGCAAGATAACGCTGCCTCTGCTACCGAGCAAAAATGGGCAAATCAGTTTTCCAAAACGTCAATTTGCCCCGAATGCAACGGCGCGCGGCTGCGAAAAGAAAGTTTATTTTTTAGAATAAATGATAAAAATATTGCCGAACTTGCTGCAATGGATTTGTCCGAACTTTTCGAGTGGCTGCAAAATTGCGATAAGCAAATGACTGATAAACAGCGTGTTATCGCAACAGAAATTTTAAAGGAAATTCTTACGCGCTTGCAATTTTTGCTCAATGTGGGTTTGAGTTATTTGTCGCTTTCGCGCAGTTCGCAGTCGCTTTCGGGCGGCGAAAGCCAGCGTATTCGCCTTGCAACGCATATCGGCTCGCAACTTGTAAATGTGCTTTATATTCTTGATGAGCCAAGTATCGGGCTGCATCAGCGTGATAATAAGCGACTTATAGATTCATTAAAAAATTTGCACGATGTCGGAAATTCGGTTATTGTGGTCGAACACGACAAAGAAATGATGCTTGCCGCCGATTATGTGATTGATTTGGGACCGTTTGCAGGGCGGCGCGGCGGCGAAGTTGTTTTTGCGGGAACGCCCGCACAACTGATTGAAACTGATACACTTACAGCCGATTATTTGAATGGAAAAAGAAAAATAGAAATTCCCGAAAAAGTGCGAAAAGGAAACGGTAAATCGTTGATTATCAAAGGCGCACGAGGAAATAATTTGAAAAATATTGATGTTGAATTTCCACTTGGGACAATGATTTGCGTTTGCGGCGTTTCGGGCAGCGGAAAATCGACTTTGATAACCGACACGCTGCAACCGATTCTCTCACAGCGTTTTTACCGCTCGCTGCAAGACCCGCTGCCTTACAACGAAATTATTGGTTTGGAAAATGTGGATAAAGTTGTAGAAGTTGACCAGGCACCGATAGGACGCACGCCGCGCTCAAATCCAGCAACTTATGTTGGTGTTTTTCAGGAAATTAGAAATCTTTTTACAACTTTGCCTGAGGCAAAAATTCGCGGGTACAAAGCCGGACGATTTTCGTTCAATACCGCCGGCGGACGTTGCGAAGTTTGCAGTGGAAACGGCTACAAAACCATTGAAATGAACTTTTTGCCCGATGTTTATGTTCCTTGCGAGGTCTGCGACGGAAAACGTTACAACCGAGAAACCCTCGAAGTGCGTTTTAAAGGGAAATCTATTGCCGACGTGCTTGATATGACGATAAATATGGCAGTGGAATTCTTTGAAAATCAGCAATCTATATTAAATAAAATAAAAACTTTGCAGGATGTTGGCTTGGGTTATATCAAACTTGGACAAAGCAGCACAACGCTTTCGGGCGGCGAAAGTCAGCGCGTAAAACTTGCTACCGAACTTTCAAAACGCGATACCGGCAAAACGGTTTATATACTCGACGAGCCGACAACCGGACTGCATTTTGAAGATATTCGCGTGTTACTCGGCGTGCTGAATAAACTTGTGAACAAAGGCAATACGGTAATTATTATTGAACATAATCTTGATGTAATCAAAGTTTCTGATTATGTGATAGATATGGGACCCGAAGGCGGACGCGCAGGCGGACAAATCATTGCCACAGGTACCCCGCACGAAATTTCCAAAAACCCCAAAAGCATCACAGGAAAATTTTTAAAAGCAGAAATGCAGGGAAATTCTACAAAAACAGAGGCGAAAAAGTAAAATATATAACGCGAAACGTAATGAAAATAAATTAAACTTTAATCATTATATCTTTGTGTAACAATAATTTAATATCCGAAATCAAAATTCTTATCAAACGTAAATATTCGTGCAAAAAGAAAAATGAAGGAATGTATAATAACATAAAAATTATTCCAATTTTCCACGAAAATACGGCAAAAACAATAATTGAAAATATCAGCAAAAACAATGGAAGCATAACCATCGCAACCAAAAATCTCACAGTATTATGAAATGCTTTGTCTTCAAATTTCTTACAAAGCCAAGCCGAAAGTGCCGTTACAGGCGATGTAACAATGGCAGAAAAAACAAAATACGGAAATGTTACCAGCAACAGAATTGATTTTAAAAATATTGAAATTCCGAGATGTTTATTTAAAACGGAATCCATTCCGATGCCGAGAGCGTGCCGTTTTTGAGCAAAATCTTTTGCCTTGTCCAATAATTTTTGTGTTTGCTGCGGGTTTGATTTTAATTCGTTTTCAATATTTTTAATATTTTCTTTGATGGTTTTATATCTGTCTATCAACGATTTGCGGTTTTTATTTTGCAATCGGGCAAGTTGCCAGGTGCCTTCGTAATTTTCGTCATCTCGAACGTACAAAATTTCCGCTTTCATACGCTCAAAAAGTTCTTTTCTCAATTCGTGAATCTGCTGCGGCTGGTCTAAATGCGAACGCGCTTTCACAAATTCGGTAACGTTTATCGGTTCGCCAACTTGTAGCAGCAGCGTTGAGCGAAATCTGAAAAAATTTCCCAAAACTATCCCCACAGGGACAAAATAAACGGGCATTTGATTTCCAAAAGCATCATTTGCCTGCATAGCAATGCGGAAAATTCCCTTTTTCAGCGGCAATAAACTGTGCATTGTGCGGTGTGTACCTTCGGGCAAAATGCAAAACGGAACTTTTGCACGCATAGCATTTACCACAATATTATTTACCTCTTCATTTTTCGACAAGGTTTCCACGCCGTCGCGCTGCCGATGAATAGGCAGCATTTTAAGAAAAGTTAAAATTTTATTAATAAGCGGTTTTTTGAAAATATCGGCACGCGCCACAAAAACTTTTGCCCGCTGGTCAATCGCCAGCACAGCCAAAGCATCCATTAAAGTATTTGTATGATTTGGCGCATAAATTATTGCCCCGTCCTGCGGAATTTTTTCTTTTCCGTAATATTCCACTCGCCGATACGCCTTTTTAAACAAAAAATCAACGTAATATTTGAGGGAATTGTAATATTTGTTGTTGTCCTGAATCATTATTATAATGATTAATGATTAATTATTAATGATTAATTATTAATGATTAATTATTTTTTTAGCGGTTTTTATGCTGCTTGTAATTAGTTTTATAATTTCAACAGCATCTGTATTGATACTTTCAAATTGTTGAACTGTTAAATAATCTGATACATTTAATAATTCTAACCAATAAAGAGTTTCATTGATTTCTTTTTGAGCGATTGCCATTTTATGCACAAAATCACTTTTACTTTCTGCATACTCTGCCTCACGAACCATTGCCCCAATAGAAGTTCCTGCTCGCACAAGTTGCTTGCTTATAATATATTCCTTTTTATCTTCTTGCAAATACTTACACAACTTTACTATTCGTAATGCAAAATCAAAACTCTTCTTTTTTAAAATATTCTCTTTCATAAATAATAATGTAATTAATCACTAATCATTAATTATAATTCTTTTGGCGGTTTCCGCGACCAGTATGTAGAAATTGACAGCCCCGAAACTATATGCCAAATACCCCACCACGCAGTAACAAAGAGCATTCCGCCTATCAACATTGGGGTTTTTACGCCATCGATTATCACTTCGTGCGGGAAAATTTTCGGATTAAAAAGCAAAACCAATCCCAAACCCGAATTTTGAATTCCCGTTTCGATAGTGAGCGTTCGGCGGTCGCGTTCGGATAATTTCCACAAAGAAGCCCAGCCATAACCCATTGCAAAGGCAGTTCCATTATGAATTAATACCAAAATGAAAATAAAAAATATATATTGTATAAATATATCAAAATTATTGCTGAACGCCAAAATAATCATTATAATAAAGAACACAAACGAAAAATACTGCATCGGCTTTTTTAATTTTTCGGCAATTTTCGGTAAATATCTTGCCGTCAGCATACCTACAACTAATGGTATCCCAAGCAGAATAAATACTGTTTCGAACATCTGAAAATTGTCTATTTGCAGATCCTGCAAAGCGTAGGCAGCGCGTTTATTTATAAAATTAACATACATACTGCCCCAAAACCAAAAATTAAATGGCGTAATAAAAGTTGCCAAAGCCGTGTTTATTGCCGTCAAACTGACTGCAAGTTCGGTATTTGCCTTAGAAAAATGCGACATAAAGTTCGACATATTTCCCCCCGGGCAAGAGGCAACCAAAATCATTCCCATAGCAACCATCGGCGTAATCAAGTGAAAAGAATTAAGTAAAATCACAAGTAAAAACGTCATCAACGGCAATCCGATTATGTGTAAAGATAATCCGAGAACTGCCGACTTCGGATGCATCAACACATCTTTAAACATTTGCGGGCGAATGCCCAAAGCCACACCAAACATAACAAAAGCAAGCACGATATTGATAATGTGCATATTGCCAGCAGAAAAGTTGATTGGAATTTTGTCTAAAATCTTTAATTGTTCGTACATAAATTGCGGTATTATTTTATAGATTATATACTTTTAATTAAAAAAAGAAACGCAAAAGTATTATATTTTTTTTTAATAAACAAAAAAATAAAAAAAATCGTATTTTTGTAAAAAAAATATTTTCTATAAAATGGAAAAGGAACGTTACTCTTTGCGCGGGGTTTCGGCTGCCAAAGAAGATGTGCATAATGCGATACGAAATAGCGATAAAGGCATTTTTCCGTGTGCTTTCTGCAAAATTATTCCCGATATTTTGGGCGGCGATGCGGATTTCTGCAACATTATGCACGCCGACGGTGCAGGCACAAAATCGGCTCTTGCGTACGTCTACTGGCGTGAAACGGGCGATTTGTCGGTGTGGAAAGGAATTGCGCAGGACGCTCTTGTGATGAATATTGACGACCTTATTTGCGTTGGCGCAACCGACAATTTTCTGCTTTCGTCAACTGTCGGGCGCAATAAAAATCTTATCGGCGGCGAGGTAATTTCTGCGATAATCAACGGCACAAATGAATTGATTGACGAACTTAAAACGCTTGGTATCAATATTTTTCACACGGGCGGCGAAACTGCCGATGTCGGCGACCTTGTGCGCACAATAATTGTTGATTCTACCGTTGCTTGCCGAATGCGCCGAAAAGATGTGATTGATAATGCGAATATTTCGGCGGGCGATGTGATTGTCGGTTTATCGTCTTGCGGAACAGCGACTTACGAAAAAAAATATAACGGCGGAATGGGCAGCAATGGTCTGACTTCTGCGCGGCACGATGTTTTTGCAAATTATCTGGCACAAAAATATCCCGAAAGTTACGACAATTCCTTACCTGCCGATTTGGTTTATTCGGGAACAAAAAAACTAACGGAAATTATTGAAAATCTTGGAATTACGGCAGGCGAATTTGTCCTTTCGCCAACGCGAACTTACGCGCCCGTTGTAAAAAAAATATTTGAAACCGTCGGCAGAAAAAATATCAACGGAATGGTGCATTGTACGGGTGGCGGACAAACTAAAATTTTGCATTTTATTGAAAATCTGCGAATTGTGAAAAATAATCTTTTCGCTGTGCCGCCGCTTTTTGAAATGATACAAAAAGAATCGCAAACCGACTGGGGCGAAATGTACCGAGTTTTTAATATGGGTCATCGCCTCGAAATTTATTTGCCCGAACGTTTTGCAAAAGAAATTATTGATATTTCAAAATCGTATAATATTGATGCACAAATAATTGGACATTGCCAAAGGTCAAACAGAAAAGAATTGATTATCGAAAGTGAGTTCGGAAAATTTGAATATTAAGTCAATTCATTCCAAATTTCCCACGCGGCAAGTGCTTGATTTACAAACATTTGACTGCCGTTGATGGTTCGTGCGCCGCATTGTCTGCCTTTTTGTAAAAAAAGCGTTTCGGCGGGGTTGTAAATCACATCAAAAAGCAAATGTTCGTGGGTAATAAATTCGTATAGCAAAGGCACACACTGATTTTCAAATTTTCCGAAACCCAAATTTGTTGCATTGATAATCAGTAAGTTATCTTTGATAATTTGTTCGCAAATTTCGGAATAAATTATATTTTTTTCTGTTTTATTTCGTGAAACAAAAGTAAAATCAATTTTTAATCGTTCGAGTGCCGCTGCGATTGCTTTTGCTGTACCGCCACTGCCGCAAATCAACGCTTTCATTTTTCGTTCTTCCAAATACGGCTTTATTGCCTGCTCAAAACCTAATGTGTCTGTATTATAACCTTTTAGAATAATTTTTTCATCAATTTTAATAATTTTCACACAATTTACCGCACCAATTTCGTCGGCTTTTTGGTCAATTTCATCTAAAAAAGGAATAATTTTTTCTTTTAAAGGAAAAGTTATGCTAAAACCCTGTAATTTAGCGAAATCCGTTTGATTTCGTATTTTTTCTATAAAATTAAGAATTTCGTTATCATCTTGAATTTCAAACAGTTCGAAATGTGCATTGATTTTTTCTTTTTCAAATTTGTCGCTAAAAAATTTCTTTGACCTCGAATATGTAAGCGGATAACCTGTAAGTCCAAAAATTTTAGCGGTTTTTTGTCGTAACTTTTTCTTTCTCAAATATTTAATAAATAAAAAAGCAAAAACCAAAAATAAAATTATCACAATCAGATAACTCAATTCCAACGAATATTTTTTAATCAAATCCTGCTGACCGTGCAACAGATACCCCAAAGCGGCAATAACCGTGTTCCACGCACCCGAACCGATAACTGTAAAAATCACAAACGGCAGCAAATTCATACGCGACAAGCCCGCAGGAACGCTTATAAACTGCCTTACGCCCGGCACAAGCCGCCCAATGCAAACCGAAATTTTGCTGTAACGCACAAACCACTGTTCGGCTTTAATCAGTTTTTCACTGTTGAGCAGGAAAAAATGTCCTAACCTACTGTCAGCCAGAGAATATAACGCTTTTCGCCCAAGAAAAATTGCCAGCGAATAGTTTATCAGTCCGCCCACGAGCGAACCGACAGTTGCCGAGCCGACAACGCCCCAAAAAGTGAGCGAAGTTGTGTTATCGAGCGCGACATAAGCCGCCACCGAAATTATTAATTCGGAAGGGATTATGCCCAAAAACGAACTTTCCAAAGCCATCAGAAACGCAATGACCGGATAAGTCATATTTTCTTGATACCAATTTAAAATATGTTGAAGCAACGTTACTTTCTCGTTTGTATTTGCCTCAATACCAGTGTTTTGCGCAATACCTGATATTGTACAAAATATCAAAAAAGAAACCGAAAGTATTAAATATTTTTTGTTTTTGGACATTATGTTATTTCAAGATTTCAAAATTTCAAGATTCCAAGATTTCAAATTCCAAGATTATTTATAAAACAAAAGTAGTGTTTTTTTCAAAATTTCGAGTTACTTATACCGATGTATGATATAAATTCTAAAAAATAATTACAAGAAATTTATTTGTAACATATTGATTTATAATAATTTTGAAATTTTGGAATTTGAAATTTTGAAATAAAAATTATAAGTAATTTTGGAATAATTTTTTGCGTTTTAATGATTTTTTTGTAATTTTGCGGTCGTATTTATGTTTTTTTAAAAATATAAAAATACAATTATCGGGGTGTAGCGCAGTTGGTAGCGCGTTACGTTCGGGACGTAGAGGTCGCAGGTTCGAATCTTGTCACCCCGACAAAAAATGCTTGTAAACATTTGATTTACAAGCATTTTTGTTTTAATATTCTGTTTAAATTTTCAAAATGGTTTTAAAAATCAGAACATAATTGCAGCTGAAATTGCGGCGGCAGGTAAAAACGTTGTGCCTTTATACCTGTAAATTATGCCGTCTCGCGTTTCTAAAAGCGTTGTGTTGCAGCCCTGAACGCCAAGGTTTAATCCGAAAAACAAGAAATTTTCCTGCGAGAGTTTTATCGAAATTCCGCCTGTGGCTTTGGCAAAAATTCCGCCCGCCCAGCCCTTGTTCGAAATTGAAGAAACACCAACATCCAAAGATGTAAAAGGGGAGAGAGAGGGCGAAAATGTAAATTGTTTTTGTATTCTAAAAAATATTTTTAGCAAATTAATATTTTGAGGCAATGTAAAAACGTTTTCATACCCTGCACCTAACCCATAATAAAAATTATCATTGACTTGATTGTGTCTGTTAAAACCCAAAATCATACTTGCAGACAAAAAATATGCGGACGAAAAAGCAGAATTTTTAAAATAAAAACCGTTATTAACATCTGCCATTAATTGCAAATTGGTGGTCATACAGTAATGGCACTCCGAATCTTCCAATGGCTTTTTTGTAGTAGAGTCGTTTGCGGTATTTTCAATTTTTTCAACATCTTCAGCAGGAAACTGATATCGGGTGCCGTCCTCGGTTTTAAAAATAACGGTATTTTCGGTTTGTACAACAATTTCGCCGCTCAAAATCGTTCCGTTTTTCAACGTTATTACGCTTTTTTGCGTATCTTGCGCATTGATAAACAAAGAGAAAAAACAGAAAATTATTGTACAAAAGAGTATTTTTTTCATTATTTTTAGTAAAGTAAATATTTAAAATTTGATTATAAATTAAATTCTTCCTTTTTTTTATTGTTAAAAAAATCAGGCAAAAGTATAATTTATTTAGTAATTTTGCAAAATTTTTTTTTATTATATAAAATCAAAAAAAATGAAATTTACCAAAATGCACGGCATCGGCAACGATTATATTTACGTCAATGGATTTGAGGAAAAAATTGACAACCCTCAGGCGTGGGCAGTTCGTTACAGCGACCGCCACACAGGCATTGGCGGCGATGGTCTGGTGCTGATTTTACCTTGCGAAAATGCCGATTTTCGTATGCGAATGTTCAATGCCGACGGTTCTGAAGCCGAAATGTGCGGCAATGCCTCGCGATGTGTCGGAAAATTTGTTTTCGATAAAAATTTAACAAAAAAAACGACGCTCACACTCGAAACGCTTGCAGGCATTCGCACGCTTGAACTGCACCTTTCTGCCGATAAAAAAACTGTCGAAACAGTTACAGTTGATATGGGTGAGCCGATTTTGGAAAGTGAAAAAATTCCGACAACTTTTTTGGAAAACAGAATAATAAATAAATTCGTAACTTTTTCTGACACAATAAAATACGCAATTACCTGTGTTTCGATGGGCAATCCTCACGCTGTAATTTTTACGGAAAATATTGCTGAACTCAACTTGCCGCTAATCGGCAGCGTGATTGAAAATTCGACGCAGTATTTTCCGAACAGAATAAATACCGAATTTATAGAAAATGTCAGCCCAAATCTTTTGAAAATGCGCGTTTGGGAGCGCGGCTCGGGCGAGACAATGGCTTGCGGGACAGGTGCGGCGGCGGCGGTCGTTGCCGCTGTGATGAATAATTTTTGCGAACGCAAAACAACTGTAAAGTTGCTTGGCGGCGATTTGACTGTCGAATGGCGAGAAAAAGACAACCGTGTCTATCTGACAGGTGCCGCCGAAACGGTTTTTGAAGGAATTATATAAAAAAAGCGAACTTCACAGTCCGCTTCCTTCTTTATTACCATGAAAAACTTAATTATTCTTATTTAAAATCGGCGTCTGTTACGCCCTGATTTATTGTTACTTTGCTGATTTTTATTGTAACTTCCTGTCCCTGTGCCGATTGAACGATTTCGGTTGGCAACATTATCGTACCAAATTCGCCATAACTTTTTATCGTTGCCGTTTCGTCAGGTTTTTCGGTGCGATAAAGCAGCCAGGTCGTTTTGTCAAAATAATTCTTTTCGCCTTTGTCGTTGGTCAGAACGTAACAATCTTTGCCGTCAATGGTTTTTGTTTCAACGGAAGTAATTTTTGCTGCGTCCATTTTCAGCGCGTCGAACATTGCCTGGTCTTTCATTTCGGCAATCATTTCGGCGGGCATATCCATTCGTTGCCCCATCTGGTCAACGTAACCTTTTGTCCCGTCAAAATTTTGAATAATTTTTTGCCCCATAATCGACATTTCTGAACGCTGTTTATTTGGCGACATTTGTTTTACCACTGTAGCCAATTCCATTCCCATCATCGAAGTTGTGCCTTCCATAAGCAGCGTTTTCACACTTTCGAGGCGCGTTTTTCCACCCAAAGCATTCATATAATTTGAAATAACACTTTGTGCGGAAATATCCGCTTTCTGTGCGGGCGCATTCTGTTCTGCCGCTTTTTCCTGCCAGCCATCTTCTGGCATCAATCGTGCAACAAAAAGATTATTTGCCGTCAGATATTTTTTGGCAACTGCCTGAATAGATTGCGGCGTGATATTTTTAATTAAATTTTCTTGATTTATAATAAAATATTTATCGCCGCCATTGAGGTTATAGTCGCGCAGGGCAGACATCCACGTTTTATTGATTTTCAAATCATCGCGCAGTTTATTTAACGCCTCTTCGCGATATTTATCAACATCTTTCTGTTCAGGTCCGTTGTCAATAATATTTTTTATAATTCCCAATGACGAATCAAGCATTTTCTGCGCCTGAACCGGTCCGGTAGGAATATAAATTTGGAAAAGGAAATTCGGATATGGTGCTTTTCCCATTGAACTTCCTGTGCCAGCCGAATAAACGCCACTTTCCTCTTCGCGCAAAATTTCCGTCATTTTAATATCAACAACTTCGCTCAACGCATCAAAATTCATACTTTCAATCTGGTCGTATGCTTTAAGGTCGCCCTGATAAAACGCTAAAACCAAACTTTTCGGGTCATTTCCTTTTTTTACTTCCAATTCGCCTTTATTAATGTCGCGGTAGCCGTTGTCGCGGTAAGTTTCCTTTGTTTTATTGGCAGGCAAAGCAGCAATATATTTCTCTACTAACGGTTTGAGTTGCTGTTCGTCAAAATTCCCTACAAAATAAAAAGTAAAATCGCCCGCATTGGTAAAACGGTCTTTGTAGAATTGATATGCCTTTTTGAAATCCTGCGTTGCCCATTCGGCAGAAGTAGGAATAATACTTGTGAAACGCGGATTATTTTTCTTTACAGTTTTTTGAAATTCATTTATAAAATAATTTTGCGGCTTCGCCAAAGCATTATCGTACATTGCAGACATTTTTTGCACTGCCGAATTATACGACGGTTCGTCATAATTTAATCCTGTAAAATAGGCGTAAGCCAATTCTACCAATGTTGCGAGGTCTTTTGGCGTTGTTGTTCCGCTAAGCCCTGCCAATGTATTGCCCATAAACGGCGAAACATTTACCTGCTTTCCTGCAAGATATTTTGTAACGTCTGTTTTTGTGTAACCGTTCAAACCTGCCTCGTCAAGCACATTGTACGCCCATTGCGTTGTGCGAAAATCGGCATCCGAAAGCAGCGACATTCCGCCTTTACGTTCTGCCGTAAAGCGAATTTCGTCGGCTTTGAAATCGGTTTTTTTCAAAATAACTGTTGCGCCGTTGCTCAAAGTCCAGGTTGTTGTGCCGAGTTTGGCATCATTTTCCGTTTTGGCAACTTTTCCTGCTTTTGGCAGTTTTGCAACTAATTGTTTTATAGAAACTACGTCTTCATAAGCAGTAAGTTTTTCATTTTTCACAGCGTTTATCGCCGCCAAAAATTCACTTTCGGTTGGCATCGTTACACCTTCTTTTTCAGGTCCGACAACGGTAATTACCGAATTGTCGTTGCTAACATATTTTGGCAAAACGGCATTTACCTGTGCCAAAGTAACGGTCGGTAAAAATGTTTTATACTGATTATATTCCCATTCAATGCCCGGAATCGGTTCTTTTTTCAAGAAATTGCGAACATATTCATCCACATAATTTGAACTTTCGGTTGTGTTGCGGTTGTTGTACGATTTTTCCATCGACGAAAGCATTTCATCTTTTGCGCGGTCGAGTTCACTTTGAGTAACGCCAAATTGACGTGCGCGTTCAATTTCCCTTAAAACAACTTTCAGTCCGTCGAGTTGCTTGCCTTCTTTGGTATAAGCCGAGCCGGAAAACGCATTTTTCGTGCGTGTAAATCCCATAAATTCGCTTTTATCAACATAACCGTAAGTAAATGGCGGATTTGGCGAGTCGGCAAGTTCCTGCAAACGATTATTTACAATAGAAAAAAGCAGATTATCAATGATATTATCATTATAATCGGCAACGGTTTTAATGATTTTCGGCTCGCCTGCTTCCAAATAACTGATGTCGGCAGCCGAATAGGTCGCCTCTTTGTCGCTTGCCTGCGCAAAAACAGTTCCGCTTTGATTTTTCACACCATAAATCGTGCGTTCGCGAGCATTTTGAGGATTTTGATATTTGCTGAAATTTTCCTTAATCATTTGTTCAATTTCATCAACATTAATATCCCCAACAACGGAAACTGCCATCAAATTAGGACGATACCACTCGTTATGAAAACGCCGTATTGCATCGTATGGGAATGATTCCAGAACTTCCTTTTGTCCGATTGGCAAACGGTCTGCGTATTTTGAACCTTTAAGCACAATGGGCAACATTGTCCTGAACATACGCATATTTGCACCCAAATTGAGCCGCAGTTCTTCAAGAATAACGCCGCGTTCTTTGTCAATCTGCTCGTCGGTAAGCAGCGCATTGAAAGCCCAATCTTCGATAACCTTCATTCCGGTTTTCAGATTGTCGGGCTTGTCGAGCGGAACTGGCAACATATAAACTGTTTGGTCAAAACCTGTGTAAGCATTCAAATCGGCACCAAAACGCACGCCGATAGATTGCAGATAATCAACAAGTTTGTTGTCCGGGAAATTTTTTGTCCCGTTAAAATTCATATGTTCCATAAAATGAGCCAGCCCTTGCTGGTCGTCATCTTCGAGGATTGAGCCGGCATTAATTGCAAGGCGCAACTCAACTTTCTTTTCGGGCTTGGCGTTGTGTTTGATGTAGTACGTCAGTCCGTTGTCTAATTTCCCAATTCTAATGTTTGGGTCAACAGGGATGTTCTGCGCCGCCGCAAAGCCCAAAGGCAACAGCAATGCGCTGATTAACAAGAAATTAATAATTCTTTTCATATAAACTAAATTAAAATTTTCGGTTAAAATATTTATTATTAAAATTTTTGCAAAGGTAGAAAAATACAATTAATTAAAGTTGAATCTATGTAATTTTTTTTCGTCTCAATTATTTTATTGATTATATTTTCCAATTCCTTTATATGTAAAATATTTGCCATCCCATTGATAAAGCAAATATTTATCTGTAAGCTTCAATTCATCAACCAAAGGTACATAAATTGTTTTTTCATTTTCATCATATTTAAAAAGATTCCATTTGTTTTCCCTTAATTTATTATCATTTATAATAAACTTGGAATCGTCATATTCTATCGCAATCAGGTCTATTACATTTTTTGTTGTATTAAAAAGTTTCTTTTTTAATAATTCTCCGTTTTCAATAGTATAGATTTGTATAACTTCTCCATTTGAGTAATAACCCTCATCATCTTTATATGGCACAGGCATAGCGTCATACATTGCTCTATCTATTAAATAATAAGTTTTGTTATTTAATTTAACCGTATTTATAGTTATGTTTGTTGTATAAATAAAGTTTTCCAAATGAAGTTGCTCATCTCCTCTATCAATATCTCCAAAAGCCGAAACTGTGTTTTTATCTTTAAATTGAACAATTTCAAGAGGATAATCACTACCCCAGCCATTCCCACCTTGATAAAAACGTTGATAATAAATACGAAGATTACCATCTTTTGCATTCCAAATATTATCTTTGTCAATTTCATCGAACTCCGTTTTCTCAATACTGAGTGGATTGGAAAAAATTGAATATATAAAATCTAACGCGGGTTTTTCATAGGTGGCATAATAGTATAAATCACTGTTATTATCGTATTCGATTGTAAAATTACCATCTTCGTCTTCCACTTCAGTTGTATCAATATCAATATTTCTGTTTTTTGATAATGACCATACAATAGCATATCCAATTTCTTTTTCTTTATTTTTATACTTTAAAAAAAAATCAACATAATTTCCCAAATGACTTATGGTATCAAATACTTCATTGGGTATTATATAAGCACCTTTTTTCCCGCCATTTATAAATTCATCAAAAACGAAAGAAGTATCATTATATTCGTCTTTTTGCAAATGACTGTACAAAAGTGCAATTTTTTCCAGCGATTTCCCATTTTTTATATATTGCACAAATAATGAGTCATTTTCCGAAAACATTTTTAATGGTAAATAACCGCTGTCTGTTTCTGCATACAACAAATACAGAGAATTAAATTTTTTAATTAATTCTGTATTTTCATTTTTTTGCCCACAGGCAAATATCAGCACCGTCGCGCCGATAATTAAACTAATTTTAAAAATTTTCTTTGTCATAATATTTTTTTATTTAATAATTTTTATTAAAAAATTCCACAGATATTGCAAGTTATGCCAATATTGCTCCGCTTGATAAATAACTGCACCGCTAATTCCATTTTTTATTGTCAGCAAAATAATTGTAACATTAAAAAACAAAAATGCAGCAATAAAAATGTACGAAGTTGTTAATCCAAACTCTTGAATATCAGTTTGATACGGTTTAATCTGTTTTTTGAACGAAACAATATGAAAAGCCAAAGTAAAGCCAATCAGTAAATCGAAAATATACAATGTCTGTTTTGCGCTTAATAAACGTAAAATACAGAACGCATAACTGTAAATCGGCAAACAATAAGGGGCGAGTGAAATAAAGATATTGCGGCTGAAACGCCCGCTGTGATACATCATTCCCTCGCCTTCGCCTGCACTGACAGAATGAATTTTTTGCCCGAACATCAATGCAACTATCGTATGCAGCCATTCGTGCGTTTGCGCCTCAAACCATTCTGCGTTTTTGCGCAAGAACGGTAATTGCTTTAATACAATGTACGCGCCCACGCCTATTGCGAACCAGATATAAAGTTTGTAACTTTTCAATATTATCAACTTGGCTGCCCCAATAAATTGCCAAGCCGACAATATTAGAAAAACCACTAACAAAGTGTAAGCAAATATTTTAAGCAGACGTTTCATTTATCTCCAAATCTTTTATAAGTTGATAACTATACCGAGTTTTTAAATTTTCTGTGTCATATTCTATTATAAAATTTTAGGTTTATTTACGGTAATGAGCGGACGGCACGACATCTGCAGTAGTCGGTTCCATAACTATAAACTTTACCATCGTAAAAACTATAATAGAAATATGCCTCTTCATAATTATCAAAATCTGAGGACCAATAAAAATCACCCGTAGAAAAGCCACCAATCATTTGTCTTTTGTTGTATAAAATTCCTAATTCTGCCCTTGTTGGCAAGCGCCAATCAGTAAAGTTGCCTAAATGAGAATCTTCACACATTTCGTATGCAGTTTGCCAATCTGAACCACTTGTTAAGTCATTCTTTTGCACCATAATGCCGTCTGACTCTAAAACTATGTAGTCCTTGTTTCCAGATGCACCTGCACCGGTAAACTTATCATTATTCATAATAAATTTTTCGCATCCGAAAAACGTTAAAATACCTGTTAAAAGTATTAATTTCAATATTTTATTCATATTATTATTATTTTAAATTATTAAAAACGTAAACCTAAACCAACATTAATTTGTGGGATGATTCTTTTCATTACCATATCATAACCAACACCACCTCGAAACGACATAAAAAAGCCACCACCACCATCTGCCAATAAATCGTATCCAATTTGAGCAGGAATACCATAAATAATATAATTATTTGATAATACCTCAGCAGTTTCTTCTGCTGTCATAGAATCAGTACCAAAATATTCAAAAGAATATTCCTTTTTGTCAATAATACTTCTGATACCCAATGCACCATAACCGGATTGAATAAAAAAATTCTCAAAAAGATAAAATCTTATTTTAGCAGAATAAGTAATTGTCTGTGCTATTGTATTAGTAGCATATCCGAGATTAAACTCATAGCCAACGCCAACTTTACCTAAATGCCGCCCAATAAAACTCATACCTATCGAAAAAGGGACAGGCGAAGCATCTATTAAATTAAGCCCCATATAATTATTATGTCCTTTGGCAAAAAAAGCAGAGGTTTCTTTCCCTATTTCCGCTGCCACTTTTTTCTGTCGCTTGTATTCCGATTTATTCCATTCTTGGACCCGATTGGTAAAATCCTTTGTTTCGCAATCTACCAACTGTCCATAGTCGTAAAAATCCGGTGGAATTGACCCATCTCGCTGCACTTGTAACAGCACATAAATCTTAATTTTTTTGTCAGAAATATAAATCGGTAATGTCTGACAAACTAAATGACGCGGCAGAACGTTAGCCGGAATTACAGTTTCCAAATCGTTCATAGAGTACAAGCCGTCAAGCGATTGTGCCTGTTTTGTAAAGCCAACAAGTCCTCCTTCGTTAAACGCTTTGAAAAAGGCATTTTTCCACGCAAGAAATTCGGCTTGCTGTTCTGTCTCAGCAGTTCCCATTCCGTAAACTAAAATAAAATTTGCGCCTTTGGGTGGGAAAGGTGTTTGCCGTGCCCAGTCAGGGCGCGGTTCTTGTGCATTTGCGCTATAAAGCGCAAAAATTAAAAATGTTAAAAAATGTACTCGTTTCATATTTATATATTTTTGATATTATTAACGCTATTTTCATCTTTCTTGTTTGTAGATTTTTCAAATTCAAAACACAATACAACGCTGTCATTAAGAATTATTTTATCTTTATTCTGTAAAGAAAAACTTTTACTTTCATCATCAAGATTTTTTTCTTCACCATTTCTTCTAATACTTGTCTTGGCAAGTTTATATCCCATAGTTTCTTTATCCCAATTTCTATAGGTTTTTAGTTTATATCCTACATTCGGGTCAAAAACAATAACAGCGTGTCGGCGGCTGACGTGCCTGTTAATTTGATAATCCGGGTCATTCTTATCCGGTTTAATTGCAATGTTATTAGTATGTTGTGTTCCGTCATCTAATTCTGTTTTTTCTTTTCTGCCAATATTCCACGTTTTTCGATTTTCTGCATTGAGCGTATAACTTTTCTTTTCCATACTGCCACCGATAGCAGTAATTTTTGCTTTATGAGAAATAACTGACAAATTTTTCTCCTTTTGTAAAATGAAAATGCCCTCTGCAATTTCTTTTGCATTGTCTTGCGGAACTTCAAAAAGAAATGGATAATTAACAATAATATCAATTCTTCGATTTTCAAGTGAGATTTTAAGTTCATCCTTAAATTCATCTGTTTCCACAATTTTTTTAATTAATTGCCAATGTTTTCCACCATAAATAAATACGGTAGCAGGAACTTTTGACTTATTGTGTTTCAATTCGTCGCAGATTAAATCAATCAATTGCGATTGATTTTTTATCTCATCACCCTCTTTTGGTACGAACTTTTTCAAATTGTCATTTGTCGATTTATCAACAACTTTTTGTTCCGCCTTTTTAGCATTTACAATTGCCTCTTCACTTGATGTAGGACTTTTCTCATTAACAGAAATAATTTCCTGTTCTTTATTTTGATTGTTTATTTTTTCAATATTTTCAGAATTTTTTGATTTTTTTTTCTCATTTCTGTTATTTAACAAATTTACAATTTTCTGTAACATAATATTTTTATTTTTTTTAATTATTATTTTCAATATAACCTGTTTTTTTAAGTACATCTAATACGGTATTTGCTACCAAACGGTATGCTTTCGCAGAACCCTCTCCCAATTCAATACGTACGGCAACCGCAAGTGGTTTTTTGTCCTGCCGTTCAATATAAAAAATATACCAGCCATCATTTTTTTCTCCCAGCCCGGAAATTATACGAGTAGGGGTTCCGCTTTTTCCACCGATAAAGCCATTAAAGGCAGGAAGTTTTACTTTTCTGTTCTCTGTTTCGGCTTTCATAAAATCCTTTATTATCCCTGCATAATTTGGCTCTGTAATTGTCAATGTTTTTTGCTCCGGTAACTTTTTTATCAAATTGTCGGTTAAAACATATCGTGTTTCAACCAATTTACCTCCATTAACAATAGATGAAACTACCCTTGTCATAGCCAAAGGTGTTGCTCGCAGAGGACTTTGTCCCCACGCGATTGCATATTCCGCATCATTTAATTTATGTGGTTCTGCGCCTTTTGCAAGATTTTCCTGATATTTTCTGAACTTATCTACACCCGTATCTGCCATAATATTCATTTCTGTAACCAATGCATTGTCATTTTCTGCAGTTTCTGTATTGTAAAATGAATATGTAAGCAATTGTGGTTTTTTTTCCGGTGCTAACATTAAGCCCGCATCACAGTATATTTTTGCAAGAGGTGCATATAGATTTTTATCATTTACTAATTTTACAAAATAAATATTAGAAGATAGTACAATAGCATCTTGCATAGTTATACTTTGTGTTTTACCATACTTTCCTATGGGATATCGCAATAAGACACCTTTACTTTGATTATAAGGTTCTACTGGATTGTTTTCTGTGAAATCTAATATTTCATCAACGTCAATATTGTAAGTCGGAATTTGCTCCCTTGAATGTGAATTTTCTTTATTACGAAACCACGCCAAGGCACCCATTAATTTTGCGGTAGAACCCGGATTTGTTGCCCAGGTTGTTCCCAAATCTCTATTAGTGGTTTTATAATCCTTATAATCTCTATAATTATTATTATCATATTTCTTTTTTAAATCATTTTGGTCAGGCAGGGGATAGTTTGCAGAACATAAAATCTCGCCGTTTGCCGCATCCAATATCACAACAGAAGTACGCATTCCCGCTTCAAGTTCTGTTGATGCCGCTAAAGCACTTTGCATTTTGGTCTGTAATTTTGCATCAACTGTAAGCATTATATCTCGCTCTTTTCTACTTTCGTTATATTTTTTTAACAAAGCACTGTTTTTCCCCTGTTTTAAATATTTTATCAATTCAGAATAATTATATAAATGAAGAGTTGTATCGCTTTGTTGTTGGTTTAAAAATTTATTTATTTGAAATTTTTGGGAAGTCAATTTGACTGTCCCCTCATCGTCTTTAGGTTGGGTGTCAAAACCTCTTAAATAATCCAAATGTCTGCGTTCTGCAATATAGCCACGTGAATGTTCACCGTCGTCCCAAAGAACACGGGTATTGAAATTTCCTGTCCAAAAAAACATATTATCACCGAACGGATAAAATCTGCGTTTGCCCAATAATCGCGTTTCTTTATCTATCATTTCCTCTGTCAAGCCGGCATCAGACAGTTTTTGTATAGTTTTTTTATCAAATAATTTTTTGTCATTTGTTGCCAACAGCAAACTATCTCGGTCGTAAATATTACCTGCGTTCATATTTCTTATAAGAATGTTGATACGCGGATTGTATTCTACAATACGTTCTCCTAAACGGTCTGTCATAAATGCCGGTCTTATCAAGTTAGTGTTTTGTTGAATTACTTGAAATTTAAAAAGAATGAATAATAATAACACAGAAAAGCACAAAACAGTAAGAACGGCAGGTTGTGTCGATTTTTTATCATAATTATTTTTAAGGTTTTTTTTCCCTTCTGTTCCTCCTTTAATTTTCGATAATGACAAAATTACCCCAAAAGCAGCAAGGTTTAGTATTATACTTACGCGTCCAAAACTGATGAAAGGCACAGCAACTCCTGTAAGCGGAATTATACCGATGCTGCCAAAGGCAATAATTAGAAATTGGACAGCAGTAACCAGGGCAATGCCGAATGCTAAAAAGAAAGTAAAACGATGTCCCGTTTGCCTGCCAATGATAATGCTACGTTGAATTAATAACGCCAAACAACCGATAATCAGCACTAATCCAACCCAGCCCATTACCTCACCAATGCTCGATAAAATCATATCTGTATGAAATGCTGGAATTACGTTAGGGCTTCCATTCTCAAACCCCTGACCATTCCATCCACCTGAAGAAAGTCCCCACAATCCTTGTACAACTTGATCTCCACCGATTACCTCATTATTCCAAACGCCACTGCCCGCAATAGCACTGCGCTCTTTCAATCGTTCGCCAAAGTATGGTAAGGCACTACCAAAAATAAAAACAGCGATTACTAAATTCATAAAGACAGCACTTTCAAAAAAAGTAGATTGCCTTTTTACATCATTAATATCATTTTTATTTTTTTCTCCATAAAATATTCCGAAAACAATCCAAGATACAAACCAAATTACAACAGCAACCACAGAATGCATCAAAAAATATAATACAAAAAATGATAAGACACCCAATATCATTTGCCAAAAATCACCACGAACAATTGAATAAATTATAATAAATGTAATGGCTAATACCAAAGCAGGTCCCATATCACCCAAAAGAAGATATAAAATTAACAAAACAGCCAGACCTCCAATAATAGGAAATGATTTTTTTATTCTTATCCAAAATAATCTTAACCAAAAGGGAATATCAATTTTAAATCCTAATATATTAAAAAATGTTTCATTCTCATTCCTGTTTTTTGCGTCCCTGTAATAATCTGCCTTGTAAAAAAAGAAAATAGCAAAAAACATAATTATTAGATATTTTGCCACCTCACTTGGTTGATATTCGGGTCCAAATAACAAAAACAATTTAAGATTTACTTTTACCCCACTCCCTTCGGGACCATTTCCAAACCAGATTAATAATAAAGTTAAAACCAAACCCAAAAACAAAAAAATGCTGTAAACAGGTACGGAACTATGTTTAAGTTCAAATTCTTTGTTAGTGTTTTTCCCTATATAAGAAAATGAAAACAATTTATGTTTATCTATAATTTCATAGAAAAATTTTACAAAATCTATTTTGGAAAAAATCCATATTAATGCAATCCCCAAAAGTACGCCTATTACCATTGTCTTCCCTTGATTTGTATCAACCAAAGGGTTATGAATTGCAAACATCATCAAAATGCAAATACCGCTAAGGGTCATAAGTACCGGCAAAATTATCGGGTCTATGTTTTTTTCGTTTTTTCTTGAATAATTAAGAACAAGCCATAATAACCACCAAAAAAAGAAAAATAAAATAACATAGTTCCTATATAAATGCTCGTATTCTGTTGGGGTACGGACGGTTAATACTTCGTCGGTTTTGAGTTGTTGATAAGTTAATGTACCAAAAGGTGCAATGGTATGGATGCGTTCGGTAAAAGAAATCTTTAATACTTTATTTCCTAAACTTTTACTTGCAGTTCCCTTTTCTTTACCATATTCAAAGCCCTTTTTAAGCGGCAAAACACTGTAAAATCCATTTTCATCCAACCCTTCAAAAATTGCAATACCATTTTTATCAGTTTGAGCGAATGTTACGGACTTAATTATAAGCGAATCTCTTTCTTCTTCATTTTTTGCTAAAAAATTTTTCAAACTGTCTTCCGTAATTACATTATATTGAGTAAGTTTTACTAATCGTCCGGCAAGTGGTTGTGGTTTTTCTCGTTTTATCTTATGCAGAATTCCTTCTTTTGGTATGCTGTCAATCCGAACTGATATTTTGCCATTCCCATTCTGCAAATTTACGGTAGAATTTGTATTTTTCATATACAAAGCGTCTAATTCTCTCAAAGAATCAGGCAGTTGTAAATTATTTCTTGACTGCTGAACTCGCTTTTGTAAATCGGGAAATTCTTTTTTATCGACACTGTCGGCGACAATAGCAAATCTTCTTAGATTGAGTGCGCCTAAATTTTCAAATTCTGCACCATTCTTTAATTTATCAAAAATGTGCTGTGAAATATATTGAGCATCTTTTTGTGTTTTAATATAATTCCCATTAACCAGCAAATTTGTTAGATTATTGACCAATTTTGCCTGAGTTTTTTCATCAGGTTTTGATAAATTAATAGTGCCTCCGCTTATATAACCTTTCTCAATTTCTTTGAAATGCTCTTCCCGCTTTATGTGCAGGTAAATAAAGCCCCAAGCCAAAACGAAAGTAACAAAGGCAAGTGCTACTCCACTGATTTTTTTATTGTTATCGTTCATATTTTAATTATTCTGTTAAAGTGTGAATTTTTAAAGTGTCTTTTATTTTATTAATATCTAATGAATCAACTGATTGGGTTTTTATAGAATCAATTATCGGGACAATTTTTTTCGAAACATTTTCATAATGAAAACATTTTTGTCCAAACCAACCGCCTGCAACGCCAAACACAAAAGCAAGCGTTATAAAACCAAATATTTTTAAAAATTTATTTTTCTTGTTGTTTGGTGGATTAATCAATTTATCATTATTTATTTCTGTATTTTCTATAACTTTGTTTTCTTGAATAACAGGCAATTTCCCTTTAAATTCAACCAAAACAACGGTAATATTATCTTTGCCCCCTTTTTCATTTGCAAAATCAATCAATTCCTGCACTTTTATTTCTATTGAAATATCTTTTTGTAAAATAGATGATATTTCGTTAGATGTAAGCATATCGCAGAGTCCGTCGGAGCAAAGCAAATATGTAGAGTTGTAAATAATAGGAATTATTGTTGAATCGATAAACTCCAAATCATCAATTTTGTGCATTTCTGCACCGACAATGCGGTTTATTATGTTTCGTTGAGGATGGTGCATTGCCTCCTCTTCGGTAAGTGCGCCTGTTTCCTCTTGATACCCAACTTCCGAATGGTCGTGCGAAATTTTTGTCAATACATTGTTTTGAAAACAATAGAGCCGCGTGTCGCCAATGTGCGCCATATTCAGTTGTCCATTTTCCAAATCAAACAATACTGCGGTCAAAACGCAACCCATTTGTTCGTATCCGTTACGAATGTGTCGTTGTTCGTAAATTGAATTATTTGCTTGAGTTACTGCTTGTGTGAGTAAAGATAAACGCTCGCCATTTGAATACTCCTGCAAATATTCCAAAATGGTTTCTTGCGCAATTTCGGCAGCAACTTCGCCACCTTCGTAGCCGCCCACACCGTCAATTACCACTGCCAACAAATGATTGTCGTCCCAAACCGTTTGGGCTATAAAAGCGTCTTCATTATTATTACGCCTTTTGCCCACATCTGTTTTGCCAAAAACATTGAATTTCAACATATTTTTCTTCGTTTTATTCAACAGGAAATTTATAATGAAACACCCAAAGCAGCACTACTAATGTTAACAGCAACAATGGATAGAAGTTTTTGACAATAAATGCTACAATTACTATAACCAAAACAGCAAATATCAATAAAATAAACAAATTTTTATTTTTCATTTTAATGTTTCAAATTTAATTTCTACAATGCCCGATTTTGATAAGCACTGGATTGTAGAATTATTTTTCATTACATACAAACTTTTACTTTCCAATGACGAATTATCCAACTTCATATCACCATAAGTACCAATTTTAAATTGTTTTTTGGCATCATCGTAAATAATTACGGCATAAGGCACAGGTTGAAGTTCCACATTAAGTTTGCAGCGTTCTTTAACTAATTCTTTACCTCGCGTATCATTTTTTCCACTAATTTCCAATCGGGCAGTTTCCATATAATATTTTTGAATCCCTTTACCGTCATTTAAATTATATGTTAATTTGGCGAGATACTTGCTGTTTTCTTTTACATCAGAAATAATCTGTTTCCCAAAATTCTTAATTATGTTTGTTTTTTTCTCCTCTTTGATTATTTTATTCTTGTCAAAAAGGAAAGTATCATTTTCCATAATATCTTTGAAATTTTGCAAAAAAGTTGCAGTGAAATTAGCAGGTACTCCTTTTTTGTTACCAACAGTTACAAGCGAACCTTCTACGCTTTGCTCTTCGTTTTCCGCCTTTTTGTCTGAATCTGTTTTTTCATAATGAACATCCTCGTATCCGCTTACAACAAAAAAACTTCCCGGCTGAAACACGAAATCTTGAGGTACATTTTCAATATCGCCTTCGGCGAGTGAGAATTTTACAGTCCATTCCTTAATATGAATATATTCATTATTATAATATTTCAAATTTTTGCTGATTATTTCATAAAAATTATCAACAATAAGGGGTTTTAAAGCAAGTAAAGCCAGTTTATTTTTGTTGTAGTCATCTTTATACATATAAATTTTTACAACATTATGAAAAAACAATTTCTTGTTTTTTACCGACTGCCCTTTTATACTCGCAAGAAAACTTTTTGATGTTTCGCTCAAAATTTGTTCATTCAGATTGAATTCTGATTTTGAACTGCTGCTGCCAAACGAAATATTGGCAAATAAATTTTCTAATTTTTCTTTAATATTTTCCATATATATTTTTATTTAAAAAGTTAATAATCAATTACTTAATGCTAAACGAAAACCAATGTCACTGCCTTTGATGCCATCATCAGATGAATTATTTGTGCATTTTTCTGCAAATGGACTAAACCAACTGCCCCCATACACTCTTTTGTCTGAACACCATTCAGCCACATTTCCACTCATATCATAAATACCTAATTCATTTTTAGCAAACTGCCCGATAATAGTTGGTTTTGTTTTATCATACCAAGCCACTTCATCTATATCATTGCTACCGCTGTATTTGTATCCCTTACTTTTGTTACCACCGCTTGCAGCAAATTTCCATTCGCTGGCTGTGGGTAAACGGTAATTTTGACCTGTTAATTCATTAAGTTTTCTTATGAATTGTTGTGCATCATCCCAACTGACGTTTTGTACAGGTAAATTGTCCCCTTTGAAATGAGAAGGATTACTTCCCATCACTAATTGCCATTGCTTTTGCGTTACCTCATATTTTCCAATACTAAAACTGCCTACATTTACCATTTGTAGATTGAATTTTTTAAGAAATTCGGCTTGCTGTTCTTCAATCGTTTTTTCTTTTGGAAATATTTGTATAGCATTTACAACTTGCTCTGAAGCAGAAGTAACAGTTTTTTCTTGTTTTGTTGTTTTGTTGCTTTTGCTTTCTGCTGTTTTATCTGTTGCAGATGTATGAGTTTTGGTGTTTTCTATTTCGCCTGTTTTTGTATCCGATATTTTTTCATCTTTTATTTCGTTGTTTTTAATATCATCAGGAACTTGTATTATTGTTGTATCAATATTATTTTCTATCTTTTCTCCATTTTCTTTTTTACACCCTTTGAATATCAAAAACGCTATTATTATCAATATCAAAGCACCACCTATCCAACCGACTATTTTCAGCAATTTTTTATTTTTTCCGTTATTTCCATTGGGTAAATTATTTCCATCTGGTTCTTTATCTATTGGAAACTCTTGTGGTGTTTTAATTATATCATCATCTGACAGTTCTCCTTCTGCTCTCTCAAGCCCGCCTTTCAAAATATTCAAACATTCATCTGCCGATTGCACTCTATAACCTATATTAAAATTGGGGTCTAAACACTTATAAATAAGTTGTTGCCAATATTTGGGAATATCGTTGATTTCGATGGGAATTTGTTTGCCTTCTGCCCAGCCATCTTTTCCGAAAGCAAGTTTTCCTGTAAAGACCTCAAAAGCAATTACGCCAAAACTCCACAAATCTGTATTTTTCTTGGCATTTTCTTCATCAATTTCATTTTCATAAATCTTTTTTTGTTCCGGTGAGGCATAAGCAAGAGTACCTACAGCATCAATTTTAAATATTGAATTCTGGTCTTTTACAACAAATTTGCTTAATCCAAAATCAGAAATTTTAGGTATGAAGGTGTCCGCATCCTGTTTTGTGATGAGTATATTGGCAGGTTTCAAATCCAGATGCACAAAGTCCTTTGTATGTAAATATTTTAATCCCTCCAATATCCCTTTAAGAATACTGTTTTTTTGTTCAAAAGACAACTGGTCAGAAAAATCCGTATAATTTCCTTTTTCATCTTTGTTGTATAATAAATCACGCAAATTACAATCGTAATGTTCCATTACGACATAATCCCTTTCATTATCAGAGACATAATCAATATACTTTGCAATGTTGTTGTGTTCTTTTAGATTTACAATACGTAAAATTTCATCTTTAAGACGATATTTCTCTCTTACAGATTCCGGTTGATTCTCCAAGAACTCTTGCGAAGTTTCTTTGATAACTACCATTTTGTTTAAATGCGTGTCTTTTGCCTTGAAAACATAGCCAAAAGTTCCTTTTGCCAGAAAATCAGGATTATTTTTTTTTGGCAAATCATCGTATTTGTACCGTTCTTTAAATTCTTCGTAAGTCATAATATTAGTATTTTTTAGATGTTGTTTAATTCATTATTTATGTGAATCACTGGTTATAACCTGATTTATACCTGATTTTTTTACTAAACAACATAAGTAACAACGAATTTTCCTCTTTCCCAATACTTGATTACCTAATTACCTAATTTCTATCTTATTTATCAGGTAATCAGGTCGTGGTGTTGTTATGTTTTTGGTTACTCAGGTTGTTCTGTTCATATAATCAGGTTAAAATTTGGTTATTTTTTTTGTTAATTTAATTAAATATTATTTTTAAACACGTGATTGGCATTATTTTAAAGGTTTCATAAATATTGTAGATATTTGTATTTAACAAACTGAAATTTACCTGTTTATATGTTTTTTTATTTGAAAAATGAAATTTATAATGGAATGTCAATTTTGGTTTTCTTTCCTTTTGTAATATATACATCGATTACCTCACTTTTATACCCATTTTTTTCTGCCCAAATTTCAGTATATATTGACTCTGCATCTACATTGTCAAAGAAATAGTAACCATCGCTGCCCGTAACTGTTGTTTGTTCAGAGAACATATCATTACCTGCGTGTAATGTTACAATAGCCGCTGCAACCGGCTCTCCCTTATTTTTATAGAAAACAGTACCGTAAATACTGCCTTTTTCAACTTTCTCACAAGCAAATAATAAAAGGGCTGCTAAAATGTAAAATATCTTTTTCATAATTTATTGAAAATTAATTTGTTAAAATAATCTAAAACGTAACACGTTTAATAAAAACGTGTTACGTTTGAATTATCACTTTTTTACGGCAAAGTACGGACAGCACGTACACGATTAGTTGAAGTATAATAATAAATAGTTTGAGAGCCATTATAAAAATTTAAACAGTAATAATAACCATCATAATAATTATAATGAGTCGTACTGCTCCAATAATAAGAGCCAGAAGCAGTTGTACTAAATCCTCCTATGGTAGTCCTTTGGTTATACAATGCTTGTAACTCTCCAATAGTTGGTAATCTCCAATCACTGTATCCGCCAACTCTTGATGATTGACATAAAGTTATCGCTGCATCCAAATCTATGCCGCTGCTAATATCGTACTTTTGCACCATAATGCCGTCAGATTGCAAAATGACATAATCAACAATCGCTGTCGGCTTAAAAGGAACAGATTTACCATATTCCGTACCGTTGCTGTTAGTAACATAAGCACGCACATAATATGGTGTTTCTGCTGTTAATCCTGCAATATTTGCGCTAAAATCTGCACTTGTGCCGTCAATAGGAACATTTGTAGTAGCACTTACGGGATCATCTACCGTAGGATTAGGAAAAGAACTGGAATAAACAAAACCTTTTTTGGTATAAGCAGGGTCGCCTGCATAATCAATATGCCCGTTTAAGGTTGCTGTAGTTACAGATACATTTGTGGGCGGCAGTGTAGTAACAGCAGGTGCTCCTGAAATCTGGAAATTTCGAACATCGCCATAAGTGGTCCCTAAATAATTTTTTGCATACGCCTGTACATAGTAAGTGCCTTTTGATAAGTTAGACGCCGTCGCGCTAAAACTATAAGTGTAAGACCCCAAAGAATTTGCTTTTGATGAGGTTATTGTTTTTCCACTATTATAAGGATTTATATCAGTAGAATATACAAACCCATATTCGTCTGCATATTCTGAAACCTCAACAAAAGTACCATTCAAATTTGCCGAATTGCCGTTAATATTGGTAGCATCAAGCGTTTGGACAGTTAATCCCGTATTTACTTTTTCTAATTGCATATCTGCTCGTGCAGTTTTTCCTGCGATAACCTTAACCTGATACTTAATATCCTCATAACCGCTTATTGTTACTGATAATTGATAATTGCCGCTGTTGACATCATCAAATTCAAAATGCCCATCATCGCCGGTTACGGTTTTTGTTAAAAGGTTATAACCCCCATTATCATACAGTTCTACCCCTGCGGCTTTCATCGGTTCGCCTGTGGCTTTGTCGGTTATTACGCCGTAAATACTGCCGGTTTTACTACTCGGATCGTTTCCGGTGCAGCCCGCAAAAATCAGTGCGGCTGCTAAAATGTAAAATATTTTCTTCATATTTTATTGAAAATTAAATTGTTAATTTATTTTTGTTAAAGGAATATTAGCAGATACGCTTTCGCGTACCACTACCGTAACTTGTTTATAGTTAGTGCTGTACGCAGGCGGTTTTTGCGCCATAATGGTATATTGCCCGGCAGTGAGATTGTTGTATTCAAAATGTCCGTCAGTACCTGTGGTTGTAGTCGCACCTCCGGGACTTAATACTACATTCGCGCCAAATATTGGTTCGCTTGTGGCTGCATCGGTAACTATACCGTAAATGGAACCGTAAATTTGCGGTTCGTTTTTGGCACAAGAACTAATACAAAGCACAAGTGCCATTAAAAAACTTATCAATAATAATTTTTTTCCCATAATTTTATATCTTAAAAATTAAAACTTAGTATAACTCCATTACTATCGGGCGAAGCATAAGGCATAACTTTACAATTGCTTAACAAAGTGGCGTATTTTTTACCTTTTGCAAACCAGCCGTCAACAAAACTCAAAGCATACACAGCCGCTGCTCCTACGATAAATCCATTACGTATGTTTTGCATATTATTGGCATTGTTAGAATAAATTAGTATATCTTGCGGATTACGCGAGGTATTGCTTTTGGATATATAAGATGTTCTTAACCCTTCAAAAGCCACAATCCCACCAACAGCAACAACTTCTGCGGCAATAAAAGCAATTCCCTTTCCGGTACTGCCTTTATATATTTGCGCCATTCCGGGTACAAAAACACGGGCAGAAAAAGGGTATGTGCCATCCTGTTCATTATTCCATTTTATTCTTTCTTTATCAAAATCAGTATCATAAAACGAAAAATTGTAACCTTTCCTTTCAACGTCAAAAACCAGATAAACCATTACATTATCACCGGAAACAAGGATATCTGGCGTTCGATAAATATCTTCTAAAGAGAAAGTTTGGTTGTTAATCTGTATTTGAATTTTGGAAGCACTTAAATTATCAGAAGTTAATCTTGTAAATTCAATTCCAATATAGCGACTTTTCATTTTATTTAAAGCGTCATCTATTGCAGCATCAATGGCGGTTTTTCGGTTTTTTCCTATTCCTTCACCATAAATATAACCTTTTGACAATATTGATGATGGATCCTTTACCCAACTTGGTTGCGGTTGTGCATTTATCATTACACACAATACTAAACTTGTGATTATTAATAAAACTTTTTTCATCTTTTATTTTATTATACTTGCTCAATATTATTGTTTTTTTATTTTTGTAGGAAATTCATAGAGAATTGAATCTATACTATCATTTAATTCGTTGAAATGTTTTGCCATATCTTCATAGTTAATTACAATATTTAAAATTCTTATGAATTCATTGATATTCTGTTTTGAACCCTTTGAGTTTTCAATAAACAACTTTCGTTTTACTTCCACTTTTTGCTCTGTATCTTGTTTTCGTATCTCTAAATTTCGATATATATTCATTAATTTCGACCTTAATTTTATGTCTTTTATTAGTTGTATTGCACCTGAACCTTTCGCTATATCAAACGCAGTTTTTTCATATTCAAAATAAGGGGTGTACATCAATAATGAATAATCGCTTTGCCCAAACTTTTTTTTCTTCATAGTTTCTACCATCATTTTATAAGTATTACTCATTTCTTGGACATATTTCTGATTCTGATTAAGTTCAAAGATAAGCATATTAAGATTATTTCGCATATCAGAATCTCTGTTTTCTTTTTCTAAATGATAAATACTAATGGTCACTTTTGCCGTTATTGCTGCACCAACTAAAGCACCAACAATAGCACTGATAAGAGTTATTATCCATGTCAAAATTTTATTTCTCATAATATTGTTACTTCTATAAGGCATTATTTAGATTAATTTGTTGTCTCTTTATAAATTATCTTTGAAACTGAAAAACTTTTTTGCAGTGCTTGTCGATCAACCTTAATACCACTTTGATTCAAATTATTCTCTATTATTTCTTGAATTTTTTCGATGGGAACCATTGTTGCAAGATAACAAGTGTAAGTTCCTCTATTATTTTTCACAAAAACAGGTTCACAAAGATCAATCATAATTTTATCAATGTCTTTTGTGTTTGAAACTTTCACAGTTCGTTCGAACTTTTCTTTTGTGGTTTCGTCAGGGTCTTTTACGCGGGCATAATATTCCGTAATAACATTTGTTGCAACCCCCAACCAATTTTTTGCAATATCTGCTGCTGCTTTAGCACGGGCATTACTATAAACGACTTCAGTACTAAAAAGGTTATCGCCACTTCCAGGTTCACCCATACCATATCCCTTTATATAACCAGCAGGCGGTTTTGCATCTGAACAAGGCATAGAAATGACAGTCCCTTCTAATATTGCTTGTTGTTTGCTTGCATTATTCAATGCACGTTTAGCACTATCAAGTTGGTACTGAAATTTCAGCATTTCAATAGAATCTTTCATTGCCTGCTTTTTATTTGCAATTAATGAAGATTGTGTTTGTGCATTTTGTTGCACATCATTTTTACTATGTGCGGTTTGTTTCGCACTTCCACAACCACTTGTCAAAATGGTTGTACCCAAAAATATCGCTACATAAGCGATTAAAAGTGTTTTTCTTTTCATAAAAATTTTTTTATTTAATAAATTTAAGGATGCAAAATTAAAAAAATTTTTTAAAATAAACAAATTTTTTCTTTTAAAAAAACAAAAAAAGTGATTTATAACGGCGGAACCGTTAAAAATATTTTTCTTCTACCTGCGATATGCGCTCAACAGCGGTAGTGATTTATTCTAATCAATTATCTCAAACCCGCAATAACTTTGTAAAATTTTGGGGATTTTTATTCCTTGCGCGGTTTGATTGTTTTCCAAAAGTGCAGCCACAATACGCGGCAAAGCCAATGCGCTGCCGTTTAACGTATGAACAAGTTGCGTTTTTTTGTCGGCGGCGCGATAGCGGCATTTCAGGCGGTTTGCTTGAAAATTCTCAAAATTCGACACCGAACTTACTTCCAACCAGCGTTTTTGAGCAGCAGAAAACACTTCAAAATCGAAAGTCAGAGCAGAAGTAAAACTCATATCGCCGCCGCAAAGCCGCAAAATCCTATACGGCAATTCAAGTTTATTTATCAAACTTTCAACATATTCAACCATCTCATTTAAAGATTGATACGAATGTTCGGGCGTGTCAATTCGCACAATTTCCACCTTGTCGAACTGATGCAAACGGTTTAATCCGCGCACATCTTTGCCATACGAGCCCGCCTCGCGCCGAAAACACGCCGAATAAGCAGCGTTTTTTATCGGCAAATCTTTTTCTTCCAAAATTAAATCGCGATAAATATTGGTAACAGGCACTTCGGCAGTCGGAATTAAGTACAAATCGTCGAGCGTTGCGTGATACATTTGCCCCTCTTTGTCGGGTAATTGTCCAGTTCCGTAGCCCGAGGCAGCATTTACAACGTATGGCGGCTGCACTTCCAAATATCCTGCATCACGTGCATTATCCAAAAAGAAATTTATCAAAGCCCGTTGCAGCCGCGCGCCTTTGCCTTTATACACAGGAAAACCCGCGCCGCTAATTTTCACGCCGAGTTCAAAATCAATCAAATCGTAACGTTTTGCCAAATCCCAATGCGGTACGGCTTTCTCATAAAGTGTTGGAATTGAGCCATTATGACGTTCCACAACATTATCTTCGGCACTTTTTCCTGCCGGAACGCTTTGGTGCGGAAGGTTGGGAACGGTAACCAAAATTTCGGAAATTTTCTGTTCTGTCTGAGTAAGTTTATTACCCAAAATTTTAATTTTTTCCTTCAAATCGGCGGTTTTTTCTTTGGCTGCAGCCGCTTCTGCCTGCTTTCCCTGCTGAAAAAGCAAACCGATTTCTTTTGCCAAAACGTTCATTTCTGCCGCCGAATTGTCGAGTTCCATTTGCGTGGCTTTGCGGCTTTTATCAAGTTCAATAATTTGATTTACAATTTCTTTGGCATCAAAATGTTTTTTTGCCAAACGATTGATAACATCTTGAGAATTTTCTACTATATATTTGATAGTAAGCATTTTATATTTATTTTTTATTTAAAAAAAATTTTTGCTAAATTATAATGAAAAATTGAAAAAACCAAACTTTATTTAAAATAAAAATTCTAACTGTATATTTGTAAATTATTTGTATTTTTGTGTTTTCTTTTTTTTAAAATGAAAACAAAGAATTTTTCTTTTGAAAATAATAAATTCATTCCCATTGCCGAAGAACTTTTGGAAATGGAAATACCGTTGCTGGGAAAGGTTATGGCGGGTTTTCCGTCGGAAGCGTTCAATTATACCGAAGAGGGAATTGATTTTAACAAATTATTGGTTAAACAAAAAGAAACGACCTTTTGCCTTGTTGCCGGCGGCGATTCGATGGCGGGCGACGGAATTTTTGCAGGCGACCTTTTAGTGGTTGATAAACTCGAAGAGCCGCGCGACAATTCTATCGTGGTTTTTTCTATTGACGGCGAATTTACTCTTAAACGCCTGAAAATCAGCAAAAACAAAGTCGAACTAATCGCCTCAAACCCTCAAATGCCAACTATAACTTTG